>Ga0209624_10000103_pt1 | contig 79883 bp, 68 predicted proteins | sample JacPinW_OM2H0_O1_FD_188565 | JGI IMG/M metagenome (GOLD analysis project Ga0209624, IMG submission 188565) | Forest soil microbial communities from Algoma, Ontario, Canada - Jack Pine, Ontario site 1_JW_OM2H0_O1 (SPAdes) (version 2) | ecosystem: Environmental > Terrestrial > Soil > Boreal... | reverse complement strand
AAGTTATTCTGCAAACTTATTTTCAAGATCACTACGCGGTGCAATTCGCAGCGCACCACGACTTTGCCGGCTTCTACGAAAAGGAGCTGCAATTTCGCGCCTGGATGCACTATCCGCCTTACTCTGCGATTGCCAATGTGCTAATCCGCTCGGAGAAGTTAGACGAAGCGCTCGCTTGGTCGGGCCAACTGGGGCGCTGGTTTGAGAAGACGCGGCATGAAGGCATTCGCGTGCTGGGCCCGGCAGCCGCTCCAATCACGCGCCTGAAGCGCGATTACCGCTATCACTTTATCTTGAAGTCTCCCAGCCGCGGGAAGATGAATGCGCTTTTGCGGGCGATGCTGGCGGAAGCGGCGGCGAGAAAAATTCCGCGAACGCAGGTGATTGTGGATGTGGACGCGGTGTGGCTGATGTGACCGTGGTCGCTAGTCGTTCGTCTTTTCTCCAGCAATTAATCGCGATGCAGCTTATGTCGAACGTAGCTATTGAAATCGTGCACTGTGTCTCGGATCCCCGGCCACCTCTCGCGGCCGGAAGCGCCAATGATGGGTGTTGGCGTGAAGGCCAGAGCTAACATCGCAATCGCAAAAACGGCGAACCACTTTCGTGAAGTAGAAATTCCCGGACGCCTGGGAATCGGTGGGTGATGGCTGGTTAGCCACAGCACCACTGCCCAGAGCAGCCAGCCGATCCAGCAATACTTTGCCAGCGGAACCAGAATTATCACAACAGCTATCGAGACCCAGCGATGCACCTTGGGAAAAACCGAAAATAAAATGTGGCCGCCGTCAAGTTGGCCGCCGGGCAAAAGGTTAAGTGCCGTCGCGAACATTCCAACCCATCCCGCGACTGCGATCGGATGCAAAGACAGCGACGTTAGAGGCACGTCTAGGCGTAACAGCCGGGCGGCAATGCGAAAGGCCAGGGGAAATCCAGGTTGATTGTCGAGTTGCGCGCCGCTGAACATGAGCGGATGAGATAACGAGAGTCCAGTGAGGACAGCTAGACAGGAGGGAATGAACCCCGCGATCGGACCTGCAATGCCGATATCGAACAGAGCCGTGCGATTGGGAATTGGACCCTTTATGCGGATGAAAGCGCCGAGTGTACCGATCAGGCTCGGAAACGGGATAAAAAATGGCGGGGTTGCATACACGCGATAATGCCACGCGCAAAAGTAGTGTCCCATCTCATGCGCGAGCAGAATAAACATCAACGCTAGCGAAAAAGGGAGCCCATGCAGCAGTTTCGACGGATCTTGCCACATCCACTCCACCGGAAATAGAGGAATGTTATCGTCGCTGAAGGAGAAAGCGGGCTGGCGGAGCGAAAAGTTGGCATAGATGCGCGCCCCAACAACAAGCGTGCTCAGAAACGTTGCCGCCAGGAGCAAGAAATGCAGCCACCACCGGGGTCGCGGCTCCGGGATCACCCAGACCGTCGGCTCTGGGCGTTGCTCCCATGCAAGGGTGGTCGGAGAAGTGTAGGTTGGTTCGGACATGCGGCGTGGCGCCTACCTAAATATTACCTGCAAAGGGCAGCGGAGGTCAGAGGTTCGAGTTCAGATCGCAGAGGTGAACAAGCCATTGCAGCTGTTACCTTGGCAATCTAATCTGCCCTCTGCAATTGCGCTAGCAGCTAGTCGATCGACTGGAGTTCCTTGCCAGGTTTAAAGCGAACGGCTTTGCCGGGAGGGATGGAGACTTCGGCGCCGGTGCGCGGGTTGCGTCCGATGCCGGTTTTGCGCGGACGCACATTAAACACGCCGAAGCCGCGGAGTTCTATGCGATCGCCGGTCGAGAGCGCTTTCTTCATGCTCTCAAAAACCGTCTCGACGGCGAGCTCCGCCTTAGTCTTGGTGATCCCGGTGCGGTTGACCACTTCGTTGATGATGTCCAGCTTAATCACGCGCCGTCTCCCGTCGTCCGAGGATTTGCATGCCTCAAGTTATTGATGCTAAGGGGGATAGAGCGGATTGTCAACCCTGCCTGTTGTCTCGTAAGATGACAGCACCAGCCGAAGAGATACGCAATTGGTGATTGGTAATTTGTGATTGGATACCCCACCCCATCGGGGTCCTCGATCGCACAAGTAAAATTGCCAATTACAAATTGCCAATCGCAAATCAAAAAGGGGCTTCATGAGCATCAAGAGTGATCGCTGGATCCGGCGCATGGCGCAAGAGCACGACATGATTAATCCGTACTCGGAAAAGCAGGTGAGCACGGGAGTGATTTCCTATGGCGTATCGAGCTACGGGTACGACTTGCGCGTGGCCGATGAGTTCAAGATTTTTACCAACGTCAACAGCACGGTGATCGATCCCAAACATTTCGACGAGCGTTCGTTCATCTCAGTGAACGCCGATGTCGCCATCGTGCCGCCGAATTCGTTTGCGCTGGCGCGATCGGTCGAGTACTTCAAGATTCCGCGCGATGTGCTGACCATCTGCGTCGGCAAGTCGACCTACGCCCGTTGTGGCATCATCGTCAACGTGACGCCCTTCGAGCCGGAGTGGGAAGGCTTCGTCACCCTCGAGATCTCAAACACCACGCCGCTGCCGGCGAAGATCTACGCCAACGAAGGCCTCTGCCAGATTCTCTTCTTCCAGTCGGACGAAGTTTGTGAGACGAGCTATAAGGACCGCAAAGGGAAGTACCAAGCGCAAAAGGGGATTGTGCTTCCGAAGCTGTGAAGGCAATAATGGCGCCGAAGCATCGCACCGTTGTTTTTCTCATCGCGCTTCTACTCTTCTTCGCCACTCTAGCCCTCTACTACCCCGCGCTGCACAACGGATTCGTCAACTACGACGATCCCGACTATGTGACCTCGAATTTCCATGTTCAGCAAGGCCTAACCAAGCAAAGCGTGGCATGGGCTTTTACTTCGACCGCGGAAGCCAATTGGCATCCGCTGACATGGCTCTCGCACATGCTTGACGTGCGGTTATTCGGGCTGCGCCCGGCGGGACACCACGCCCAGAGCATCTTCTGGCACGCCGTCAACGTCGTGTTGCTGTTTCTGCTGCTTGCGAACACGACCGGATTCGTGGGCCGCAGCGCCGTCGTAGCTGCGCTGTTCGCCGTCCATCCGCTGAACGTCGAGTCGGTGGCCTGGGTCGCGGAGCGCAAGAACGTTCTCTGCACTTTCTTTTTGCTTCTGGCTTTGGCCGCCTATGGTTGGTATGTGAAGAAGCCGCGGAGCAGCCGCTATCTGCTGGTTGCGCTGCTCTTCGTTCTTGCGCTGATGGCGAAGCCCATGGCGATCACACTCCCGTTTCTGCTCCTGCTGATCGATTTCTGGCCGCTGCAGCGGTTTCCGCAAACGCCACCGTCCGCACTCGTGCTCGAAAAGATTCCCCTACTGGCGTTGTCAGCTGCCAGCGCCGCGATTACGTTCTACGCACAGCATGTGGGAGGTGCGCTAGGCTCGACCGAACTTCTGCCTCTGGCGATGCGGGTCAAGAATGCTATTTACTCCTATCTCGTTTATTTAGAGAAGGCAATATGGCCGTCGCGCCTCGCCGTTTTTTACCCCCATCCTGAAGGCTCGCTCGCACTCTGGAAAGTGCTGGCCGCAGCCGTCATCCTCATTGCCATCACGGCCCTATGCTGGCATTGCCGCGAACGCCGCTATCTCCCAGTGGGCTGGCTGTGGTTTCTGGTCACGCTGGCGCCGGTGATCGGCATTGCCCAGGTCGGGCGCCAGGCATGGGCGGACCGCTACGCGTATTTTCCGCTTTGGGGATTGTTTGTAATTATCGTCTGGCTGCTCTCCGAGGCCGCGCAGCGGATTCCGCTCGGGCGCGCAGCGCAGGTGGCCATTACATCAGCCGTGCTTGTCGGTTACGCGGTAACGGCGCACAGCCAGATCACATACTGGGAGGACAGTTACAGCCTGTTTGCCCATGCCCTTCAAGTAACCGACCCGAATCCGATCGCCGAGGGCAATCTGGGATCGGCGTTGATCGAACTGCGCCGCCCGGACCTGGCCGTCCCGCACCTGGAGCGCGCCATCCATCTGATGCCCACGTTCGCGGTCGCTCACTATAACCTGGGCACGCTGCTCCATCGTCAGAATGATCTCGGTCGGGCGCAGCAGGAATACCAACTCGCGCTGAAGTATCCATCGGACGAGCGCGAAGCCGCGCAGACGCACAACAATCTGGGCGTGCTATTCAATCAACTCGGGCGGCGGGAGCAAGCGGAAGCGGAGTTCACGGAAGCGATTACGCTGAACCCCTTTGAGCAGAACAGTCGAATCGGCCGGGGCCTGATCGAATATGAAAAAGGTAAACTAGACGCCGCCTTGCAGGATTTTGAGCAGGCAGCACAAGTTGCGCCCTCCCCGCTGGCGGCTTACTGGGAAGGCCGCATTCTGGAAGAAAAAGGTCAACTGGCGGCCTCGGCGGAAGCGTATCGAAACGCGCTGAAACTCGCGCCGAACTTCGGCGATGCGCGAGCGCGATTGGACAACGTTGAAAAAGCGGGAAAGTGATCCGGAAGACCTGCGCCGAGAGCAGCTGAATTCAGCCTGCTGATCCACTTGTTGCCTCCGAAGGTAACGAGTGCGACGCGAACCACTCCAGAACTCTCCGTTCGAACTCTTGAGGGGCCGCTTGGTGCGCAGCGGTGTGGACGGCGCCGGGGACTTTCCAAACTGTTACATCCGATGGATTTTGCGCGGCGATCAGATCGGAATGGTACGGAGGGATGTTGGTGTCTTCCAACCCGTGGATAAGCAGCACAGGAATTCTTGTCCCGACGACGGCACGTTCGGGTGAGGCTGCTTCCATGTCCAAACCGTAGTGCAATCGAAGGTAAAGAAATCCAACATCGACCGTGGGTCGAAAGAAGGTTCTGCCGATCCATGGTCCAATATGAAACGGCCGACCAAAACGCGCATACGCCACCTCACGAAATGAGGCAAATGGCGATTCGGCAACGACCGCGCAAAATCGAGATTCGTTAGGCAGCGACTGCAACAATTGCGCCGCTCCCATCGACTCGCCTAGGCCAAACATGCATCGCGGTTGCACAGCCATCTCGATCCAATCCACCCAACGGTGAATGTCGTCGGTTTCTTTCAAGCCATACGTTGCCAACTCGCCGCCGCTGCTGCCGTGCGCGCGCGCATCGGGCATCAGCACCGTGTAGTGATTTTGAACCAGCCACTTTCCATATCCATATGTGCCCATGCGGTTGTCCGATACACCATGAAGCAGAATGACGGCGTCGCCGTTTGACTCTTGTGGACGCATGAACCAGGCACGAAGGACCGTGCCATCCGGAGTCGTGAGTTCCACGTCGTGGAATTCAACATTGTCGTTCTGCGCAGTCGTTCTCGCGTTGCGCTCCTCGGAGGCTGCTACGGAATGACGATACGGATGAGGTGCGATCCAGCCGAGACCAATGCCGCCGAAGATACTGCCCGCGATATAAAGGAACGCCAAAATGTAGAGGATAGGCCGAAGAACGGAACGCCGGCTAGAGGAAGGCCTTTTCACAAGGAGGGAATGCGGCTGCATGGCAAATGGTGATACGGAGGACTCAAGCAGAAAGTTTAGAAAACTGAAAGCTAGCTCGGAATAACTTCCGATTTTCCGGTTGAGGAACCGGGCTCACCTGGCCAATAAGCCGTCGAACCCAAATCTCGAACGCCTTTCATCATCGTGCCATATTGCATGTGTTATTGTCGGCCATGGGGGCTTCCTGTGCGAACTTTGGCTCAAAGTGTGGCTACATTTATCCCGCTGTTTCTCGCTATTTCTGTCAACGGGCAGACCCCAACTGACTTCACAGGACATTGGCGCCAACAGACAAGCTCCGGAACACAACGCCAACTCGACATCGAACAGAATGGTCCGAGCTTGCTCGTGAAAACCATAATTACCAATTCCCAAGGAACCCGGCGCCTGGAAGTGAAGTATTTGATTGGAGGCCCGGAGACTAGCTACAAAGGGCTTGATGGCGATGAATTCCGGTCATCTGTCCGTTGGGACGGAAGCACCCTGGCTTTCGAGACCGTGGAGCATGAGGGCGGCCGGGATATACCCGAGAAAACGGTCTGGACTCTGTTCGCGGATCGCAATACTCTTCAAGCAGCGAGGCAATCGGCCAAGTCAGCGAAAACAACGCCTTCTTTGACTACTTATGTCCGTCAACCTTGAAAGACTGCGACGTCCCAATCCTTCGCGCGCCATTTAAGGTAGCAAGCCACAACCCACATTCTTTTTTTTCATGATTTTCGCATTCGCACGGTAATTCAGTGCAAGCCAGTGCATCTCCGCAACTTTTGCTGAGACGGCTTCAGGGACGCCGGGTGACAAAGTCAAGCCCAAACGGCTAGGCTAACGCTCATGAAGCTGAGCCGGGGCTCTACTTCCGCCCGTTCTCGCCTTCCTTAAACATGTACTTAATTGCGGGCTTGTAGATCATCAGGTTGGCAGCGCCGCTGCGGTTTAGCTTGATGCAGTTCTTGTCGTACCACTCGATATAGCCGTGGACTTCCTCTCCGTCGCGCAACACGACGACCATCGGAGTCTTCGACTGCATCTGCTTCTGATAATAAAAATTCTCCGCGTTGGTCTGTTCTGTGGGTGGGGTCTTCTTGCCGGGCGCGGAGGAGCGATCGCGGTCTCGCTCTCTTCGTTCAGCCGACTGGTGATTCGGGCCGTGGCTATTGTGCCCGTGATCAGTGCCAGTACCAGTGCGGTTGAGCGTCGGGCGGATAAGCTTGCGATTCGCAAAGCTTTCCTGGTCCGCGGTTGGGTCAGCTGATATGGAGTCTAGTGCATCTTTCAAATCGCACCACCTGCGCGCCGCGCGGGCAGAATCTACACAATACTTGAGCCTGAGACTAGTCGATCCAGAGGTGTGAACTGAGGCTTACGGTATCACAGCGGGCAAGCGATGACAATATTTTGTGCAGTGTCTTTTGTGCAAGTACCCAACCTGCGAGCCGTAGACGATTCCGCTCACGAAACTCGTTCCAGCGCGGTCGCAAAGGCATCGAGTGAGAGCGAACGTAGCAAATTGCGGCGGAGGCCGCGCTCGACTTCAGCGAGCCCGCCGGCGGCGCGCTGCACCCACGCGAAGTCGGCCGATTCCGCCATCTTCTTGAGTTCGCCAAGAATGTCCGTATTCCGGACGAGTTGCGCCGCGCCCGATTGCAGGAACATCAGATCCTCGAGCAAGGAATAAAGCGTGCGGAGAAGGTTATCGATTTTCTCGCGGCCTTCGGCGCCGGCCCGGTAGGTCTCGGTGGCTTTGAATAACTCGGTGTGGTCGCTTCCGCTTAGCGCGGATTTCAGCACGATGAGGGCGTGACTTCGTGCCGCCACATAACTTTCGACATCAAAAGACAGAGCGCGTCCGAGGGCTCCCTCACTGAGGCGTGCGACCAGCGCGCTCTGCCGTGGGTTCCAATCGGGGCGAAGTGTGGCGAGCCGGCTCTCGATTTCTGAGGCGGCGAGCGCGCCCAGGTTAAAAGTCATGGAGCGGGAACGAATCGTGGGCAGCAATTCCCCAGCGTTTTCGGTGAGCAGAAAAATAGTCGCAAACTCGGGCGGCTCTTCGAGGACTTTGAGCAGCGAGTTGGCAGCCTCTTTCATGAAGGCCGAGCTGGTGAAAATGTAAATACGCTCGCGAGCTTCGCCGGGCCGGTAGTAAATGGTGTCGATCACGTGGCGCACCTGATCGACCTTGATCATCAATTGCGGAGGATCGGGCGGGATGACGAGCACGTCGGGATGGGTCTGGACGAAAAGGCGAGTTTCTTTCTTGTCCGTGTCGCGCAGATTGTCGCGAGCCTCGATCGCTTCGGCGAAGCGCGAATCCAAGTCTGCGGATTGAGCGATGCGCACGCAGTTCGAACAATGCCCGCAGAAATCGGGCAAGCCGTCAGTAATCGGGCGTTCGAGGCAGTTCATCGCTCGGGCGAGCATGAGAGCGAGGGTATATTTCCCCGCCCCCTGCGCGCCGGAAAGAATAACCGCGTGCGGCATCCGATTGTGCGCCAGCATCTCGCGCAGGCGATGGATGGTCTCCGGGTTGCCGGCAAAATCAGAAAAGGACATAAAAGTGCGCGCCGTTGGCTGTTGGCGGTTCGCCGTTCGCTAAGCGCAGGGGCCAGGCGAACGGCGAAGGGTGAATAGCGAGCTGCACTACAACTTCAATTTCTTTCTCACTAACTCCATAATAACTGCATGAGTTTCGCTGGGTGTGCCGCGCGCGTTTATGATGTGCACTCGCTGCGGCTCGCGGGCAGCGATGGCCAAGTACGCGTGGCGGACTCGTCCAAAAAAAGCTCGATTTTCCTGCTCGAAGCGGTTTTCGTCGCGTTCTTTTTCTGAGCGACCTGCTCTGCGTTTACGATTGCGGCGACGTGCGCGCTCCACGCTGAAGGCCACTTCGTTATCCAGCAGAATCGTAAGATCGGGTTGCAGGTTGCCACAAAGGATTTCGTGCAGCTGCAGCACAGGCTTCGTGCCGAGTTTGCGTCCCCCGCCCTGATAGGCTTCGGTGGAATCGGTGAAGCGATCGCAGAGCACGATGCGTCCCTCGGCGAGCGCAGGAAGAATAACTTCGTGCACATGCTGCGCGCGGGAAGCGAACATGAGCGCCATTTCGGTAAACGGAGAAAGCCCCGAAGTAGCGGAGTGCAGCAGCACTTCGCGAATCTTTTCGCCTGTCGCGGTGCCTCCCGGCTCGCGAGTGACGGCGACCGAAAGGCCGTGGTGGCGGAGCGAACGCGCCAATTTCTCGACTTGCGTGCTCTTGCCGCTGCCATCGAGGCCTTCGAAAGTGATAAATTTTCCACGCGCCGCCACGTCGGAGATGATAACAGGCCGTCGCGTCGGTCAAGATTGGGCCCATACAAAGTTTGTTTCCATTTCTTTGCCGCTGCTATCCTCTCACGCCCTGCTAAGCTCATTTCTGCGTGAATCATTCCCGCGACCATCAGAACTACGACGTAATTATTCTCGGAGCCGGCGCGGCCGGACTGATGTGCGCCAGCGAAGCGGGCAAGCGCCGACGGCGCGTCCTGGTGCTCGAGCGCGCGGATCGAATTGGCAAGAAGATTTTGATCTCAGGCGGAGGCCGCTGCAATTTCACCAACCTCCATACGCGCCCGGAAAATTTTCTTTCCGCTAATCCACACTTCTCCAAGTCGGCGCTCGCGCGCTATACTCCGGCCGACTTTATCCGGCTCGTAGAGAAACATGGCATCGCCTATCACGAGAAAAAGCTTGGCCAGTTGTTTTGCGATCGGGCGGCCGGCGACATCACGTCCTTGCTCGAGCAGGAATGCCGCGACGCTGGAGTCGAGATCCGCTGCAACGCGAAAATAAAAGAGGTTCGGAAAGACGGGCAATTTAAAGATGGGCAATTTACCGTGCGCACGGAAGATGCAACCTTCGCCGCCCGTAGCCTCATCGTTGCCACGGGAGGCTTGTCCATCGCGAAGATTGGCGCCACTTCATTTGGCTACGACTTGGCGCGGCAATTTGGCCTGAAGATTGTGCCGCCGCGAGCCGCTCTTGTCCCCCTCGTCTTCAGCGAAGGCGACCGCAAGCGCTGGTGCGATCTGGCGGGAGTCTCCCTCGAAGCGATCGCGTGCACTCGCGCTGCGAATCGCAACTCGAAACACAATGCGGAAGCAGCGTTTCACGAGAATATGCTTTTCACGCATCGCGGCATAAGCGGTCCTGCAATTCTTCAAATTTCTTCTTATTGGGATGGCAAAGAGCCCATCCATCTCGATCTGGCGCCTGATCGCGATCTCGCGGCCGAATTACTCGCGCATGGCAATAGCGATCAGTCGAGTTGGAGAACGCTGCTGAAAGAGGTTTTGCCGCGCCGGTTCGCCGATCGCTGGCTTGAAATTTATCCCCTGGCCGGCAGCTCAAATCGAGCTTTTGCCGAGGCCGAGCATCAACTGCACGCCTGGGAAGTGACCCCCGATGAAACCGAGGGTTATGGAAAAGCCGAAGTCACCGCTGGCGGCGTCGATACCGATGAACTCTCGGCTCAGACAATGGAATGTCGAAATGTCCCCGGCCTTTTTTTTATTGGCGAAGTGGTCGATGTTACCGGCCAACTCGGTGGCTTCAATTTTCAGTGGGCTTGGGCGTCTGGATTTTGCGCGGGCCGGGCGGTTTGATGCGTTGCTTGTGATTCAGTAACAAGAATAACCAGCCGCAAAGTTTAAATCTCCGCGCCTTCCTGCATGAACGGCATGCGGGAGAGGATATCCGCCGCCTGTTCCAGTAGTTTCAGGTCTTCGGTCGTGAAGTCCGCGCCCGCAATTGAAGTGTCGAGGCCCTTACGCGAAACCTGCGCCACTCCGATCACGTTGCCCCCTGCGGGGGCGACGGGAACAGACATGATTTTCTGAATCGGCATTTGCTCCTGGGCGCGGTCTTCTTCCTGCGCCGCGGCGCCGAGTTTCACCGATTCAAACAGGCTCACATGCTTCACGCGCATGAAAGAATTCGATAGAAAAGAGGTGCGAGTTGCGGCCGTTCGGGCGGCAACTGCCGATCCGCTCAGCGGCAATACGCCCGCGGAGCGCAGTTCGGGCGGGAAAATAAAGCGCAGAGTGCCCTTGTCCAATCGCAGGAGCGCGACTTCGCTGCGGCGCACACGCAAAATCTGGCCGAGTTTGAGGCTAACTCGGTCCGAGCTCGGCGATTCGGAAATCATTTTCTCCAAATCGCCGAGGCCGGCCTTGGCGACAGCAACTCCGCTCCCTTGACCGCCGGTTGATGACATAGATCTAGCCCTTTGATTTCCAATTAATGTTGCCGGTAAGAGTAATTTTCGACAAGTTACTTGAGTACGTGCCTTTTTGAGTTTCATGCGGACACTTTGAAATGGTGTCTTCGATTGTTCGGATTCATTAATTTCCGGTGATTCGCGGCACAATTCCACAGGCGTTCGCGTTATATTTAAATACATAATCGTCGCAAGACTTTAGAGGGATGTGTATGTCGCTGATTTACGACGTGAGGCCATTCCTACATTTAGGTATCTGTAAGGAGTACTGTATGCCGCGAAAAACAAACGGAAACACCACCACGCGCAGCAAGAAGACCATGAGCCCGGTTCCGCCGCCGGAGGTGCAGGTTGCACCCGAAATTGGCAAGGAAGTTCCGATTGAAGTTCCGAAGAACAGAAAGCCGGCCAACATTGTCGCTATAAATCTGAGTCTCGAAGACCAGATTCGCCGCCGCGCCTATGAACTGTACCTGCAACGCAGGGCAACTTCTGGCCACGAGAGTGGCAATGAGAACCAGGACTGGCTGATGGCGGAGCAGGAGATTCGTTCGCGCCTGGGCGGTCAGGAGCAGGCGTTCGGCGCAGCTGTCGGCCAAGTCCGGCGCTAGATTCCGGCGCCTGTCCTGCCACGGCGGCCGGTGTGGTCTGCTTTAGCTCGGGTTTAAGTTCGCACGCAGCGGATTTACTGCTGTACAGCCTGAATCAGCGCGGGTCTCACCTGTTCGTGCTGAATTTCGGAGGCGTCCCAGGCGCCGCCAAGCGCCTTCACCAGATAGACCGAAGTGGTCATCTGCTGGCCGAGCAACTGTGTCGCTAGCCGTTCGTTACTCAGCAGAGTGGATTGCGCGGTAATTACATCGAGGTAAGTCGTAACTCCGCCGACGTAACGGTCGTTGGCGAGTTGCAGTGCGCGCCGCGAATCGGCCACGGCTGCCTGCTGCGTCTTCGCAGCTTGGTCAAGCAGCGCCAGTCCTGAGAGTCCGTCTTCCACCTGCTGAAATGCCTCCAGCACCGATTCTCGGTAGTTGGCGACCGATTCGTCATACGCCGCGCGGGTCGACGCCAGATTGGCGCGATTGCGGCCGCCATTAAAAATTGGCTGTAATACATCTCCGCCGAGCGACCACAAGGCGCTGGGAGCGCTCAGAAGTGTGGCGATATCGCGGCTCTGCCATCCGCCTTGGCCAGACAAGGTTATATGCGGATAGAACGCAGTCATCGCTATTCCCACCTGCGCATTCTCAAAAGCCATCTGGCGCTCGCTGGTGGCAATGTCAGGTCGGCGCTCTAGAATCTCCGACGGAACACCGGTCGGGATCGCGGGAAGCGTGTTATCTAATGGTTCCACTGGTAAGCTGAAAACCGATGCGGATTTGCCCGTCAGTACGGCGATGGCATGCTCGTATTGCGCGCGCTGTTCGAGCACGAGTTGAAGCTGCGTCGCGGTTGAATCCAGGACCGCCGCCTGCTGCGCAACTTCCAATCCGTTTGCCACCCCGCCTTCATGACGATGATTGACCAGGTCCATCCCTTTTTGCTGAATTTCGACCGAGTCCTTTACCACTTGAGATTCGCGATCGAGTTCGCGCAGGTTGAAATAATCGGCGGCGAGCTCGGCGGTCAGTACTAGGCGAACATTTTCCAAATCGGCAGCGCTCGCCTGCAATGAAGCGTTCGCCGCTTCCAGAGCGCGACGAACGCGTCCAAACAAATCCAGTTCGTAGCTCACGCTAAAAGGAACGTTAAAGACATTCTCGGTATCGGGCGTAAGCGGAAGTGTGCTGCCCTCAAGAGGACGGTTGCCGGAAAGACGCACGCGCTGGCCACTGGGATCGGTGCTAACCACAGGGAAGTATGCCGAGGACGCGATTCGCGCCTGCGCTCGCGCCTGTGCGAGACGATCCCGCGCCGCGGACAGCGACTGATTCGCCTGAAGGACATCCTGCTCTAAGTGGTCGAGCTGAGGATCATGAAATATCTGCCACCATGCGCCCTTCGGAATTGCGTCCTTCGGAGCGGCGGCTTGCCACGGCCCTTCGCCCTTCCACGTGTCGGGAACCTGTGCGGCGGGGCGCTTATATCTTGGACCCACAGTACAGCCCAGAGTCCCGGCCAAGCTGCAGGCCATGAGCAGCGCGGCGCAGACCGAAGCGCTTCTCAGCCCAAGATTATTGGTGGCCGGGAACGGGCGCGTCACGAGCGGGCATCTCCTGCGCCCGACCTGGCGACGTGCACTTGCTGGCCTTCCTCCAGTGAATCGGACGGGTTAACGATGATCTGATCGCTGGTCTCGATGCCGCCGAGAATTTCGAGGGTAGCGCCGAAGTCGCGACCAATATTGATCGATCGCAGGTGGACTTTGCCATCCTTATCGACGACCGCAACCTGCGCTCCCTGGGCGCGGAAGAGCATGGCGTTCACGGGAATCGTAATCCTCGGAACGGATGTTCCCGTGGCAAAATGCACTTGGCCAAATGAACCCGATAGAAGTTTGCCGCCTTTGTTCGGGACATCGACTTCGGTATTCAAGGTGCGTGTCGCGGGATCGATGGCGTCGGCGGTCCGTACAACGGTTCCGACAAATTTCTGGCCGGGAAATTCCTGCAGTGTGACGTCCGCCTTCATCCCCGCTTTTATGTTCGGGGCATACGCCTGGGGAACACTCACGTAAACGCGAAGGGGATCTATGCGAGCGATATCAAACAGTTCTTTGCCCGCAGCTTGCGCCCCGGAATTAATGAGCGCGCCGGGATCGACATTGCGTTTCGTGAGTACCCCGGAGAACGGCGCGTACACGTTCTTGAAAGACTCAAGCTCTTCGAGGCGACGGACATTGGCATCCGCTGCCGCCATGTTGGCTAGAGCCTGCTGATAGCCGCTCGCTTGCTGGTCGGCCTCCTGCTGCGATACGGAGTCGGTCTTTCGCAGGTTCGCCCAGCGGTCGGCGGAGATCTTTGCCAATCCCAGAGCTGCCTTGATCTGCTCGCGGCTGGCGCGGGCTTGGGAGAGTTCCTGGTCAACTTCCGGAGTATCGATCGCCGCCAGCAGTTCACCTTTCTCAATTTTGCTGCCAATGTCTTTGTACCAGCGCAAAAGGTATCCGTTGGTACGGGCAAAAATCGGGGACTCGATGAATGCCTGTAAATTTCCGGGGAGTATAAGCTCATCGTTTCCAGGCTCCGATTGCGGCTGCACTACAGCTACGGTCGGAACCGAGACGGCTTCCGTTTCTTTGGCCAGCGCGTTCGATTCGGTGTTCCGGTTCAAGAAGGTAACGACGCCCGCGGTAATCAGCACAAGCAGAACGGCGCCCAGCAGAATTCTTGCCCGTCCCGCCGGAGCGGGAGCGCGATCGGGGGGCCGGTCGATTTGCGGGTGAGCAGGGTGCGTCTCGTTCGGCTGCGTCGTGATAGGCGGCGTTTGCACTGGCATAATGACAATCTCCAACAACCTTGCTATAGCCTGTACTCTTACCCAGTCTACGTTTGCTCCGCCTGCAGTCGATCGTGGCGGCGGCCATGAATAATCGCAAATACACTCGGCACGAAGAATAAGGTGGCTATGGTCGCAAAGAGCAAGCCGCCAACCACGGCGCGGCCCAAAGGTGCGTTCTGCTCGCCGCCTTCGCCGAAGCCCAACGCCATCGGCACCATGCCGATAATCATGGCGAGGGCAGTCATGATTACAGGGCGCATGCGCGTGTAGCCTGCTTCGAGCGCCGCTTGTAATGGAGGCACTCCCATATCCATGCGATCGCGGGCAAACGACACCAGCAGAATGGAATTCGCGGTCGCCACTCCCATGCACATGACAGCGCCGGTCAACGACGGAACGCTGAGCGTGGTGCGCGTGATCAGTAGGAACCAGCAGATTCCGGCCAGCGCTCCGGGCAGCGCGGTAATGATGATGAAAGGATCGAGCCACGATTGGAAGTTGACCACGATTAGCAAATAGACGAGAACGATCGCACCCAACAAGCCGATTCCCAGCCCGAAAAATGACGAGCGCATGGTCTCGATCTGGCCGCGCACTATGATGCGCGTTCCGCGCGGCAGATTGTCCTGAAACGGCTTCAGCGCCTTCATGATGTCCGATGCAACCCCGCCCAGATCGCGTCCCTGGGTGCTGGCATACACATCGATAACCGGCTGAACATTGTAATGGTTGACCACGGCGGGCCGCGCCACGGGCGTGAGTTGCGCCAGATTCCCGAGCACCTGCGGGGTCGTCTGCGGATTCCCACCCGTCACCGGCGTATTCATCAACTCCTGAAGCGACGTCATCTTGTACTGCGGCGTCTGAATGGCAATGGGATAGGTCACCCCATTTTTTGGATTCAGCCAGTAGTCGGGCGTCGTTTGGGAACTTCCACTCAAACTGATCAGCACACTTTGTGCGACGTTTTGGGCATTGAGCCCAACCTGGTTGATGCGGGTTCGGTCCATGTCGATATAAAGAGTGGGTAGGCTCAACATCTGCTGCACGTGTACGTCCGCCGCTCCCGGAATCAGGCGCAGGCGATTGGCGATCCTCTGTCCGATGTCATAGCTACTGCGCATATCCGCGCCCATGATCTGAATATCGACCGGCGCCGGCAACCCGAAATTAAGAATCTGCGACACGATATCGGCGGGCTGGAAGAAGAATTCCACGCCGGGGAAACGTGTCGGCAACTCGCGCCGCAACCGGCGAATGTATCCCGCAGTAGGATGATGGTGTTCGGGATTCAACGCAATCAGAATCTCCGCATCGTTGGTCCCGATCACACCCGAACTGGAGTAGGAAAGATTGATGCCCGAGTACGGGACGCCTATGTTGTCGAGCATGGTCTGCAGCTCTTCCTTCGGAATCTCGCCGCGCAGAATTTGTTCGACGCCATCGCAGAGACGCGCGGTTTCTTCTACGCGCAGGCCTGGCCGGGCGCGAAAATGGAGGCGAATCAAGCCCGCATCCACTTGCGGAAAGAAATCCTGCCCCAGGAAAAAGACCAGTCCCAGCGAGAGAACGCAGAACACCAAAAAGCAGACAGCGAATAGTCCACGGTTTTCCAGGGTGGTCTCGAGCAACTGCTGATAGCCGCCGCGGAAATTTTCGAATCCGCGCTCAAATCTGCGTTGCAATTTTACGAACGGGTTCCGCGGCTGGGCGGCGCGGTGTTCGTGTCCGCGCATGATAAACATCACCATCGTCGGGATCAGGGTTCGCGACAGCAGATAGGATGCAAGCATGGCGAAGCACACCGCTTCCGCCAGAGGAACGAAAAGGAACCTTGCGACTCCGGCCAGAAAGAACATCGGCACAAACACGATGCAGATGCAGAGGGTCGACACGAGCGCCGGCACTGCAATCTGCTGTGCGCCATCGAGAATGGCCTGCTTCATCTCTTTGCCCATGGCCAGATTGCGCTCGATATTTTCGATCTCCACGGTGGCATCGTCGACCAGGATGCCGACGGCAAGCGCCAATCCTCCGAGGGTCATGATGTTGATGGTCTGGCCCAGTGCGCTCAGCAGAATCACGGAGACGAAAATGGATAAGGGAATCGAAACCGCGATGATCACCGTCGGCCGCCAATCGCCGAGGAAGATCAGAATCATGGCGGCGGTGAGACAAGCGGCAATCAGGCCTTCCCGCAAGACGCCATTGATCGACGCGCGCACGAAAAGGGACTGATCAAAAAGAGCCTTGATGTTGAGTTCGGGAGGCAGAGATTGTGCCGCAATCGGCACGATCGCCTTAATGTCCTTGACCACGGTCAGGGTGGAGGCGCCGCCCAGTTTGAACATGGACATCAGCACGCCGCGGGTGCCATCCTGCCGCACGATATTGGTTTGCGGTATAAACCCGTCACGCACATGCGCCACATCGCGGAGGTAAAGCGTGGCCGAGTTCGTCGTCTTCACGGGCAGATCGTTGAGGTCGGCGATGCTGCGCGGGCTGCCGTTCAACTCCACGTTGTATTCGGTCGGCCCGATCTTGGTCGTCCCCGCAGGCAGAATCAGGTTTTGCGCAGCGACCGCGTTGACAATGTCGTTGGGCGACAGACCATAGGCTTGCAGTTTTGCGATATCCAGGTCCACCTGGATCTGACGGGGCTTGCCGCCGAAAGGATAGGGCGTGCCCGCGCCCTGTACCGTGCTCAATTGTGTACGCAAGAAATTCTGCGCCAGATCGAATACCTGCTGCTCGGGAAGCGTTTTGCTGCTTAAGCCGAGCTGGACCACCGGCGTCGAAGATGCCGTGTAGGTAATGACCAGCGGAGGGGTCGTGCCCACAGGCAGACTGCGCAGCGCCGTCTGACAAATTGCCGTCACTTGCGTTACCGCCATCGCAATGTTTACGTTGGGGCGGAAAAAAATCTTGATTACCGCGATTCCATTGAGCGACTGCGATTCCTGGTGTTCAATGTCGTTGACCGTGACCGTGAAGCCGCGCTCGGAGTTGGTCACGATCCGGTCCGCCATCTCGCTCGGCGAAAGCCCGGTATAGTTCCACACCACGCTCACCACGGGGATATTGATGTCGGGGAAAATATCGACCGGCGTACGCAGGATGGTGACCGGCGTCAGAATGATGATGAGTAGTGCCATCACCACGAATGTATAGGGACGGCGAAGCGCTAATGCGACTATCCACATAAGACTGACAAAATTAGATTAGCAAAATGGTGTTGCTGAAACGTGAAAGCAAACCTCGGCTGTCGGGGTATAAAATTAAGATTCAAAACAGTACGTATCGGATTTAAATTATAATGGACTTCAGCCATGGCTCAAAACCACATTCGGTCCACCGGGACACGGAACGGAAGTAATGGACGAAATGGCGGCAATGGAACTGCTCCGAAACGGGCGCCCGGGCGCCCGCGTAGCGAAGAATCGCGGCAGTCAATTCTGAGCAGCACTCTGAAGTTGCTAAAACAGGAGGGCGGCTTTTCCGACCTCAGCATTGAGGCGATCGCCGCCGACGCCAACGTCGGCAAAACAACGGTCTACCGTTGGTGGCCGACCAAAGCTGCGCTCGTCGCCGACGCGTTCTCGGCCAGCGCGGAGCAGGAACTCCAGTTCCCGAATACCGGCTCCGTTTATACCGACATGAGACTGCAGATGAGGGGACTGATCCGCATCTTCCGTTCGCAGCGCGGAAAGGTCGTGGCGGCCTTACTCGCGGGAGGGCAATCCGATCCGGAATTGCTCGAGGCCTATCGCGATAGATTCCTGTGGCCGAGACGCAGGCAGGCCTATCAAACTTTGCAACGTGGCGTTGATCGCGGCGAGTTGCCGAGTGGCAGCGATTTCGATCTCATTCTCGATTCGCTCTATGGGCCAATTTTAATGCGCTTTCTGATTCGCCACGTTAAGCTCGAGGAGAGCTTCGCCGACGAAATCTGCGGACTCGTGCTAAAAGGCCTCGGCCCGAAAGCGGCGCGTTAGAGCAAAGAAGTGCTCCCAAATCATTTACCTGCCGAAACTTACCGTTCGATCATTAAATTCTGCCAGTCCCTGACCATCCTTGCGCGATTCGACCGCCGGGGGTTAGAATCGAAATACGACCTAAACAGTCGGAGTTTTATCCGACCAGATTGGTCGGCATTTGCCGTATGCTAAAGCTGACCAAGAAAGCGGATTACGGCCTCATGGCCATGAAGCATCTGGCTGAGCACGTAGACCAGGGTGCCTGTAGCGCCAAGGATGTCGCCGAGGCCTATGGCATTCCGCAAGAGGCGCTGGCCAAGATTCTGCAGCGCTTGGCGAAAGTGGGTTTAATTCGGTCGCAGCACGGCATGAACGGCGGATACTCGCTGACCCGCGATCCGAAGACGATTTCCGCCTTCGAAGTCATCAAAGCGATCGACGGCCCGCTCTTTATAACCTCGTGCGTGACCGTGCGCGGCGAATGCGGGCAGAGCGATCGATGCACCATTCGCGAGCCGCTGCGCAAGGTAAATGAAAGCATCGAACAGGTTCTGAAGAACATCAAAATTTCGCAGATGAAAGAAGAGCCGGAAGTTCTCCCTGTCGACGAGCATGTCCATAAGGCGGACACGAGGAAGCCGGTGGAATTGGTAACGATTTCGTAGCCCAGCACGATTCGAGGAGACAGCAATCATGAGCACGGATGTGAAAACGGCGACCCCAATCAGCCAGCACCACGGGCAGCACGCGAATCCCAACGGGATCAAGCTGCCGATTTATATGGATAACCACGCGACCACCCCTATGGATCCGCGGGTGCTCGAAGAAATGCTGCCCTACTTCATGGAGAAGTTTGGCAACTCCGCCAGCCGCAACCACCCCTTCGGATGGGTCGCTGAAGAAGCGGTGGAGTTGTCGCGAGAACGAATCGCCAAGCTGATCGGCGCGAGCGCGAAAGAGATTATCTTCACCTCCGGCGCCACCGAGAGCGACAACCTCGCCATCAAAGGTGTGGCCGAGATGTATCGCGAAAAGGGCAACCACATCATCACCGCAGTCACCGAACACAAGGCGGTGCTCGATACCTGCAAGCATCTCGAGAAGTACGGCTTCCGCGTAACCTATCTGCCGGTGCAGAAGGATGGCCTGGTCGATCTCGACGATTTGAAGCGCGCCATCGACGACAAAACGATTCTCGTCACGATCATGGCGGCCAATAACGAGATCGGCGTACTGCAACCGATCGCCGAAATCGGCAAGCTATGTCGCGAGCGCGGCGTGGTTTTCCATACCGACGCGGTGCAGGCGATCGGCAAAGTTCCGGTCGACGTGAACAAAATGAACATCGATGTCGCGTCGATCACCGGACACAAGCTCTACGGGCCGAAAGGCGCGGGCGCGCTTTACGTGCGGCGCAAGAATCCGCGCGTGCAGTTAGTGCCGCTGATCGATGGCGGCGGCCACGAGCGCGGCATGCGCTCCGGAACACTCAACGTCCCCGGCATCGCCGGCCTCGGCAAGGCTTGCGCGATTGCTCAGGAAGAGATGCCGCAGGAATCCCGCAAACTGGCCGGCCTGCGCGACCGTCTCAGAGACAGCATCATGAGCCGCCTCGACGAGGTCTATATCAACGGATCGTGGGAGCATCGCCTGCCGGGTAACCTGAACATCAGTTTTGCCTATGTAGAAGGCGAATCGCTGCTGATGGGCATCAACGATATCGCGGTTTCGAGCGGATCGGCATGCACCTCGGCGACGCTTGAGCCATCTTATGTATTGAAGGCTCTTGGCACGGGCGACGATCTGGCGCATAGCTCGATCCGCTTCGGCATCGGACGATTCAACACCGAAGCCGAAATCGATTACGTTGCCGATCGCGTTGTCGAAACCGTAACCCGTCTGCGCGAACTCTCGCCGCTCTACGAGATGGCGAAAGAGGGTGTGGACCTAAAGAGTGTGAAATGGGCGGCAGAAGCGCACTGAATCCCTAGGGATGACCGAGCGGCTGGGCAGGAAGAGATTTTCCAAGGAGATAGCAAATGTCATATAGCGACAAGGTAATCGATCACTACAACAATCCGCGCAATGTCGGCTCCATGGACAAGAAGGATGCCGACGTGGGCACCGGCCTAGTCGGCGCTCCGGAGTGCGGCGACGTGATGAAGCTGCAGATTAAGGTGAATCCGCAGACCAACGTCATCGAAGACGCCAAGTTCAAGACCTTCGGCTGCGGCTCGGCGATTGCATCCTCGTCCCTCGCAACCGAGTGGGTCAAGGGCAAAACAATCGACGAGGCGCTTGCGATCAAGAACACCGAAATCGTGAAGGAATTGGCCTTGCCGCCAGTGAAGATTCACTGCTCCGTGCTCGCCGAAGATGCGATTCGAGCGGCCATCGGCGACTGGAAAAAGAAGCAGGAAGCGGTGCGCCCCGCCGAAGTGCAGGCCGCGCAGTAGCTCGGATTGTTTCGCGAATTGTCGTCCCGAGCGAAGCGAGGGATCTGCATTTTGCCGCGTCAGCTCCGCGTCGCTCGGAACAACCGGGATGACAATTAAGGTGAACGCAGGGTCATGGAACAAGTAGTCAAAGATGAAGCGCTGAAAGTACAGCCTGGCGCGCCCAAGGCTCCGGCCAAGGGCATTCAGGTGACCGACAACGCGCTCAACAAGATTCGCTCGGCGATGGTGAAAGAGAACGTTTCGCCGGAGCAGGGCGGCCTTCGCCTGGGCGTGCAGGGCGGCGGATGCTCGGGCCTGAGCTACAACATACGCTTCGATACGCAGCCGCGCGAACGCGATCGTGTGTTTCAGTATGGAGATGTGCGCGTTTTCGTGGACCCGAAGTCGTTCATCTATCTGCACGGGCTGACCCTCGATTATCAGGAAACCCTGATGCAACAGGGCTTCGTGTTCGTGAATCCGAACTCGACCAAGTCCTGCGGCTGCGGCAGTTCTTTCTCGTAGAGAGATCGTGTGGTAACGGGGCTTCGCCCCCGTCCGGACGGGCCCGAGCCCGTCACCACATAACCAAGTGGTCCGGGGGCGGGCTCAGCGCTCGCCCTAAGTTTTGTTATGGCAAATGCGGAATCCAATTCGACGCTGATTGTTCCAGGGCAATTACCGTCACGGGCGACTCCCAGTTGCTGGTCGTGTGGCACCATGCGCGCCGTGCACTTTTGCAGCGCATGCGGCAAGGTGCAGCCGCCAAAGCCGGTGGACTATTTCACGTTCTTCGGATTTCCGCGCAAGCTCAATCTCGACACGGCCGTGCTCGAAAAAGAGTTCTACGCGCTGAGCCGCAGGCTTCATCCCGATGGGTTCGGACAAGCCAATGAGCAAGAGCGTGCGTGGAGCCTGGAACAAAGTTCGATGCTCAACGATGCCTATCGCACCCTGAAAGACCCGATCAAACGCACCGAATATCTGTTGCGTCTCGAAGGCATCGAACTGGAAGAGCAATCGAAACAAGCCACTGAAAAGGCGCGCGCTACCGGAGAATTGAAGAAGCAAGTCGTGCCGCCAGATCTTTTGGAGGAAGTCTTCGAACTCAACATGCATCTGGAAGAGTTGCGGATGCAAAAGAAGATGGGCGAGGACGATCCCGCGTTGTTAGAGGAGATCGGCAAGGCCAAACTCTCGCTGGAAGAAAAACACGACGCGCTCTTGAATGAGCTCAAGGCTGAATGGAAGCAATGGGACGAATCGGAAGAAGAATCCAGTCGGCGCAAAGCGCTCGACAAAATGCTGGACGTGCTGAACCGCAGAAATTACATCCGCAACCTGCTGCGGGATGTGAACGAGGCAATGGAGTAGTGCCATTGGAATTTGTGATTTGTAATTTGCCATTTTAAAAAGTAGGTTGTCCGCAATTACAAATTGCAAATCAGAAATTACAAATGAGTTCTGACTACATCGTCGGCATCGATCTCGGCACCACGAACTCGCTCGTGGCCTACATGCAGGGCGATTCGCCTGTCGTCATCCCCGGAGAAGACGGGCTGAATCTCGTCCCCTCCGTGGTCGCGCTTGACGAAAAGAAGCAAGTCATCGTCGGCAACGGCGCGCGCCGCTATCTGATCGAAACGCCCGAGCGCGCCGTCTATTCGATCAAGCGTCTGATGGGCCGCGGCCTCGAAGACGTTCAAGAAGAGCTCAAGCTGTTTCCCTTCCAATTGGCCGACGATCTTAACGAAGGCGAGGTTCTCCGTATAAGAATTGGCGACCGAACCTACACCCCGCCGGAAATTTCGGGGCTGATCCTTCGCCAACTCAAGCGCAATGCCGAGCGTTTTTTCGGAGCGTCCGTAACCCAGGCCGTGATCACCGTCCCCGCCTACTTCAACGACGCGCAGCGCCAGGCAACGAAAGACGCCGGCCGCATCGCCGGCCTGAATGTCTTGCGCCTGGTTAACGAACCGACCGCAGCCTCGCTGGCCTACGGCCTCGACAAGAAGAAAAACGGAATCGTCGCAGTTTACGATCTAGGCGGCGGCACGTTCGACGTTTCGATTCTCAAGCTGCACGACGGAATCTTCGAAGTAATCGCTACCAACGGCGACACACATCTTGGCGGAGATGACATAGACAATCTGCTGATCGCCATCGCAGTCGACGACATTCGCGGCGATCTCGGGCTCGACTTGCGCAAGGACGCACGCCACAACAGCGAATCCGTAGCCCGCATCCGCAAAGCCGTCATCGAAGCGAAGATCGCTCTTTCATCGCAGCCCACGGCAAAACTCGATGTCGAATTGCCCGGCGGGAAAAAGTATCAGCGCGAAATCTCCGTTGCGATGTTCGAACAAATGATCCAGCCCATCATCGACCGCACCGTCGGCCCTTGCAAGCAGGCACTCAAGGACGCGGGGTTGCAGCCAGAACAAATCGACGAGGTCGTGCTGGTCGGTGGCTCTACGCGGATTCCGAAAGTCCGCCGCCTGGTGCAGGATCTTTTCGGGCGAGTGCCCCACACCGATCTCAATCCCGACGAAGTTGTAGCGCTCGGAGCGGCCGTGCAAGCCAACATTCTCGGCGGTGGCTCTGAGATTACTCAAGACATGTTGCTGCTCGACGTAACCCCGCTGTCCCTCGGAATCGAAGTAGCCGGTGGCGTGACCGACAAAATCATCCTGCGCAACTCGACCGTGCCCGCGTCGGCCACGCAGTATTACACGACGCAAGTCGACGGCCAGACCAACGTCGCCATTCATGTCCTGCAGGGCGAACGCGAACTGGCGCGCGATTGCCGGTCGCTGGCGCGCTTCGATCTGAAGGGCGTTCCGCCGATGGTCGCCGGCATGCCGCGCATCGAAGTGAAATTCCTCATCGACGCCAACGGCATTCTGCGCGTCTCCGCGCGCGAGCAGCGCAGCGGCCAAGAAGCCGAAATCGACGTCAAGCCGACCTACGGCCTCACCGACGAACAGGTCGAGAACATGCTGCTCGAATCTTACGACTACGCGGAAGAAGACTTCCGGCAGCGGCAGGTGATCGAAGCACGTCAAGAGGCAGATACGATTCTTACGGTGTTGGCGAAAGAGAGAAAGAATCAGGCCTGGCGCGAACTCACGAGCGACGAACGCGGCAGCATCGAGGCCCTGGAGAAATCTCTACTCGACGTAAGAAAAGGCGATGACTATCACGCCATCCGCGCAGGCATTGACGCCCTCAATCAATCCACCATGCATTTCGCTGAACTGATGATGGAAACGGTCGTCTCCACTACGCTCAAGGGAAAATCCATGGACGATACCGGTATTGAAGAAGGCCCGCAATCCGGCCATCCAGTGGCGAAGGCAGATTTTGAATAGGGGACAAACGATTTATGTCTGACGAAAAAACGCACGCAACCGGAGCGACCACTATGGATGCTCCCCCCGTCGAAAATAACGAGAACACGGTCGAGGTCACCTTCCTGCCCGAAGGCAAGACGGTGACCTTCGAACACGGCAAGTTGCCCTATAAAGATCATGGCAAGGAAGAGTCGCTGCTCGACGTCGCCTTGAATTTCGGCGTCCATCTCGATCACGCCTGCGGCGGCAACTGCGCCTGCACCACCTGCCACATCTGGGTAAAAGAAGGCGCCGATCTGATCTCCGAGATGGAAGACGACGAAGCCGACAAGCTCGACATGGCCGCCGATCTTCAGTTAAACTCGCGCCTCGGATGCCAGACGGTAATCAAGAAGCCGGGCAAGCTGGTCGTCGAAATCCCAGCGTGGAACCGAAATTACGTTTCGGAAGAACACTAAGAAACAGCTTTCAGCCGTCAGCTATCGGCTCTCAGCTACACCGGGACTGGTTGAAAAAACTATCTTAAGGGCGAACGATTACGAGGAGCGCTGATTCATGCCTAAAGAACTTACGTGGAGCGATGCTGACGATATCGGAATTCTGCTCTCCGAAACTCACCCGAAGGTCGACCCTCTTGCGGTTCGTTTCACCGACTTGCACAAGTATGTGATTGCTCTTCCTGATTTCAAAGACGATCCGGCGAAGTCGAACGAAGCCAAGCTGGAAGCGATTCAAATGGCATGGCACGCCGAGGTTCTCGACCGAACTCAGGGTTAAACTACCGCGCCCCCACCGAACTCGGCGCCAAATCCTCGATGCTGGCTTCCCGCAGAAACTTCGCCGCCTCCTCAGGCGGCGTCGGGTTGATATAGAAACCCGTCCCCCATTCAAATCCCGCCGTCTTCGTCAGCTTAGGCATGAATTCGATGTGCCAGTGGTAATACTCATTCGTCGGATCCTGCACCGGCGATGAATGCACCACCAGGTTGTACGGCGGATTATCAAGCACGCGATCCGCTTTCATCAGCAGCGACTTGAGCGCCTTCGCTAAATTTTCGAACATGTGCGACGACGAATTTTCAAACGCCGACTCGTGGCGCTTCGGAAGAATCCAGGTTTCGAACGGGAACCTCGGCGCGTATGGCGCAACCGTCAGAAAGTCTTCATTCTCGCCCACCACTCGAATGCCATTGTCGGTTTCCTGCCGGATGATGTCGCAAAACACGCAGCGCTCTTTATAGATGTAATACTGTTTCGCTCCCTGTAATTCCTCCGCCACGTAAATGGGCAGAATCGGCAAGGCGATCAGCTGCGAGTGAGCGTGCTCGAGCGAAGCGCCGGCCGCTTCTCCGTGGTTCTTGAAAAGAAGAATGTACTTGAACCGCCGGTCTTTTTTTAGGTCGAGAATGCGATCGCGAAACGCCCAGAGTACGTCTTCGATTCTTTTCGCCGGAAGCGAAGCCAGAGTGGCCGTGTGGTCGGGGGTTTCGATGACGACTTCGTGCGCGCCGATCCCGTTCATCTTGTCGAACATGCCCTCAGCCTGTTTATTCAATGTGCCCTCGATGCCGAGCGCAGGAAACTTATTGGGAACGACGCGGATGGTCCAGCCCGGAGTGTCTTTCTGCGGAGTATTGCCGTTGGCGGCAGGCCGATACGCCAGAATTTCCGGCGGAGTCTTACTCTCATTGCCGTAACAAAAGGGACAGAAGCCGCCCTTGATCTTCACCCCCTCACGGACAAAGTCAGTCGGCCGTTTCGCGCGATCCGTGGAAATAATCACCCACCGGCCCACGATGGGGTCTTTTCTTAGTTCGGGCACGTACTAAATCCTTTCAGCGGGATTTCCTGAAGCCCCGATTTTCGAAACTACGACTTCCGAATTTCCGATTGTACGATACGGGAAACGCGTTTTGAAACAGCTCGAATGCCGGCTGGTTGGGTCCGTGCTCATAGTATAGGGCGAGCACGTCGAAACGCCACGTGCAAGGAGGCATTTGGCGCCTGAAGTCGCCTGCCACCGGCACCCAATGCCGTCGTTTGGCCCGATCCACCGCTGCCCTCGGCGGGTTTCACGTGGCGCGTCGTTCGCGTTTTTTTGCTTCGATGATGCACAGAACCTCGCGATCCCAGCCGGCCAGATCGAGTTCCCGGCGATGATGTGGCGAACGAAAATTGCGGGCAATGATGGTATAACCGCGCCGCCGAAGATAGAAATAAGCTTCGCCCCCGCCTCGCTGGCCAGTGCGCAAGTGCCCGGCTGTTTGGTCGGGCGGAAGCGTTTTAGCGGCAATCCCATCGAGGGCGCGCAATGCGGCTTGCATCAGGCGGCCAGCGGACATATACAACTCCAACGTCACCCTAGCCAGACCATGTAATGTTATGTGATCGCCATCACCACGCGTCCGGTACAATTCGTTTTGCTTCGCATCAAATCCTCCGGCACCAGGTGTCTTTGCGCTTGTTTTCGGCTGTTTAGCAAATCAAGGGCCAATTCCTGATAATCTGCTAACGTTCGGGCTGCTACCCCGTCTATTTCTGTGCAAGCTGAGGTTCGATCACTTGTAGGGGACAGAGACAGGCAATGCCGGCCGATTCCTACGCAGTAGCAATTACGGTTGGCGAGATTTTTCGCCCAAGGCGGGCGGAACAGAGCGGCAACCAGAACCCCATCATGAGGGGCTCCTTGGCAGCGCAAGGCAACCGCATTGACGATACCAGCCTGATCCGTGAGGCGCAGCAGGGAAACCGTGCGGCCTTCGAGGTCCTGGTGCGTCACTACGATCAGTCGGTGCTGCGGCTGGCGCTGCACCTCACGGGATCAGAGGCGGACGCCCAGGATGTATATCAGGAGGCCTTTCTCAAGGCCTACAAGAATCTGGGCAGCTTTCGATTTGAATGTTCCTTCTACACCTGGATCTATCGCATCGTGACTAACCTCTGCCTCGATCATCTGCGAAAACGGAATGTGCGCAAGGAAGATGCTCCGGTCGCGGTCGATGCGTCGGGCGAAGAGTACAGCCGGATCGAGCAGTTTGCGGACGCCCGCTCGGGAGCGAATCCGGAACGCGATTTGATGCGTCGGGAGTTGGGGCGAAAGATCGGTACGGCGCTCTCGGCGCTCACGCCTCGAGAGCGCATGGTGTTCGAGCTCAAGCACTATCACGGGCTCAAACTGCGCACGGTGGGCGAGATGCTGAATACAACCGAAGAGACGGCGAAGAATACCTTGTTTCGCGCGACACAGAAACTGCGAACCGCGCTGGCGGAGATGCGATGAAATACGAATTCATGATTTGCGAGTTAACGAGATTTGAATTACTTCCCGTGAAGGGATACGAAAATGAAATGTGATTGGGTACAGCAGAACATCCTGTTCTATGTGTACAACGAACTCGAGGACGACGCTCGCTACGAGGTGGAGCAGCACCTGGCGCGGTGTCCGGAGTGCGCCACGGAACTGAAGGCGACGCGCAAGTTACATGCCACGCTCTCGCAAATGCCAGTGGAAGAGCCGACCCCGAACCTTTTGGCGGCATCGCGTATGCGATTGCAGGAAGCGCTCGAAACAACGCGGCCGGGCGGTTTGTGGCGGCGTCTGATTCTGGAGCCTGCTTTGTGGCTGCGGCAGATTCGGATGTCGCCGGCACTGGCGGCGGCGATTTTCATCGTCGGATTTGGCGGAGGCATTGGCGCGACGTATAACTTTATTTCAACGCGTGGCGGCGGTAACGGCGTAGTAACCGGTTCGGTTGAATCGGGTAGCGGAATCTCATCGACAAATCAGCCACTTGAATCGTCGGCGATCGCCGGCATCCGCTCTGTGACGCAGGAGCCAGGTTCCAATCAGGTGAGCATTAAGTACGACACGGTTTCGACCCAGGAAGCGCAAGGCTCGCTCAACGACCAGCGCATCCAGCAACTGCTGTTGTATGCGGCGCGCAACAATTACAACTCTGGCGTGCGCATGGATTCGGTTGACCTGTTGACGCAGGCGCCCGATGACTCGCGAGTCCGAGAGGCATTGATGTATGCCCTGCAGAACGATACCAATCCGGGGGTGCGGCTGAAGGCGCTCGATGGCCTGAGCGGTTTTGTGCGGCAGGATCCGCAGGTGCGGGATGGAGTCTTGCGAGCACTGATCAGCGACACGAATTCGGGGGTTCGTCTGCAGGCCTTGCGACTGGTCGAGCCAATGAAGACGGACAGCAACGTGCGATCGGTGTTGGCGCGGCTGGCACAAACGGATCAGAACGTTTCGATTCGCACGCAGGCGCGCGCCATGCTGGCGCAAATGCCGGAGATGGATTGAGAACGGTCGTGAGCCGGGAGTCGTTAGTCGCTGGTCGTTAACAAATGTTCGCGGCCCGCGATAAATTCCGAACGACTATCGACTATCGAACAACGACAGCACTACAGGAGGACATTCATTGAGACAAGCTCTAAAACTCGCCAGCATGGCGGCAATGCTTACCGCGCTGGCATCTCTGGCTCTCGGCCAGGAAACGCGCGTTTATCGCGAAGGCAGCAACTGGGTGCAGGAAATGACCGGAGACCTGGGTGCGGCGAAGAACCTGCGGATGAAGTTAGCCTCGGGATCGGTGCGGGTTCAGGGTGGATCGCAAGCTGGGATTACATACGTCATTCATCGTAAGGCTTATACCTCCTCTGAACAGCAGGCCCGCCATGAATTTGATTCTTACCGGATCACCACAACGGTCAAGGGAGACACGGCGTGGATTGTGGCGGAGTCGAACGGGCGTGATCGTAGGTGCTCCGATGATTTTGTCATCAATGTTCCGCGGAATCTGCAAGGAGCGAAGGTCGAGACCGGGGGCGGCAATGTCACTGCCACCGGAGTTGCCGCGCGCGTAGAACTGGAGAGCGGTGGCGGAAATATTCGCGTCGATGACATCGGTGGTGACGTGGTTGCCGAAACCGGTGGCGGCACCATTGAAGTCGGCAGCGTAGAAGGCCGTGTGAATTTGCAAACGGGTGGCGGAAACATCAAGATCGCATCCGCCAAGGGCGAGATCAAGGCGGAGAGTGGCGGCGGTAGTGTGGTCGTGCTCTCCGGCCTGCAAGGCGCGGTGCTCGAGACCGGTGGCGGCAGCATTCGTGTGGATAAGTGCAGTGGCCATGTGAAAGCTTCAACCGGCGGCGGAAGCGTTGATCTCGGCGAGATCGGCGGACCGGCGGAGATCGAGACAGGCGCAGGCAGCATTCGGCTGGCTTCCGCCAATGGGCGCGTGCAAGCTCAGACCGGCGGCGGCAGCATTCAATTAGACGGAGCGACATCGGTACAGGCGGAGACCTCGGCGGGTGGCATCATTGTCAAACTGCTCTCCGCCTCGGGAGTTCGCAGCAACTCTGCCCTGGAGACTTCTGCCGGCGACATCACCGTTTATCTGGCCAACGATCTGGCGATCACCGTTCGAGCCGAGATCGAAGTCGCCAATGGGCATGGCATCCGCAGCGATTTTCCCGATATTCACATTTCCAGCGAAGGCGGACAGTGGGGGCCGAAAACGGTGACTGCCGACGGTCAACTGAATGGCGGCGGCCCCGTCTTGAAGGTTCGTACAAATTCTGGAAATGTATATTTTCGCCGCATCAGTCACTAGGACGGTCGTTGGTCGATAGTCGATAGTCGTTCGCGAATCGCTGCGGACTTGGTTTGCTAACGACCATCGCCGAGCGACGAACGACTGACAACGAACGGCTGCTCTCTTCAGGAGGATTTATGAGCCATCGCTCCCTTCTTGCCATATTTCTTTTTACGCTGGTCGTTTCGCTCACGACAAGTGCACAACCAAAGCAACTAGACTACGACAACACCAGCGAGAGCTGGAGCTGGGAGTACAACTCAGAAGAGGGAAGCGGTTCGTCGTTCCTCGGTGTGGACATCGCCGATGTTACCGCGGAACGACTGGCCGAATTGAAGCTCAAAGAGGAGCATGGCGCCGAAATTATCATGGTCGACCAGGATGCCCCCGCCGGAAAGGCTGGCCTCCACGAACACGACGTCATCGTAAGCCTTAACGGCACGCCAATCGATAGCGCCGCGCAATTGCGCCGGATGATTAAAGAAACGCCGCCGGGCCGCGTGATCGCTCTCGGCATCAGCCGCGACGGTCAGTCCATGACCATCAAGGTGCAACTGGCAGATCGGCGCAAGTCCATGGCGTGGCAGCCAAAGATGCCAGACATGCCGAAGATGCCAGAGATGCCCACGATGCCGGACTTCGACTTCCCCGTCTCGGTAGTGGTCGTACACTCCTCGGCGCGCAGCGGCCTGATGGTGGAGAACATCACGAGTCAACTCGGCGACTTTTTTGGGGTCAAGGATGGCAAGGGCGTGCTGGTGCGCTCGGTCGAAAAAGGTAGTCGCGGTGAGAAAGCCGGATTCCATGCCGGAGATGTGGTCATAAAAGTCAACGATCAGCCCGTGCACGACACTTCCGACTTCACGCACGCTCTGCGTTCTACTTCCGGCAACACTGCGGCTGTCACCGTGATGCGAGACAAGCGAGAGCAAAATCTTACTCTGACCCTTCCCGATAAGAGAGACTCCGGCAGCCTGCTCGAAGACACTTTGAGTATCCCCGAGATATCGGCCGAGACAGAACAGGCCATCAACCTCGCCCAAGAGGAAATTGCTCGCATCAGTCCGGCGATCGCGGAGAAACTGGCGCAAGGGGCAGCACAGTGCGAGGATGCGACAAAGAGGCAGCAGGAACGTGAGCAAAGGTTGCGAGAACGCCAGAAGAGAATGCAAGAGCAGCAGCAGAAGCTGCGCCGCGAGTTATCCGGAGAATGGACCGAAATCTAATCGTCGCTAACGCCCGGCCTGGGATATGGGTTACGAAAGTCACCTCTGCTGAACTTGCGGCCCAGCGCGCATCGTCAAAAGAATGACCAGATTCCGAAGTGGGACTACCCCCTCGTTACCTGTTGCGGTGACCGAAATCCCGATAATCTATTGCCGCGATGGCTTTCCGCGCCCTGTTGTTCTCAAAAAGCCCGGAGACGAATGCCGCCATGACGACGGCCTGTGCAAGTACGGGAATCCGCGCCGAAGTCTGTTCTGACATTTTCACCGCCATCGACAAAGCGAAGACGCGTACTTTTTCGTGCGTGATTGCGGATTGGGCTGACCAGCCCGAGGCCAGCTTTTTATTAAAGCGCGCTCGCGAGTCCGTGCCCAACCGAGGGACCCTGGCAGTGGTCATCGTGGATAATGAGCCGACAGCGGCAGAGATGCGCGACCATCGCCTCGATTTTCTGATTTATCGCCCGATTTCGACCGGCGAAGCCGAAGCGGTGCTGCTGAAAGCGTGCGAGCAGATGCAGCCCGCGAGCGCCGAGGATGTAGCCGAGGCGTCGCATGAAGCCGATGCTAGCCGCGCTCGCATGAATGCGAGTTCCGGCGACTCCGATGCGACCGAGCCGGGTCACCAGACCGAGTCCAGCAGTTTGGCGGAAGCGGCGTCAGCCGAAGAAGCTGGCAGCGGCGACGCCGGCACAGATGAAGGTGGAACGGCATACACCGGTGACGAAACGCCGCAACACCGAAGTCTGCCGCAGTTCAATGCAGTCTGCGCCACCTTGCTTGTTCTGGTGTCGGCATTCTTTCTCTGGAGATCGCGCGGCACCATCGACTATCTCTCACATACGCCCGAGGGAAGAGTTCGGGTCTTGCGAGAATCCGTGGCAGCGCTCTTTTATCTGAATCAAACTGGCGCAATTCCCGTCAGCTCCGCTGGCGCCGATGCGCAGCAGGATGCGTACTTCAGTCGTAAACCGGCGACTCCCGATGCGCAAGAGCCTAAGATCGGCTTGGTGGCGACAGAGTCCACCTTGACCGAGACGCGCGCGCCTTTGCCCAAGGCCGCCGACTTCCCGCTGCCCGCGCCCGTTTTGGAGCAGCATGAAGCGCCGCCGATAAAGGTACAAAGAGTCGCGATTCCTGAGAGCATGCGAAACTCCCCGCCCATTGCGCCTCCGGTGGTCGTGACAGTGAGTCCGGCGCAGATGATGCCGGTATCGACGCCGCAATCGCAACCTGTAGGTCAGCAATTGGTTCAGCAATTCACCGAACCGATTGCATTGACGGAAGAAGCCGCGCGAGCGTTGCTCGTGCACATGGTAGACCCTGTGTATCCCGCGGCCGGGTCAGCCCAGAAACTTCACGGCGCTGTTGTCCTGCAGGCGACAATCGGGCGCGACGGCACGGTAGAGGATGTGAAAATTGTTCGCGGATATTTTGCGCTGGGGCGTGCAGCCATCGCCGCCGTCAAGCAGTGGCGGTTCCAGCCCTACACCATCAACGGTCACGCTGCGTCAACCCAGACCACGCTCACCATCAACTTCAGCTATCCGGGATAGACTCTCTGCGAGTGCTCCGTTGGTTCATGCAAGCCTAAAGCCCACTTGCCGCTCACTTTACTTGTGTTCGTCGTGACCAGCCTGCTCGCCAGTTGGGGGCGTAACTCCGCTGGATTTCTTCCAGAACTCCTGCACCACCGGCGGAAGCTTTTCGATGCGAGTGATGAAGGCGGTCGCCTTCCAGATGTCCGGCTCCGTGAGCGTTTTATCCCACGCAGGCATTCCCGTATAGCGGACGCCGGTGCGAATCACGTAGAAGACATGCCATTCCTCATCGTCGGGGGGATGAAGGATGAAATTCGGTGGCGGCGGATAGAACGAGTTTGCCAGGGTCGAGGGCTGGCGATCGATTCCGCCATGGCAAAGCGCGCAATTCATGGTGTATATCTTCAAGCCTTCGATCAGGTTGTCATCGGTCGGAGGCACAGGATTATTGATACGGGGAGCATGGCGCTCCACCGAATTATCCATCGCGCTCATGGCGAGCTGGCGTTCTATTCGCGGCGGAGGAATATTGGCGCGCGTCGGCAGAAAGCCAAGCAGCGCAAGGCCAACACCACCGATCACGAGAAACACAATGGTGATAACAATCCCTAGAACGAAGTTGCGCATGCCCGATCCTTAAGGTCAGAGACTTGGGAGCCTGATTCGACCGCTGCGTCAGGGCCGAACCGCGCCCCTTACTCATGGTCTTTCATTCTACCCTTAAGGGAGCCGCAACCGAGCCGACGCGTCCGCTCAGGTTGTCGCGGACGACGAAACGAATCGTATATTCTCCGGGCGCAAGATCCATCGAACCTTTGAAGGCGACGCCGTTTTGACGAATCGCCGCCATCTTCTCAGCCGAAAGATGAGCTTCTATCTTCTTGTCGGTCGGATTTTCCACCATCTTGCCTTCGGACGTCTTCGCCACTGCTACCAGATCGATCGCAAGATGGTTATTGTCGCTGTCATCGATCAGGGAAGCGTCGGGCGCCAGATGCATCTCATAATTCACATGCTTCCTGGCTGGGTCTTTTCCGGCCTCGATCTTGCCCCAGTTCGCCACCAGCGCGATCGAGGTGTAGTCCAACGGCGATTGCAATGCCGAAGAGATGTCGTTGTTGCGGCTGATCTCCGGATCGGTAGTCGCGTTGGTGACGAAGAAGCCGTTGCGCGCGCGCACTTCGATGTGATCGCGCTTCACTTTGACCGCCAGCTTGCGCCAGCCTGACTTGGTCTTCGAGCGATCGAGATAGTAGCCAACCATGTAGTATTCGGCGGAATCGTGCACCGCTTCGCGAAAGCCCTTGGCGAGGTCGTTGGAGTTGTAATACGCGCGTCCTCCAGTCATCGACGCAAAGGTCGAGAGAGTCGACTGCGTGTCCATCTGCCGCCAACTCATGTTGCGGTTGTAGTTTTTCCCTGGGTTTTTCAGGGCAGCGCTGGCCATGAGCGTTTGCAATCCTTTGACGTCGACGGGATAGAGCGAGATCCCTGCATCATTGAGCAATTGCCAGGTGTGTTCGTACATGGGAAGAACGTCGGCGAGAGAATCGCGGCCTGCGGGCGCGAGTTGCATAGTGGTGTCGCTGACGCTGAAGGGAAATCCACCGCTTGCCCAGATCAACGACTTGCGTCCAGGAAATCCGGCGAACGCCTGCGCTATCTGTTGCATCGCCTGCAAGGTGTATGTGATCGCGAGCCGTTGCTCGAATGACTGGAAGTTCAGCTCCGAGTCTTCCATCATGGTCTGGATTTTCTGCGCTTCGGTCTGCACCGTTCCAGGATCGACGCCTGCGCTGCCGTCAGGACTGGCTGTTCCGGTGATCGCTTCGACTTCCTCGGGGTTGTCAACCATTTGGAACGTGTCGCCTTTTACCTTGTGCAATGCGGCCGCGAGGATGCGCGGGTCGGTGGTGAAATCGTGGATCACTTGAACGCCGCTGCGAGTGAGCGTGTAGAGCGCCGTCGGTTCGCGTTGATCGACTGACTCGGTTAGATACTTGAGCAGATCTTTGCGCGCATAGGCTTGCGCCGCAAAGGGCGTGTTGATGAAGTCGAGCACGATCAGCGTAATGCGCCTCGCTGATGTTCCGCCTGTCAGGGTATTGCCGAATTCGTTGGGAGTTCTGGGGCGAATCCAGCGATGCGCGTCGCTGGTGATTTCCTCCAAGGTGGCGATCTTCTGCTCGGCTCCATTCTCGAGCACGGTGAAGTCTTCCTTCTGTAATCCTCGAATGTGATTGCCGGACTTGTCAGTTACCACCGTTGGGATAAGCACTAACTCGGCCCGCGCCGTGAATTTGACCTCCGGTTTGTCGCCCTTATCTTTGTCTTTTGGCGCGGCGAAGAGGTAGATAGAACAAGCCAGCGCTGCGACGATGGCGAGACAGGGAAGCTTGCGGCTGGTTGGCATGTTTCTACTCCCTTCGAATGCAAGGCAGGCGAGTAAGCACACGGCGCGCGGCGAGTTACGGGAATCGAGAAGCGCCGTTGGCAGGAGAGTATATATCAGGCGGAGTTAGTAAGCGTGCAGCTTGCGAGCTTCGCGGACCAGATCGGAGACTTTGGGCAGAAAAAATTCTTCCTGCGGCGGAGAAAATGGCATGGGCGTGTCGGGCGCGGTGATCCTGACGATTGGGCCATCGAGATGGTCGAAAGCTTCCTCGTTGATGATGGCGGAAATTTCCCCGGCCAATCCGCCAGTGCGCGAGTGCTCGTGAAGAATGATTACTTTGTTTGTCTTCTTCACCGTCGCGGCGATCGCTTCGCGATCTAGCGGCGCGACCGTGCGTAGGTCGACGATTTCGATTTCGATTCCTTCTTTGCTTAGAAGCTCTGCGGCCTCAAGCGCGGTATAGAGCATCGCCGCGTAGGTGATCACGCTGAGATGATTCCCTTCGCGCGCGACTCGGGCCTTGCCAATTGGAACAACATAATCCTCGTCGGGAACTTCGTCTTTGATTCTGCGATACAAATATTTGTGCTCGAAAAAAATGACTGGATTTTGATCGCGGATGGCGGCCTTGATCAATCCCTTGGCATCGTAAGCCGTCGCCGGACAGACAACTTTTAGTCCCGGGGCGTGCACGAACCACATTTCCGGATTTTGCGAATGAAACGGGCCGCCATGCACATTGCCGCCGCTCGGCCCGCGCAACACTAGCGGAGCCGGCGCTCCCCAGCGGTAATGCGCCGAGCCGACCATGTTGACGATCTGGTTGAAGGCGCAGCCGATGAAGTCCATGAACTGGAATTCGGCGACGGGGCGCAATCCGGTGAGCGACGCGCCAAAGGCAGCGCCAACGATGGCCGACTCCGCAATCGGAGTGTCGATGACGCGCTCGGCGCCGAAGCGGTCGATGAATCCCTCGGTGACTTTGAAAGCGCCGCCGTAGATGCCGATGTCCTCGCCGAGGCAGAAGACGCTCGGGTCGCGTTCCATTTCTTCCCAGATTCCCTGGCGGATGGCTTCGAGATAGGTGGTTGGGGGCATGCAGGGAAAGTGTAGCAAGAAAGTCTGTCGACAATTTGGCTGCGCGGACACTTCGGCTCCCACCCTTCGCAAAGTGCGCGAAGGATGGGGCACCCCCAGTGTGTTTTATGCTGGCGAGATCAAAGGCCTGGGGTCACCTGCCCAGCCCTTAAGCAGAAAAGATTTCCGGCACGACTCCTTTTTATCGATCGTGATCCTTACCGAATTCATGGACTTTGTAGTGCTGCCTAAAGTGGCCATTTTCGCCATACTCCCAAACGTCGCCAGTGCGGGTATCGAAGAACGCGTGGTTACCATTGCTACTATATGAAAATTGAACACCGCCGTAGGGTCCGTCCGCCAGGGCGGCCTGGGGTTGAAGGATCGGTTTCAGTACGCTCACCGCAAGAAGCAAAGCGACGAGTGTGAGGATTATCTTCGTATAACGGTCAATGCGCATGTGTGAAGCCTCCAATTTGTTGTTTTGGTGCATTTCTTGAACATAAGGTTTTCGAAGAATTCTCGCGGGTTTGCGGGTGGGAGTCTGTGATGTGCGCACAGGAAAAACGTGATGAAAAAATAGGCTGGGTTCGTACGATCGTGCGGACCTTAGTCGTACCCACGTATTCGCAAAGAATGCGAACGTAATGGGGGCAACCGGCGGTTGGCTAACTGCAAAACGCGGGCGAGGGCGCCCACGCCACGCCCCCAAATCGCTTACAATTCCCCTTCCATGCGCGTTTCCTCAGCAAAGACCATCGCGGTTCGTTCTTTTGCGAAGATCAATCTTGGGCTCTACATTGGCGCCGCTCGTGCGGACGGATTTCACGAGCTGCGCACGGCGTATCAGACGATTGCGCTGCATGATGTGATCCGGGTGAGCTTTGAAGGAGGCTCTGAACGAAGCGTTGGGCGGAAATCTGGGAGCGGCGATGGGATTGAAATCGTCTGTGCGGAGGAGCGGGTTCCGCTGGATTCGTCGAACACTTGCTATCGCATGGCGGAGCGGGTGATGGCGGAGCTGGGCGCGTCGGGCCGAGTCCGGATCGAGATCGATAAACGGCTGCCAGTGCAAGGCGGGCTGGGCGCGGCTTCGTCGAACGCGGTGGCGGCGATGGCGGCGCTCGAGCGGGTGGTGAAGCGTCCATTGCCGGCTGCGGCGCGCTTGCGAATTGCGGCGGAGATTGGATCGGACCTGCCTTTATTTCTGGTGGGCGGAACGGTGCTGGGAGTAGGGCGCGGCGAGGAAGTTTATCCGCTAGCCGATCTGCCAGCGGTGGCGCTGGTGATTGTTACGCCAGAGGTTGGGGTGTCTACGCCTCAGGCGTTTGCCGATTGGGATGCTCTTACGGATGGCGGCTTGTGTGGTGACGCGGCGGAAGCTGCCCCGAGCAAACCCGAAGGACCCCGTCCTCGCGGGGCAGAGCCCCGCCACCGCACAGCCCGCCACACAACATTGACTTGGCCTCTTCCCTCCGATAGACTGTTCGAGGTTGGTTGCGCGCTGTCGGCGTGGCTTAGTGGTTCAGGCAATATTGGTTACCCCAACACCGGTGCTTCCGCAAAAGGCGGGAGCCGGGCCGAGAAATTGCTTCTCGACCTTGTCCGTACCGGGATTGAAAACGACTTCGAAAGAGTCGTCTTTCCTCAATATCCCGAATTGCGTGACATAAAAGGTGAGTTGGAGCGCGCTGGTTCGCGCTACGCCTCGCTCTCCGGGTCAGGGTCGACCCTGTATGGGCTGTTTCGGTCGCCGGCCGAGGCCGCAAAGGCGGCGAGCCGTCTGCGAAAGCGGGGGCTGAAGGCGGTGGCGACGAGTACGTTGACGCGCGAGGACTACTGGAAGTCAGTAGTCGGTAGTCGCTAAATGCTCGTCGCTCGCGCTCATCGTGCGCAGATCGTTGAGAATTTGTTGTTTGCGGCGCGTTCGGATTTCGGCATACTAGAGGCACGCAGAATTTGGGCCGTCGGCTAATGGTAGGTTGAGGCGTTTAGCGGGCATCTAAGCCCCGCCGAAAATCCTGAGCGTAGCGCAGGATCCCTCAATCAACACCGGAGGCCGCACGGGCTAGGAGTTTGGGCCGTCGACTAATGGTAGGTCAAGTGCCTTTGGAGCACTTTGTCTAGGTTCGAATCCTAGCGGCCCAGCCAGATGAACCAGTTGCCAGTTCTCAGTTCTCAGTAGAGAGACACTGGAGCCCCAAGCCTGAGAACTGCGAACCGGGAACTGAGAACTGAAGCTATGGCCACCGTTGCAACCACGACTGCCGAAAAGACGATCGTCGAAAAGACCGCGGAAAAAAAGCCGACTGTCGACGAGAAACCCGAACGTAAGCCGCAACGCGCACGGGTCGATGACCGGTTCAAAATCTTCTCGGGAACCGCGAACGAGGCGCTCTGCGAGGAGGTCTGCGCTTTTCTTGGCCTGACGCGCGGACAGGCTCTGGTCACACGCTTTGCCGATGGCGAGGCGTATGTGCAAATCCAGGAGAACGTACGCGGCGCCGACGTGTTCGTCATTCAACCGACTTGCCGTCCGGTAGATGAGCATTTGATGGAATTGCTTTTGATGATTGATTCGCTGAAGCGCGCGTCGGCACGGCGGATTACGGCGGTGATTCCGTACTACGGGTATGCAAGGCAGGATCGCAAGGACAAGCCGCGGTCGCCGATATCAGCGAAACTGGTGGCCGACTTGCTGACCACCGCCGGAGCGGATCGGGCGCTGTTGATCGATCCGCATACTATGCAGTTACAGGGTTTTTTTAACATTCCAGTGGATCCTCTGTTCGCCTCGCCGGTGCTGGTGGATTATTTCAGGAAGCTGAATCTGCCGGATCTGACGGTGGTTTCGCCGGACGCAGGTGGCGTAGAACGTGCACGCTTCTTCGCGAAGAAGATGGATGCGGCGTTGGCCATCGTGGATAAACGGCGCATCGAGATGAACGTGGCGGAAGTGATGAACGTGATCGGCGACGTAAAGGGCCGGACCTGTTTGATCATTGACGATTTGATCGATACTGCCGGAACGCTGGTGAAAGTGGCGCAGGCCCTGGTGGATAACGGCGCGAGCGCGGTGTACGCCTGCTGCACGCACCCGGTTCTTTCGGGTCCGGCGGCGGAAAATCTTATAAATTCGCCGATTACCGAGCTAGTGGTTACCGACACGATCCCGCTGAGTGAAGCGGCCAAGCAAGTTTCAAAGATCAAAGTGCGCTCGATTGCGGGATTGATTGGACGGGCGATTCAGTCCATTCACGAAGAGACGTCGGTGAGCAGATTATTTGTTTAGAAAGGTCGTTAGTCGCTGGTTGCCAGTCGTTCGCAACCATGTTTGAAGGCGGGGCGGCTTGCTCACGGCCAACGACTATCGACCAATGACGAATTAACCAAGGACGGAAACGGAACTATGGCGACAGCAACGGATATCAGCATATTGGAAGCGCAGAAGCGCGAGCCCGGAACCAAGAACGCCGCGAGGCGCGTGCGCGTCAGCGGAAGGATTCCCGCGGTGGTTTACGGTGCGGGTATTGAGGCGGCCTCGGTCGCGGTTGATCCGCGCCAGGTTTTGCGCATACTTAAGTCGGAGAGCGGGCACAACACGATTTTCGATCTCGCGCTCGACAGCGATCGCGTGAAGGCGATGATCGTGGATTGGCAGTTCGAACCGATCAAGGGAAAGCTGCTCCACGTGGACCTGCAGCGCATCGCCATGGATAAGAAGCTGACCGTCACGGTGCCGGTCATCCTTAAGGGCGAGGCGGCGGGCGTGAAGACGGAGGGCGGCATCCTCGAGCAGTTGTTGCGCGAGATCGAGATTGAGTGTCTGCCCGCGGATATTCCGAAGAACATCGAAGTTGATATCAGTCATCTTGTGTTCGGCATTGAAGTGCGCGTAAAGGACCTCCCGCACGATCCGAAGCTGAAGTTTCTGACCGACGAGAATCAGATGATTGCGCACATCACGACGGTGAAGGAAGAAGTGGTGGCGACTCCGGAGGCGGTGGCGACGGATGCGACAGCGGCCCCGGCGGAGCCCGAGGTCATCAAGAAGGGCAAGCAGGAAGTTGAGGGTGAAGGCGAGGCCGAGGGCGACGCGAAGGGCAAGGCCAAGCCCGAGAAGGCTGAAAAGGCCGAGAAGAAAGAGAAGAAATAGCGCCCATACTCGCAGGCTGGATTGGTGGTCCCGGGGGCGTGTGTGGAAGCAAGGGATGAGCTTTTGGCTGAGAGGCTGAAAGCTGATGGCTGAAAGCTAACTCGCGTGAAACTGATCGTCGGTTTGGGCAATCCTGGAATCGAGTACCAGTTCACGCCGCACAATCTCGGGTTTTTGACGATTGATCGAATCGCCAACAACCTCGGGATCGAAGTCAGGAATCGCCAATGTCGTGCGCTGACCGCGCGGGCAAGGCTTGCGAGTGAGCCGGTGGTTTTGGCGAAGCCGGAAACCTACATGAACCTGAGTGGGCTATCGGTGGTGGAATTGGTGGAGGAACATCAGGTCGACGTAACCCGCGACTTGATTGTGATTTACGACGAACTGGATCTGCCGCTGGGCACGATTCGCATTCGGCAGCGAGGAAGTTCGGCGGGGCACAACGGGATGGAGTCGATCCTCGGCGCTCTGGGTACGGACGAATTTTTGCGAATCCGGCTGGGAGTAGCGCCCGATCACAAAGTCGCGGACGGCGCGAAATATTTGCTGACGCCGTTTCGCAAGGTGCAGGAAAAAGCGGTGGATGAGGTCCTCGACATGGCGGTGCAGGCGGTCGAGGTGATTGTGAAGGAAGGTTCGGCGGCGGCGATGAACCGGTTCAATCGGAAGAACGAACCGGAAGAGTGCGAGTGAATTGCTAATCGTTGGTTGATCGTCGTTGGTCGTTCGGCGATCATCGCTAGCGTGGTTTTGCTAAGGACTAACGACCGACGACGGCATTATTGATTTTGGAGATAAAGAATGAATCGTAGCTATGAATTGATGTTTATCGTACGGCCGGACATGGTCGAAGAAGAATTAACCAAGTTGATTTCGACGCTTGAATCATCGTTGACGTCGGCCAGCGGCACGGCCAAGAGCGAAGTCTGGGGCAAGCGCCGGCTCGCCTACAGAGTCGGGAAATTCAACGATGGTATCTTCGTGTTGATGATGATCGAAGCGACCGGCGCCGCAGTGCACGAAGTTGAACGCCGACTACGCGTGACCGAGCCGGTGATCAAGTTCCTCACCGTGCGTACTGACGAAGAATTGAAGCGGCTCGACAAGGTCAAGAAGCTGCGCGACTCGAAAAAGAAAGCGAGTGCGCAACCGGTTGCGGCACCCGCGCCCGCTCCAGTGACGCCAGCAACGGCGGAAGCGAGCGCGGAAACGCCTGCGTCGGCGCCAGTTTAGTTGAACTGTTTCGTATCTTACGAATCGGTTCGCATTTTGCGGATTGGTTCGTATCAGGGTATCGCTTCAGCGATACCGCCACTTCGTCGAAATTAATCGCCCTTTTGGGGGCCGCGTGGGAGCGAGCAACTCGCTCCCCGACCAATGAATTCTGAGAAAGCAGGAGCACCATGGCAGAAGAAACAAGAGCAGCAGAAAGTCGTCCCGAGCGCTCGGGCAGCGATCGCGGCGGACCGCGCGGTCCGCGTCCCGGGGGAGGCCCCGGCGGTCCCCGTGAAGGCGGGCGCAAATTTTTCCGACGCAAGAAAGTTTGCAAGTTCTGCGTCGAGAAGATCGAGGCGGTCAATTACAAGGATGTGCGGTTGCTGGCGCAGTTCGTCGCGGAGAGCGGCAAGATTACGCCGCGCCGCCTGACCGGAGTCTGCACACCGCATCAACGACGTCTGTCGCGAGCCATCAAGCAGGCGCGCAATATCGCGCTGCTGCCGTTCGCCGGACGCGCGCAATAGCTTTAGTAAGACAGGAATTAGGAGTTCCCCTGTGAACCCCTGTGTCCTCCGTGGTTAAGGTTTTTCTCAACCACAGAGGATGCAAGGGTTCACAGGGGGGAAGCTTACGAAACGGGAGTCATTCATGGAAGTCATCCTGAAAGAAGATGTGCCCAAGCTGGGCAACCGCGGCGAAGTGGTGAAAGTCGCCGAAGGATACGGGCGGAATTTTCTGCTGCCCAAGAAGCTGGCGATTCAGGCCACCGAAGCCAACAAGACGGTCATCGAGCAGATGAAGGCGGCTTCAGTGCGCCGCTCCGCCAAGGAAAAGACGGAAGCCGAGGCGCTGGCCAAGCAGTTTGACGGCCTCGAGGTGAAGTTCACCCGCAAGTCCAGCGAAACCGATCAGTTGTTTGGATCGGTAACTGCGGGCGACATTGCCGAAGCGCTCGAGAAAAAGAGCTTCCACATCGATCGCCGGAAGATTCAGCTGCACGAGGCGCTGAAGTCCGTCGGTGAGTTTGCGATCCCAATCAAACTGCACAAGGACGTGACCACGCACTTGAAGGTTGTTGTTGAGAAGGAAGCGGCAGCACAATAGTTGAATTCTCTCGTGCGGTGACGGGGCTTTGCCCCGTCACCGCTCACCCCCTACCCATTACGAATCTACCCCAAAGAATTCTTCCACTTCTCTCAAATCGGTCGTTCTGCGGTAGGGCGGAAGACTCTCCGCGAACACTTGCCCGTACCGCTTCTTTAAAATTCGGTTATCGAGCAAGGCCAGTAGGCCACGATCATGCAGGGATCGAATCAATCTTCCAAATCCCTGTTTCAGCGTAATGACGGCGCTGGGCACTTGATAGTCGAAGAAAGCGTTGCCGCCGGCCGCGTCGATCGCTTTTACGCGAGCCGCCACCACCGGGTCGCTCGGCACGGCGAAGGGCAGGCGGTCGATGATTACGCAGCTCAACTGTTCTCCCTGCACGTCGACTCCCTGCCAAAATGACGACGTGCCGAATAAGACCGCGTTCGGCGTGAGCCGAAACCTCTCCAGCAGCGCGTTCTTCGGAGCCTCGCCCTGCAAAAACAAACGATACGGGAGTTGTGAACACAGACGCTCATAAACGTCTTTCATCTGGGCAAAGCTGGTGAAGAGTACGAACGCGCGGCCGCGCGTGATCTCGAGCAACTGCCGTATGCGCTCCGCCGCGAGCGCGGGGAATTCGGGCATGCGGGGATCGGGCAAATCGGGAGGCACGTAGAGCAGCGCCTGGCTTTCGTAATCGAAGTGCGATGGGAGCAGCAATTCACGCGTATGTTCGAGGCCCAACCGTTGCCGCATGTAGTCGAAGCCTCCGCCGACAGCTAACGTGGCCGAAGTCAATACGGCGCAATTGAGTTTGTCGAATAGCGACAACTTTAAAATCGGCGCGACATCGATCGGCGTCGCTTGCAAAAAAACAGTGTGGCGATCGCGACCGCCGGCATCGCGCATGCCGCGGCGCTCGATCCAGAAGACGGTGTTTGGATTCTCTTCCTCCATCAGGAAGCGGAGCTGAAAATTCATCTCATCTGCGCGTCGCGAAAAGGCAAATATTTCCTCCGGCTTTTCTGGCAGCTGCTGCAATTCGGAATCGAGACGCTGTAGGGATTTTCGCAACGCGTCATACTCTTCGCCGTTTTCTTCCAAAAAGTCGCGCCGATTCTCGAAGGCAAACCGTCCGTTGCCCGTGGGCAGCAGGGAAAAAAACAACACCGCATGGTCGCGCAGGCTGCCTAATGCTCCCGAGATTCCGGCGGAGTACATGCGATTGCGGGTGAGGGCCTGCTCGACGTCACGCGCCAGTTCATCGATGCGGGCGTTGCTGAGAGTGACGCCGAAGTAGTTGCTGGCCACCTCTTCCAGTTCGTGCGCCTCGTCAAAAATCACCGCGCCGACCTCGGGCAGAATTCCAGCATCGGGCGCACGGTCGGACTGCTGTTTGATCATCAAGTCGGCGAAAAAAAGATGATGGTTGACGATGACGATGTTACTCTCCGCGGCGCGGCGCCGCATTTCGGTGATGAAGCAGCGCTCAAACTCGCTGCACTTCCGGCCGGCACAGGAGTCGGCGCGGGCGTCCAGCTTGTGCCACAGCACGCTCGTCTCGGGCACGGCCGCGATTTCGGCGCGATCACCGATTTGCGTGAGTTTTTCCCAACGCGAAATTTCTGAGAAATGATCGATCTCTTCGAGTCCGCTCAGCACAGGATTGCTGGTGAGATCGTAGAGCTTCTTGCGGCACAAATAATTGTTGCGTCCCTTCATGTAGCAGACGTTGAGCTTGCTTTTGCCATCGGGGAAAAGTGCTTGCTCGAGGAACGGAATATCTTTATGAAAAAGCTGCTCTTGCAAATTTTTCGTGCCTGTCGAGATGATGACGCGCTTGCCGGAGCGGATGACAGGCACGAGATAGGCGAGCGTCTTGCCGGTGCCCGTTCCCGCCTCGACGATCAAGTGGCGCCGTTCCTCGAGTGCCTCTTCGACGGCCTGCGCCATCTGCAACTGGCCGCGGCGAAACTCGTAGGCGGGATGAGTTCTCGAGAGCACGCCGCCCGGCGAGAAAAACTGGTAGAGCGAGAATCCGGCAGCCGCAGTTTCGGGATGAGACGCGGGATGGGAGGAAGAGGGCACGGAGTCTCTATAATAGCGGGATGGGCGGCACAACTCATCCCCGCCTCTTCTCAAGCAAACTTTGAGCAAAAAGAAACCATCTCCACTGGTCGCGATCGTCGGGCGGCCCAACGTCGGCAAATCGACGCTCTTCAACCATCTGACTGGATCGCGGCGCGCGATTGTCGGCGACGAGCCGGGCATCACGCGCGATCGCCTCTATGGCGAGGTCGAGTGGCTGGGACACGAATTTCGTGTGGTGGATACGGGCGGCATTGTTCCCGAAGATAAAGATTTCATTCCGTCAGAGATTTTTCGGCAGGCGAAAGTTGCGCTCGAAGAAGCGGTCGCGATCATCATGGTGGTCGACGCGCGCACTGAGATCGCCGGGCCGGATCGCGAATTGGCTCGACTGCTGGCCCGAACTGGCAAGCCGCTCTTTCTCGCCGTCAACAAGATGGACAGCGACAAGCAGGATGCGCTGCTCGGCGAATTTCATTCGCTGGGGATGAAAAGTATATTTCCGATTTCCGCTGAGCACGGGCGCGGGATCGACGATCTGCTCGACGCGATACTTCTGGTGCTGCCGGCGAGTGCTAAGGCAACCGCAGAGAGCGCTGAGGTCGCGGAGAAATCTGAGAACGAAGAGTTACCCGCCGTCGATGAGCCGCATGAAATCAGGGTGGCGATCATCGGGCATCCAAACGTCGGGAAATCGACTCTGCTCAATCAGCTTACTGGCAAGGATCGCGCGATTGTCTCACCCGTCGCTGGCACCACGCGCGATTCCATCGATGAGGTCATCCAATACAAAGGGCGCAAGATTCGTTTTGTCGATACGGCCGGAATTCGCCGCAAAGGCAAGACGAAGCTAATGGCGGAGAAGCTTTCGGTGGTCATGGCGCGCAAAAATATCGAGGACGCCGACATCGTGCTCTTCATGGTCGACGCGACCGAAGGCGCCAGCGGCCTCGATGCGAACATCGCGGGCTACGCGCATGAAAGCGGACGCTCGGTGATTATCCTGGTCAATAAATGGGATCTGGTGGCGAGCGGCGAGAAGCGCGCCATCAGCCAGTCTCGCACGGCGCGCATACAGGACGCCAAGCGCCCGCAGGATCGGGCTCTCTATGAAGAGCGGCTGCGCTACGGCTTGAAATTCCTGAGCTACGCTCCGGTGTTATTTCTTTCCGCGCATACCGGCAAGGGAACGGAAAAAATTCTTCCGCTGATCGAAAAGGTCGCCGCTGAGCGCCGCAAGCGCGTCACCACGGGCGAGATGAATCGCTTTTTGCGAACGGTTGACTTCGATCGCGCGTCGGTCCCGGTGAGCAAGCGGGTGAAGATCAAGTACATGACGCAGGCGGGAGTGGCTCCGCCGACGTTTGTGCTCTTCACTGATCGTCCGGTGAAGCTGCATTTTTCTTATCAGCGATTTTTGGAGAATCAGATTCGGGCGGCGTTTGGATTTATCGGGTCACCGATTTGGATTAAGAACCGGGCGTGAGATTGGAACCTGCGAAAGACAACTAGCAGGAAGCCGAATGTGGCGCCTAGCGAGCCCCAGACCGCCGCGTCGACCAGAGCCACAAGCAAGACAACTGTCCCAACCGAATCGCCGGCACCGAGCAGCAGGGCCCAGGCTGAACATACAAAAAACACCACCCCTGGGCTAGGGTGCTCGCGCAGTGGGGCGAAGAACACCCCGATAGTCAAGAGATAAGAAAATGCGGCGAAGCCCCCAAGCATCTTGAGAGGGAGCGTCAGCGTTTGTTGGTTGTTCGGCCCGATTTTGCGCACGCTCTTAGTCCAAGAGCCGGGAAGCAGTGCAATGGCCACCGCAAATCCTCCCACCGCCATCAGGGCAACGGAAGACAGATCCCATTTACTATGGGCGACTGGGCCCGGCGCGAGCGTTAGATTCCTGTAGAGATTGCCGATCAGGATAGATATCGTTCCGCATACAAGGAATGCAAGGCGTGACGGCACTCCTATCGCGCTGTCCGTTATGCGGGGGATTTGAGCAGCAATCGGCGAAAGAATTTGTGACCTAAAAGTAGTGGCGCTTTCACCATCAGTTTTTTGGTTCCGGTGCTGCGGGATGGCTTCTACCCCGCCATCGGCAAATGCTTTCCATCCTCAGTTAGCAATCCCACGCGATCAACGCCGGCGACGCGAGCAATTGCAATTACATCCGCGACGTCCTGGAAATCGATGTCGTCATCGGCTTCGACGTAGGCTATGCGCTCTACGCGGATGGCGAAGATGTCGCGCAGGCGGTCGCGCAGGTGATCCCAGTCGACCGCCTCTTCGTTGACCATCACTTGCGGATGCTTGGTTTGCGAGAGTTCGCTCGGCGATTCTTGTGCATCAAAATGCTTGCCTTCCGGCTTCGTGTGATGGACTCGAATTACGATCGTCGCTTGGGGCGGCGGAATCCTCCGGTCATTGGAGTTGGGCTGTTGCGGAATCTCTGTCTGTAAACCGACTGGCTTCTGTTCGATCACCACCAGCATGAAAACAATCAGGAGCACCAGCAGAATGTCAATCAGCGGAGTGACGTTCATCTTTGGGCCTGTAGAAAACGGACCACTGCCTGCCGAGAATCCCATCTGGGTTTCCTTTCTTCATCAACGGGAATCGGCACGCGCGTGTCTTGAATGATTGGACACCTAAATGATGGGGCGAGTTCCAGGCGACGAATCTCCATGTTCGTTGTTGTTTCATGAAGGTTGGGTATAGTGACGAACCAATTGCACTAAAATCGGAATTTCATGCGGATCGTGACGGAACATTGCTGGCAAGGCCTGCTCTTTCTCGCAATCAATTGTTTCTTGTTCGCTGTGCCGGTTCGCGCCCAGGATAACTACGAAATTCAGGTCTACTCCTCGGAGGCGACGCCGAAGAATGTGACGATGGTGGAGGTTCACTCCAACTTTACTGTCGACGGCTCCAAGCAAGTCATCAACGGCGTGGCTCCTACGAATCACGCCGAGCACGAGACGCTTGAGATCACGCAGGGATGGACCGATTGGTTCGAGACTGGCTTTTATGTATTCACCAGCATTCAGAATGGCGAAGGTTGGGATTGGGTGGGCGACCACATTCGCCCGCGATTTACGGCTCCTGAGTCCTGGCATTTGCCGGTTGGTCTGAGCCTCTCACAGGAGATTGGCTATCAACGGCGCAAGTTTGCGGAGGACAGTTGGGATTATGAACTTCGTCCCATCATCGATAAGCAGCTGGGGCGGTGGTATTTCGCTTTTAACCCGGCGTTTGACCGCTCGCTGCATGGTCTGAATACGGGCAAGGGGTGGGAGTTTTCTCCGAATGTGAAAGTCAGTTATGACTTCACCAGCAAGATCACGGGCGGCTTTGAATATTACGGAGCACTCGGGCCGGTCTCGAACTTCGATCCTATTTCACAGCAGTCGCAGCAGATTTTCCCGGTGATCGACCTCAATATTTCGCCGGATTGGGAGATCAATTTTGGCGCGGGAGTCGATGTTACCAACTCGGCCGATCATTTGATCGTGAAGTGCATCATTGGGCGGCGCTTCAGTTGGGGGCACAAAGCGAGCGCGGCGCAGAAATAGCTCTGGAGTGATCGCACCACTCGCGAATTTAAGTCCAGGTCCTTCGCTTCGCTCAGAATGACAACGCAGAATATTAACCGATCGGCTCGGCTGATGGCGGGAGCGGCGGCGCCTCAAAGGGCGGGGGAAATTCTGGCGCTGGTGCTGGAGCAGTAGGGGCAGGATTCAGCAGCACGTCGAGGGCTGGATATCGGGCAGCGAAAAAGTGCAGGGCATATGCCGGGAAAAAGACAGTAGCGGGCACGCAAACGAGCGCGATCAAATAGACCAGCAGGAGCGCAAGCAGTGTTCCCAGAATAATAGCCAGGCTGATTGTGGCAACGCTCCAGCCCATGCCCGCGGCTTTGCCCGCAAGCACGGCAACTACGCCCGGCACCACAACAAACAGGATGGGAAGGATTGCGATAATACTGAACAGTATCGTTGCGGCAATGGACAACACCAGTTTGAGCAACAGATAAACGGTGAAGCGCCCCTTTTCTCGCCCCATCATTGCCAGCAGGCGGTGCCAGCCGTCGGCGAAATCTAGATTGTCGAGAGCCATGAGCGGCACGAGAAAATCTTTCGCCAGCACTTGAACCACGACGCTTACCAACAAGAAAACCGCGAAGAGGCAGAGGAACAAAATTACGGTGAGAACCAGCGGCCCTATGTGCTCGCGCGGATTCGTCAGCCACCCGGCAGACAGGGAAACGGCGAGCGGTACGCCGACGAGAAGTATCAGAACCAGCCAGGCTGCAAATTGGAAGATAAGTTGCCAAAGAAAAAATCGTACGCCCGCGCGATGCCACTTTCTCCATCCCTCGCTGATCGAACAGTGCCGGCGCAGAACGGAATCGAAGAGAATGAGACGGAAGATGCTATTGATGTAAATGAAGATGACTCCCACCACCACGGTGGCGGCGATGCCTAAGAGGATCACTCCGACGATCGGCCCGATGTGCTGAGAGATCTGCGCCGCACTAAAGGGGGGCCACTCCGCGGCCACGCTTGATGTCGGCAGTAACACGCGAGGATTCTTGTTCGGGATGTGAGGCCAGTGGCCGCCGAGGTTGCCGAAGTTGCAGCCGCCAACGTGCAGCTCCATCGCCAGCATGCCAACCAGCGCCAGCCGTGACCACTGCCCAAACTGAAAACGAGTGAACAGTTGTTCTCGCGTGTGTTGCAGAGCGGGCTGTACGCAATCGACTGCGGAAACTGGCACCGGATCACCTCGCACTAACGCCGCCAAGGTATCGCGGACGGAGTTGCCGCGTCAAACGGTGAAGCGCGGCGGTGAATAGAAACGCGGCACGCAGACGATGATGTGGTCTCCGTTACATATCATTCGTAGCGCAGCGCGTCGACGGGATCGAGGTTGGCGGCGCGTGATGCGGGAATCAGGGCGCTCAGCACTCCAACGATGAGCAAGACCGCAGTTGAAATCATAATGATGAAGAATGAAATTCTGAGGTGGATGTCGGCTTTTCCAGAGTCGTCTTCGAACAGCGGACCCATCAGCGGAAGCGTGCCCACGCCCGCTGCGACAATATAGGAAACCACAATTCCAATCGCACCGCCGAGCAGCATGATGAGGAGTGTTTCTGCAAGAAATTGCGCTTTGATGTGCCACTTACGAGCGCCGAGCGCGCGGCGCAAGCCGATTTCCTTAATACGCTCATCGACGGAGACGAGCATGATATTCATCACGCCAACACCGCCGATTCCGAGCGTCAGGATCCCGATAAATATCAGCAGCACTTGCAGGCCGATGGTGATGCCATTGATGACGGGGCGGAATTCTTCGCGGCCAAACATCTGGATGGCCTTCTTGTCGTTGGGCGAGAATTGCTGGCGCGTGGCGATCGCAGCGAGCACCTGCGCCTCCGCGCGCGCTTCGAACTGTGGCGCTATCGGCTCGAAGACCAGCACGTCGCCGTATTTCGCGTTCCAAAGATCGTTGGCCGCGGAGTAGGGAATCCAAGTCGACTCGTCGTCGCTGGAAAAATAATTGCTTAGTTGAATCTTACGATCCATGGTGCCGATCACGGCGAAACGCACCCCGCCGATGGTGACAGTTTCGCCGACAGCGGGGCGCCCGCCGAATAATTGTTCGCGCACGCGCGCACCCAAAAAAACGACGCGCCGCCGTTCGAGTTCGTCGAGCGAATTGATCCAGCGGCCTTCTGATGGTTGTTCGTTGCGCATGTCGCCATACTCCGGGCAAACGCCGCGGACGGGCGCGGTGCCGACCATGCGGTCGCCATAGGCGATGCCGGGGCGGCGCACGGTTTCGAGACACGCATGGCGCACGTAGTTGGCTGTCTCTTTGATCATGTCGATGTCGGCTTGCTCGAGGACAACTTTCTTTCCGGCGCGCTGGCCGCCAGGTTGTTCGCTGGTTTGTTGCGGCCAGCAGATAACCGCTCCTTTTCCGAAGGCATTGAAGCCACCGACCAGAATTTCGCGGAAGCTGCCGCCGTAGGCGATCAGCAGCGTCACTGTAGCGATTCCCCACACGATGCCGAGCATGGTGAGCGCGCTGCGCGTGGGATTACGGCGCAAAGCGATCCAGGCCTCGTTGAGGATTTGATAAATCATTCTAGCCACCGGCCTCGTGACGCAAGGCTTCTATGGGATCGATGGCGGCGGCGCGGCGCGCAGGATAGAGCGCGGACAAGACCGCGATGCTTCCGAGAACAGCGAGCGCTAAGGTCCCTGTTTGCCAGGTGGGCAGCAAACCGGCGAAGAAATCGGGCATCGGTAGCATGTCAACCAGAGCGCATAGACCGAAGGCGATGACCAAACCCGTGCCGCCGCTGATGAGCGCAACGATGAATGCCTCCAAGAAGAATTGCCGCAGGATGCTGTTGGCGGGAGCGCCAATAGCTTTGCGAACTCCGATTTCGCGGGTGCGCTCGCGAACCGCGACCAGCATGACGTTCATGACGCCGAGTCCGCCGAGGAACAAGGTCACGATGCCGACGGCGCCCAGAAAATATTTCATGCCATCAGTCATGGTGCGGAAGGCTTGGGCTTCCTGAATCGTGTCCCAGATGGGACAGGCTTCTTTGTCGTGAGGATCGTAGTTATGCAGCCGAGCCAAGACGCGCCGCACTTCTCCCTTGCACGCTTCGTGAGTTTCTACCGAGCGCGGAACCACCAGCAACTGATCGAAAGTTTCGGGCGTGCCCGGCGGCTTATCGGGAAAATCACGCCGCATCGCAGGGAACGGGATGAAGATTTTATTAACGTCCCAGCCGTCATAACTCGAGTCCTGCTTCTTCGACGACATCACGCCGACGACCGTGAAGGGAATGTCGTTGAGGTAGACAAATTGCCCGACCGCGGGACGGCCAGCGAATAACTGTTTCTTCGCATCGGAGCCGAGGAAAGCGACGCGGCGAGATTCGTTGATGTCATCCTGATCGTAGAAACGTCCTTCGCTGACGCCCAGGCTGCGAATCTCTGCAAACTCTGGCGTCGAGCCGGTGACGGTAAAGGCGGCTGCGTTAAAAGCAGTGTGCGATCGCACCGTACTCTGCTCGAGCTCGGGGATCGCGTACTGGCAATCGGACGCCTCTTCCTGAAGGTGAGGAATATCGGAATCGACCCAATGCACGAGACGGCCGGCGCGTGTGCCGCCAGCTTGCAGACTGGTGCGGCCATGGAAGACGATCATCAGGTCGCGGCCGAGCGTTTCGGCCTGCTTGGCCTGGCCGACGCGAAGGCCCTCGCCTGCAGCGACCATCAGGACGATCGAGACCACTCCCCAGGCGATGCCGAACATCGTGAGCAGGGTGCGGACACGGTGCGCCCAGAGGGTCCGGAATACATCTTCGATAAGGTCACGAAATGACATCTCAAGGTTCGACGGGCCTCGCCGCGAAATGAAAGCGGAGCGGCCTGTTTAGAGATACGAGGAAAGGAGGGGGTTAGTTCCCGCAGCGCGAGGAAATTTGCCATGTCGACGCGGCTCGCCGCTTGCGCAGATAATCGACGACTCACGGTGCGACGAAAACTGATTGCACCGCGCAATGGCCGAGCCATTCATCAAACTCGCGCAGAGCCAGTTCACACTGGAGTCGATGGCGCTCTTTGCGATCGCGAATCTTGCGATCAAGCGCGGGCAGCAAATCAAAGGTGATATTTGCCGGCTGAAAGGTCTTGCTCTCCGCGCGCGTGATGTAGTGGACCAGCGAACCAAACGCAGCGGCACGCGGCGGAGGCGCCGGTGTGCCGCCAGCAGCCAGCGCAACCGCATTCATACCCGCGATGAGACCGGTTGCAATCGATTCGACATAGCCTTCGACCCCACAGATTTGCCCAGCGAAGAGAACATTGGGATGAGCCTTCATCTGCAAAGTCGGATTCAGCAGCGCCGGCGAGTTGATGTAGGTGTTGCGGTGAATCTGCCCAAAGCGCAGGAACCGCGCGCTTTCTAGCCCAGGGATGAGACTCAGCACCCACGCCTGCTCGCCGAATTTCAGATGATTTTGGAATCCGACAAGGTTGTAAGAATCAGCGCGCAGATTTTCTTGGCGTAATTGCACAACCGCATGCGGCATTTTGCCGGTGCGCGGATCGAGAAGCCCGACTGGTTTCATGGGACCGAAACGCAGCGTGTCGCGTCCGCGCCGCGCAATCTCTTCGATGGGCAGGCAGCTCTCGAAGTAGTTCAGGTTTTCCCAATCTTTTTGTTCCACCGATTGCGCCGTGAGAAGCGCATCATAAAACCGGTCGTACTCTTCTTTCGACATCGGACAATTTATGTAGTCGGCCGATCCTTTGTCATACCGCGCCGCCAGATAGACTTTGCTCATATCGATCGAATCAGCCTCGACGATCGGGCTGATCGAATCGTAAAAATAAAGATTGCTGTGTGGCGCGGGCGCCCCCGCCCGCGAAAGGTCGGTGCTGTCTTCTGTTGCCGAGGTGGATGAAGAACTCAGGCGCACAATTTCCCGCGAGAGCGCGTCGGACGTCAACGGGCCAGTGGCGACGATTGTGAGCTGACCGTCGTCAACAGTCGTGACTTCTTCGCGACGAATTGTGATCAGCGGCTCGCGAGAAATTGCCTCAGTCACTTTCCTGGAGAATTCGGCGCGATCCACGGCCAGAGCGTGGCCCGCGGGAACCGCCGTCTCCCGCGCGATCGTAAGCAGCAGAGAACCGGCTCGCCGCATCTCTTCCTTCAGCAGCCACGGTGCGGTGTTTCCACTTTCGGATTTCAGAGAATTCGAGCAGACCAACTCTGCGAAGTCATCTGTCTGGTGAGCGGGAGTGGCGCGCACTGGACGCATCTCGAATAATTCGACGGCAATGCCGCGGCGGGCGCACTGCCACGTTGCTTCCGATCCAGCCAGCCCCGCGCCGATGATGCGTACTTTTTTCAGAGAGTCGGCCCTCCTCTTCTCTCAAGAATCTTTCTCCGCCAACTTTCGCAGGTTGTCCCCGGCCAGGAAAACGTCTCGCCATCCGTCCAGAAACTCGCCGCCGAGCAGCGTATACATGCGAATCGCAGGCTGGTTCCAGCCCAACACTGCCCACTTTATAAACCTGCGATTTTCCTGTTCGGCAACGTGGGCAACCCGCGCAAAGAGTGCGGTACCGATTCCGCGTCCGCGAAATTCGGCGCGAACAAAGAGATCCTCCAGATACAATCCCGCGCCTCGCCATGTCGAGTAATAGCTGAAGAAGAGCGCAAAGCCCGCGGGCTGCCCGTTCCATTCGGCGACTAAAACGCGAAATTGAGGGTTCGCCCCGAAGCCGTCGCGCGCGATGTCGGCCTCGGTTGTCTGAACTGCGTCCGGTTCTTTTTCAAACTCGGCGAGCTCCCGGATTAACTGCCGGATCAGAGCAGCATCGGCGATGGTGGCGGCGCGAATCGTCAGCATGAGGAGAAGAGAAAATTCTGCTTATTCATTATAGGGGCGAGCGGAGGTCTGAAGTTACAGGATCACTCGCTCGTCGCCGACTCGGCGAGTTACGTGCTCGCGATCCAGATATTCAAGCAAGGGAATGGCGTACTTGCGGCTGACTCCGGTCATGTCTTTGAAGCGGGCGACGTCGATCTTTGGCGCGGTTGCTTTGAGCGCGGAAATTTTGCGGCGTAGATCGAGAAGAACGCTCTGGTGAAAGACCAGGTCCTCTGAAATCTTGATCAGAACTTTGTCGCGCAAAAGAAGAGTGACAATTTTCTGGGCGCGGATTTTGTCGACCTTCAAACTGGCTAAGACTCCTTTTAGCGACGGAACCTTCAATCCGGCGGAAGCGAATGCGTGCTCGATGATCTTCTTTGATTCGGCCTCCTCATCTTTCATAACCACGCCGCGGCCTGCTAGATGCACCAATTCGCCGGCGACTTCGAGTTTCTTCTCCTTCACTAATTGTTCAATCACGCTGCAAAAAATCTCAGGGCCAAGGTTGGCTTGATCGCGCAGTTCCTCTTTGCTCATCCCGGCGACGAGGGGATTCGCGTCTTGAAATTTCTTCAGAGACTGCAGCACACCTGATTGTGCTTCCGCATATGCCGCGGGGGAAATCAGTATCTGACCGAAGCACACCAAACCAGCCTTAGCAGCCAGTTTCATCGTTTCTCCGCACCAGATGTTCATTTCTCCGGCAACGTCAACCAGGCGCAGACCCATAGCGCCGCGCCTGGCGACGCGCGCCGCCAATATCTGTTCCGCAGAACCATTTCGCATCGTCTCAAGAAACGTGACTGCGTCTCGTGTTCGCGGCTTGCGAGTTAGAGGCGCGGCATCGAGCACGACGCCTCCGCCGATGGTCACCACAGGCGAAAATTGCCGCACAATGAAGCGATCTCCGGGCAGAAGGAGCATGGGCTCGGCGAATCGCAGTTGTGCATAGTCCTCATCTCCCGGCTTAAGCTGCTTTATTCCGCATAGCCGCACTTCGGCGATGGTTTCTGTCGTGTAGGCATGAAAGTGCACGCGGGCGCCGCCTTTTAGCGGCTTCGCCGAGGGGAGAAGCGAGAGGAGTGCATCGACTCGCGAGGTGGAATGAAACGTGTTCGCGGTCGCGAGCGTCATACCACGCGCGAGGTCTTCGGTCGAGACACCTGCGAGGTTCAGCGCGGTGCGCTGCCCCGCGACAGCGGCTTCTGCCGCCGAGCCGTGAACCTGCACTCCACGAACTCGCACGCGCTTTCCCGCGGGAAACAGTTCGAGCTCATCCTCGTCCGATTTGCGAACCGTCCCCGCTACAAGCGTCCCGGTCACGACCGTGCCGAAGCCCTTCATGGTGAACACGCGGTCAATGGGAAGGCGAGCGAGCGCGGCCGAATCTTTGACCGCGACTTCCGACGCGACCTGTGCGAGCGCGGACTTCAATTCATTCAGCCCGGCGCTGGTCAAGGAACTCACCGCGACCATCGGCGATTGTGCCGCATCGAGAAACGATCCGCGGACATAATCCTCGACTTCGAGCCGCACGACTTCGAGTGTCTCCGCATCCACCGCGTCCGATTTCGTGAGCACGGTGATACCGCGGCGGATGGCCAGCAGACGGCAGATATCGAAATGTTCGCGAGTCTGCGGTTTGATCCCTTCATCGGCGGCGATGACCAGGAGCACCAGGTCGATGCCGCCCACTCCCGCCAGCATGTTGCGAACGAAGCGCTCGTGGCCGGGGACATCGACGAAGCCGAGACGAATTTTGCTGCCGTCGGGAGCGGGAAGCTCGAGGTGGGCAAACCCGATGTCAATCGTGATGCCGCGCCGCTTTTCTTCTTCGAGGCGATCGGCATCGATGCCGGTGAGAGCCTTGACCAGCGCCGTCTTGCCGTGATCGATGTGTCCGGCGGTGCCGACGATGACAGATTTCATCTGCGACAGTATAGACGGACCCTGTGCTGTCCTAAGTTAGCTTTTCACCACGGAGTCACGGAGGCGCAGAGAAAACCTTAAACCTGCAAAAACCAGCGTGGAGGTTTGCCGAACGGTTGAATTTCTCCGTGCCTCTGTGACTCTGTGGTGAAAACTGGGACAGCGCCACAGTACGAATCCACATGCGAAAAGTTGGCCGAGATGCGACAATAAAGATTCCCCAATGACGACCTCCGCAATTAGTGCCGCTACTCCGGAGATGATCCGGGAACACGGCCTCACTCAGGAGGAATTCGAAAAAATTAAAGCGCTGCTGGGCGGGCGCGAACCTACGCGCACCGAGCTCGGCATCTTCAGCGTGATGTGGAGCGAGCACTGCTCCTATAAGTCGTCGCGCGTCCACCTGAAGCGGTTGCCCACGCGCAGCAAGCTGGTCGTGCAGGGGCCGGGCGAAAATGCCGGCATCGTTGACATCGGCGATGGGTGGGCGTGCGCGTTCAAAATCGAATCGCATAATCATCCGTCGTTTATCGAGCCGTTTCAGGGCGCGGCTACGGGCGTTGGCGGAATTCTGCGCGACATTTTTACCATGGGCGCGCGCCCAGTCGCGGTGATGGACTCGCTGCGCTTCGGGCCAATCAGCACCAGTGTGGTGACGGGGCTCCGCCCCGTTCAGGCGGGGCAGAGCCCTGCCAGCACACAGACTGAGCCCACACAAGCAGAGATTCACAAGAACCATTCGGTGATGGAAGGCGTCGTCTCTGGCGTCGCTTCTTATGGCAATTGTTTTGGTGTGCCTAATCTTGGCGGCGAGGTGAAATTCGAGCCTTGTTATTCCGGTAACCCGCTGGTGAATGCATTTGCTCTCGGCCTGGTGCGCCGCGATCAGATTTTTTACGGGCGCGCATCGGGGGAGGGCAATCCCGTCATTTATGTCGGCTCGAAGACCGGGCGCGATGGCATCCACGGTGCCACCATGGCGAGCGAAGAGTTCAGCGAAGGCTCGGAAGCCAAGCGGCCTAATGTGCAGGTCGGTGATCCGTTCCTCGAAAAGCTGCTGCTCGAAGCCTGCCTCGAAGCCATGCAAACCGGCGCGATTGTTGGCATACAAGACATGGGCGCGGCTGGGCTGACCTGCTCGACCTGCGAGATGGGCGCTCGCGGCGGCACAGGAGTCGAGATCGAACTCGACCGCGTCCCGCAGCGCGAAACCGGCATGACTCCGTACGAAATCATGCTGAGCGAGTCGCAGGAGCGCATGCTGCTGGTTGCGCAAAAAGGCCGCGAAGAAGAAGTCTTCCGCGTCTTCGAGAAGTGGGGACTCGATGCGGTCGAAATCGGCCAGGTCACGCGCGACTCGAAGATGCGGGTGCTGGAGCACGGTCAGATCGTCGCCGAAATTCCGAACGCCGCGCTCACCGATGACGCCCCGGTATACAAGCGTCCGCTCGCGCGCTGGGAACCGCCCGTCGATCGCGAAAAGCCCGAGCACATCCACTTCGCCGAAAGCGCAGACTTCACGGCTCAACTGAAGCATTTGCTCGCGAGTCCTAACATTTGTTCGAAGCGTTGGGTGTGGCAGCAGTATGACCACATGGTGCAGACCAACACGGTCGAGGCGCCCGGAGCGGGCGATGCGGGCGTGATTCGCATCAAAGGCTCTAAGCGCGGCCTCGCCATGGCGCTCGATGGCAATGGCCGCTGGTGCTATCTCGATCCGCGGCTGGGAGCGATGCATGCGGTTGCCGAGGCGGCGCGAAAAGTGGCGTGCGCCGGAGCGACTCCGATCGGCGCGACCAATTGCCTCAACTTCGGCAACCCGGAGAAGCCGCACATCATGTGGCAGTTTTCGCAGGTGATCGATGGCATCACCAAAGCCTGCGAAGAACTGGACACCCCGATTACAGGCGGCAATGTGAGTTTTTATAACGAAACTCTGGGCGAAGGGATTTATCCGACCCCGGTGATCGGAGTCGTAGGTCTTCTCGAAGATGTGCACCAAGCGGCGAAGATGCATTTCGCCCACGCGGACAGAAAAATAGTTCTGCTGCGAGCGAATGAAACGGGCGATGCGGTGGATGCCGAGTTGGAGTTCGGCTCGTCCGAGTATGCAAAACAAATTCTGGGAGTGGTGTGGGGCTATCCCCCAGAGTTGGATCTCGAGAAAGAGGCGACGCTACAGCGCGCACTCGTCGCCATGATTCAGGCGGGATTGATTGAATCCGCCCACGACTGCGCTGACGGTGGGCTGGCGGTTGCCCTGGTGGAATGTGCTCTGCCGGCCGGAATCGGATTGAACGTAAAACTGCCAAGGGGGCAAGCGGTGCTCGAATTCCCGCTCTTCGCCGAAGATGCGAGCCGCGTGGTAATAAGCTGTGACGCAGGCCAATTGCCGCGAATCAAACAAGTAGCGGAAGAATATGGAGTCTTCGCCGATGGGTTGGGTGGAACGGGTGGCGACAACGTAGAGATAGCGGTCGATGGCCAGCTAGTGATTTCGGCAAGCATAGGCGACCTGCGAGAAGCCTATGAAGGAGCGCTGGAAAAGGCGTTGCGGACATAACCGAGCGTCGCCGCAAACTGATCTAGGAGCGATTTTGAATTGGCTCACTGCTAAATGCTGACTTCCGATAAATTTCGCGATGAGTGCGGCGTGGTCGCCATCCACGCGCATCCCGAGGCGGAGAAACTCGCCTATCTCGGACTCCATGCACTGCAACATCGCGGACAGGAATCGGCGGGCATCGTGACGTCTGACGGCGAGCGTTTGCGCCAGCATAAGGCGATGGGCTTGGTCGCCGATATTTTCGGCCACGACGTGCTGGCATCGCTGCGCGGCGTTCTCGCCATCGGCCACACTCGCTATTCCACCGCGGGCGATTCCGCGCTCCTCAATGCGCAGCCCATCATGGTGCAGTCAAACAAGGGCACCATCGCGATTGCTCACAACGGCAATCTGGTCAACGCTCAGACAATTCGCGCCAAGCTCGAGGGTCAGGGTTCGATTTTCCAGACGAATAGCGACACAGAAGTTTTGGTTCACCTGATAGCGCTCTCGCGTGAGCAGACTCTCCCCGACGCTATCGCAGACGGGCTGCGGCGCGTGGAAGGCGCATTTTCGCTGGTTATGATCAGTCGCGACCGTATCTTTGCCGCCCGCGATCCACGCGGCTTCCGCCCGCTCGCTATGGGACGGATTCCGGCGCTGACCAGCGATAAAAAAGACACGATCGTCTTCGCCTCGGAAACCTGCGCGTTCGATCTGCTCGGCGCCACTTACCTGCGCGACGTCAAACCTGGCGAACTTGTCATTGTTGGGCCCGAAGGCATCAGCTCACGTTTTTATTCCCCATCGCCGGCGCAATCGAGTTGCATCTTTGAGCACGTTTATTTTTCGCGCCCTGACAGTTTGGTGTTTGGCCGTTCGGTCGATCAGAGCCGCGATGCCATGGGGCGGCAACTCGCGCGCGAAGCTCCGGTGGATGCCGACGTCGTCGTTCCCGTCCCTGATTCCGGCAACACCGCGGCCATCGGATACGCCGCCGAAAGCGGCATCCCATTTCGTCTCGGCCTTATCCGCAATCACTACATAGGCCGCACTTTCATCGAGCCGCAGCAGTCGGTACGCGACTTTGGCGTGAAGCTGAAGCTGAATGCTGTTCACGGCCTGCTCGAAGGCAAGCGCGTGATTCTGGTCGACGATTCCATCGTGCGCGGCACCACCAGCAGGAAGATCGTGCGCATGATCCGCAACGCGGGTGCCAAGGAAGTTCACATGCGCATTTCCTGCCCGCCGACCATCTCGCCCTGTTTCTATGGAGTGGATACGCCTTCAAAAAAAGAACTGATCGCCGCCAACAAAACGATCGATGAGATACGCGCTTTTATCGTTGCCGACTCGCTCGCTTATCTCTCGCTTGAAGGCCTGAAGAAAGCGTGCGCGGACGGCCAGCAAACCACGTACTGCTCGGCCTGCTATACGGGAAACTATCCCACCAAGATCGACGTCGAAGAAATCCTGCCCGTAGTTGCTTCGCGCTAGCGCTCTGTCGTGACGGATTGCTCCTGCGACTACTGAAGAACGCGGGGGTGCGCGTGGTATTCTTTTCCCGGCGACGGGCTCCTGTGCCGTCGCACTTCGAATGAGCAAAGCGTTTTCAATCTTCGGATTAAGTTCCCGCCCACAGCTCGGACCCTTCGAGCAGCAAGTGCTGCAAGAGTTGTGGTCGCAGGGCAGTGCTACGGTTCGCGAGTTGCTTGCGGATGGCAGGATCCACCAGGCCTATACCACTGTGATGACAACCGCGGATCGTCTCTACAAAAAAGGTCTGCTCGATCGTACTCCCGAAGGCAGGGCGTTCCGCTATACTCCGCGTTTCACGTCGAAAGAATTGCAACGGGACACGGCGCTGGAGAGCATCCGGCAGTTGCTCGGATCGAGCGATGCTTCATCGCTGCCTCTGTCATATCTCGTAGAAGCGCTCAGCAGCCATGACGCGCAACTGCTGGACGAGCTTCAACTCCTGGTCGAACGCAAGCGACGCGAGCTTCACAACGGCAAGAAACAGAGTCGGGAAAAGAACGCTAAAGTGGAGGACCGACGCTGATGTTTGCCCTTCGGGGAATCGCGGTCGCGCTTACTTTCTTCGTGCTCCTCTACGGCGGACTATCGGCGCTCGTCGCAGTGGCATGGCGCTGGTCGAAATTGTTGCGTGCAACACAACGGGGCGCCGCCGCTTTGCTTTTCGGGTTCCGCGTGCTTCCGCTGGCCGCATCCGTGGTCGTAACCTTTGCCTTTGTAGTGCCATCGTTTCAGTTGCTCGAACCCCGTTCGATCGACGAAGGTATGGGCGTGATCCCGTTCGTACTGGGTATTTGCGCCTTCGTGTTGATTGTCTGGGGCTGCCTCCGCGTTGTTGCGGCGCAGTCCAAGACCGCTCGCGTAGTGGCGCGCTGGCTCGAAGGCGCGCATCCCTTGCATGTGGACCCAGCAGCCGAGACAGTTACGTTTTGCTCCGGACGCGAAACTCCGCCGCTCACACTGGTGGGTGTCAGCAAACCGCGAGTGCTGGTTTCAGAATCCACGGTCGCGCTTCTGAGTCACGACGAACTTCGCATGGCGCTCAAGCATGAATTCGCGCACATGAAGTCTCGCGACAACTTGAAAAAACTTATCTTCTGTTTTTGTCCCTTCCCCGGCATGGCCAAGTTGGAGAGCGCTTGGTCACAAACCGCGGAGCTGGCCGCCGATGACGCTGCGGTCTCGAACCTGGACGATGCCGTTGACCTGGCCGCCGCCCTGGTCAAACTCTCGCGCCTCGTTCCGGTCGAAGCTGCTCCGGTCTGCACCGTCGGCTTCGTGACCGGATCCATCAGCGCCCGCGTGGCCCGTCTGTTGTCGTGGAATGAAGAGAGCAAATCTCACAGGACACGAAATCGCGCATGGTTTGTAATTCCAACGGTTCTCGTTGCCCTGTCGTGCCTCTGTGTCACCTACGGCCCGGCTTTGGCGCTGACACATGAAGTGACGGAGTGGCTTGTCCGCTGACTCTCCGCCCGCCCGCCGAATAAAGTTATTCTTCCGCCCCCGCTTTAATCTCGCCGTTGCGCTCTGACTATCGCTGGTAGTAGCTGGCGCGTCTGGTTAACCTCACAGGCTAGGCTGCTTTGCCGTGCGGGCCGTTGTTTTCGCAGCGGTTTCGCAAGAGCGTAATTCTTGCAGTCGCCGGATGGTTCATGTTCGACAAGCGCTCGTGGTACGCAATACGCAGATCGACTTTGCTGAACTGCGTCGTCATCCTCTCGATTTTCCTGCTGTTCATCTCGCCTTTACTGCTGCGCGCGCAGAATCCGAATGGGACGCTTCGAGGAGAGGTGCAAGATGCGAGCGCGGCGCGCGTGGCGGGAGCTCGCGTTGTCGTTGAGTCCGTCGCTTCCTCCATAACCCGCGAGTCCATCGTGAATGATCGCGGAGAATTCCGCATAGAGGGCTTGCTCCCTGGACGTTATCGCGTCACCGTGACCGCCAAAGGTTTTGCCCAAGCCACTGCCGATGTCGATGTCGCGGTGAGCGTGGTGCGCGATCTCGCGGTGACGCTCACTCTGGAACGTACACGCGAGACCGTCAACGTTCAGGGCAATCCTTCCTCGATCACGGAAGAGTCGATTGACACAGCCAGCGCAGTGCGCGGAGGCGTGGTCGGCAGCCGGGATCTCGAAACCCTTCCGCTCCCGGCGCGCAGCTTCGCTAACATCGCTTATCTCGTGCCTGGAACCGAGCCGGTCGAGCCTTCCGATCCCACTAAGGCGCGCATCACGGCTGTTTCCACCGGCGGAAGCTCGGGATTGAACAACGAACTTTCCGTCGACGGCGCCGACAACTCCGACGACTGGATCGGCGGCTTCCTGCAGAATTTCTCGCCCGATGGTATTCAGGAATTTGCCGTGCGCACTTCGAACGAAGATGCCGACACCGGCTGGACTACCGCCGGATCGGTAGTGATCACGACCAAGCACGGCACCAACGAATGGCACGGCGACGGCGCTTTCTATGAGCGCGACGCATCGCTGAACGCGCGCTTCCCGATTGAGAATCCGGCGCCCAATCCCAAACAACCATTCTCGCGGCAAAATTATGTGGGCACATTGGGCGGGCCGATTGTGAAAAACAAAGTATGGGTTTTCACTTCGTTTGAAAATGTTCACGAGAATGCCAGCATCGCCTACAGCCCGGCCAGCACCCAGCAATTCGTTGCCCTAGCGGCACTGTCGGACATCTCGCAGCCACCGTATATTTATCCGATTCCTGGCTATCCCGCGGCCGATGCTATTCCGCAAAACGTTCCCATCCCTTTCCGTGATTACATCGGCACAGTGCGGTTCGACCTCGCGCAATCTTCAAAGTCGAACTGGTTCCTGCGCACATCGATGGATACCTACCTCACGCACAATGCTCTTGTGCAGCAGGCGACCTTGCCCTCCACCGGACTGATTACCCACAACAATTACTGGAATGTTGCGCTCAGCAATACCTATATTTTCAGCCCGACCTGGGTCGGTACGCTGGTGCTCGATGCCAGCCTGCTGCACCTTACGCAGACCCGCAATTCAGATCTTGGATTCGCCATCCAATTCCCGTTCAGCGTGACGGCGTTGACGGTCTCCGGCTTCGAGACGTACGGCGACAACCAGTTCGCAACGCCGATTACGCTTTTCCCCGACCTCCGCAATCAGGACAAGTATCAGTTGCGCTATGATCTGAGCCACATTATGGGTAAACATGCCCTCAAGTTCGGAGTCGATTTCATTCACGAACCGGTGCTCGGCGGCGCGTTCGCTGCGACCGCGGAAGAGTTCATCACCTATCCAAACGATCCCGAATACTACGTCGCAAATCCTTCGCAGTTTTATTTCGTTCCTCCGACGGCGCAGTGTAATCCGATGCCCGATCCCAATTTGAATCCGGGGATCAACTGCACGTTCACGCCTGCCGGCGATGGCAGCTTCTCACAAAACGTCCAGCGTCTCGGACTTTATGCCGAGGACTCTTGGCGTGTATCGCACCACCTCACAGTTAACTACGGCTTGCGGTATCAGAACACCTGGGGACTGATGATTGGCTCAGGACGAAGCGAGGCTGACAACGCCGCGTATCAAACATTGCAGGCACTGCAGATTCCGATTGTGCCGAGTGTGCCGCACGATTTCCACAAACAGATTGCGCCGCGTCTCGGCATCGCTTACTCACCCGGCAGCAGCGAGAAAACCGTGATTCGCGCCGGCTTTGGCCTCTACTTCGACGACCTGGCGCAGAACGGGTGGGCGACGGCATTTCAAGGCGTTAACCATTCGAATGCGATCGCAGGAAACTGCACGTTCTCCGGATCCCCAGGCACCTACGCGTTCAATGGGACCGGCTGCCTCGCTGGCGGCGACGGCGCGACTGGCAACCTCATTGGCTCCAACTACAAGACGCCCTATGCCATCCACATCACGGGTGGAGTGCAGCACGCTTTCAATGAACACTGGCTGGTCAGTGCCGATTACGTTCACGAGCAGGGCAATCACGGGTATCGCGCCTTCCCATACAGCAGCGCCCCTACTGATGCTGGCGTACCGACCATAACCTCACCGCTGATTCCGGCCTCTGATGCCGCGGATCAGCAAATGTTTGTGCCGAATGTCAATGTGTTCGAGTCTGACAACCGCTCCAGCTATAACGCGCTGATGTTGCACACGCAGGCCAATATGCACCGTTTCAGTCTGGTGGCAAATTACCAACTCTCGAAGGCGCAGACCTGGGGATGCCTGCTTGGCGAACTCTTCGACTACGTTGATGGCGTGTGCCAAATACCGTACGGATATCCTGGCGCCGGACAGCTCGATGCTTTCGGCCCTGGCGACTACGGTCCTTCCGGCGAAGACGTGCGCCATCGCTTTGTGCTCGCGGGTACGGTGCATCTCCCCGGCGGAATCGAACTGAGCACCATCAATCAGGTCGAGAGCGCGCGTCCCATCACCATTACGAGTGCGGATAACACCGGGCGCATCTGGGTCCAGCTTAACGGCGGAACGCAGGCTTACACGGGCCTCGATATTTTTCGCGGTACGCCCTACATTCAGTCCGACCTGCGCGTCACACGCCCCATTAAGATCGGCGAGCGCTGGGAGATTAACCCCTTCGCCGAGTTTTTCAACATCTTCAATCGCAACAATCCCGGCGCGAATTACGCGGTTAATGTTGTTCAGCTCCCGGTGCCTGGGCACGAGACGGTGCCCAACGGAAATGGTCAGACGATCGTCAGCACTTATTGTCCAGGCGGAACTCCCGAGACCTGCACCGATGCGGCCGCCGTGCCCATCACCAGCCTGAAGCAGCTCGAAATCCCCGAGGGCGCTCTGGGAGATTTCTTTGGCCCCGGCACCACAGTTGGAATTCCGTTCGCCGCGCAGCTCGGCGTGCGGGTGACGTTCTAGCTGCGGCATGATTTAGCTTCCTGCCAGATTTGCGCGTCAATTCGCTGGCGTCATAAATTCGGCTGTCATCCTGAGCGCGGCGAAGGACCTATGTATTGGCCGCGTTCGCAGGGTGACTGTTTTCCCGCCGCGCTAAATCACAGTCCCAGCTGGTTTTCTTGCCATCGCCACTCGCGCAATTCCTTGCAGATCGTTTCTGATCGCGACTTCGTTCCACCCCGCGAGCAAGCTTCGCACGCGACCGGCAATCGTTCCGCTAATCTCGAAGACCAGCAATCCTCCCGGAACAAGCGCCGCGTGCGCCTGCGCTATCAAGCGCTCGATGACCTCAACTCCCGTCGGCCCGGCGAACACCGCATTGCGCGGCTCGAATTTTCGCACTTCAAGCTGCACCGAATCCTCTTCCGAATCGCCCACATAGGGAGGATTCGAAACCACGATGTCAAAGTAGGACGAGGGAAATCCTTTCAACAAATCGCCGACACGAAACTCGATTCGCGAGCTAAGCTCGTGGCGCGCCGCATTCGCGCGCGCCACTTCAAGCGCTGCGGGAGAGATGTCGGTGGCATAGATTTCGGCCGTCGGCAGTTCTTTTGCGAGAGCCAGCGCAATCGCTCCCGACCCCGTGCCCACATCGACAATTCTAAGATTGTGCGGAGCGGGCGCCCCCGCCCGCGGCTGTTGATGTTGATTCTGATTTTGACTTTGCTCCTGACCGCGCGGCAATCGAACTGAAGAAGCAAGCTCCAGTACCGCCTCCACCACATGTTCCGTCTCCGGACGGGGAATCAGCACCGCCGGCGACACGATCAAATCGAGCCCCCAAATTTCCTGATGCCCGGTGATGTACTGCGCAGGAATGCCGGTAGCTCGACGAGCAAGAGCTTCGTCGTAGCACCCCATTTCGTCGGGTGAAAGCTCGCGCTCCGGATATGCGTAGAGATGCGCGCGATCGCAGTCGAGCGTGAACATGATAAGCAGTTCTGCATTCATCCTCGGGGAGGGAACTCGCGCCGAAGTTAGCCGTTCGACCGCCGCATTCAGGGCCTGACGAAGTTGCACGCTTCTATTTCACCACGAACACGTTAAGAAGCACCCGGGGTGTGGGACGCCATGACACTGTCGTAAGGTAATGCTGGCGGGGGTGTCTCGAGTGCGCTGCACTTGATTCCATCTTCGGCAGCGCATTCCATCAGGCCAATCACACTGATCAGTGCCGGGCAATGGCCAACAATTTCCCAGTAATGGGCTATTTTGAATGCGGGCGTAATCCGAGGTCGGTTCCGTGCTCGAAGTGACTTTCGACGCCGGGCGGATCGCTACTTTGATTCTCGGTAGTCCGTGTCTGACAGGGTAGATTCGATGGACTCTGTTTTCTCCAGCGACTTTTGGAGGATGAACAGTTCCTCTCGAATCTGTTCAATTTTATCGATTATCTCTCCGATTCGTTTTGGTGGTTCCTTGGCAGTGGCCATGACGCAAACAAGCTACTCTTTTCTGCCAGAAAGGTCGGTACGCTAGCGGTCTAAGTTACGCTGCTCTCTCGCCAGTTGGATCAAGATTCAAAGTAGCCCGTTACCCAATCTCCCGATCACCATAGGGGAGCGACTGGTTCTTCCTGGAATACCGGCGCGGGCCCGTTTTTATTCGAGAGGCGGATCGCAGCCATATAGGGCTTCGCCTGCGGATCGTAGGTTACGGTGATGCTTCCGCCATTGCCTGGCGAGCCATCAAAACCGTTGCGGCCGTCGGAGCCGCTGCTCCCGCTGCTTCCGCTGGGCGTTCCCATGCCTCCCGAGCCGCCTTGGCCTCCGCGACCGCCGCGGCCACCGGAGCCTCCGGGGCCTCCATCAGCATTCACCGTCAGCGAACCCCCCTGGGGATCGACGAGGTAAAGTTTATTTTTGCCCAGTGCAGACACGGCGACCTGGAGGAGAGGATGGCTTCCAGATCTCAGCGCCACTCGAACCTGCACGGGCGGCGCATTGCCTCCCGGTCCTCCATCCTGGCCATTCGAGCCATCCGTCCCGTTCCCGCCGTTTCCGCCCGGAGAAGGATTATTCGGATCCATCGAGCCGGAGCTGCCGCTTGCGCCATTCATTCCATCGCTGCCATTCATGCCGCTCGATCCGGGACTGCCGGAGTAATTCGAAACGAAGGCGTAGTTATAGCGGACGGGAATGTCGAGCTCGGCACTATGAACGTCGGGATGGCTCGGCACCATAATCGATACGTGCACCAGTTTCCCGTCACTGATTCTCGGATCCTTGGGAAGAGTGAGAACGCCTTTCTGGTTGACGGTAGCGACAGTCGCTGTGGCCGGGAGGTCTTTCCACATTACTTTTCCTTTGCCTGCGCCTTCCGTCTGGAGCGTCTTGCCGTCGCTTTCGGTAACTACGACCACGAGCGGCGATTTCTCTCCGGGCGCGATCCCCGGCCCTTTCGGCAGGCTGACTGCGATAGACGCGACCGGAGTCTGGGCCAGGTAAACCTTCATCCCCAGGTGAACTTTCACCGACGTGCAGCCGCTTAGCACGAGCAGGAGAACCATGCCGATCCCGGCCTTAGAGCTCGTGCTGATCCCATTCGAAATCAGTAACAGACCAAATGACCTGAACCTGCTCATGATTGAGTCTCCCTTAGGCAGTCGACAATTAGACAGTCGACGATATCGGGCGATGTCGCAGCCGACATGCCACGCGAATCGCTGGGCCAAGTGCGCCTCCGGATAAGTCCGGAGGAGTTACTCCTGGCGAAAACGCAACTGAACATTTAATGATGGATCTCGCATCTCGCGGCTCATTCTAATGAATACGGTTTCGAGATGCTTGATCAATCGAACACAAAGTCAACCGGTATGTTGTGGATTGAGTTGCGCTCGAAGGTAAAGTTTTGTGAAGATTGCGTGTGGATTTGTCGTAGTCGGCGCTGCAACGGAAGTTACATCAACCGCTGCGTGCGCCTGGTCGAGAAGGGTCTCACTCGATGCCTCTTGCCATTTCAACAGCGCGCAACACGGCGCGCGCCTTGTTCTCCGTTTCTTCAAATTCGCGCTGCGGATCGGAATCGGCGACGATTCCGGCGCCCGCTTGCAGGGTGGCTTTCTTGCCTTTCATCACCATGGTTCGAATGGCGATGCAGGAATCGAGATTGCCGGCGAAATCGGCGTAGAGAACGGCGCCGCCATAAACGCCGCGCCGCGTCGGCTCCAGTTCTTCGATGATCTGCATGGCGCGAACTTTCGGCGCGCCGCTAAGCGTTCCGGCAGGGAAGCAGGCGGCGAAGGCATCCATCGCGCTTAGCTCGGGGCGCAAACGCCCTTCCAGCGCCGAGACGAGATGCATGACGTGCGAGTAACGCTCGACATACATCAGGTTGCGAACCTTTACCGAACCGTATTCACTGACGCGGCCGAGGTCGTTGCGGCCGAGATCGACGAGCATCACGTGCTCGGCGCGCTCTTTTTCGTCGGCCAGCATTTTCTTTTCGAGCGCGGCGTCGGCGGCTTCATCGCGACCGCGCGGATGCGTGCCGGCAATCGGGCGGTACTCAAGTTTGCGCCCTCCTCCGGCTGCACGCACCAGCATCTCCGGAGACGAACCGACCACGTGCATGCCCTGACTTTTGTTCTTGTCGTCAGCGCCCGCGCCGATTCGTAAGAAATACATGTAAGGCGACGGATTCACCGTGCGCAGTGCGCGATATAGATCGAGCGGAGCGACGCCCGGCTCGAAGTCCCAACGCTGCGAAAGCACAACTTGAAAAATATCTCCGGCGGCGATGTATTCTTTGGCGCGGCGGACGCTAGCCAGAAACTTCGGCTTCGGAGTGCGCGCCCGCGGCTTCAGCTTTGATTTAGGCGTGGTTTTGCGCCAGTGCGCGGGCTTCCATCCACCGGCAAGTTTTCGCTCGATGCGTGCGATATCTTTCACTGCGCGCCCATAGGCTGCCTTCGGCGCCTCTAGTGTCACGTCCGCCGACGCCACAATGTGAATCTGGTGGCGCAGGTGATCGAAGGCAAGCACGCGGTCGAAGAACATCAGCACGCAATCGGGGACGTCGAGGTCATCCGCCGCGTGCTCTCCGATATTTTCGAGGCGACGCACAATGTCATAGGCGCAATAACCGACTGCGCCCGCGGTGAAGGGCGGCAAGCCTTCCATCGTCGCGGGACGATGCTGCTGCAAGAGTTCTTTGATGACGTCGAAAACATTTCCCGTCCGCTGCTCGATCTTGCGGCCACGCGCAATCGCGATGTCGGCGCCGCGCGACTGGAGTCTTAGAAATGGACGCACGCCCAAAAACGTATAGCGTCCGATTTTTTCTCCCCCCTCGACCGACTCCAGCAGGAAGGCGTCCGGCTCGCCGTCAGCCACGGCAAGGAAAGCGGAAACCGGCGTCAGCAGGTCGGCGGAGATCGACTTCACCACCGGCACCAGTGTGGCGTCCCGCGAGAGACGCAAGAACTCTTTATAGTCAGGACGGATCATTTGTCTTCAACCGCGGCAGTTGCTGGCCGCGTTTTGCGGCCGTGCTTAGGATCGCACGAATTTGGTATGCGGAGCGAGCGGAGACCGGGTAAGCCCTAATCATCATCATTTGGAGCATTCCCTTTCGGGCACTCCCTTCGCTTGCCTAGCCTTCGGGGGCGGCCATATACTTTGCGAGGCTTGCTCGATAATTGAGCCGGAATCGTAATCGCAATATGGCGGAGATTTTATGACGACAGCCTTAGAGCTTGAGCAGGAAACTAATCCGTGGAAGGCGCAAGCTGCCCGCTTCGACTTGGCCGCGAAAAAGCTGAATCTCGACGATGGCCTGTGGCGGGTGCTCAGCAGCCCGAGCCGCGAAATTATTGTTCACATTCCCGTGCAGCTCGATAATGGGCGCCTCGAAGTTTTTACCGGATTCCGGGTGCAACACTCGATTGCGCGCGGCCCCGCCAAAGGTGGATTGCGCTACGCGCCCGACGTCAATCTCGACGAAGTGCGCGCGCTGGCGAGCTGGATGACGTGGAAGTGCGCGGTCGTGAATATTCCTTTTGGCGGCGCCAAGGGTGGCATCATCTGCGATCCGCACAAGATGTCGCAGGGCGAACTGGAGCGCATGACGCGCCGCTATACGGCGGAACTTTTCGAATTCATCGGCCCGGAAAAAGATGTCCCCGCGCCCGACGTGAACACCAACGAACAGACCATGGCCTGGATCATGGATACCTATTCCATGCATGCGCGCCAGACCGTAACCGCCGTCGTCACCGGCAAGCCGATCAACATCGGCGGATCGCGCGGGCGCCGCGAAGCGACGGGACGCGGCGTGCTCATGGTTTGCGAGCAAGCGATCAAGAAGCTGCGCTTGAATCGCGACAGCTGCCGCGTCATCATTCAAGGCTTCGGTAACGTGGGATCGAACGCGGCTCGGCTCATGGCGGCCGCGGGATACAAGATCATCGGCATCGTCGAAGTGGGTGGTGGCCTTTACAACCGAAACGGCATGGACCTCGAAGCGCTATGGGAGTTTCGCCAGCGCCAGGGTACGATTCACGGCTTCGCCGGCGCCGAGGCGTACGACCCGGACGAGCTTCTGCTGGTCGAGTGCGACATCCTGATTCCTGCGGCAACCGAAAACCAGATCACCAGCCGCAATGTCGATCGCGTGAAATGCAAAATCCTCGCCGAAGGCGCGAACGGACCCACTACGGCCGCCGCCGACGATGTGCTCTCCGAGAAAAAAGTTTTTGTCATTCCCGACATTCTGGCGAACGCCGGCGGCGTTACTACTTCTTATTTCGAGTGGGTGCAGGATCGTCAGGGCTACTTCTGGAAAGAATCGGAGGTGAACGACCGCCTCGGAGACATCATGGTGACGGCGTTCGACGATGTGGTCCGCTACGCCGAGACGCATGGCGTGAACAATCGCATTGCGGCTTACATGCTGGCGATTGACCGCGTCGCGTATACGATTCGCCAGCGCGGAATTTATGCGTAGTTCTCGAGAATGTTGTCGTCTCTCATGAATTGTCATCCTGAGGCGAAGCGAAGGACCCATGCATCCAGCCCGCCACACTGCACGGACTCTCGCTGTGCTCAAGAGTGGGGAAAATATGCGGCTCTCTCCACGGAATTCTTATCGGCGGATGCTCGCTTCGTGCCTGTTGATGGCCTTAAGCATTTCGCCGGTTATGGCGAGCGGGCAGGCCGGCTCAAACGGCGGGAACGCCGCCGCTTCCAAACCGGCGGCTCCAGCCACGGGTGCTAGCCAAACCACTTCAGCCTCTCCGGCCTCCACTGGCAGCACGGCTGCGACAACGGCGAAGTCCGGTGCTCCGACCGCACAAGATAGCGCCGCCGCTAAAGCTAGCGCCAAGGTCTGGGTCAACACCGAGACCGGCGTCGACCACAAGGGAGGCCGCTAGTACGGCAAGACAAAGCAGGGGAAATTCATGACCGAAGCCGAAGCCAAGGCTGCGGGATATGAGGGGGCCAAAAGGGATGGAAGAAATAAGAATAACTATTCGTTAGGACGATACTTTGTCCCGGCAATTGCGCAGTTGACCAACATGACCTCACGTCCGTTGCCTTGTCCTACGATGTGGAGGATAATCTTACCAGTCCGCATCCGAGGCTTCTGACTTCGTTATTGTCATTGTTCTTGCGTGAATCTCCCCAACTCCATCACGCTCACACGCATCGCAGCGATTCCACTTCTTATATGGATTCTCTGCACCCCGCGCTTCGCGGGCGAGCACACCGGACAACGAGAAATCCTGGCCTCTGCCGTTTTCATACTGGCTTCGATTACCGATGGCATCGACGGCTATCTCGCGCGCAAACGCGGGCAAATCACGACCATGGGGATCCTGCTCGATCCGCTCGCCGATAAGTTGCTGGTCGCTGCCGCCTTCATCACGCTGGTGCAGTTCAACCCCGCGCTGGTGCCGGCTTGGATGGCCGTGGTTGTCATCGGCCGCGAGTTTCTGGTGAGCGGCTTGCGCTCGATCGCCGCTTCGGAAGGCTTTACGATTCAGGCGAGCGAACTGGGCAAATTCAAGATGCTGGTGCAGATTATCTCGGTTGTCGCAGTGATTCTGGCGCGCCGCTGGCATGAGTGGCCGCTCTTCGGCATCTACATTTTCCCGGTCTATTGGATCGCCTTGGTCGCCATCTGGTTCATGGTGCTGCTGTCGCTCGTCTCCGCGCTCGACTATTTTGTAGCCTTCTGGTCGCGCATCGATCGCAAGTCGGAAAAGCGGCGCCGCCGCTCCTTCGTCCTCGCCCGACGGAGAAAAAGCGATGTCCAAGCTGTCTGAAGCTTCGTCGGAGAAAGCGCCTGACAATCTAGCTGAGCCCATTTCTGCCCCGCTCATCGCACACTCAGAATTTTCTCTGGAGCAGCGTCGCATTCTCCTCGGCATCGCGCACCGGGCCATTCTTTGCGCTTTGGAGCACCGGCCATTTGAAGAATCTTTGCCTTCGTCTCCCGCGCTAGCGGAGCCGCGCGGCGTCTTCACCACGCTTTACCTGCGCAGCGCTGTGCACAGCGCTGGGCACAGCGATCTGCACAACGCGCTTCATCGCGATACCCAGAGCGAACTGCACCTTGAATCTCATCGTCAACTGCGAGGCTGCGTCGGCTATGCTCTGCCCATCGCTCCTCTGCATCGTGCGGTCGCCGAGACCGCCCGCGCCGCCGCCTTCGACGATTCCCGTTTCTCGCCCGTGACTCTCGAAGAAGCGCCACGGCTGGAGGTTTCTCTGAGTGTGCTTTCGCACCTTTTCCCCATTCATCCGGAGGCGGTTGAAGTCGGGCGCCACGGCTTATTGATCTCGCAGGGCGTTCACCGTGGTCTGTTGCTGCCCCAGGTGCCCGTGGAACAGAATTGGGACCGCAAAACCTTTCTCGCTCAAACCTGCCGCAAAGCTGGCCTGCGGGTCGATGCCTGGCGCAAGGACGTAACCATAGAGGCTTTCACCGCCGAAGTCTTCGCCGACTCCGACGTCGAAGTTACGAGCTGAATCCCTTGGCGGTTAAGGGTTCCCTCCATCCCATCCCCCACTTTCGTACCCTTGTGTTCTCTGCAAAAGGAAGTAAGCTGATGAGCTGGCGCTTTGCTGTAATGAGGGCGTTGTGAGGCAGTATGGAGCTAGCTGTTGTGATCGTAGTGGTGGTCGTCGCCAGCGCGATGATTCCCGGCAACCCGAAAATCCGATTCTTCCGCTGAACGCCTAGCGTTGTTTCCACCCTGTAGGGCAAGCTTCCCCCGCTCGTCTACTCCTGAGGAATTTCTCCGCAAAAATAAAGAGACGCGGCAAGCCGCGTCTCCAGTGAGTCTCAGTCGATGTTTTCCGTCAACTCGCGATTACTGCTGCTGCTCGTCCAGTTCTACGGTGTCGCCCGCGTAGACATCTTCCAGCGCGAAAACAACCATCGCTGACGATGCCGTCGGAGTAACGTTCAATACCACCACTTCGCCTACCGCGCGCCGCGGCAAATCGGCGACGTGAATGTTCGGGCCTTTGGTCTTTTCGAAGCGGCCCGCTTCAAAGGTCGGCGGACGCATCTGCGTATCTTCTGAAGTCTGAGCTTTGAAGGACAGCGAATCCACCGGATCGGCCAGCGTGGCCGAGTAAGGGCGCACGACGCGGAAGTAGTCCCCCACTTTTACGCCCTGGTTCGAGCCCATGTTGAGGTAGAGCTTCATACCGGTGCCAAGGAAACCGTCAAAGTCTTTGCCGAGCACGACCCGCCCGGTCAGCTTGCCGCTGGCCGGCGCGAAGCGGTCAAAATGCCCCGGCACGTGGAACGAAACCCGCGGCTTCTCGACGAAAGGTATGGCGATATCGCCGGGATTGATGGGATCGCAACTGTACTCCACCTGGGCGATGGCGCTATGACTGCGGGTATCGACGATCCGCACCCGGCCAATGTCGCCGTAAGGGCGGCCGGCGTTCGCCAGCACCTTGTTCTGGCCGGGATAAATTTCGTACTCGTTGACATCGCGCATCTCACGCACGATCGAATAGAGCTGCCCCGCCTGATAACCGGTGCCGGAGAGGTAGACCAGTTCCCCAATCTCGAATTTCGTCGAAGTCGGTGTTTCCAGCCCGCCGTTCACGTAATTGGCGTTGGGGATATGTTCCTTAGTAAGAAAACCGGCACAGTAGATGTCGGCCGTGGTAGGCGTTTGGAAGCGCACAAAGGGCACGTTAACCGAAGTGTGGACGATTCCATCCGCGTCGGGGGTGACCGGCTGCGTCGACTGCTGCGCCGCGGCGAGCGTCGCCGCCAGCGTCAGTAGTATTAACATTCCTGTTTTCTTCATCTTACCTCCGACTGCCGATTCTGCTGGGTCTGCTCCCGCTATCTCTCTCGGAAGACAAGGGTTACAGCCGAAAAGTAACAAGCGGGAGGGTACCGGTCAAGGTTACGAGGGTGTTTAGCCCTTTTGCCCAAAAGTGCTCCCCAGCGCTTTTGGGCAGTCTTCATTCTGGTCCTATTCTGGTCCCCATTTCCAGTCAATGACCAATCCTTATGTTGCATCTACGCCTACGCCCCTGTAATATCGCGCCGTCGCTAACCACAAAGAAGTTGCAGCAAGTAAGATGAAAATGGCCTTGGCTCTCTCGTCCACCGTCGCGCCTCGTTTCTTGCCCCAGCGCCTGCCTCGAGTTTGCCTGGCGCTCGGTGACGACACGGTCGAGGATATGCTTGCCACGGCCGAGTCCCTGGCGCGAGACAACCCCTTCCTGGAGTTTCGTTTGGACTACCTGAAGCAGCCGCTCGCCGCGCTGCCCAAGATCCATCGTTTTCTTGAAACTCATCAATATGTCACCGCCATTGGAACCTGCCGCCGCGCCGACAATGGAGGCAAGTTCAAGGGCTCGCTCGCCTCCGAATTAGAAGTCCTCACCAAGGCTCATGCGGCAGGCTGCCAACTCGTCGACCTCGAGATACAGAGCGCGTTGAAATCCAAGCCGGAAGTCGTCGCCCGCCTGCGGAGCCGCGCCGGACTCATCATTTCGTTCCACGATTTCCACGCCACGCGCAACCTCGACGAAACGCTGGCGAAGATGTTGAAGGTTCCGGCCGACTTCTACAAAATTGTCGGCACGGCCACCACGCTCTCCGACAATGTGAACATGATGAAGTTTCTCCAGGCGAACAGCGGCCAGCACGCGCTGATCGGCGTGTGTATGGGAGAGCAGGGCGTGATCAGCCGCGTGCTTGGCGTGCGCGCCGGCAGCGCGTTTATCTTTGGCGCCGTTGATCCGAGCGCCGGGCTGAAAACCGCCCCCGGGCAGATCAGCGCGCGCGATCTGCGCAGCATCTACCGCATCGATCAGGTCGACGCCGCCACGCGCATCTACGGAGTCGCCGGCGATCCCATAGGCCATTCGCTGTCGCCCGTCATCATGAACACCGCGCTGCGCCGCGAGAACGTCAACGGCGTTTATCTTCCGCTGCATGCCAAGACGCTCAAGGATTTGCTTTATTGTGTGCGCGAGATTCCGCTGCACGGGCTCAGCGTCACTATGCCGTACAAGCAGTCGATCGTTCCGCACCTCGACAACACCGACGCGCACACAACGAAGATCGGCGCCTGCAACACCGTCGTCCGCGGAGCTGAGGGCAAACTCTACGGCTTTAATACGGATGTCGCCGGAGTGGTGCGTCCGATGGAGCAGCGCATCACGATCGAAAACGCGAAAGTTCTCGTGCTAGGTGCAGGAGGAGCGGCGAGCGCCGCTGTCTTCGGCTTAAAAGAGCGCGGAGCCGAAGTCTGGGTTTTGAATCGCACCTCGGTCAAAGGACAGAAACTTGCCCGCCAGGCCAAGGCGCACACCATAAAACGAACCGACCTGCACAAGGTCGCCTTCGACGTCATCATCAATGCCACGCCGGTCGGGATGGGGAATACGCGCGATTGTCCGCTCAAGGACGAAGAGATTCAGGCGCGCGTCGTCTTCGATATGGTCTATGACCCAGTTGAGACTCATCTGCTGCGCGTCGCCCGCACCAAGGGAATCGCGGTCATTCCCGGAGTAGAAATGTTTGTGCAACAGGCCGCGCGCCAGTTCGAAATCTGGACCGGCAAACCCGCTCCCGCCGGTGACATGCTGCGCGCGGTCACGATTACACTGCAAGACAGAGCGACCGCGCAAAAACAGAAAGCTTGAAGCGCGACCCGTTCGCCGATCCGACATTGTACGTACAAATGTTCCGCGTGGAACATTTGTGGTGCCGGAATTGTATGTGCGAATGTTCCACGTGACGGCGAAAGGTAGGCCGCCCGCCCGTACAAGCAGGAGTTCGATAGCTCGCGATGACGCCTCCACAGACATGATTGGCCAAACCATCTCGCACTACCGCATCGTCGAAAAGCTGGGCGGCGGCGGCATGGGTGTTGTCTATAAAGCGGAAGACCTGCGCCTCCAGCGTTTTGTCGCGCTGAAATTCTTGCCCGAAGATGTGGCTCGCGATCCGCAGGCGCTCGCCCGCTTTGAACGCGAGGCGCAAGCGGCGTCGGCCCTGAATCATGCAAACATCTGCACGATTTATGACATTGGCGAGCAGGATGGGCAAGCGTTCATCGCCATGGAATTCTTGGATGGCACGACCCTGAAGCATCGCATCGGCGGTAAACCCGTCGAGTTCGATGTATTGCTTGCTCTGGCGATTGAGATTGCCGACGCGCTCGACGCGGCGCACGCCAAGGGAATCGTCCATCGCGACATCAAGCCGGCCAACATCTTTATCACGGAACGTGGCCACGCCAAGATTCTCGACTTTGGCTTGGCGAAGGTGGCCGCCGCTGGAGGTTCTTCGAGCCTGAATGCGGCGAACACCATGACCGCCGTAGGTCGCGAGCATCTCACCAGCCCCGGCTCCACGCTCGGCACAGTCGCTTACATGTCACCGGAACAGGTGCGCGCCAAGGACCTCGACGGCCGCGCCGACTTGTTTTCTTTTGGGGTCGTCTTATACGAGATGGCGACGGGTGCATTGCCGTTCGCCGGCGACAGCACGGGCGTTATCTTTGACGGGATCATGAACCGCGCGCCGACTTCCGCGCTGCGCCTGAATCCGGCGCTACCTGCCGAGTTCGAGCGCGTACTCGAAAAGGCGCTGGAGAAAGACCGCGCCTTGCGCTACCAGTCCGCGGCCGAATTGCGCGCGGATTTGAAACGCATCCAGAGGTTGTCGGAGTCGGGGCGAACCGCTGCGGTGATCGTGACCGATCGGGCACGGCCCCGATCCAAACGCGGGCCAATCTTGGCGGCGGTTGCCGTGCTGGCTTTGCTGCTCGCGGTCGGCGGAATCGCGTGGTACGAGAAACATTCTCCGGCGTCGTCCGGCCCAGCAGCCACCAAGCCGTCCGTTGCCGTTCTTCCGCTGCAAAACCTGAGCGCGGAGCCGGACAGCGCTTACTTCAGCGACGGAATGACGGATGAAATCACCACCAAGCTCTCGAAAATCGAAGGGATTGACGTGGTCTCGCATTCCTCGGTCATGGCGGTAAAAACATCTGACAAGAGCGCCGCTGAGATCGGCAAGGCCTTTGGTGTCCGCTATCTGCTCGAAGGAAGCGTGCGCAAAGCGGGCGACCGGGTCCGGATCAACGTGCAACTGATCGACGCAACCTCCGGATTTCAGGTGTGGGCCGACGATTTCACGGGAGAAATGAAAGACGTTTTTTCGCTGCAGGAGCAAACCGCGCTAAAGATCGCGCAGTCACTCAACCTGAAGCTTAGTCCGCAGGAGGAGGAGGCCATTCACCACCGCTATACGGGAAACCCGCAAGCCTACGACGCGTTCTTGCGCGGTCAAGCGCTGGCCCAGTATCCCGATCAACCGGAAAAGATTGAGGCGGCGCGTCGGGCCTTTGAGGAGTCTCTCAAGTCGGACCCGAATTACGCTCTTGCTCTTGCCGGACTGGCGTGGGTAGAAGTGCAGATCTATCGCAATCTTGACTCAACGCCAGCGCACCTGCAGCATGCCGAGGCATATGCTCAGCGAGCGCTGGCCGTTGATCCCGGATTGCCTGAGGTTCATGTCGCCCTCGGATCAGTCCTGATGAGCAAGTACGACTATGACAACGCCGCCAACGAGTTTCGCACTGCCGCCGGGCTGAACCCAAACAGCAGCCATGCCTGGGACCAGCTCTCATGGGCGCTCGGTTACAAGCAGCCGCCGGATCCGGTCGCGGCTGAGAAGGCCGCACGGGAGGCTTTGCGCCTGCAACCGTCGTTCGCTCCCGCGTACTATCATCTTGGCCGCGCCCTTCTCCTCCAGAAGCGCTATGCAGAGGCACTTGCTTCTTTCCAGCACGAGAAAGAATTAAGTCCGAATAGCCTGATGGCGGACATGGGCCTGGGGCAAGCCTACCTGGCACAGGGAGACTATGACCAGGCTATCGCGGCCCTGACGAAAAACCCTGTACCGTCGGCCATCAATTATTTCTTTCTGAGCGCGGCATACGCGGCTTTCGGCGACAAAGAGAAAGCTCTCGCCACACTGCAGAAGACCTTCGAATTGGGATTCCACGACTTTGCCGCGCTCGACAGCAGTCCCTACTTCTCCTCGCTGCGGACAGACCCGCGCTTCGAGCAGTTGGAGCAGCGTTATCGCAAGTAATTGCACGCCGGCGTAGCGCTTGATGACCGTGATTGATGCCCCCCACCCTCCGCCAAAATCGTGTTTGTTGCAATTTGAGACAAAATTGCGATGCAACCATTATAAGAATGGTTGCAAATGATACGGAACGGAAGTACTATCACACCTAGAACACGGTTTTCGTGTTCGTCTTGTCTCAAAAAACCAAAACTTCCAGGTAGAAACGCAGCCCTAACTAAAGATTAAATCTAAAGGGGTGCCCAGACCCCGGTGCAATCGGAGAGAGTGCATGTCGTGGTACGCGTACTGCCTCACAGAACACCAGACCCTTTCTAATGGTGTTCGCGCCCGCCGTCCCTTTGTTTTAGATGGAATTCAAGGAGTGAACTCCGCCCCCGTCATGAGCTACCCGAGCGGAGAGTTCGCGGTGATTGTCAGTGAATTTGACCGCGCGACCTCCAAGCTCGATGAGAAGTCCGTTTTGGAACACGCTCGGGTGGTTAGCCAGAGCTTCCGTACCGCGACGGTCCTGCCGTTCCGATTCGGGACGATTTTCGACACCGAAGATGCCATCCGCCAGGCCGTCCGATCGAATCGCCGCACTTTCTGCGAGAGTGTGGAGCGGCTGCGCGGCAAATCCGAGATGCGGATCAAGTTGACGGTGCGCGACGGGTCGATGCGCGGAAACATGGAAGAAATCGTCCTTCCTGATACGGTTGGCCGCGAATACCTGCTCAAGCTTCGGGAGAAGGCTTCTCGCGAGCGGGAGCGGCAGACCAAGGCGCGAGCGCTGTCGGTCCAGGTGCATAAACTCTTCAATCCACTGGAAGAAGAGGTTAGCTGCAAGAAGGTTGACGCCGACGGAATGCTGCTCGATATTGCCCACCTGATCGATACTAAGTCCATTGAAAAGTACCAGAATCGCTACAGCACAGCCGCCAAGCAGCTGAAGAACTGCCAGATGGTGGTGACCGGTCCCTGGCCGCCGTATCATTTCCTGCCGGGGAAGGTGCGCACCGTAGCCGGCGACAGCTAGGGATTGGTTTCGCTCAGTTTTGAGAGACGGCCGGGCTAAACGCTTGGCCTTTTTCTATTCTTCCTCTGCCGCGCAATTCTGAAAATGTGCAGCTTTATGCAGCTAGGATCGCCAGGATGGGCGAGATGTTTCCCGGAGCCGTTCTAAGGTATTCACCCTAAAATCCTGATTCCGAACAGGTTCCCAAAACGGGTCTTGTACGGCGTTCCTATTCCCATTTTTGGCTCCGCAAATGCATATCTTCTTGGTAATAAAGAGGTCGTACCCGTTAGAACAACTTCACTCTCGATGTTCTCGACATCTCACTCTGTCCGTTCCGGTCCCCAGAGCGGCGTCAACCGTGACTCTCCTCTGATTCCTGCCAAAAAGCCTCTTTGAAAAGGTTGGCCCCGAAAGGGGCCGCTTTTTTGTCTCCTCCGCTCCTGTTACACTCGCGCTTTCCAATGAATTTCAAAAAAGCGGCCCCTTTCGGG
>Ga0209624_10000102_pt1 | contig 80304 bp, 72 predicted proteins | sample JacPinW_OM2H0_O1_FD_188565 | JGI IMG/M metagenome (GOLD analysis project Ga0209624, IMG submission 188565) | Forest soil microbial communities from Algoma, Ontario, Canada - Jack Pine, Ontario site 1_JW_OM2H0_O1 (SPAdes) (version 2) | ecosystem: Environmental > Terrestrial > Soil > Boreal... | reverse complement strand
CTTCGTCACGCCGGGAAACGGGGTCGTCGTGCAGTACCGCGCCGTCCAGGGGGGCTTGACCAGCCAGGTCCTCACCACCGGGACCGTGCCCGTGTACCTGGAGATCGCGCAGTGGGCGCTCCTGCTTGGGCTCGGTTGCCTGGTGGTGGTGATGTACCGACAGCTTGGCCGGCTGCTCAGGCAGCCTGAGCACGACGCTGGACTGGGGCCGCCGGTACGGCCTCCGCGGGCATTCGGGCCGGCCGCCGGACCGGATGGTCGACGCGTACCTGCGCGGCTTCGACGTGCTGTTGATCGCCGCCACCGCGCGCCCGGGCGGCGCGGCCGCGCGCGCCGCCGCCACGACGGCGGCGGCCCCGGCGGTGCGCTTCGACCGTTACGCGCAGGCTGGGGTCATCACCGCGCTGTGCACGCTGGTGGCGTTCGCCATGTACCCGCATTTCGAGCTGTCCAACCTCGTCATGATCTACCTGCTGGGGGTGACGGTGGCGGGACTGCGGCTCGGCCGCGGACCCTCGGCGCTTACCGCCGTGCTGAATGTCGCGGCGTTCGATTTCTTCTTCGTCCCGCCGCGCTACTCGTTCGCGGTCTCCGACGTGCAGTACCTGGTGACCTTCGGCGCGATGGTCACCATCGCGCTGGTGATCGCGACCCTCACCGCGAGCGTGCGCCAGCAGACCCGTGTCGCCGGTGCCCGCGAGCGGCGCACGGCGCTGCTGTACGCCATGAGCCGCGAACTCGCCGCCACGCGCGGCAGTGCCAACATGGCGCGGGTGGCGGTGCGCCACGTCGCGGAAGTCTTCCAGTGCCAGGCCGTGGTGCTGCTGCCCGCGGCGGGTGGCAAGCTGCGCTACCCGGCGGAGGCTCCCCTGGAGAGCTCGTTCCGCCACGCGGATCTGGCCGTGGCGCAGTGGGTGGCCGATCACGGCCACCGCGCCGGACTGGGCTCGGATACCCTGCCGGCCTCGCCCGGGCTGTACGTACCGCTCGGCGATGAGAGCCGCACGGTGGGCGTACTCGCCGTGCTGCCCGCCAATGCACGGCGCGTGCTGCTGCCCGAACAAAGTCACCTGCTCGGCACGTTCGCCGGACAGATCGCGCTCGCGCTCGAGCGGGCGCGCCTGGCGGAGGTTGCCGAGCAGTCGGGCCTCGCCGCCGAGCGCGAGAAGCTGCGCAACACCCTGCTGGCATCCATCTCGCACGACCTGCGCACGCCGCTCGCCGTCATGGCGGCCGCCGGCAGCACGCTCGCCCAGCATGGCGCCGGCCTCGATGAGACGACGCGTGTGTCACTGGCGCGCTCGATCGAGACCAAGGCGCGCGAGATGTCGGAGCTGGTGTCGAACGTGCTCGACCTGGTGCGTTTCGAGGCCGGACAGGTGGTGCTGCGGCGCGACTGGCAGATGCTCGATGACCTGGTGGGCAACGCCCTTGCGGCACATGCCGCGAGGCTCGCCGCGCACCCGGTGGAGCTGCGCCTGCCGAGCGACCTGCCGCCGGTGTTTGTGGATGCCACGCTCATCGTGCAGGTGTTCGTCAACCTATTCGACAACATCGCCAAGTACACCCCCGCCGGCACGCGCGCCTCGGTCAGCGCCGTCGCGGATAGTGCGCGGGAGCTGGTGCGGGTGGTGGTGGACGATGACGGCCCGGGGCTTCCGGCGGGCGATCCGGCGCGCCTGTTCGACAAGTTCCAGCGCGGCAGCGATGAGGGCACGGTGGTCGGGGTGGGCCTGGGGCTGGCGATTTGCCAGGCGATCGTGCGTGCCCACGGCGGTGAGATCGAGGCGCAGCGCCGTGACAGCGGCGGGGCGCGCTTCGTGTTCACGCTGCCGGCGACGGAAAGCGCGCCATGACGCAGGCGATGCATCAGGTGCTGATCATCGAGGACGAGCCGGCCATCCGCACCGTGCTGCGGGTGCTGCTGGAGGCGCACGGTTACCGTTGCGTCGAGGCGGACACGGCGCAGCGCGCCGAGATCGAGGCACGCAGCCACAAGCCTGACCTGCTGCTGGTCGATCTGGGGCTACCGGACGAGGACGGCCTGAAGGTGATCCGCCGGGTGCGCGCCTGGTCGCAGGTTCCCATCGTCGTGGTCTCCGCGCGCACCATGGAGGAGCAGAAGATTGCAGCTCTCGATGCCGGGGCCGACGACTATGTCACCAAGCCGTTCAGTACTCCGGAGCTGCTGGCGCGTCTGCGGGCAGCATTGCGCCGCGACGTGCGCACTGCGGCACCGGCGCCCGTGCTGCAGTTCGGCGCGCTGCGCGTGGACCTGGCGCGCCGCGAGACGCTCGGCGCTGCCGGCGAGATGCACCTGACGCCGCTCGAGTACCGCGTGCTCGCCTGCCTGGCGCGTCATCTCGGCGGCATCGTGATGCAGCGCCAGCTGATCCGCGAGGTGTGGGGACCGGAGCGTCAGGATGATTCGCGCAGTCTTCGGGTGTGCATCAAGAATCTGCGCGCCAAGCTTGAACCGGACCCGCGCCAGCCGCGCTACCTGGTCACGGAAACGGGGCTCGGCTACCGGCTGCGCGCCGACGAGGACGCCTCGGCCGAGGCGGGCTCGAGAGCTTAGACGAGCGGCGCGCGCAGCGCCTTCAGGTGAGCGATACGATCAGCTTGGCCGAGTGGCTGCGCCAGTTGATCGGAATGATGAACGCGCGCTGGCCGGGCTTCTGCGGGATATCGGGCTTCTCGCCCGACAGTACGCTCGGCACCGAGATCACGAATTCGCGGCCGAAGTCGCGGCGCGCGTTGCCGGAGATGGTGTTGGCCACCTCGCCGACCAGGTCGCGCATGGTCTCGTGACTGAAGTCGTTCTCCTGCATTTTCATCAGCAGCACGGTCAGCATCGCCTTGGGGGCGGTGAAGTACACCACGCCCTCGCGCTTGCCCGAGATGTTGATGACCCCGGTGTATTCGTGCACCGCCGGGGAGCCTTCCATCAGGTACGGTGAACCGATCGAGGCGGGCTGTTGTGCGGTGACCTCGAAGAAGTTCGTCGTGCCCTCGACGAAGGTTTTCAGCTCGGTTTCGTGCAGCATTGGCGTTACCTCCTTGCTAGCGCCTAACGCATCAGATCCGCGATGGCTTCGTTCAGCTGCCGGTCGGTGAAGGGCTTGTTGAGGAAGCCGTTCGCGCCCCGTTCCATCGCCTCGACGGCGGTCGCCTTGTCCGCCAGTGCCGAGATCACCAGGATCCGCACCGCCGGCTTCATGGCGACGAGCCGGCCGATGCATTCGATGCCGTCCATGCGCGGCATGGTGAGGTCCATCGTCACCACGTCCGGGTCGGTCTTCTTGAACAGTTCCAGTGCCTCGAGTCCGTTACCGGCCGTGCCGACCAGCTGCAGCTCCTCGAACTGCTGCGAGCGCTCGATGCGCCGACGCATGATGTTCGAGTCATCGACGATCATCAGCTTGATGTATCGCCTGCCGTTGGCTGCCATCGTTGTCCCGTTGCTGCCCATGGTCGTCGCTGCGTTCGTCCTCAGGCGACCGCGGTACGAGCCGCTTCCACGGCCGGCAGTACGATCTTGAAGCGGGTGAACTTGCCCGGGTGGGTGCTGACACCGATCTTGCCCCCGAGCGCATGGACGCTGCGCGCCACGACGTCCATGCCCACACCGCGGCCGGCGTCCATGGACACGTCCTCCTGCGTGGAGAAGCCGGGGCGGAAGATCAGCGCCATCGCGGTGCGCGTATCCATGGCGGCGGCTTCCTCCTCGGTAATGAGCCGCCGCTTCACGGCGGCCGCCTTCAGGCCCTCAGCGACGATTCCGGCGCCGTCGTCCTCGAATATCAGCTCGTAGCCGTCGCTGAACTTGCGGAAATCGACCAGCACCGTGCCGGTATCGTCCTTCGCCTGTCCGCGCCGCACCTCGGGCGGCTCGATGCCGTGCACGGCGGCGTTGCGCAGCATCTGTATGACGCAGTCCTTGATGGTCGCGGTGTACGCCGCCGGGACTTCCGACAGCCCGAGCAGCTTCAGCTTGAACTGCTTGGCGTGATCGTGCGCCAGTCGCTCTGCCAGGGACTGCAGCGTCGGTGAGAGGTCTTCCGCCCTGCGGGTCTTGCGATCCTGGCTGCCGGCGGCGCTTGGCGCCGGCGCGCTCGGGGCGCTCCGCGCCGGGCGGGGGGCCGCCTGTGCCGCGGCGGCGGCCGGGGTGTCCTTCAGCGCGGTGAGGCGCGCGGCCATCTCGCGCACGCCGCGCAGGTGCGCCAGCAGGTCATCGAGCTTGAGCACCATCGGCAGGAAGTCGTTGCCGGTGAGCTCCGGCTTCTTCTTGCACTCGCTCACCATGTCCTCGATCGTGTGCACGCGGCCGGCGACGCTCTTCAGGTCGAGGGCCGAGGCCTCGCCCTTGATGGTGTGCAGCTCGCGGAACAGCCCGGAGAGTTTCTTGCGGAACTCCGCATCGGTGCGTGCCGGCTCGCGCAGGATGGTGTTGACGAGCTTCAGTCCGATATCGGAGGTGTCGAGGAACGACATCAGCTGCAGCGGATCCACGTGCATCATGCCGAGCATCACGTCGAGCTGCGAGTTGGCGTTCTCCTGCGACTCATGCAGCTCGCGCGCCAGCCGCACGCTGGAGGTGATATCGCCGACCGAGCACAGCACGTGCTTGATTCCCTGCTCGCCCATGACGCGGTGGAAGTCGAACTGCAGGTAACGGGTCTCCTTGCCGCCGTGCCCGTTCTCCATGGTGATCTCGAGCTGGCCCAGCGGGTTGATGCTCTTCATCAGGTTCTCGTGGGCGCGCTCGCCCCACAGGAGCTTGATGTACTTGGTGGCGGTAAGCAGGGTCGCCGGAGCCACCAGCCCCTTCAGCAGCTCCTCGAAGGACAGGCCCGCGAAATCGTTGCGGCTGAACATGTGCGTCAGGGCGTCCGACCACACCGAGCCGATGCGGTAGTTGGCGTCAAGCAGGAAGAAGCCCTCGCGCACGGTCTTGAGGATGTCGCGCGTTTGCTCCTGGGCGTCGTGAGCGGCGCGCTCATGACGCGAGCGCGACAGCTGGAAGTAGCCTGCGGCCGCCGCCAGCAGCAGTGCGGCGAGCACGCCGACCAGCAGCAGCATGCGCAGGCGCGCGGCCGCATCCGAGGCCGTCTTCTGCAGGCTGGTGGCGAGGGCGACCAGCTGCGCGCGCAGCGGGCGCGCGCTTTCGGCGGCGTACAGCTGCGCGCGCTTGACCGCGGCGTAGTGCTGGCGACCTTCCGGCGACAGCGCGCTGCCGGAGGTATCGGAGTCCACGTAGGGCTGATCGCTGAAGGACACCACCGGCTCGAGCGCGGGTTCGTATTCGTGCCACATCAGCAGCGCGCGGCCAAGCTCGGGCGAATTGATATTGCCGGCCGCGCCGAGCTGGCGCAGATCCTGGTCGAAGCGTTTCACCGTCTCCTGCAGATCCTTGAGAGCGGCGACTTCGTAGGCGCGTATCTCGAGGCGGTCACGCAGCGTGTTCAGCTGGTGCGAGATCTCTTCCGGGTAGGCTTGCAGCGCGCTCGCGGTCTGCAGCGCCATGATGTCGGTGCGCATGTGCGTGGCGAGGCGGAACCCCATGACCAGCACCGCACCCATGACGATCATCAGCGCCGTACCGATACCGGCGGTGGTGAGGTGGCGGCGGCGTTCGCTCGTGGCACTGGTCATTTTTGGAAGTCTCCTGTCCTTCATTGCTTCGGCAGTTCGAAGCGCACGCGGGTCGTGACGGGCACTTCGACGGCGGAACCTTCGAGCAGCATCGGCGCGTAGCGCCAGTGCTTGACCGCGTCGATGGCCGCCTGGTCGAACACACCCGGAGGCGTTGCCTCGATGACGTGGATGTCACGCGTGCTGCCATGGGTGTCCACGGTGAATGCAAGGGTCACGCTGCCGGCCTGGCGCTTCTGCAGGGCGCTGACCGGATACTCCGGCGGCGTGTTGCGCACGCGCTTGAGGCTGGCTGCCAGCGTTGCGGGGTCGACGGCGGCGCCGGAGGCCTTCGGTCCCGCCAGCTGCTGCACGGCCGCGAGGTCCTTGGGATCTGCACCCCAGCGGCGCGCCTGGGCGAGGTCCGCGTCCGCGGCCTTGCCGGCCTGCACCGTGGCGCGGGCCCGCTCGAGCAGCGCCTGCGCCAGCTGGCGGCTTGCATCGGCAAGGCTTGCGCTGGTCGGGTCGCTCGACTGGATCTGCGTCAGATAGTAGGCAGCGCTGTCCTGCTCCGGATCGGTGAGGCGGCCGTCCTGGATGCGCTGGCGTGCCAGTTGCGCAAGGCGCTCGCCCTCGGCCTGGGCGGCCTTTTGCTTTGCGCCGGTGAGGTCCTTCTGGAAGGCGAGTATGTCGGTCGGCTTGGCGCCGTTGGCGCGCGCTTCCCCGAGCCAGCGTTCCTCCTCGGCGCTGTTCTTCGCCAGGGCCGCTTCGCGCGCCTTGCGTAGGTAAGCCCCCGTCAGCTCCCGTGCGACGCGGTCCGTCGCGGCGCTGGCGGGGACCGCGCTCTGCAATTCCTGCATGTAGGACTTGGCACTGTCGTCTGTTTCCGTGAGGCGGCCGTCGCGGATGCGATCCTCGATGAGCCCGGAAAGGCGCGTCACCTTGGCATCTTCCTGTCGGCGGGCGATCTCGGTGCGCCACTTCGCGATCTGCTCGGCCGACAGATTGGCCGACTGCTGTGCCTGGCGCAGGTAGGCGGTGGCGCGATCGGCGTTGCCGTCGGCCAGCGCTTTGGCGATTACGGTGGAGTAGAAGCGTTGCTCGAAGGCGCCGACCCGCGCATCGGCGGGACTGGCAAGCTTGAAGTTAGCGAGCGTGAGCGCCGCCTCCTCGAAGCGAGCCGCGCTCAGGGCCTCATCGAAGCGGCTGCCGAGCACGCCGGCCACACGCTGCAGGCCGTCGCGGGCTTCGCCGTTACTGGCGTCGGCGGCGACCGCAGAGCGGTAATACAGGAGCGCGTTGTCGCCGGCCGGCTCGGTGAAGCGCCGCTCGTGCATGGCCAGGCGCGCCTTCTCGAGCAGCTCATCGACCTTGCCCTGCAAGATCGAGGTGTCGGCCGCGGGCGCAGCGACGCTCGGGGTGGGCGCGCCGCTCTGCGTTGCAGCGGCCTGGCTTGCAGGCGGGGCAGCTAGCGCAGGCTTGCTGGGGGCGCCCGCGCCCTGCCTCAGCCACCAGAAGGCCCCGCCGGCGGCCAGCGCCACTGCGACTGCCACCGCCACGAGCAGCGGCAACATTCGGCGCGGCCTTTTGGTGTCGCCGCCATCGGCGAGCGCGGCTGTGAGCTGGGGCCGGAACGAGGCGATGCTGAGGTCGGACCGAGCCGGTACCGGTGGCGGGGCGGCCGCCTTGTTGGCCACGGCCGCTTCGATCGCCCCGTCCAGCACCGCCTGAGTCTTCGGTGAATCGACCGGTGTCGGCAAGACCGCGAAGACCTTGCTTCCCTTGAGCTTTGCGGCGAGCTGCCGTTCCTTGGTGGCCGCGGCGAACACCAGCAGCACCGCGCGTGGCCGCGCCGCGTGCGCCGTGTCCACCATCGCGCGCACATCGGGCAGCTCGCGTGCATCGATGACCAGTACCTGGCCGCGCTTGCCGCTCGCCATGGCCTCGAGCGCGGCCTCCAGTGAATCGACCGGACGCACGGCGGCCTGACCGCCGAGCGTCTGGCCCAGCTCGAGGAGAAAATCGTCATGGCTGGTGATGACGGTGACGTCCACCGCCGGCTGTGGCATCGGCTGCGTGCCCGCTGCAGCGGGTGTGGCCGCCTCGGGACTGCGGGAAGCAGAGCTTGCACTGACCACGTGGCGCCTCTCCAGCAAGGATCGTCGAGCGAGTGAATCCAAGTCTCCGTCCAGTGGAACCAGCGCCTTCAGAGCGACAACTGCGCAGCGCGGAAAACCTCGCCGTTGCAGCATATGTAGCCTCCGTTGCAGCGCAGTGCGTCAGTTCACAATAACGAGAGCCTCAGTCGGGAAGCCGCGACGCAAATTCGCCAAACTCTGAAGCACTACTCGCTTTCTGTAAGTTCACCCGGCCGGGGGCGACGGTGCGCTGCAGGGCCGGCACGCTGCACCGGCACGGTGCGCGAGCGAGACGCTTTGCAATCAGTCACTTAACGCCCGCCGCCGACCCGGGCCGCCCGGACCTGCGCAAGGACAGTGGCGCTCGCGCGCCGGCAAGTGAACAATCAGTCGCTGTGACCGTCTTAACGTAATAAGTGGATCAGGATCTGAAGGCCATCACTCATTACGCGAGGCGTTGGGACTAGCTTATAACTACGCTGGCGCCGCCGGCATCGCCGGGCGCCTGAGGACCTCGACCCACGAGCTCAACGGGAGAAGCGACGATGCGACCGCTCGGCGTTGACCAGAACTCCAACGGCAGCCCTGCCGACTTCATCGATACCCTCAGTTCTTTCAGCCGGCTGCACCGCGCGCAACGCTGGGAAGGCACCTTCGGCGAATTCATCGCCAACGTCCTGCCGGCAAATGCGGTGGCGCTGGCACGCAGCAGCCATGAATACATCTGGGACATGCTGCGCTGGCACGGCCGCGCCGGGCAGCCCGATGCACCGACCAACGCGCGCGCGCGCGAACTGTTCAAACGCGAGCTGTTCGGCATCGATGAGCCGCTCGGGCGTGTGGTCGACTACTTCAAGGCCGCCGCCGCCGGCTCCGACGTCGGGCGCCGCCTGCTGCTGCTGCTGGGACCGCCCTCGGGCGGCAAGTCGACGCTGGCCATCCTGCTCAAGCGCGGACTTGAGGAGTACAGCCGCACCGACGAGGGCGCACTGTATGCAATCCGCGGTTCGCCGCTGCGCGAGAACCCGCTCAATCTGATTCCGACCAGCCTGCGCCCCGAATTCCGCGACCGCTACGGTGTCAGCATCCAAGGCGAGCTGTCGCCGTGGGCGCGCGACTTTGTCGAGCGCGAATTCGAGGGCGATTTCGTGCGCGTGCCGGTGGAGCGCGTGTTCCTCAACGAGGCATCCCGCGTCGGCATCGGTACCTATGCGCCCCACGATCCGACCACCGCGGATATCGCCGACCTGGTGGGCTCGGTGGACCTGGCCAAGGTGGCGCAGATCGGCGATGAGGGCGACCCGCGCGCCTGGTCATGGTCGGGGGCGGTGTACGCGGCCAGCCGCGGCGTGCTGGAGATGATCGAGATCCTCAAGGTCAAGCGCGAGTTTTTGTATCTGCTGCTGACCCTTACCCAGGAAAAGAACGTCAAGGTGTCGCGCTTTCCGCTGATTCACCTGGATGAGACCATCCTGGCGCACACCAACCTCGCTGAGTTCCACAAGTTCCTGCAGGAGAAGGAGAACGAAGCGCTGCTCGACCGCATGGTGATCATCAAGATCCCCTATGCGCTTTCCTACCACGACGAGTCGCGCATCTACCAGAAGCTGGTATCCGGCGCGCCGGCGTTCCGCGACGTGCACCTCGATCCGCACGTGCTGAATCTGGCGGCGGTGTTCAGCATCCTGACCCGTCTTGCCAGGGCCGAACGCGAGGGGCTCGATCCGCCGAAGAAGCTGCGGCTGTATGCGGGTGAGGCGGTCGAGGGCATCGCGGAATCAGAGGCCGTGCGGCTGCGTGCGGAGGCGCCCGATGAAGGCATGACGGGTGTGAGCCCGCGCTTTGTGATCAATGCGATCTCGAATGCCATAACCCGCGGCAACACCCACAGTCTCACCAGCATGGAGCTGCTGCTGGCGCTCAAGGACGGCATCGAGAGCGATGCGCGCATGGATGTTAAGCAGAAGAAGGCGTGGATCGATCACCTGGTCACCGCCCGCAAGGAGTTCTACAACCGTTGGGTCAAGGAGGATGTGCACCGCGCGATGTTCGCCTCCTTCGAGGAGGAGGCGCAGCAGCTGCTGGAGAAGTACCTCGACGAGGTCGAGGCGTCGCTCGATCACCGCCAGGTTACCGACCCGATTACCAACGAGAGCCGCGCCGCCGATGAGCGCTTCCTGCGCTCGGTCGAGGAGAAGATCAAGGTATCCGACTCGGGCAAGATGTCGTTTCGTCAGGAGGTCGTTCGCAAGGCGATGGTGGCCTTCAAGGCCGGCGAAAAGTTCAAGCTCGCCAGCCACGCGCGCATGCGCGAGGCCATCGAGCAGTACCTGTTCGAGGAGCGCCGCGACGTGCTCAGGCTCGTGACCTCGACCGCGCGCCCGGACGAGGACGCGCGCCAGAAGATCTCCGTGGTGCAGCAGCGGCTCGTGAACGAGTACGGCTACGATGATCACAGCGCCAAGGAAGCCCTGAGCTACGTCACCACGCTGCTGGCGCAGGAGTAGCGGCGTGCGCGGAAAAGGAGTACCACTGAGCCGTGGATTCTGAGGGCGGCAAGCGCAGCGACCCGAACGCAGCGAAATGGTACGAGCTGTTCTCGCGCGGTGCGCGCGACTGGCTGCGCCACGACGAGAAGGTGCGCGAGGCGGTGCGCAGCAACCTTCCCGAGATCATCGCCGGCGGGGATGTCATCACCGGTGGCGCCAGCACCGTGCGCGTGCCGGTGCGCATGCTCGAGCACTATCACTTCCGCCTGCGGCGTGCCGAGGAGAGTCAGGGCGCCGGCCAGGGCAAGGCCAAGCCCGGCGATGTGCTGTCCGATCCCAGCAAGGAACAGCGGCCGGGCGAGAAGGGCGCCGGCGGCCGCGAGGAGGGCGGCGTGCAGCTGCTGCTCGACTTCAAGGTCGATGACATCGTCGACTGGCTGTGGGAAGAGATGAAGCTGCCGAACCTGAAGCCGCGCACCGGCCCCTCCGATGAGAGTGAATGGGTACGTGAGGGGTGGAGCCGCCGTGGTGCGCGCTCGCGCCTCGACCGCCGCCGCTCCTTCAAGGAGCTGGTGAAGCGCCGTGCCGCTCCCGGCGCCACCCCGACGTTCACCGACGAGGACCTGCGCTTCCGGCAGCTGACCCGGCGGCGGCGGCCCGCCGTACACGCGGTGGTGCTGTTCATGCTCGACGTCTCCGGCAGCATGGCCGACCGCGACCGCAAGCTCGCGAAGACGTTTTTCTTCTGGGTAGTGCAGGGCCTGCGGCGCGCCTACCGCTCGCTCGAGACGGTGTTCGTGGCGCATACCACCGAGGCGTGGGAGTTTAACGAGCCTGATTTCTTCCAGGTGACCGGCACCGGCGGCACGGTAGCTTCCACCGGCTTCGCCAAGGTGCGCGAGATCATCGATGCGCGTTACAACCCCGGGCGCTGCAATATCTACCTGTTCTACGCCTCCGACGGCGATAACTCCGTGAGCGATGCCGCGGAGGCGCGCGCCGGGCTCGGCGCGATCGTCGCCGATGCCTGCTTCACAGGCTACATCGAGGTCTCATCGGGTCTGTCGCGGCAGCTCGCCACGGAAACCGGCAAGCTGTTCGCGGAGCTCATCTCCGGCGGCTGCGCGGCCGGCAGCTACGCACTCAATGACTTCGAGGACGTGTGGGGCGCGGTGCGGCACTTCTTCACCATCGAAAGCGAGGCGCCGGCGGGCGCATCCCCCAGCGGCAGCCCGTGAGCGAGGACTGGCAAAGCTACGTGCGGCGCATCGAGGAGCTCGCCGCCCGTTCCGGACTGAAATTCCACCCGGTGGATTTCGAGCCGGTGCCCGACAGCTTCATGATGGAGATCGCCGTCTATGGTCTGCCGGTGCGCATGCCGCACTGGTCATTCGGCGTGCGCTACATCTACCAGCTGATCCAGCGCCACATGGGACACTCGCGGCTGTTCGAGGTGGTGTTCCCCGGCAACCCGGGCCACGCCTACCTCGCCCAGAGCAACGGTCTCGCCGAGAACATCCTGGTGACGGCACACGTGCTGGGGCACGCCGACTTTTCGCGCAACAACCTCCTGTTCCGTCGCTGCCAGGAGCAGGTGAGCGAGCGCATCGTCGAGCACGCGGCCAACCACGCGCGCCAGATCAGCGAGGCGATCGAGGCGCACGGGGCGCAGCGCGTGGAGGTCGCGCTCGATGCCGCGCTGGCCCTGGAGCAGCACGTCGATATCGACCAGGCGGTGCGGCGCGAGCGTTATCCGGAGTACCTCGAGGATGCCAAAGCGCTGGTCGATGACACGTTCCGCAAGCGCTTCGCCGCGCTCGATCCGGCGGTCGCCAGCACCGGCATGGAAGCGAAGAAGCGCGCACCGCTGCCGCCTCACCCGGAACGTGACCTGTTGTGGTTCGTGGCCAATTACGCACCCGAGATGGAGAGCTGGGAGCGCGACATCTTCCTGGCGGTGCGCGAGGAGTCCTTCTACTTCTACCCGGTCTTCGCCACCCAGATCATGAACGAAGGCTGGGCGTCATACTGGCACGCGCGGCTGCTGCGCGAGGCGGACTTCGTGCCGCAGCAGGCCTACCTCGATGCCATCAAATGCCACTCGGACGTCGTGCGCCCGGTGGCGGCCGAGCAGCAGATCTCCCTGAACATCAACCCCTACCACCTCGGCTTTGCGATGTGGGAGAAGATCATCGCCAAGGACGGGCTGGCGGCCGCGCGCAGCATCATGGAGCAGGACGATGACTTTGGCTTCGTGCGCAATCACCTGACGCGCGAACTCGCCGAGGAACTCGACCTGTTCCGCTACAGCGCACGCAACGACGGGCAGATCAAGGTCCTGGAAAACGATCTGACCGCACTGCACGAGGCGCTGCTGGCGCCCAAGTACAACTTCGGAGCGCCGAGCGTCTCGGCCGCGCACGTGCGCAACGACGGCACCCTCGAGCTGACCCACGACAGCAGCACCGACGGGCGCGGACTCGACCTGGAGCGCAGCCGCAAGGTGCTCGACTATCTGCACAAGGTCTGGCGCCGGCCGATCGTGCTGACCACGGTCAACCAGGCAGGCTCGGCGCTCGAGCTGACGTCCCCGTAGAGCGCTAGCTTCTGCCGGCGGGTGTGTTCTTCGCCGGTGCCGTGGGCGGGGCGGCGCCGGTGCCCCAGTCCTCCTCCTCGTCCGAGGTCACGATGGCGACCGGATCGCTCGCGGGAAAGGTGGCCGCGAGCGCCTCATCCAGCTGGCGCTGAATCTTCAGCTGGCGGCGTTTTTCTGCCTCATCGCTCGAAGGGTCGCTCATGGAACCTCAGTGCCGGGTTCAACCTGGCAGATGCTTGCCGGCAGATGGTACCCCTTGCGCTAGACTTAGCGCATGTCCCGCCCATACCTGGTGTTCGTGCGCGCGGGGGGCGAGTCGCACCACCGCCGGCTGATCGCCGAAGACCCTGAGCGTAACTGGGACTGCTGCGTGAGCTGGTACGTGGCGCCTGTGCCTGAGCAGGTGGCGGAGTACTACTGCCAGGGCGGCTTCAACAAGTTCGACGGCTTCCTCGAGTTCTGGCGCGAGCGGCCGCAGCCGTGGGCGTACCGCTACATCCTGCTGCTCGATGATGATGTCTACCTTGCTCCCGGGGAGGTGTCGCGCTTCCTCGCCCTGTGCGAGCACTATCAGACCTATCTGTCGCAGCCCGCGCTGCACTGGTTCACTCAGACCACCCTCAACGCGCTGGTGCGCAATCCGGTGTGCCTGCTGCGGCGCGTGAGCTTCGTGGAGGTGATGGCACCGTGCTTCTCGAGTGCGGCGCTCGAGGCGCTCATCCAGACCTTCGGCATGACGCGCAGCACCTGGGGCACCGACATCGCCTGGGCGGGCCTCATCGACGGGCGCCACCCGATCTACGTGGTGGATGCCGTCGGCATGGATCACACGCGCACCGGCGATGGCCGCCCCGGTGCCTTCTACCGCAAGCTGGCCGAGATGGGCGTCGATCCGGGCATGGAGCTGCGCGGCGTGCAGCGCCTGTACCCGGCGCTGCGCAGCAACCGCACACTCGCCGGCGGACACGTGTATCGCCCCGCCGTCCCGCGCAGCGCGGCCCCGGCGCTCATGTGGATGTTCGAGCGGCTGAAATTCATCGTGCGCCTGCGCAAACGGGCGATGTTTCACCTGCGCTACTGGCGCGCGACCCTGCAGGACGCGCTGTCGCGCTAGGTTAGCGCCTTAGCGCGCGAGTCGATCAGCGCGCGGATCGCCGGCCACTCGTTCGGCGCAAGACCGAGCGCCTGCGGCTGGCGGCCGGTGAGTACGCTGAAATCCTTGGCCAGGTATTCGGCCGTCAGCTGATCGCAGCGCTCGCCGAGCACGCGCGAGTCAGGATCGGGATTGAGCACCATGCCAAGTCCGGTCGGCGGAGTCGCGATGGTGCGCACCGCCAGGTCGGGGCGCTGTTCGCGCAGCAGCAGCACCAGCCGCCAGATATCGCCGCTCCAGAAGCCGGTTTCCCGTTCGCGCTGCGCGGTGCGTGCATCGAGCGGATAGCAGTCGTGCATGAGGATGACGGAGCCTGCGGCACAGTTGCGCTCGACGTTGATGAAGTCGCGCAGCGCGTACTCGAAGCGATGCATGCCATCGATGAACGCCATGTCCACGGCGCGCCCGCCGAACTCGGCGCGCACGTCGTGCTGCGCGAAAAAGTCATCGCTGGTGGCGCTGATAATGCGTTGCCGCGCGCCCGGCGGCCGCGCCAGCTGCGGCTGCGGATCGACGCCGATCACCTGCGTTTCCGGCAGCGCCCGCGCCAGCGACTGTCCGCCCGCGACACCGATCTCAAGATAGGTCGCCGGCCTCAGGTGCCGGTGGATGCGCCCGAGGACCTCGAAGTAGTCCTCGCCGGGCAGCGTGAGACGCGACATGAGCGAGTAGGCACGCGAATAGTCCGCATGCTCGACGGCCTGGCGGGCCAGTGCGAGAGCCTGCTGCGGCCGTCCCAGCCACTGCTGCCAGCGTGCACGACGGAACAGCGAGCGTGCCGCCCGCCGCCCGGCGGTGGATGGGGTGATGGTTGCCAGCGCCACGGTGCCCTTTACTTCGCTAAGGCAGTCTAACCGCTGAGGCTGCCGCGCCTCTAGGCTGGCCCCGGGCAGGGCTTCGGGAGTAGGCTTTTGCCTGCCGGTGATGCTGGTGCGGTGCCGGTGAAATCGGCCGGGGGAGCATCCTGCATATGGGGTACACGACTTCGGGCATCCGCAACATCGCGCTGGTCGGCCAGGCCGGCGCGGGTAAGACCTCGCTCCTCGAGACGCTGCTGCTCACGGCCGGCGCGACCCGCACCCGCGGCAGCCTCGCACGCGGCACCACGGTATCGGACTTCGACCCGCAGGAAAGGCGCCTGCAGCACTCCCTGGACACCGCCATCTGCAGCTTCGACTGCCATGACGTGCACATCAACCTCATCGACACACCCGGTTACGCGGATTTCCTGGGCAAGGCGCTGTCGGTGCTCGAGGCGGTCGAAGCGGTCGTCGTGGTCGTCAGCGCCGCCAGCGGCGTGGACACCCTCACCCAGCGCCTCATGGAATTCGCGCGCGAACGCGAGCTGTGCCGGCTGGTGGTCGTTAACAAGATCGACAGCCGCGATGCCCACTGTGCGGATGTTCTGCGCCAGCTGCGCGAGGTGTTCGGCCCTGAATGCCTGCCGCTGAACCTGCCGGCCGGCGCCGGAGACAGCGTGGTCGACTGCTTCTTCCAGGCGCATGGGCGGGCGACGGATTTCTCCTCCGTCGAGGCGGCCCATACGCAGATCATCGATCAGGTCGTCGAGCTCGACGAGAAGCTCATGGCGCTTTATCTGGAGCAGGGCGAGGAGATCTCGCCCGAGCAGCTGCACGATCCGTTCGAGCAGGCTCTGCGCGAAGGACATCTGGTACCGGTGTGCTTCACTTCTGCCGACAGCGGGGTGGGGATCCCGGAGCTGCTGCAGGTATTCGAGCGGCTCATGCCCAATCCCACTGAGGGCAATCCGCCGGCCTTTCTCAAAGGCACCGGCGAGAATGCCGAACGCGTGTCGGTGAGTCCGGACCCGTCCCGCCACGTGATCGCGCACGTGTTCAAGGTGTCCATCGATCCGTATGTGGGCAAGCTCGGCGTGCTGCGCGTGCATCAGGGCACGGTGCGCCCGGGCAGCCAGCTGTTCGTCGGCGATGCGCGCAAGCCCATCAAGATCGCGCACCTGTTTCGCCTGCTCGGCAAGGAGACCGCCGAGATCAGCGCCGCGGTGCCCGGCGACATCTGCGCGATCGCCAAGGTGGACGAGCTGCACCTGGATGCAGTGCTGCACGACTCGCACGAGGAGGACCAGTATCACCTGAAGCCGGTCGCCTTCCCGCCGCCGATGCTCGGCATCGCCATCGAGCCGGAGCGACGCGGCGATGAGCAGCGTCTCGCTGATACTCTGCACAAGCTCACCGCCGAGGACCCCTGCGTGCGCATCGAGCACCACGCGGCGGTCAATGAGACGGTGCTGTACGGCATGGGCGAGTTTCACCTGCGGGTGCTGCTTGAGCGCATGACCGAGCGTTACGGTGTGCACGTGAAGACTCACCCGCCGAGCATCCCGTATCGCGAGACCATCACGCGGCCCGCAGAAGGGCACTGTCGTCACAAGAAGCAGACCGGCGGGGCCGGCCAGTTCGGCGAGGTTTTCCTGCGCATCGAGGCGCTCGGGCGCGGCGCCGGCTTTGAGTTCGTCGATGACGTGGTGGGGGGTGCGATTCCCGGCCAGTACATCCCGGCCGTGGAGAAGGGCGTGCGACAGGTGCTGAGCGAGGGCTCCCTCGCCGGTTTTCCGATCCAGGACGTACGCGTCACCGTGTACGACGGCAAGTATCATCCGGTGGATTCGAAGGAGGTGGCGTTCGTCTCGGCAGGCCGCAAGGCCTTCCTTGACGCGCTGGGCAAGGCCACTCCGATCGTGCTCGAGCCGATCATGCGACTGGAGATCGTGGCACCCGCCAGCGCCATCGGCGACATCACCGGGGATCTTGCCACCAAGCGCGCGCGCATCAACGGCAACAGCTCCCTGCCCGGACAGCGCGCGACCCTCATGGCCTTCGTGCCGCTCGCCGAGGTGTCCGAATACCAGTCGCGGCTGAAGGCTCTCACCGGCGGACAGGGCGCCTATACCATGGAGCTCAGCCACTACGACCCGGTGCCCGCGCGCAAGCAAAACGAGCTCGCCAACGCCTGGCGCCCGCAGGAGAGCGCCGAATAAAGACCGCGAGCGCAGCGTTCACCGCGACGCTGCTGTACATCGCCGGCGCCCTGTGCGCCGCGCCCGCGCAGGATGCGCCCGGACCCCACGACGAGCTGACCATCGCCCGCCTGCACCAGGAGCTCACGCACGGCCAGGCCAGCGTGCGTGGCATCGAGGCCGAGTACGCCGCGCGCATCGAGGCGCTCGATGCGAAGGGACCCGCGCTGCACGCGCTCCTGGAGGTGAATCCGGATGCCGCCTCGATTGCCGCGCGGCTCGATGCTCAGCGTGGACGCCACGGCGCGCTGTTCGGAGTTCCGGTGCTGCTGAAGGACAACATCGACACCGCGGATGCGATGCTGACGACGGCCGGATCGCTCGCGCTCATCGATTCAAAGCCCGCGCGCGATGCGTTCATCGTGCGTCGACTGCGCGCGGCGGGCGCGCTGATCCTCGGCAAGACCAACCTGAGCGAGTGGGCCAACTACCGCTCCAAGCGCTCCTCCTCCGGATGGAGCGGGCGTGGCGGCCAGACGGAAAACCCCTACGCCCTCGACCGCAATCCGTGCGGCTCAAGTTCCGGCTCCGGTGCGGCGATCGCGGCCGATCTTGCGCTGGTGGCCGTCGGCAGCGAAACCGACGGCTCGGTCACCTGTCCTGCCAGCGTCAACGCACTGGTCGGCATCAAGCCCACGGTCGGACTCGTGTCGCGCTCCGGGATCATTCCCATCTCCGCAAGCCAGGATACCGCCGGCCCGCTGGCGCGCACGGTGGCGGATGCGGCCGCGCTGCTGGGCGTGCTGGCGGGCTACGATCCGGACGATCCTGCGACCGAGCCGCTGCGCAAACACCCGCCGGCCGACTTCACGGCGTTTCTCGACCCGGCCGCGCTCAAGGGTGCGCGCATCGGCGTCATGCGCCACTTCGCGGGCTTTCACGAGCAGGTCGATGCGCTGTTCGAGCAGGCACTCGCTGTGCTGCGCGCGCGCGGCGCGGTGTTGGTGGATCCAGCCGACATCGCAAGCGCCGACAAGCTGGATGCCGATGAGCAGATCGTGCTCAGTTACGAGTTCAAGGACGGCATCAATCGCTACCTCGCCACCCGCTCGGGCGGCGGCCCGCGCACACTCGCCCAACTGATCGCCTTCAATGAGCGTGAGGCGCAGCGCGAGATGCCGTTCTTCAGGCAGGAGCTGTTCATCGAGGCGCAGGCGCGCGGAGCGCTCAGTGAGCCGCAGTACCTGCAGGCCCGCGAGCGTGCGCGGCGGCTGGCCGGGCCTGAAGGCATCGATGCGGCACTCGGGCGCGATCATCTGGATGCCCTCGTGGCACCGACCGCAGGACCTGCCTGGACGAGCGATGTTCTGAACGGGGATCACGTCGTGGGCGGGGGTGTCACGACGCCCCCGGCGGTGGCCGGCTACCCGCACCTGAGCGTGCCGATGGGGCAGGTGCACGGCATGCCGGTCGGGCTGTCCTTTGTCGGCACGGCCTTCAGCGACGCCAAGCTGATCGGTTATGCCTATGCCTACGAGCAGGCGAGCCTCGCGCGGCGGCCGCCGCGTTTCCCCGCCACGTTGCCGTGAGCAAAGTTGTGAAGCTCGTCATGGCTTTGCGGATTCTTATCCGCCGCTGCGTTGCGTAGACTGGCGGCATGAAAGCCCTCATCGCGCTGTCATGCGTGCTGTCGTTAGCGCCCTTGGCTGCCCGCTCAGCGCCGGTGCCGCAAGGGGCTGCGCAGCGCTGCCAGTCCGAGGACCCAAAACCCACCAAACCCAGCTCGCTCGCGCCGCACGCACACCCGGGCAGCCAGGTCTATGGCGCGCCCATCCAGTCGAAGATTCTCAGCCGCGCCAAACGCAAGCCTCACAAGCCGATGGCACCCCCCAAGTAACGCGGCGCTGCCGCGACGGTTCACTGCGCTGGCGGCTTCCACACCACGGTGTCGCCGCTGTGCAGGCCGAGCTTTGCAGCTTCGCCTCCCTTGAGCTCGAGCACCGCGGCGACCGGGGTGTCGGAGCTGAGGGTCTTGAGCGACAGGGGGGCGGCCCGCTCGATGATCTTGGTGACGCGCCCGTCGGCATCGATGAAGAGCATATCGAGCTCGATGTAGGTGTTCTTCATCCAGAAGGTCTCCACCTGCGGCGGCTGCGAGGGGAACACCATGCCCATGGTCTCCGGCAGATCGCTGACGAACATGAGGCCCTGCTCGGCGCGCTCCGGCGTGTCGGCGACCCACACCTCGAAGGGATACTTGTGCACGGCATGACGGCCGTCGCGATGCGTGATCTCGAGCGAGGTGCGCGGAAAGCTGGCCAGATCGAGCGGCCGGCGCGGCTGCTGCGCCGGCGCGGCGCTCATCGCGGCCACGATCAGCAGCGCAAGACCTCCCCGAAGCGTAGCTGCGGACATGCGGTATTTCCTAGTGGTGCGGCTCATCATCTTCGTACACGGCGTCGCCGGCAAAATCGAAGCTGGTCACGAGGATGCGCGCGTCGTTGTTGAGGGTGCTGGCGGGCGAGATGCAAAATCCGCGCGCCACGACTCGCCAGGAGCGCTTCGGTCCGCCGAGCGCGCCGACGCGCTCCTGCTTCAGCTGATCCACCGTGCAGTGATCGTCTCCGCGGGTGGCGAACAGGCGCTGCTCGCCCTCGAAGATCACGGTCAGGTTGGTGGGCAGGTGACGGCCGCCCCTGCCCTCGGTCACCTTCGACACCCCGAAAACCATGCGCAGGCGCCGCCCGTCAGCCAGCGCAGGTCCTGCGAAACTCACCCGCACCCCCTTGCCATTCGGGCGCGGGCCGCCCAGGCACTCCAGCTCAGCATTGTGCCAGTCGAGGTCGAGGTTCAGTGCGCCGCGGATCTGGGCGCGCAGGTAGCCGTTTCCGCCCGGCAGGCAGCCGTGCGGCGCAGACCCGGGTATGGCGGCCGATGGGGGCGCGGCGGCCCCCGGCATGAGGATCGGCGGGTTCGTCGCCGAGGGCATGATGATCGGCGGGGCCGCGGCGGCGGCTGACGGCGGCTTGCCGGCCAGCAGGCCCAACGCGCACAGGGCGGTCACACAACTTCGCAGCATGCGCGGCGCAGTGTACCGCGCCGCGCGCATCGCAAAGACTTACGCGCCCGGTTCGACCAGCAGCGCCTTCGCCATGCGCGCATGTCCCCGGGCGATGGCGCGCGCGGCGTGCATGAGCAGCGCCAGGATGACGACTCCCGCCACCATCGGGAACAGCGAACCGACCAGCGAGTGCGGCGAGCCATAGTGATGGCCGTCGAACTGAATCATGTCGAGCGGGATGTCAAGCGGCAGGAAGTTCAGATCGCGCCCCAGCACCACGATCGGGGAGAGCGCCAGGCGCAGCCCGACCGAAAGGCCCGTGACCGCGATGACGAAGTAGATGATGCCGAGCGGCAGCATGACGAGCAGGTACAGCAGCGTCGTCCAGGTGCGCGCGTCCTTGAGCATTTCCCCGATGCGGGTCAGCCAGCCGGCCGGCGGACCGGGATGAACCGGGCGCCGCGGCATGCGCTCGCCGGTCAGCGCTTCGAGCATCTTTCCCTCCCCGAGCGAGATGACGCGCGCAATGCCGATGAATATCAGAAAGAACGGTATGCCGATGATGAGGATCGCAAAGCCGGCCGACAGCGACAGTCCGACCACGACGAAAGTGAAATAGACGATGCCGGTCGCAAGCGTCAGCAGCATATAAAAGAGCGAGGTATACGCGCGCACGTCCAGAAACACGCCGAAGAAGCGTCGCAGCCCGGAAGGATGCGCAGCGCTGGCCGGGGCCGGAGTCTTCAGGGCCGCCTTCACCTTCGCTTCGGTGTCGCGATACGCCGCGGCGACCTCCTCGGGGGCGCCGTAGGTAGTGGCGATGAGCTCGAGCACGTCGGCTTCGGACTTGCCCGGGTGGGCGGCGACTTCGGCGCGCAGGTATTCCTCGGCGTCGTACAGCGCATCCTGTACGAGGGCGGGGTCCTGCCCGGCCAGAGCCGCGCGCAGCTGTTTCAGATAGTCATCGATCGAGCGGGGAGCATTGGCACTCATGAGTCAGTTCCTTCGATGAAGCGATCGACAAAGCCTCGGGTCTGGCGCCAGATGTCGCTCCACTGGCGCAGCATCGCCCGGCCATCGTCTGTGATGCGGTAGTAACGCCGGGGCGGCCCGGCGTAGGAGGGCACCACGCGGCTCGTCAGCAGCCCCGCTGCCGCAAGCGTGCGCAGCACCGGATAGACGGTGCCTTCCTTGAAGAGCGCCTCGCCCTCGTTCGCCTTCTGCAGGCGCTTGGCGATTTCGTATCCGTACAGGTCCTCGGTGCTGCGCTCGAGGACCCCCAGCAGCACCAATGCCGTCAGACCCCCGTTGAGGTCCTTCTGGAATTTGCGTGCCTGACTATCGTCCATAAGTCAGTACTATTAAGTACACAGTATTAGCTGTCAACTAGTATTGATAACTAGAAAGCATGATTTACAGACCTGTAGACCTCGGGCGGCCCTCGTGACCCTGCGTGCCCGAGAGCGAGGGCCCGGATGGCCGCGACAGGGCTGCTAGACTTCGTCTTCGCCCGTCTTAAGTGAAAGCTGCGGATGAGAAACTCGCTGCTCGAAGTCACACCGGTCGTGCCGGAGCGCCTCGCCCGGCTGGCTGAGCTGGCCGGCAACCTCTTCTTCAGCTGGCACCGCCCGACCCGCGCCCTGTTCGAGGACCTCGATCCTGAGCTGTGGAAGCAGACCAACGGCAACCCAAGGCTGATGCTTCGCTGTGTCAACCAGGAGGCCCTCGAGCGCAGCGCGCGCGACGAGCAGTACCTGGCGCGCTATCACCTCGCACTGCAGACGCTCGACAGCTATCTGCGGGTGGACGCCCGCAGCGACGCCGGACCGCTGGTGGCCTACTTTTGTGCCGAGTACGGGTTCCATGAAAGTTTCCCGATTTACTCGGGCGGACTTGGGGTGCTCGCGGGCGATTACTGCAAGGCCGCGAGCGATGAGCACGCCAACTTCGTCGCGGTGGGCCTGCTGTATGAGCAGGGCTATTTCACGCAAACCGTCGACAATGACGGCGCGCAGCACGCCGAGTACCGTGAGCGCGATCCGCGCGACCTGCCGGTGGAGGCGGTGCGCACGGCCACCGGCGAGCGGCTGACGGTCAGCGTACGCATTGCCGGGCGCGACGTGGTGGCGCGGCTGTGGAAGGCCCAGGTCGGCCGGGTGCCGGTGTACCTGCTCGATACCAACAGCGAGCACAACGCGCCCTCGGATCGGGACATCACGCACCGGCTCTACGGCGGGGACGAGTCGACCCGCGTACGCCAGGAGATGATCCTGGGCATCGGCGGTCTGCGTGCGCTGCGCGCACTCGGCATCCAGCCGGCCGTCTGGCACCTGAACGAAGGACACGCGGCATTTCTGATCCTCGAGCTGCTGCGCGAGCATCTCGGCGTCGGGCTGCCCTTCAGCGCGGCGCTGGAAGCGGTGGCGGCGGACTGCGTGTTCACGACGCACACGCCGGTGGCCGCCGGCCATGACGCCTTCGGGCTCGATCTGATCGTTCAGCACTTCGAGGGCTTCATCAAGGAACTCGGCATCCCGGTCGAGCGCTTCCTTGAGCTCGCGCGCTCACCGCAGGCGCCGGGTCTTTACAACATGACACGCCTTGCCCTCAATGGCACCCGCCACATCAACGGCGTCAGCCGTATCCACGGGGCAGTGTCCGCGCGGCTGTGCGCCGATCAGTGGCCGGAGGTGCGACCGGAGGACAACCCGGTGGGCTTCGTGACCAACGGCGTGCACGTACCGACCTTCATGCACCAGCGCTGGATGGAATTCTTCGATCGCGAGCTTGGCCGCGAATGGCGCGAGCGGCTGCGCGATACCGAGTTCTGGCAGGCGCTGGAAGGGGTGCCGGACGAGCGTTACTGGGCCACCTCCCAGGACGTGAAGGCGCGCATGCTCGCGAACGTGCGCGAGCGCCTGCAGCGCGAGTACGAGCGCAAGGGTGGCAGCCCGGCGCAGCTGCGCCAGGTGACGCGCTTTCTGGATCCGCAGCGGCCCGGGGTGCTCACCCTTGGGTTTGCGCGCCGCTTCGCCACCTACAAGCGCGCCACCCTGCTGCTGCGCGATCGGGCCCGCCTCGCCCGCCTGGTCAACGACCCGGTGCGGCCGGTGGTGCTGCTGTTCGCCGGCAAGGCACACCCGGCCGATGAGCCGGGCAAGCACGTGCTGCGTGAGCTGCGCCAGCTCATGATGAGCCAGGAGTTCGCCGGGCGCATCGTGTTCCTCGAGGACTATGACCTGCAGCTGGCACGCAGCCTCGTTTCAGGTGTCGATGTCTGGCTCAACAATCCGATCGCACCGCTCGAGGCGAGCGGTACCTCGGGGATCAAGGCCGCCATCAACGGGCGGCTGAACCTGAGCATTCTGGATGGCTGGTGGGCGGAAGGATGGTCACAGGACAACGGCTGGGGCATCCCGCCGGCGAGCGTGGCTGATCCGGAGCGACGCGACGCGCTCGAGGCCGAGCTGATCCTCGGCACGCTCGAGGATGAGGTGCTGCCCCTGTATTACGGCGGCGACCCGGCGGGCTGTCCGGCCGGCTGGGTGAGGCGCAGCAAGCGCGCCATGATGACCGTGATTCCGCGCTTCAACATGCGCCGCGTGCTGTTCGATTACACACAGGAGCTGTACCTGCCAGCCGCGACGCAGTATCGGCGCCTGGCGCAAGACAGCTTTGCCGGAGCGCGAACGCTCGCTGACTGGAAGCAGCGCGTGCGGCTGGCATGGTCCAAGGTGAGTCTTAAGCTGCTCAGCGACTCGGGGCGCGATCTGCCGCGTGGCGAGCGCTTGCGCGTGCGTGTCGCCGCCGCCCTGAACGGAATGGCGCCCGCGGATGTGCGGCTGGAGTTTGTCGCCCGGCGGCTGCTGCCGCATGCCGATGCCTCGCCCCCGCCCCTGTCCTCCTATGGGGAGCGGCCGCGGGCCGGGGTGTGGCACGCCGCGTTTCGCGCCACCGATGAACTGGACGGCGACGGGGGGATGGTTTTTGCGCTGGATGTCGAGCCGCCCGAGTGCGGCCAGTTCCGCACCGAGATCCGCATTTACCCGTGGCACGAGCTGCTGTCGCACCCTTATGAGCTTGGCCTCATGAAGTGGCTGTGATGTGGCGCACGCCCGGGAGGTTGCGCTGACGGCGGACCTTGGGTTCTAGTACGGCCCATGCCCCGCCAACCTGCACGCGCCTCATCCGGACGCTACGTCAGCCGCCTGACCGGCGGGACTCTCGCGATCATCATGGCGGGCGGCCGCGGCGAGCGGCTGCGCGATCTCACCGCCCATCGCTGCAAGCCCGCGACCCCGTTCGGCGGCAAGTTCCGCATCATCGACTTCGTGCTGTCCAACTGCGTGAACTCGGCCATCCGCCAGATTTCCATCCTCACGCAGTACAAAGCGCAGTCGCTCATCCAGCACGTGCAGCACGGCTGGAGTTATCTGCGCGGCGAGTTCGGCGAGTTCATCGAAGTGGTCCCCGCGCAGCAGCAGCTCGGCGAGCTGTGGTATCGCGGCACCGCGGACGCGGTGCACCAGAACATCGAGCTGATTCTCTCCCACCGGCCCAAGCACGTGCTGGTGCTCGCCGGCGACCACATCTACAAGATGGATTACGGCCCGATGATTGCCTACCACGTCGAGAAGGGCGCCGACATCACCGTGGGCGTCGTCGAAGTGCCGGCGCACGAGTCGAAGAGTTTCGGGGTGTTGACGGCGACCGAGTGGAACCGGGTCACCAAGTTCTCCGAGAAGCCGGCCTCTCCTGACACGCTGCCCGCCCGTCCTGACACGATCCTCGCCTCGATGGGTATCTACGTGTTCAACACGCAACTGCTCGAGACCTTGCTGGCCGAGGACGCGGCCAACGCCTCTTCGGGCCACGATTTCGGCAAGAACGTGCTGCCCGATGGCATCGCCGCCAACCGCCAGGTGTTTGCCTACCCGTTTCAGGACGTGAAGACGCGCGCGCAGAGCTACTGGCGTGACGTCGGCACGATCGACGCCTACTACGAGGCCAATCTCGAGCTGGTGCACGTGCGCCCCGAACTGAACATCTACGACGAGGACTGGCCGATCTGGACCTACCAGGTGCAGCAGCCGCCCGCCAAGTTCATCCTCGACGAGGACGGCCGCCGTGGCACCGCCGTCAACTCGATGGTGTCCGGCGGTTGCATCATCTCGGGCGCGGTAGTGCGCGAGTCGCTGCTGTTTTCCAACGTACGCGTCGAGGAGCGCAGCACCATCCAGCGCTCGGTCATCCTGCCCAACGTGGAAATCGGCCGCAACTGCCGGATCAACGGCGCCATCCTCGATGAGGGGTGCGAGGTGCCCGACGGCACGCAGATCGGCGTCGACCGCGACGCCGACACGCGCCGCTTCTACGTGACCGAGAAGGGCGTGGTGCTGGTCACTCCTGACATGCTGCGTACACCGCGCGCTCTGGATCGATGAGCCCGGCCGCGCGTCTGCCGGTGATCCTGCTGTGGCACATGCACCAGCCGCAGTATCGCGACGCCCTGAGCGGGGAGTACGCGCTGCCCTGGACCTACCTGCACGCCATCAAGGATTACACCGACATGGCGGCGCACCTCGAGAACAACCGTGCGGCGCGCGCGGTCGTGAACTTCAGCCCGCTCCTCATCGAGCAGATCGAGGACCTCGACCGCCGCATCGGCGAGCACCTTAAGGCCGGCAGCGCACTGCCCGACCCCATCCTGGCGCTGCTCGGCCCGGACCCGGTTCCGAGCGGGGCGCCGGCACGGCTCGAGCTGCTGCGCGCCTGCCTGCGGGCGCAGCGCGGCCAGATGATCGAGCGCTTCGGCCCGTATCTTGAGCTGGCGACCATCGCCGAGACCCTCGGCACCAGCGAGCGCATTGCCTACGCCTCGGACCAGTTCATCCACGACCTGGCCGTCTGGTATCACCTCGCGTGGCTCGGCGAAACGGTGCGCCGCAGCCACCCCCTGGTGACACGCCTCACCGAGCGCGGGCGCGATTTCAGCCCCGTGCAACGCCGCGAGCTGCTCACGCTGATCGGGGAACTGCTCGGTCAGTTGCTGCCGCGCTACCGCCGCCTCGCCGAGAGCGGCCAGTGCGAGCTGTCGGTCACCCCGTACGGGCATCCGATCATCCCGCTGCTGCTCGACTTCCGCTCGGCGCGCGATGCGATGAAGACGATGCCGCTGCCCACGCACGCGTGCTACCCGGGAGGCGCGCCGCGCGCCGCCTGGCACGTCGAGGAGTCGATCCGCGTCTTTACGAGTGCCTTCGGCACGCGCCCGGCCGGCTGCTGGCCCGCGGAGGGCGCGATCAGCGCGGGCACCCTAGAGCTTCTCGGGTCGTGCGGCTTTCGCTGGGCGGCCAGCAGCGCCGCCGTGCTGCGTGCGAGTCTTGCGCTCAGCGATGCCGATGCCGCACGCGATCCGCTCGCCTACAACCGTCCCTATCGGCTCGGCGCAGGCGGCCTGAGCTGCTTCTTCCGCGATGACACGCTCTCCGATCTGGTCGGGTTCACCTATGCGACCTGGCACGGGGATGATGCTGCGACCAATCTGGTCAGCGAGCTCAGCCAGCTCGCCCGCGGGCGCTCAACGGGCGGCAATCACGCCGTGCTGATCGCCCTTGATGGCGAGAATGCCTGGGAGCACTACCCGTTCAACGGCTACTATTTTCTGCGTGCGCTGTATGCGCAGCTTGCCAACCATCCGCAGCTTGAGCTCACCACGCTGTCGGATTGCCTGGCGCGCGGCATCCAGCCGGCACCGCTGGCACGGGTGTGCGCGGGCAGCTGGGTGCACGGGACGCTGGCGACCTGGATCGGGGATGCGGCCAAGAACCGCGCCTGGGACCTGCTGTGTACCGCCAAGCAGGCCTACGACCGCGTGATGGAGGGCAGCGCGGATTCGACGCTGCGCGCCGTGGCCGGCCGGCAACTCGCCCTTTGCGAAAGCTCCGACTGGTTCTGGTGGTTCGGCGACTACAACCCGGCCGACGCCGTCACGCAGTTCGACCGCCTGTTCCGTCGCCAGCTCGTTGCCCTGTACCGGCGCTTGAATCTTGCCCCGCCCGCGGAGCTCCTGCAGCCGATCGCCACGGGTCACGGCACGCCTGAGCACGGCGGAGTCATGCGGCGCGCCACCGCCTAAGCCATGGCCAGCGTTCGCCTGCCCGTATTCGACCGGCGCCGCGCGGGCGTGCTGCTGCCGATGTCGGCGCTCGAGACGGCGCTCGGGCGCGGCGGGCGCGCCTTCATCGACTGGCTGGCGAGTGCCGGTTTCTCCGTCTGGCAGATCCTGCCGGCCGGCCCGGTCGGGGAGGACGGCTCGCCTTACTGGGTGCGCTCGGACTGCGCCGGCAACCCCGCCTTCATCGATACGAGCGAGCTGCCCGACCCGAGTCTGCCGCTCGGCGCGGAATTCCTCGCCGCCTCCGCTTCCTGGCTTGCCGACTACGTGCTGTTCGAGGCACTGACGCGCGTGCACGGGGGTGCGCCTTTCTGGAACTGGCCGCCGCCGTTACGCGATCGTGATCCGGGCGCGCTCGCGCAGGCACGCCACGAGCTGTCGGCCGAGGTCAGCCGCATCGAGCGCGAACAGTACGCCTTCTACCTGCAGTGGAATGCGCTGCGCGCGCATGCCGCCGCACGCGGCGTGCGCCTGTTCGGCGATCTGCCGTTCTACGTCGGTCCCTCATCGGCAGAGACCTGGGCTCACCGCGAGCTGTTCCAGCTCAAGCCCAACGGCGAGCCGGCTTGCGTCGGCGGCGTGCCGCCGGACTACTTCTCGGAGCTCGGGCAGCTGTGGGGCAATCCGGTCTACGACTGGCAGGCTCAGGCGCGCACCGACTTCGCCTGGTGGCGCACCCGCGTGCGCGCCCAGCTTGAGCGCCTCGATCTGTTGCGGCTCGATCACTTCCGCGCTCTGGCGGCCTACTGGGCGGTGCCGGCGGACGCCCCGGACGCGCGCGGCGGTGCGTGGCTCAGCAGTCCCGGTGAGCAGCTGCTGCTGCGCTTGCGCCAGGAGTTCGGCGACCTGCCGCTGGTGGCGGAGGACCTCGGGGTCATCACGGCCGACGTGCTGGCGCTGAAGAACGGCTTCGCGCTGCCGGGGATGCGCGTGCTGCAGTTCGGCTTTGATGGCGAACCGGGCAACGTCCACGTGCCGTATCGGCACGAGCGCGACTGCGTGGCCTACACCGGCACCCACGACAACGATACGACGCTCGGCTGGTATCAGAGCCTCGACCGCGACACCCGGCAACGCGTGGACTTCTACCTGCGCCTGCGGCCCGGTGCGATGCCAGAGGCGCTGATACGCGCAGCTCTTGGCTCGGTGGCACAGCTGGCGGTACTGCCGGCGCAGGACCTGCTCGAACTGGGCTCGGAGGCCCGCTTCAACACTCCCGGCACGGCCAGCGGCAACTGGGCCTGGCAGTTGCCACCGGGCGCGCTGACGGCGCAGCTGGCCCGCTCGTGCCTGCATCTGAACGCGACCTTCGGCCGCACCTGAAGCCGCGGCGGGTGGCTTTGCTACCATTACCTGCGTGATGGGACGATGCTTGATCCGTGATTTGCCGGCGCTGTGCGCCGCGACACTGCTGGCCGCGTGTGCGCTCAACGCGCACCTCACGCCGCCGCAGCTGTCGGTCGTCGGGGTGCAGATCCTCAACAACGATCTGTGGTCGCAGCGCCTCAAGGTGCGCCTGCACGTCGACAACCCGAACGATCGTGCACTGGCCGTCCAGGAGCTGACCTACACCATTGAGGTCGAGGGACAGCAGTTCGCCAGCGGTGAGTCGGCGGCGAGCTTCGAGGTGCCCGCCAAGGGTCAGGTCGAGTTCGACACCAACCTCACGACCAATATCGCCGGCACGCTGCTGAAGCTGCTGGCGCGCGGACCCGATACGCTCGGGCAAGGCGTGGCCTACCGGATTTTCGGCAAGGTGTCGCTGTCGGAAGGCCTGGTGCGTTCGATCCCGTTCGATCAGAGCGGCACGTTCAACCTGCAGCCATGAGCTTCTCGTAGAGCTGCACGTATTGTGCCGCCTGGCGTCGCCAGGAAAAATCGCGGCTCATTCCGTTTCTCACCAGGCGCGACCAGAGCTCGGGCTGGCCATACCAGTCGAGCGCGGTGTTGAGCGCCCAGCGCAGCGCGTGGCTGTCGAAATCGTTGAAGACGACCCCGCTGCCGCTGCCGCTCGAAGGATCATAGTGCTCGACCGAATCGGCCAGTCCGCCGGTGCGGCGCACGATGGGCACGGTCCCGTAACGCAGGCTGTACATCTGGTTCAGGCCGCAGGGTTCGTAACGCGAGGGCATGAGGAACAGGTCGCTCGCCGCCTCGATCCAGTGCGCGAGCTCATCGTCGTAACCGCAATGAAACGACACGCGGCCCGGGTAGAGCTGCTGCAGGGAGCTGAAGAACTCCTCGTACTGCGGTTCACCGTTACCGAGCACGGCGAGCGCAAGCGGGCGCGCATCGAGCACGCTCGGTAACGCCCCGAACATCAGTTCAATGCCCTTCTGCGCGGCGAGCCGGCTGACCATGCCCGCGAGCGGCACGCCGGGGGCCGTCGCAAGCTTGCGCCGCGCGAGGAATTCGAGTTTGAGCTGCGCCTTCACGGCGAGCTGCTTGGCGTCGTAGTGCGCGGGCAGGTAGCGGTCGATGCGCGGGTCCCATTCATCGTAGTCGACGCCGTTCAGAATGCCCGAGACCGCCCCGCCGGCGGCGCGGGCCTGCAGGCTGTCCTGCAGTCCCATGCCGTACTGCTCCGAACAGATCTCGCGCGCATGGGTCGGGCTGACGGTGGTGATGGCATCCGCATACAGGATCCCGTGGCGCAGCGCGTTGATGCGCCCGGCGGCGAGATCCTCCTGATGCAGCAGAGGGCGCGAGGCGGACAGGCCAAGATCGGCAATCTGGCTGGCGGCAAAGATGCCCTGGTAGCCGATGTTGTGAATCGTCAGCAGCGTGCGGGTCGCTGCGAACAGCGGCTCTTTTCGCCAGGCGATGCGCAGGAACAGGGGCGCGAAGGCGGTATGCCAGTCGTTGCAGTGAACAATCTGTGGAGCCCAGCCGAGGCGGTGACAGGCAATGAGGGCGGCGCGGGTGAAGGCGAGGAAGCGCAGGTGTTCGTCCGGATCGGAGGTGTAGAGCGTGGCGCGCGCGTACAGCTCAGGAATGTCGATCAGGTACACCGGCGCACCGCCCTCGAGGCTCGTGCGCAGCACGGAGAAGACGTAGCTGTGCGCGCCGAGCGCGAGCGGAATCTGGCTCAGGCCGGCGACGGGGCGCATGGGGAAGGCCGCGCGGTCGATGGAGGCATAGCACGGCGTGAACAGGCGCACGTCGTGGCCGGCCGCGTGCAGGTATTTGCTCAGCGCCGCCGCCACATCGCCCAGGCCGCCGGTCTTGGAGAGCGGCTCCACTTCTGAGGCGAGCAGGCAGATGGCGTGTTGGTCGGGCACGGTGAGGGCGGTTATTGAGGGTTGTCAGGCTATGATGTGGCGATGCGCCGTCTGCTGATCGGCCTCACGCTCACCTTGCTGCTGATTGTTTCGATCGGCGTGGGCGTGGCCGTTGCCCGCTGGCCGTATCCGCATCTGTGGCCTTAAGTCACCGGCAGGTCCTGGGCTCAGCAGTGTAACCGAAGGGGCGCAAGAATCGGGTCGCACCTCACGGGCGCGCGATTATCATCTTGCCGCATGACACACTCGGACGCCTTTCTGGACAGCCGCGATTTTGCGCGCGTGGCGCGCGCGATCCGCTTCATCGCTGAGAATTTCCGCGAGCAGCCGCGCCTGGCGACCATCGCCGCCGCGGCGCGCCTGTCGGAATTTCATTTCAACCGCCTGTTCCGCCGCTGGGCCGGTGTCACCCCGCGCCAGTACCTGGCCTTCATCACCGCCCGCGCCGCGCGCGGCGTGCTCAACGAGAGCCCTTCCGTGCTGCAGGCCGCCTTTGCCGTCGGCCTGTCAGGTCCGGGGCGGCTGCACGACCTGCTGGTCACGCTCGATGGCGTCACCCCGGGGGAGCTCAAAGCCCGCGGCAGCGGGGTGCATCTCGTGTACGGATTCAGTGACACTCCCTTCGGGCAGGCACTGCTGGCGAGTACTCCCCGGGGCCTGTCCCATCTGGCCTTTGTCGACCCGGGCACGGAGGGCCGCGAGCTGGCGGCGCTTCAGTGCAGCTGGCCGCGGGCGCAGCAGGTGCGTGACGATGAGGCGGCGCAGGCGCTGGCGCGGCGCATCTGGGACTCGCCCGCACCGGGGCCGCTCAATCTTGCGGTGAAGGGCACCAACTTCCAGCTCAAGGTCTGGCAGGCCCTGCTCAGGGCCGGCTCGCATGGCCCCACGACCTACGCTGCGATCGCGCGCGCGCTGGGGGCGCCGCGAGCGGCGCGCGCGGTGGGCAACGCCGTCGGCGCGAATCCGGTGGCGTGGCTCATCCCCTGCCACAACGTCCTGCGCGCGGACGGGGGCCTCGGGGGCTATCACTGGGGCGTTGACCGCAAGTGCGCCATGCTCGCCTGGAACTCGCTCCGGACGGCTCCCGGGGGCAGCCTTGCGCGCGGCGCAGCTGGCGGCTCCCTCGCCCGGCGCGGGACATAATCCCCCACACCCATCGGCCCTGCGCCGTCAAGCGCCCGCGACCGTCAATTTGCTGTCATATGTGATAACTTATTGATTTATTTAAATTAAAATAGAGAATCCCGGGGCGGCTGAGCCGCGAAGCTGGTAAACTATCGCTCGTTCCCCGTCGGCGAGAAGTTTCATGTCCGCCTCCCCGTACAAGCAGCTCGAACAGGAGTTCAAGCGCCTGCATGCCTTCCGCGGCGCGCTCGCGCTGTTGAGGTGGGACGCCGCCGTGATGATGCCGCGGGGGAGCGCGGATGTTCGCGGCGAGCAGCTCGCCGCTCTCGAGACCGAGCACCATGCGTTGCTCACCGCGCCACGCATCACGCGTCTGCTCGACCGGGCCCAGGCGAACACCCAGGGGCTGGAGGACTGGCAGATCGCCAATGTCCACGAGATGCGGCGCCAGCGCGATCATGCGATCGCGACACCGGCGACGCTCGTCTCCCGCCTCACCCGGGCGGCCTCGCGCGCCGAATCGAAATGGCTGGAGGCCCGCGCCCAGGGAAAGTTCGAGGTGTTCGCGCCGTATCTTGAGGAAGTGGTCCACCTGGTGCGTGACAAGGCGACGCTTCTCGGCCAGGCGCTTAACCTTGCCCCCTACGATGCCCTGGTGGACGAGTTCAGCCCGGGCCTCACCACGGCCGACATCGACGCGATGTTCAAAGCCCTCTCCCGACGGCTGCCGGCGCTGATCCGCGAGGCGATCGTCGTGCAGGAAGGCCACCTGCTGCTGCCGCTGACGGGCAAATTCCCGGCCGGCAAGCAGCGCGCCCTGGTCGTCGATGTGATGAAGGCGGTCGGCTTCCCCTTCGACCGCGGCCGCCTCGATGAGAGCGAGCATCCCTTCACCGAAGGCGGACCGGGGGACGTCAGGGTCACCACGCGCTTTGATCCCGATGATGTGTTCTCGGGGCTGCTCGGAGCGCTGCACGAGACCGGGCATGCGATGTACGACCTCGGTCTGCCGCAGGAATGGCGCGACCAGCCGGTCGGCCAGGACCGAGGGATGGCACTCGGGGAGAGCCAGTCACTGCTGCTCGAGATGATGGTGTGCCGCAGCCGCCCGTTCGTGCGCTACCTGCAACCGCTGCTCGCCAAGCACTTCGGAGCCAGTGGAGCGGAGTGGGACGTGGAGAACGTCTACGGCCATCTGACCCGCGTGCAGCGCGGGGTGATCCGCGTGGACGCGGATGAGCTCACCTATCCGTTGCACATCATGCTGCGCTACGAGCTGGAAAAGCAGCTGCTGTCCGGTGAGCTCGCGGTACGCGACTTGCCCGAGGCGTGGAACGCCGGCATGGAGCAGCGCTTGGGGATCCGCCCGACAGACGATGTCGAGGGATGCCTGCAGGACATTCACTGGGCGATCGGATCGTTCGGTTATTTCCCCTCCTATGCCTTGGGGGCGGTGATTGCGGCACAGTTCTACGAGAGCCTGCGGGCCGAACTGCCGGGGCTCGATGAGCAGCTGGCCCACGGGGAATTCGGCGGCCTGATCGGCTGGCTGCGCACCCACGTGCACGCACTCGGCGCCAAGGTGCCGGTGCAGGAACTGCTCAAGAGCGCCACCGGCAAACCCCTCTCGGCCACTTCCTATGTGCGCTACGTCGAGGCAAAGTATCTGGAAAGCACCGCGAGCAGCAGCGCCGCCGCCTGAAGATCCCTTGATCAAACCGTCCCGCACCCTTACGCGCCTGGCCGCGCAGCTGCGCAGCTCGGTCGGCAAGTGCATCGCCGATTACCGCATGATCGGCGCCGGCGACAAGATCATGGTATGCCTGTCAGGCGGCAAGGACTCGTATACGCTGCTCGACATACTGCTCTCGCTCCGGCGCAGCGCGCCGGTGAGCTTCGAGCTGCTCGCCGTCAATCTCGACCAGAAGCAGCCGGGCTTTCCGGCCGACGTGCTGCCGGCCTGGCTTGCCGCGCAGGGGGTGCCCTTCCACGTCATTGAGCAGGACACCTACAGCGTCGTGACGCGGGTCATTCCACAGGGCCGCACCATGTGCGGTCTGTGCTCGCGATTGCGCCGCGGCGCCCTGTATCGCTTTGCCGCCGAGCATGGCGTCACCAAGATCGCCCTCGGTCACCACCGCGATGACATCGTGCAGACGCTGTTACTCAACCTGTTCTTCGGCGGCCGCCTGAAGGCGATGGCGCCCAAGCTGCTCTCCGACGACGGCCGTCACATCGTGATCCGCCCGCTCGCCTATGTCGCCGAGCGCGACATCGAACGCTACGCGCGCGGCCGTGCCTTCCCGCTCATCCCCTGCAATCTGTGCGGTTCACAGCAGAACCTGCAGCGCGTCGCCGTCAAGCGGATGCTCAGCGAGTGGGAGCGCGAGTTCCCGGGGCGCACCGAGTCGATTTTTTCCGCGCTGCGTAACCTGCAGCCCGAGCACCTGGCCGATCCGCGCCACTTTGACTTTGCGGGCCTTGAGCTCAAGCGTGTGGGGCCGATGAGCGAGCGCGACGAGGAAGCGCTCGATGTCAGCCTGGACGCGCTCAGCGCGTCCGCGTGAGCGCAGGAGCGAGGCCCCTGGACGCGCAGCCCGCACTGGCGCCCGAAGCCCTTGCACTGCCCAGTTGCTACTGGGTGCTGCCAGGAAGGCTCCTGGCCGGTGAGTATCCGGGCGGCGAGAGCCCCGAACTCACCCGCGCACGGGTGTCGCGCCTGATCGAGGCCGGCGTCACGAGCTTCCTCGACCTGACCCAGCCGCGCGAACGCGCGCCGTACGATGCGCTGCTGCCGGCGGGCATCGATTACCTGCGCAAGCCCATCCCGGATCATGGACTGCCGGCGCAGCCGGCTGACATGGCCGCCATCCTCGCGCAGCTGCGCGAGGCGCTCAGGTCCGAACGCGTCATCTATCTTCACTGCCGCGCCGGAATCGGCCGCACCAATACCGTCGCCGGATGCCTGCTCGCCGAGCAGGGCTTCAGCGGAGACGGCGCGCTGGCTGAACTCAACCGACTGTGGCGCTTGAGCGGACGCTCGGCCGAATGGCCCACCATCCCCGAGACCCCCGAGCAGGCCGACTATGTCAGGCGCTGGACGCCCTCGCTGGCCGAACGTGACCCGCTGTTCGATCCGGACACCCTGGATGCGGCGCGCGGGCTGCGCGAGCGCTTTCAGGGGGCGCTGCTCGGGCTCGCCGCAGGCGATGCGGTCGCGGCCGCGACTCAATACCGCCGGCCCGGCAGCTTCACTGCCGTCGGAGACATGCTGGGTGGCGGCCCGTTTGACCTGCCGCGCGGCGGCTGGAGCGACGACACCGCCCTGGCGCTGTGTCTTGCCGAGAGCCTGATCGAGTGCGAGCAGTTCGACGCCCGTGATCAGATGCGCCGTTACCAGCGCTGGCAGCAGCAGGGACACCTGTCGGCGACCGGCCAATGCGTCGGTATCACAGCCGCCACCGCCCGTGCGCTGGCGCTCGCGCAATGGCGTCGGCAGCCATTTTCCGGATCGCATGATCCGGCCGCACAGGACGCGGATGTCTTGTCGCGCGTGGTGCCGGTCGTCATGTACTTCTTCGCCAGGGCGGAGGAGGCTGCCGAGCGCTCGGCCGATGCGGCGCGCACGACCTGCCAGGCGCCGCTGGCGCTGGCGGCGTGCCGCTCGCTCGCCCAGGGGCTGCACGCGGCATTGTCCGGAAGCCCAAAGGCCACCGTCCTCGAGCGCGCGAAGCCGCCCGGCGCGCCGCGCGCGCGGGGGTCCGCGGCGGCGGTCCCGGCGGAATCGGCCGCCGCAGCCCTGGCCACCGCCCTCGATGTCCTTGACCGCACTCAGACGTTCCGCGAAGCGGTGCTGGCGGCTGCCAATCTCGGTGGCAACAGCGATGTGCTCGGCGCCATCGTCGGAGCCCTGGCCGGGGCGCATTACACCGCAAGCGCCGTCCCGGCTTCCTGGCGCAACAGCCTGATGAAAAAGCAATTGATAGAAGGCATTGCCGACAGGCTGCTCGTGCACGCGATGCTCGGACTGGGGGCCTGAGGGCGCGGCGGTGCGAGACAGCGTGCGAGTCCTTCGGATAAGCTCGCTTTCTCTCTATGTCCTCGATACGCAAGCGAGCGCCCGCCGCGACACGCCGCAAAGCCCGTCCTTGGGTTCGCCTGAGCGACGAGGAACTGCTGCGGATGCGATTTTGCGACCTGAAGCTCTCGATCGAACGCTCCCCGCTCGCACGGCAGGTGCGGCGCCTGTACGGCGAGCTGCAGCGGCGCGGACTTTCCCTGCGGCCGCATGTGTGGCTGTCGGAGGAGTGGTTCTCGCCCGACGGCGTGCCCGGTATCGCCGTGCCGTTCTATCTGGCGCACCCGCGCCTGGAGAGACTCGAGCGGCGCATCATGCGCGACGTTGAAGGCGGTAACTCGCGGCTGCTGCTGCGGATCCTGCGTCACGAGGCGGGGCACGCGCTTGACAATGCCTACCGGCTGCGCAGGCGCAAACGCTGGCGTGAAGTGTTCGGCCCGGCCTCGCTGCCGTACCCGGCCCGCTACCGCGCGCGCGCCGGCAGCCGCCGCTACGTGCATCACCTGGGCGAGTGGTACGCCCAGGCCCATCCGACCGAGGACTTTGCCGAGACCTTCGCGGTGTGGCTGACGCCGAAGTCCGGCTGGCGCAAGAGCTATGCGGACTGGCCGGCCTTTCGCAAGCTGAAGGCGGTCGATGAGCTGATGGCGAGCGTGCGCGAGCGGCGCCCGCCGGTGCGCAATCGCACCCGCATCGAGCCGCTCGACAAGAACACCCGTACGCTGGCACAGCACTATCGCAGGAAGCTCGCCCATCACCGACTGATCCGGCGCGGGCTTGCCGATGAGCTGCTGCAGCGCGCCTTCACCCCGGAGCGCCGCCGCAGGGGCGTGGTGCGCGCGGCCACCCTGCTGCGCACCGACGCGCGGCGCCTCACCACTACCGTGGCGCGCGCCCTGCGCGTCGAGGCCTACAGCGTGCAGCAGATCCTTCGCATGCTCATCGAGCGCAGCGAACGGCTGCAGCTCTACGTGCACGGCAATCGCCGCGACGTGCGGCGTTACTCGCGCTGGATGCTTGAACGGCTGACCGGACTGTACTCCGAGGGCGAGACACCTCACTTGCCCTTATGAGGCGACTGCGCACGCTCGTCGTGGTGCACGCGAGCCTGGTGCCACCTGAGAGTCTGGCAGGCCACAGCGAAAAGGAAATCGAGGAGTGGCGCACCGAGTACGATGTCACTACGACGCTGCGCAAGCTCGGCCACGAGGTGCGCTGCGTGGGCGTGCTCGACAGCCTGACGGAGCTGCGCAGCGCGATCGCCGACTGGGAGCCGGACATCGTCTTCAACCTGCTGGAGGAGTTTGACGGCATCGTCACCTACGATCAGCACGTCGTGGCGTTCCTCGAGCTCATGCGCCAGCCCTATACCGGCTGCAATCCGCGTGGCCTGCTGCTGTCGCGCGACAAGTCTCTCTCCAAGCAGCTGCTGGCCTTCCACCGCATCGCCACTCCGCAGTTCGCGGTATTTCGGCGCGGCGCGCGCTTCCACGTGCCGAAGAAGCTGCGCTTTCCCCTGTTCGTGAAGTCGACCGTCGAGGATGCCTCCCTCGGCATCGCCCAGGCCTCGGTGGTGGAGGATGCGGCGCGTCTGAAGGAGCGCATCGGGTTCGTGCACGAGCAGGTCAAGTCCGACGCCCTGGTGGAGGAGTACATCGAGGGGCGCGAGCTGTACGTCAGCATCATGGGCAACGAGCGCCTCACGCGCCTGCCGGTGTGGGAGATGGTGTTCGGCTCCATGCCCGATTCGCTGGCGGCGATTGCCACGCGCAAGGTGAAGTGGGACAAGCGCTACCAGGCGAAGTACGGCATCACCACGCATGCCGCCGCCGACCTGCCGCCGGCGGTACTCACCGCTCTCGACCGGCTTTCGCGACGTATCTACCGTGCACTCGGCATGTCCGGTTATGCTCGCATGGATTTCAGGGTCAGCCCACAAGGCCAGGTGTACGTGCTGGAAGCCAATGCCAACCCCAATCTCGAGGCCGCCGAGGACTTCGCGGAATCCGCGCGTGCCGCCGGCACCGCTTACGGGGAGCTGCTCGAGCGCCTGATGGACCTCGGCCTGAAGTATCGCGCCCAGTGGCGAGCCTCCTATGGCTGAGCGCCCGCGCCTGCAGCGCTGGTTCATCGTCGCAGCGCTCACCGGGCTGAGCCTGCTCGGCGGCTGCACCAACCAAGAGAAGCAGCGCAACGCCGAGCTCGCGAAGCTGCTCAGCTGGCTGCCGGGCACCTATGACAACAGCGCGGAAGCGGCGGCCGACGCGAAATCGGCAACTCCGGCACCGCACGCGCGCATCTCGTTCGTCATCGTGCCGGTCTATGCGCCGCGGCTCGGGCACCACGTGCTCTACGCCCAGGAGATGGACGCGGATGATCCGCGCCGCGTCATGAGCGAGCGCATGTTCAGCTTCAAGGTCGATGACAAGCGCGGCATTCTCGAGACCGTCTACACCTTCGTCGAGCCGCTGCGCTGGCGCGACGGTCAGGCGAACAAGGAGCTGTTCAACGGCATCCTGGCCGATGATGTGCAAAGTACTGCGGGGTGCGAGCTGGTGTGGACCCGCGCCGACAAGCGCTTCACCGCCACGCTCGATGCCACGCGCTGCCACGCGGCAGGCGCGGCCATCGCGGCGCAGTCCGGCGCGCAGCTCACCGAAGACTCCCTGACTCTCGGCGCCTACCGCTTCGGCAAGGTGCGCTGAATCGTCCGCCCCGCGCTCAGTTCTTCAGGTACTGATCGAGCCAGCCGAGCACGCTGTGGTACCAGAGCATGCTGTTGGCCGGCTTCAGCACCCAGTGATTCTCGTCCGGGAAGACCAGCAGCCTGCTTGCGATGCCGCGGCGCTGAAGAGCGGTGAATGCGCCGATGCCTTCCGGATAGGGAATGCGGTAGTCCAGTTCGCCGTGGATCACGAGCATCGGCGTGTGCCATTTTGCGACGAAGGCTGCCGGATTGGATTCCTCGTAGCCGCGCGGGTTCTGATAGTAGGGTCCGCCGAATTCCCACTCGGGGAACCACAGCTCCTCGGTGGAGTAATACATCGCGCGCTGGTCGAACAGGCCGTCATGATTGACGATGCAGCGGAAGCGGTCCGGCCAGTTGCCTTCGATCCAGTTCATCATGAAGCCGCCGTAGGAGGCGCCGAGCGCGCAGGCGCGCTCGCCATCCAGCCACGGGTACTTCGCCAGCGCGGCGGCGAGCCCCTTCTGCAGGTCGATGAGGGGCTTGCCGCCCCAGTCGTGGCTGATCGCGTCGGTAAACGCCTGGCCGTAGCCCGGCGAGCCGTGGAAGTCGATCATCACCACCGCGTAGCCGCCGCCGGCGAAGGTCTGGGCGTTCCAGCGATAGGTCCACAGGTTCTGCATGCTCACCTGCGGACCGCCGTGTACCACGAACGCCACCGGAAAGCGCTTGCCGGTGTCGAACCCGTAGGGCTTCATCACGTAGCCGTACACGGTCTCATCGTTCCAGCCCTTGAAGCTGAACTGCTCGTACTCGCTCATGTGCCGCGCGGCGAGCAGGTCGTGGTTCACGTCGGTGAGGCGCTGCGGCTCTCCGCCGCGCACCGGCACCGTGTACAGGTCGGCGGGTGAGCCGAGGTCGGCGCGTGTGAACACCACCTGCCTGGCGCTGGCGCTGTAGGCCTCCACCGTGCCGACCGAGGTGAGCCGGGTCGGCTCGCCGGTCTTCGGATCGATGCGGTACAGAAGGCGCTGCCCGCTCTCATCGACGCTCGCCAGCAGTGCCTTGCCGTCGGGAGTGGCTCCGAGGTGCGCGACAGAGCGGTCCCAGCCGTTGGTGAGCGCGCGCGAGGCGCCGCTCTTGGCGCTCCTCAGCATGATGTGAAAGCGGTCGGACTCAAAGCCCGGACGGTCCTGCGCCAGCCAGGCGAGATCGCCATTGGCGAGCAATACCGGTTGCGCGTCCCAGGCCGGGTTGCTGGTGGTGAGGTTCACGGCCGCGGTGCTGCCGTTCACCGCGACCTGGAACAGGTCGAAATTGGTCGACCAGGGCTCGGTGCGCCCGGCGATGCGCGCCGAGAACACCAGCGTCTTACCGTCGGGGCTGAAGTCAAAGTCCTCGTCCCCGGCAAAGGGCTTGCCGGGAATGTCCGCATCGAAACCCTTCGACACATCCGTCGGCGTCATCGCGGTGCCGTCGGCTGCGAGCGATGCGGTGAAAAGATGCGAGCGCGTGCCGTTAGCCCAGCTATCCCAGTGCCGCACGAACAGGCGATCGTAGAGTCGCCCGCTCGCCTTGCTCTTGGCCGCCGCATCCAGGCGCTGCCGGGTGCACTCGAGGCTGGCGCAGTCCGGGAATACTTCCATGGAGAGCGCGAGCAGGTCACCACGCGGTGACACCTTGAGCGAGCCGACATCGAGTGGGTAGCCGGTGACGCGCTGCGCATCCGCCACCGGCAGCGTCAGCCGCCACACCTGCGAGCTTCCGAGCCGGGTCGAGAGGAAATACAGGGTGTGCCCGTCGGCCGCCCAGCGCGGGCTCGAGTCGCTGCTGGTGGCATCCGTCAGCCGGCGCGGCGTGGCGGCGGGGGCGAGCTCGAGCAGCCACAGGCTGGTGCGCCCCTTGTTGGCGTCCAGGTCGGTCTCACGCTGCACGAAGGCGACATAGCGCCCGTCGGGCGAGACCTGTGGGTCGCTCACGCGCTTGAGCACCACCAGGTCCTCGACGGTGAAGGGCCCGCCGCTGTCGGCATGGGCCGCGCAGCAGAGCATCAGGAGAGTGCACAGGCAAAGCTCCGAGAGTCCCCGGATGTTCACAATCATGGCTAGCTTTCGGTTATTTGCCGACTTCATCGGCGGCGATGGTCCAGGTCTCCTGCTTCGCGGCCTGCAGCCATTCCTGCAGCGCGGGATCCTCGAGTACCGTGGCCATGTACCAGCGCGCCGTCTGCGAGATGCTTGCCCCATAGGTATTGAAGCGCAGCACCACCGGGGCATACATCGCATCCGCCACCGAGTACTCGCCGAACAGCCAGGCGCCGCCGCTGCCGAAGCGGCTGCGGCAGTCGATCCAGATCTCGTCGATCCGCTCGACGTCCGCTTCCAGTGCCGCGGGAGCTGCGGTATGTCGATTGCGCACGCGCGCATTCATCGGCCACAGCGATCGCAGGGTCGTGAATCCGGAGTGCATCTCCGCGCTCACCGAGCGAGCCACGGCGCGCGCGGCCGGCGCGCGCGGCCAGCCCTTGCCGCTGATCTCGGCGACGTACTCGCAGATGGCAAGCGAGTCCCATACGCGCAGCTCGCCGTGCTTGAGCACCGGCACGCGTCCGCCCGGTCCGTGCTGGTCGATCTCTTCGCGCGCTTCGGCAGTGTCGAGCGCGATCACGATCTCCTCGAACGGCACGCCCACGTGCTTCAACAGCATCCAGGCGCGCAGCGACCAGGAGGAGTAGTTCTTGTTGCCGATGACGAGCGTGAGCGGCAGCATGAAATGGTAACCTTCCGCGCGTGCTGAGCGAACTTCGCGCCATTGCCTTCGATCTGGATAATACACTGTGGGAAGTCGAGCCGGTGCTGCTGCGCGCCGAAGCGCGCCTGCAGGAGTGGCTGAAGCAGCACTGCCCGCGCATTGCGCAGGCAGTGAGCGGCGCGGATATGCGCCGTGCGCGCGAGCAGCTCGCGCGCCGCGAGCCGCACAACGCCCACGACGTGACCTACCTGCGCCTCACCGCGCTTGCCAGCCATGCGCGGGAACACGGTTACGATGAGAGTATCGCCGAGCGGGCCTTCGCGGTGTTCCTGGCCGCCCGCAATGAGGTGCGGCTGTTCCCGGACGTGGCGCCGGCACTGGCGCGCCTGTCGCGCCGCTACGCACTCGCCAGCCTGAGCAACGGCAACGCCGACCTTGCACGCATCGGACTGGATCATCTGTTCGCCGTGTCGCTCAACGCCGGCCAGATCGGTGCGGCCAAGCCCGAGCCGCGTTGCTTCGAGCGCCTGGCGCAGGAGCTCGCGCTCGCTCCGCACGAGATTGTGTATGTCGGCGATGATCCGCTGCTCGATGTCGCCGCTGCGCGCGCCGCGCAGCTGCGCACGGCCTGGATGAACCGCCGCGACTTAAGCTGGCCTGCGCAGCTGGCGCCGGCGGACCTGGTGGTTGCCGACTGCGCACAGCTTGCCGCGTCGCTGGGAACCTAGCAGCGCCCCGCCACGCTTTTAGGCCGGTAGCGGACGGCCGCGGGTCTCCACGATCAGCGCGGGGGCGAGCAGCGCTGCGAAAAAGGGCACCAGCGCGAGCCACAGCAGGATGTGCATGAGCGCCGCGCTCGAACCGCCTGCGGCGGCGGACAGGTAACCGACCGCCAGAGGGCCGAAGGCGGCGAGCAGCCGCCCGATGTTGTAGCAGAAGCCCGCACCCGTTGCGCGCAGTCGCGCCGGGAACAGTTCCGGCAGGTAGAAGGTGAAGGCACCGAAGATGCCGTACACGCCGGCGCCGACGACGAAAAGCATCGCCAGACGCGCCGCAGGAGCAAGCGAGGTGCCGAAGGTCGCCAGCAGCGCCAGCGCGGAGAACAGGAAGTAGCTCACGAACATCGGCCGGCGCCCGAGTCTGCGCGCCAGCGGCACGGCGGCCAGCGCGCCAATCAGCCCGCCAAGATTGAACGCGTTCGAGGCGCGCGCCTGCCAGGCGCTCGCCAGCAGCCGCGCGGCAGGCTCGGCAAGCCCCTCGCGAAGCGCGTGCTCGTGCGCAAGCGTACTGCCGAGCAGCGGGATGAACGCGTTGCAGGCCCACCAGGTGACGATGGCGATGAGCGCTACGAACACGCCGCTCAGGGTGGCGCTGCGCACTGCCGGGGCGAACAGCTCGCGCGGCGAGGAGGGTGCCGAGCGCGCGCGACTTTGCTGCCAGTGAGCACTCTCGCGCAGGAACACACGCACGCCGACCGCAACGATCACGGGCACAAGGCCGGCGAGAAACACGTAGCGCCAGGAGGTCGCGGGCGATGCGGCGAACCAGACGCCCGCGATCTGGTAGTTCACCGCGCTCGCCAGCACCACCCCGAGCGGCGAGGAAGTCTGGACGATGACGCCCGCTTCGATGCGACGGTTCTCTGGAACACCCTCCGCCACCAGCGCCGCGCCGATGCCCCACTCACCACCGATGCCGAAGCCGGCGATTGCGCGGCACAGGATCAACTGCCACAGGTTGCTCACTAGGGCGCACGAGCCGGTGCCCAGGGCGTAGAGGGCGATGGTCACGAACAGCGTGCGCTTGCGTCCGATGCGATCGGCGACCCACCCAAACACCACCCCGCCCGCCGCCCAGCTCACCAACAGCAGCGAGGTGATGGCGCCGTTCCAGAACACCGTGGCTTGCCGGGCGGCGGGCGAGCCGGGCGCCAGCTGCAACAACTGCGGGATGCAGCTCGGGGCGACAAAGTTAAACAGCACCGCGTCGAACACATCGAAGCCCCAGCCGGCCCAGCCGGCCGCGATGACCACCCAGTGATAGGGGGACAGGCCAAAGAACCCGGCTCGGTGGTTCGACGAACGAGGATCCAACATTCCCCCTGTGAATCTGTCAGCACTCGAGCAGACAGGCTGCCAACTTAACGATGCAGATTCTGCGCTCAATCAGCGTAACGCATCACGCAAATCTGACTAAAGTCAGTGAACCGTTGCATGGTCGCGGCGTTCTGTATAAGTAAGAGTAAGGAAAAAGGAGGAGGCGAGCGATGATGAGCGAGGCTGCCAAACGTGTGCTTCCGGTCAGCAACCTGCGCGAGTTCTTCAAGGACACGCTGCACGAGGCGCTGCTGCGCCAGCACCTTGCGGTCGAGGACCAGACCGAGCATTACGTCGTAAACCTGCTCACGCTGTTTGCGCGCTCCGAGGCGCTGTACGAAATGACGCCCGAAGGGCTCAGACTCAAGCCGCTGGTGGCGATGTTGTGCGAGGCACTCGAAGCACCGGCAGGAACCCAGAACCGCAACCGCACGCTGCAGCGCCTGGGCGACGTGTCACTGTTCGTCGCCGGCTTCTTCGCGCGCGGCTTTGCCAGGAAACTCATCGATATCGACTACCACATCGCCATGGGCGGCTGCGCGTACGGCACTCTGGCGCAGACCACATCCCATGGCCGCGGGCGGGTACTGGCGGGCGTATTCGCGGAGCTGTCCGAGAAATTCCAGCCCATGGTGGACGCGCTCAACGAGGTGAGCGAGGGCAACGCCACGCATTGCGACCGCGATATCCTGCGCCTGTACGAGATCTGGCTGAAGACCGGCAGCGCGCGCTGCTACGGGCAGCTGAAGAGCCTGGGGGTCGATCCCACCCGCGCCGGCCGCAGTGCGCTCAAGCACTGACCGCATGCTGCTATCGCGGCTGCAGGATCTCATTGGCGGCATATACGACGTGAGCATCGCTCACGACGTGTACGACTTTCTCGTCACCGACCGCCAGCGCCTGCCGCCTGGCGCGCGCGGCGGCGGCGCCGAGGAGGAGCTGATCGTCGCGCAGCCCCTGAGCGGTGAGGACGAGGTGGCACTCTCGCTGTACCTGGACCCGGCGCTGCTTGCGCGCCTGGCGCATGAGGATCCGCTGGTGCGCCTGCACTCGGGCAACGTCGCCGACTGGTGGACGGCGCTGGAGGGCGTGAGCCACTTCCTGTATCTGGCCTGGAACGCCGCTCACGACAAACCGGTGTCCTTGCTCGAGCTGGAGATGCAGGCGGAGGTGGACAAGTACGTCGCAAGCTACTGGCTGCTGCGCCAGCAGCTCCCTGGGCACTTTCCCGCCGAGTTGCGCTGGCTGCTGTTTGCGCGCACGCGCATCGACCCGCGCGTATCCGCGCGCGCCGGACTGTACCGTGAGGCGAGTCGGTACGCGGAGCGGTTCTGCGCGCGCCTCGAGCTCACTCTGGCGGGCAGCACTGCCTGCCGTACGCGGCGCAGTGAAGATCGTGCCGTGCTGGCGCAGCTGCGGCGCTTTTATCGCCTGACGCACGCGCGCAAGCGCGCGCTCATCGAAGCGATCGGCTGATCCTCAGCGCGGCACGCCGACCGCAGTCACTCTTCCCCGCCGCCATCGTTGCGCTTGCGCTCCTCGAGTTCGCGCATCATCTTGATGTGCTCGGAGAGCTTGCGCAGATCGGTACGCGTGGTGTTGCCGTGACGCCTGGTGTCGGCTCTGGGTTGCTGGCGGCGCGCGTAAGGATCGAAGGTTTCATCGGTCTTGATCGACAGACCCGGCTCGCCCTCAACCTCGAGTACCGTGCGCTCGATGTCGGCCGGCGCGTCGCGCCATTTGACCGAGGCATTGCCGCGATCATCGTGCACGACCGTACCGATCCGGCGTCGCTCGCTTTCCGGTGGAGCATCTTCTGGTTTTTTTGTACTGGTCTTGTTCACAGATTATGGTCACTCAGCCATGCAATATCTGTTGTCCCGAGTGCAGGGTAGCCGCGGCACCGGCACGATTCCGCGAGGTCTGTCACGGAATTCCGGCGCTCGTCAGGCCGTTGGTCGGGAGGCCTGCCGGGGCCCGTAATATGCCGATCACGGTCTTGCAGTCGGCGATGGTGCCATCGAGCGCCCAGCGCTGGGCCTGCTCGAGCGGCACCCAGTGAATCTCGATCACCTCGGCGTGTTCATGGGCGCTGCCGACTGGGCAAATCCCGGTTGCCAGGAACAGGTGCAGCCTCTCCGTAAACACCCCGGGCGAGCTCAGCACCGTGCCGAGCGCGCGCCAGTGCGTGGCACTCACGCCTGCCTCCTCGGTCAGCTCACGCTGCGCCGTGGCGAGGGGCGGTTCGCCGGGCTCGAGCTTTCCGGCCGGCAGTTCCCACAGCCAGCCGTCCGCAACATAACGGTACTGGCGCAACAGGCACACGCGCAGCTCGGCGTCCAGCGCTACCACCGCCGCGCCGCCCGGGTGATGCACCACTTCCAGCAGCGTGCGGTGGCCATTGGGCAGCACCACCTCGTCGGTCGTTACCGTGATCACATTTCCGGCGAATCGCAGGGTCTGCTTGTCGGGTTTCATGCTGCCCATCGTAGTCTTGTCGCCCGTGCTCGTGTACGACAGGTATAGTCGCCAAAGCGCAGCGCCTATGACTACGACGACGCATCTCGAGAAACTCAACGCCGCACAACGCAAGGCGGTAACTCACGGCGAAGCGCTTGCCGAGAAGGGCTATCGGGCCGGGCCGCTGCTGATCGTGGCCGGCGCCGGCACCGGCAAGACCGATACGCTGGCCCATCGCGTCGCACACCTGGTGATCAACGGGGTCGACCCGGGGCGCATCCTTATGCTGACGTTCACGCGCCGCGCCGCCACGGAGATGCGCCGGCGCGCGCACGAGATCACCCGCACGGCGCTGAATGAGTCCATGGGCGGGGGCGTCAGCCAGACCATCGTGCAGCGCCTGACCTGGTCGGGCACCTTTCACTCCATCGCCAACCGGCTGCTGCGCCACTACGCGCCGCACCTGCATCTGGATCCGCACTTCAGCGTTATCGATCGCGCCGATGCCGCCGACCTCATGGACAGCCTGCGCCAGGAGCTGGGTTTCGCAAGCAAGGAGCAGCGCTTTCCGCGCAAGGAAACCTGCCTGCAGATCTACTCCAACCGGGTCAACACGCGCTCCCCGCTCAAGCAGACGCTGGACCAGCATTATCCATGGTGCGCGCAGTGGGAGAGCGAACTCACCGCGCTGTACCGCGCCTACGTCGAGCAGAAACAGCATGCGAGCCTGCTCGACTACGACGACCTGCTTTTGTACTGGCACGCGATGATGATCGAACCGCGACTCGCCCAGCATATCAGCGCGCATTTCGATCACGTGCTGGTCGACGAGTACCAGGACACCAACCGCCTGCAGGCCGAGATCCTCTATGCACTGAAGCCCGACGGCGCGGGACTGGCGGTGGTGGGCGATGACGCCCAGGCGATCTACTCGTTTCGCGCCGCGGCGGTGGACAACATCCTCGGCTTCCCGGAGCATTTCCAGCCGCCGGCCGAGGTGGTGACGCTGGCACAGAACTACCGCTCGAGACAGCCGGTGCTCGACACCGCCAACGCGGTCATGGCCGAGGCGCCGCGCCAGCACCGCAAGTACCTGCTGTCGATTCGTGGCGACGGTACCCGGCCGCGTCTCATCACGGTTGATGAGCTGCAGACACAGGCAGAATTCGTCTGCACCGAGGTGTTGAAGAAGCGTGAGGCCAACGTCCCGCTGAAACGTCAGGCGGTGCTGTTCAGGAGCGCCAGCCACAGCGACATCCTGGAGGTGGAGCTGTCAAAGCGCAAAGTGCCGTTCGTCAAGTACGGCGGCCTGAAGTTCCTCGAGGCGGCCCACATCAAGGACCTGCTCGCCGTGTTGCGCTGGGCGGATAACCCACGCAATACGCTGGCCGCGTTCCGCGTGTTACAGCTGCTGCCGGGCATGGGACCGGTGAATGCGCGCGCCGCTATCGAACATCTGGGGGCCGGCGGCTACTCGTTCACGGAGCTTACCGGCTTTACGCCGCCACAAACCCCGCAGATCGAATGGCAGCGGCTGATCGAGCTCATGCAGTCGCTCGCCGATCCGCAGCGGCCCTGGCCCGGACAGGTGAACATGGTGCGCGAGTGGTACCGGCGGCACTTCGAGCGGCTGTACGAACATTTCCATACCCGGCTCGGGGATCTTGACCAGCTTGAGCTGCTGTCGGGACAGTATCCATCGCGTGAGCGCTTCATCACCGAGCTCACCCTCGACCCGCCCAACGCCACGAGCGACCTTTCCAGCCGGCCAAACCTCGATGAGGACTTCCTGGTGCTCTCGACCATCCACTCGGCCAAGGGCATGGAGTGGGACAGCGTGTTCGTGCTGAACGTCGTCGACGGCAGCTTCCCGTCCGAGTTCTCCACCGGCAAGGCCGAACTCATCGAGGAGGAGCGCCGCCTGCTGTACGTCGCACTGACTCGTGCGCGCGATGAGCTGCTGCTGGTGACGCCGCTGAAGTTTCACCTGACGCAACAGTCGCGCCAGGGGGATGCCCACGTGTACGGCGGCCGCAGCCGCTTCCTGACCGAGAAGGTACTCAAGACGCTCGAGCCGGCGACTTTCCACGGCGCAGCATCCGCGGACGGTGACGCGCTGGCGAAGAACAGCGCGCCGGTCACGGTCGATGTCAGCGCGAAGCTGCGCGACATGTGGTAGGGCGGCGCGTCGCTAGTGCGCGGGCTTGACGAAGCGCAGGGTGAAACGGTCGCTCTCGCCGATCGCGGCGTACTTGTCGTGATCCTTGTCGCCTAAGCGGTAGGTCGGCGGCAGCGTCCACACTCCCTGCGGGTAGTCCTTGGTGTCCTTCGGGTTAGCGTTGACTTCCGATTTTGCAACCAGCCGGAAACCCTGCGCTTCGATCATCCGGATGGCGTAGTCCTCGTTCACGTAGCCGCTCTTGGCCTGCGGGTCCTGCGGCAAGGCCGGGTTGCCGCGGTGCTCGACGACCCCGAGCACCCCGCCGGGCTTGAGGGCACGGTACATGGCGGCGAATGCCTGCGGCGCGGTATCGCGCGCCATCCAGTTGTGTATGTTGCGGAAGGTCACGACCATGTCGAGCGAGCCGGGCGGCACGATGTCGCCCCCATCGGCCGGCAAAGCCACCACGACCACGCGGTCGTACAGAGCCGGGCGCGATGCGAGCTTCGCGCGGTACTGGTCCAGGCGCTCGGTGATGTGCTTGTCGGTGGGGTCGGCGGCGATGACGGCGGCGTAATACTTGCCCTTGTCGCGCAGCAGCGGCGCGATCACCTCGGTATACCAGCCCGGCTCGGGCCATACCTCGAGCACACTCATTTCCGGGCGAATGCCGAAGAACAGCAAGGTTTCCTTCGGATGGCGGTAGACGTCGCGCGCCCGTTCCTCGGCCGTGCGCTGGTCGCCCGCCAGGATCGTGGTGAGCGCATCGGTCGTCGTCTGCCGCGAGCTGACGGCGGTGCACGCCGCCGCCACCAGTGCGCAGGCGAGCACGGCTCCGATCACAGTCTGTTTGGCTGATATCACAGTCGTCCTCACCATGAACATTACCCCAGCTGCGTCATAAAAAAACCCCGCGCGAGGCGGGGCTTTTTTTCCGCTGGCTTGCGAGCTGCGCGCCGTCAGCGGCGGAACGGGCCGCCACCCTGGCGGGGGCGTTGTGGGCGCTCCTGTGCTTCGTTGACGCGAAGTGGTCGGCCGTTCATCTGGAAGCCGTTCAGGGCCTGGATGGCGCTCTGTGCCTCGGCCTGTGGCATGTCGACGAAGCCGAACCCGCGCGGCTTGCCGGTCTCGCGGTCGTTGATGAGTTTCACCGATTCCACCTTGCCGTGACGCTCAAACATGGCTTTGACGTCCTGCTCGGTGGCATTGAAAGGCAGATTGCCCACATAAATCGTCGTCATCCGGGATTCTCTCTCTTGGGAAGGCGGACAGCGGCGATCCGCACGCGTCGGTCGCTTGTACCGCGTGAACAGTCAAACAGGTCAGGGCTTCAAGGCACACGATCGGCAGTTTCAGTCAATGCGCAGCGCTTGGGCCGGCGGCCTGCACCTGCGTTCGCGCGCGGATTGATGGGCGCGGAGGGGAAATGAAGTCAACACACTCGCACAAAGCGCACTCATCCACGGCGGATACGAACGCAACAAGAATGCTACTCCCGGCCTTTGCGCTACGCAAACCAGAGCTTGGCGTGGCGGCGCGCGCCGCCAGGTCCGTTGATTTTCTTCATGCTGCGATGCGTACAGCAGCCGGTCAGCGCCCCTGCAAGCGGCTGTTTTCGCGACCGGTGAGCGCTTATGTTGAGTACGCTTGTTCTGTCATGCGCCGCACCCGGTCAAACAGGTGACGCGCGGGTGCACGCTCTGGTGCCGTATCGGCGCGTTCGAGCAGCGAGGCTGCCTGCTACGCGCCGGCCGGCTCCAGATACGCGTAGCCGTCGAGTTCGCTCTCGTAGAAGCGCTTGAGCGCCTGGGATTCGGCGATCGTCATGCGCCCGTCGCGGATGGCGCGCTCGCAATCGCGCGCCAGCGCGGGATATAGCTCCGCCACGTCATACTCCATGTACTCGAGCACCTTGTTAGCGGTGTCGCCCTTGACGATTTCCTCGATCCACCAGCCGCCCTCGTCGTGCAGGCGCACGTGCACCACGTGGGTGTCGCCGAACAGGTTGTGCAGGTCGCCCAGAGTCTCCTGGTAAGCGCCCACCAGGAACACCGCGAGGTAGTACTTCTCGTCGGGTCGCAACTCATGCAGCTCGAGGGTGCGCTTCACATCGCGCAGCGACACGAAATGATCGATCTTGCCGTCCGAGTCGCAGGTGATATCGGCCAGCACCGCGGTGCGCGTCGGGCGCTCATCCAGGCGGTGTACGGGCACGATAGGGAACAGCTGGTCGATGGCCCAGCTGTCGGGGAGCGACTGAAATACCGAGAAGTTGCAGAAGTAGGTGTCCGAGAGGATCGACTCCAGATCCTCGAGCTCCTCGGGCAGGTTCTCGAGCTTGCGGCACGAATCGCGGATCTTCGCGCAGGTCGCCCAGTACAACCGTTCCGCGAGCCCGCGGAACTCAAGCGACAGCAGGCCCAGATTGAACATCTGCAGCACCTGCTCGCGCGCGGTGAGGGCGTCGTGATAGCACTCGACCAGGCGCCGCTCGTTCACCGAGCGGTAGGCCTCGAACAGGTCGAGCACCGGCTGGGGCGGCTCGTCGCTGCCCTTGTAGTCCTCGGCCGGGTCGCCGGTGACGCGGAACTTGTCGAGCGCCGAGGAGCCGAGCGCATCGAAGATCAGGACGCTGTGGTAGGCGGCCACCGCCCGCCCCGACTCGCTGACGATCATCGGGTGCGGAATGTCGCGTGCGTTGCAGACGCTCGCGACGCGATAGACGACATCGCTCGCATACTCGTTCAGCGTGTAGTTCATCGAGGAGGGGAAGTTGGTGCCGCTGCCGTCGTAGTCGACGCCAAGACCGCCGCCCACATCGATGTACTGAAGCCCCGCGCCCATCAGCTTGAGCTCCGCGTACACGTGCGCCAGCTCGTTGATGGCCTCCTTGATGCGGCGGATGTCCTGCAGCTGGCTGCCGGGGTGGCAGTGCACCAGCTGCAGGCAGTCGAGCATGTCGCGCTGCTTGAGCACGTTGAACAGCTCGAGGATCTCGGTGATGAAGAGGCCGAACTTCGATTTCTCGCCGGCCGATGCGCTCCAGCGTCCGGAGCCCTCGCTGAAGAGCTTCACGCGCACACCGATGCGCGGGCGCACCTGGTAGTGCTGCGCGTGCTTGAGGATCAGCCCCAGCTCCTCGAAATTCTCCACCACCGGGATGATGGTGCGGCCAAGCTTGGTGGCCAGCGTGACCGCCTCGATGTAGCTGTCGTCCTTGAAGCCGTTGCAGACGATCAGCCGCTCGGAGGCGTTCTCGGTCATCGCCATGACCGCGAGCAGCTCCGGCTTTGAGCCGACTTCCAGGCCAAACCCGAATTCCTTGCCGTAGCGGTAGACCTCCTCGACGACCAGACGCTGCTGGTTGACCTTGATGGGGTAAACGGCCACATAACGGTTGCGGTAGTCGTTCTCGGTGATCGCCTGTGCGAAAGCTTCGTGCATGCGCCGCAGCCGGTGCGCCAGGATGTCCGAGAAGCGCACCACCACGGGCGTGGTCAGATCGCGGGCCTGCAGGCCCTCGACCACCTCGTAAAGGTCGATCTCGTGACGCAAGGTGGTGTCCGGGCGCACCACCACGTGTCCGCTGGCGTTGATGCCGAAGTAGCCCTTGCCCCAGGCCTCCACATGGTAGAGGTCGAGGGAGTCCTCGATCCGCCACGGCTGTGCGGGATTGAACTTGCGAGCGCCGTTGACTGCGCTCTTGGGATCGGCTGCCACTGGGGCGCGTTATATCAAAATTGTGTGTGAAGTAAGAGTGGATCAGCCGGCAGTTTCGGGTCCGCGCGCCACGGCGTGAGCCGGATCACGGATCCACTCGCTCCAGGAGCCGGCGTAGAGGCGCGCACCGCTCAAGCCTGCGACCTCGAGGGCGAGCAGGTTGTGACAGGCGGTGACGCCCGAGCCGCACATCGCGATCACACTCTGCACCGGTGCGCCGCGCAGGGTCTTTTCCCATGCGCGGCGCAGCTGCGCAGCCTGCAGCAGGCGCCCCTGAGCGTCGTGGTTGGCACTGAAGGGATGGTTGCGCGCCCCCGGAACATGCCCCGCGACCGCATCGATGGTTTCATTCTCGCCGGCGAAGCGGGCGGCGCTGCGCGCATCGACCAGCACTTGAGCCCCGTCGGTGAAGGCGCCCGCATCGAGCGCCGCGGCCACCTCGGACCCGCTGACGAGCATCGAGGCGTCGGCGGCGGGCGCGAAGCGGCGGGCAGCGCGGGTCTCGGCCGTGCTGCTCACGGGCAGCCCGGCGCGCTCCCAGGCGGCAAAGCCACCGTTGAGGACCGCCACCTTGCGGTGCCCGAGCCAGCGCAGCAGCCACCACAGACGGGCGGCGAAGGCGCCCGAATCCTGGTCGTAGCTGACGACCTGGACCGAGCCGTCGATCCCGAAACGCCCGAAAGTCGCGGCAAGCGCTGCCGGCTGCGGCAGAGGATGCCGGCCGGTCGCGGGGCTGCGCGGCCCGGACAGCTCGCGGTCGAGGTTCGCGTAGAGTGCGTGGGGAATGTGGCCCTGCGACCAGGCGTGCGCGCCCCATGCGGGCCTGGCCAGGTCAAAGCGGCAATCGATGATCGCCCACTCGGGGTCGGCAAGGTGGGCGGCCAGTTCGGACGGCTCGATCAGTGTGCTCGGCATGGGTGCATTTTCGGTGCTGCGGGGTTGTCGTTACAATCACCGCACGACTCTTGGCGAGGCAACCGATGGCGATCGACGTTTTCTGGGGCAGCGGCAGTCCCTTCGCGTGGCGGGTACTGCTGGCGCTCGAGTACAAGCGGCTGCCCTACGTCAGCCACCTGCTGCAGTTCTCCAAGCAGGAACACAAATCCCCGCAGATGCTCGCGCTCAATCCACGCGGGCGTGTGCCGGTGCTGAAGGACGGGGACTACGTGTGCTTCGAGTCGCTCGCGATCCTTTATTACCTCGACCTTAAGTACCCGCAACCGCCGATCTTCGGGCGCACACCCGAGGAAGCCGGCACCATCATGCGAGTGATCTGCGAGTACCAGGCCTATATCGAGCCGCAGCTGACCAGCATCGTGCGCGCGATCCTGTTCGGCAACGCGGATCTTGACAGCGATGAGATCACCGCCGCGATGCACGCGGTGGCAAGCGAAGCGCGCACCATCGAGGGACGGCTATCGAAGTCCGAGTGGATCGTGGGAGACTCCTGCTCGGCGGTCGACATGGTGGTGTTTCCGGGTATCCAGTTGCTGCGGCGCGCGCTGGAGAAGCCGCAGGCGCGCGAGCTTTCCTCGCGCTTCATGCCGATAGAGGTGAACTATCCGGCGCTCGGGCGCTGGCTGGCGCGCGTTGCCGCCCTGCCGGGCTACGAGCGCACCTACCCGCCGCACTGGCGCGCGAGCTGACCGCGCCACGGCGGATGCGTCCAGCGCGTCAAATTGAGCCGCGCTGGTCCGATTGATACCCTGCCTCGTGCCCTCGCACCTCGACTGAAAGGCTGTTTAGCGAAGCATCATGAGTGACAATCACAAGATTCACGTCGATTTTCCCGGACGGATCCTGTTCATCGGTTTCGGCAGCATCGGCCAGGGAGTTCTGCCGCTCGTGTTGCGGCACATCGGCGTCGCCCCCGAGCGCATCACCATCGTGACCGCCGAGGACAAGGGGAGCGAGGAGGCCGCGAAGTACGGCGTGCAGTTCGTCAAGGAACGCCTGACGCGCGAGACCTACCGCCGGGTGCTGAACCCCCTGCTCGGGCGCGGCGACTTCCTGATCAATGTTTCCGTCGACGTATCGAGCATCGCGCTGATCAAGCTGTGCTGGGAAAAAGGCGCGATGTACCTGGACACCTGCATCGAGCCGTGGCCGGGCGGCTACACCGATCCGACCGTGCCGGCGGCGCGCCGCACCAACTACGCCTTGCGCGAGGAGGCTCTTGCGCTGCGCGCCGGCAATGCGCGCGCTCCCACCGCCGTGCTCACGCACGGCGCCAACCCGGGCCTCGTGTCACATTTTCTGAAGCAGGCGTTGCTGAACATTGCCGCCGACACCCAGGTGGACGCCGGCAGCCCCAGCTCGCGCGCCCAGTGGGGCGAGCTCGCGCGCCGTCTGAACGTGAAGGTCGTGCACATCGCCGAACGCGATACGCAGATCTCGAGCTTACCCAAGCAGCCAGGAGAGTTCGTCAACACCTGGTCGATCGACGGCTTCGTCAGCGAGGGCTCGCAGCCGTGCGAGATGGGTTGGGGCTCCCACGAGCGCAACTTTCCCCGCGACGGCAAGCGCCACGATTTCGGCTGCATGGCGGCGATCTACCTGAGCCGGCCGGGGGCGGGCACCAAGGTGCGCACCTGGACGCCGCGCGCCGGCCAGTTTCACGGCTTGTGCATCACGCACGGGGAGGCCATCTCGATTGCCGACTATCTCACGGTGCGCGACGGCGCGCAGGTGGCCTACCGGCCCACGGTGCACTACGCCTACCACCCCTGCGATGCCGCCGTCCTGTCGGTGCACGAGCTTGCCGGGCACAACTTCGTGCAGCAGGAGCGCCAGCGCATCCTGATGGGTGACATCACCGCCGGCATCGATGAGCTCGGTGTGCTGCTCGCCGGCCACAAGAAGAATGCCTATTGGTACGGTTCGCAATTGTCCATCGCGGAGGCGCGCAAGCTCGCCCCCTACAACAATGCCACGAGCCTGCAGGTATGCATCGCGGTGCTCGCAGGCGTGGTGTGGGCGATGGAGAATCCGAATCTTGGCCTCACCGAGCCGGATGAAATGGATTTCCGCCGCAGCCTCGAGATCTGCATGCCCTATCTTGGGCCCGTCGTCGGGGAGTACAGCGAGTGGACCCCGCTGCATGAGCGCGAGCGGCTGTTCCCCGAGGACATCGACAAGAGCGATCCCTGGCAGTTTAAGAACGTGCGGGTCAACTGGTAGGCCGCCTAGCGCCCCTTCAGGCATCGCTCGTACTCGATGGACACGATCAGGTAAGCGCAGGCGCCAGCGGGAGTGGCAACGCTCACCTGCTCGTCGAGCGAGCGGCGCAGCAGCGCCCGCCCGAGCGGTGAATCCATGCTGATGTACCCGGGTGCCATGTCGAATTCGTCCGGCCCGACGATGCGATAGCGCGCGCGCGCGCCGTCCGCGGCCTCGATTTCAACCCAGGCTCCGAAGAACACCCGCTGCGCGTCCGCCGGCGCCTGCTCGACGATTACCATGCCCTCCAGGCGCCGGCGCAGGAAGCGCACGCGGCGGTCGATTTCCCGCAGGCGGCGCTTGCCGTAGATGTACTCGGCATTCTCGGAGCGATCGCCCTGTGCGGCGGCGGCGGCCACGGCCTGGGTGACCTGGGGGCGCTCCTCGCGCCACAGCTGCTCGAGCTCAGCCCGCAGCCGGCGCGCCCCCGCCGGGGTGATGTATTTCGAGCCCGACGGCAGGGCCTGCCGAAAGCGTCCCATCGGCTAATTTCCCGTGAATTATGTCGCACTCAGCCGCACTAGCTTTTACAGAAATCCGGGGTTCTGTGGAACATCTCACGGACACCCTGCGCATCGCGCAATTAACCTTTGAGCGTGGCTAGTAAGTACTACACGCACTTCGTTACTCACACCGGAAAGCCGCGCAACCCCGGCGGCAGCGAGTGGAGCGGGGTCGTGGAGCTGCGGCAGCCGCTGAACTACGCGCGGGCCAACCGGGAATTGCGCGCGCTGCTGGCACAAAGTTTCGACCTCGATTCGGAGGACATCCGGATCCTGCATTGGGCTCGATTGCACTGAATCCCCTGGCGGACTTCCTTCCCTTCATCGAAGGTCCGCCCTTACCAACCCCAGGCCTAAAAACCTGGGGTTTTTTTTGCTGCGGGCGTCGGCGGCTCAACGCTGTTTCCTTGCGAGAGGTATCGTCGCGCACTTCTTCGGCATCGGCGCCGCCCATCCCTTGTGAGCCGGGTGTTCCCGCAGCGGCAGTCGACGCGGCTTTCCCCGGCGTGTGACAATCGCGGCCCCCGGGGCGGCCCGGATTTTGTCGAAGCCGAGGAGAATCCGATGCGCGCGTGGTCCCTAGCCTTTATGGCTGCCGCAGTGTTCCTGCTCTCGGGATGTGGCTACAACTCACTGCAGTCGCAGGACGAGGGCGTGAAAGCGGCCTGGTCCGAGGTCGTGAACCAGTATCAGCGCCGCGCTGATCTCATTCCCAATCTGGTCAACACCGTCAAGGGCTACGCCGCCCAGGAACAGAGGGTACTGGTCGAGGTGACCGAGGCGCGCGCCAAGGTCGGCTCGATCCAGGTGACGCCCGAGGTGCTCAACAACCCGGAATTGTTCCAGAAGTACCAGGCGGCGCAGGGCCAGCTCAGCGGCGCGCTGAAGAGCCTTCTGGCCGTGTCCGAGCGGTATCCGGATCTGAAGTCGGATCAGAACTTCCGCGACCTGCAGTCGCAGCTCGAGGGCACCGAGAATCGCATCACGGTAGCGCGCAACCGCTACATCCAGGCGGTGCAGAGCTACAACGTGGCGGTGCGCTCCTTCCCGGTTAATCTGACCGCCAAGATGTTCGGGTTCCAGGTGAAGCCGAACTTCACGGTGGCCAACGAAACTCAGATCTCTTCGGCCCCGACGGTCAGCTTCGACACCAGTACCCCGGGGGCCGCGGCCACCCCGCCGGCCACGCCCGCAGGACAACCCCCGACGCGATGATCAGGGGCTCGCGCCGCGCCCGCGGCTGGGCGGGATTCGCGCTGCCGCTGCTGCTGGGGATGAGCCTGGCGGCGGCGGCGCAGACGCCGCCCGCAGCAGGGCTGCAGCCGATTCCAAAACTCACCGCCCAGGTCACCGACCTCACCGGCACGCTGAGCGCCGCGCAGCAGAGTGCGCTCGAGCAGAAGCTCGCCGCCTTCCAGTCCGCCAAGGGCTCGCAGCTGGCAGTGCTGATCGTGCCCACCACTCAGCCCGAGGACATCTTCCAGTACTCCGTGCGGGTGGTCGAGCAATGGAAGCTTGGCCGCAAGAAGGTGGACGACGGCGCGCTGCTCATCGTCGCCAAGAACGATCGACGTGTGTGGATTCAGGTGGGGTATGGCCTGGAGGGGGTGCTGACCGATGCCATCTGCAGCCGCATCGTCGCCGAGATCATCACACCGGCCTTCCGTCAGGGAAATTTTTACGGCGGTATCGATGCGGCCCTGGAGCAGATGATCAAACTCATCAACGGCGAGCCGTTGCCGCCGCCGCAAGCGGGCTGGCAGTCGCGCGGTTCGGCTCACGGTACCGCGCTGCTGCCGGAGCTGCTGTTCGCCGTGCTGATCGGTTCGGTCGTGCTGCGCGGTGTGTTCGGGCGCACCCTCGGCTCGGCCTTCACGGGCGTCGGAGCCGGACTACTGGTCTGGCTGGCTGCCCATGCGCTGCTGCTGGCGGGAGCTGCCGCGGTGGGCGCATTTCTCCTCGCCCTGCTCCTGGGCGTGGCCGGCGGCAGCGGCTGGTCGAGCATGCCGCGCTCGGGAGGGTTCGGCGGCGGCGGGTTCGGCGGTTTCGGGGGGGGTGGTTTGGGCGGGGGCGGATTCAGCGGGGGCGGCGGTGGCTTTGGCGGCGGCGGAGCGGGCGGGAGCTGGTAGGCCATGAAACTGCTGCGCCTGCTGCGTCACCTCACCACCACCCGCTGGAGCACGCGCCGGCGCTTCCCGCCAGCCGTGCGGGATGCCATCGAGCAGGCCATCGGGGAATGCGAGGCGCGCCACGGCGGTGAGATCCGCTTCGTGGTCGAGACCGCCTTCGACCTGCCGGAGCTCATGCGCGGCCTGCCCACACGGGCGCGCGCCCTGCAGGTATTCGGGCAGTTCGGCGTATGGGATACCGCGCACAACAACGGCGTGCTGATCTACGTGCTCATGGCCGATCGTGCGGTCGAGATCGTCGCCGATCGCGGCATCGCATCGCGTATCCACCAGAACGAATGGGAGGCGGTGTGCCGCCAGATGCAGCACCATTACCGTGAAGGTCGCTTTCGCGACGGCTCGGTGGTGGGGATCCTGGGGGTCGGTGCGCTGCTCGGCCGGCACTTCCCGGGAAAGGCCGCCAGCGACAACGAGCTGCCCGACCAGCCGGTGTTCCTGTAGCGGATCCCAGACAATCCGGCCCAGGCGCGATATCAGTCATAATTCTCTCATGAAGGTGTCTTCCGCCCGCGCTGCGACCGCTGCGCTCGCGTGCCTCGCGCTCGCCGGCTGCTCACTGTGGGGCGCGTGGCGCCATCCTGCCGCGCCGCCGCCCGCGCCCGCGCCCGCGCCTGCGCCCGCGCTGCCGCCCCTGCCGGTGGCAAACGAGCGCTTCGAGATCAACCCCGGTGATGATGTGGTCGGCGTCGTGCAGGTGGTGACGGCGGGCAAGGAAGACACACTCACCGACATTGCGCGCCGCTTCAACGTCGGCTACGAGGAAATTCAGCGCGCCAACCCCAAGGTCGACCCATGGCTGCCCGGCGAGGGGCGCGAGATCATCGTGCCCACGCAGTTCATCCTGCCGGACGCCCCGCGCACCGGGCTCGTCATCAACATCCCGGCCATGCGTATTTTCTACTTCCCGCCGACCAAGCACGGCGAGCCGCAGGTGGTGCTGACCCATCCCATCGGCATCGGCAAGGTCGGCTGGCGTACACCGGAAGGAGTGACCAAAATCGTGCGCCGGCAGAAGGATCCCACCTGGCGCGTGCCGGTGTCGGTTCGCAAGGAGCATCACGAGAACGGCGAGGACCTCGACCCGGTGATCGGACCGGGGCCCGACAATCCGCTCGGCAAGTACGCGTTCTACCTGCAGTGGCCGAGTTACCTGATCCATGGCACCAACAAGCCCGCCGGCGTCGGGCTGCGCTCGAGCCATGGCTGTATCCGCCTCTACCCCGAGGACATCGAGCAGTTCTTCAACATGGTGCCGATCGGCACGCAGGTACGGGTCGTCAACCAGCCGTTCGTGTTCGGCTGGCTTGACGGGCAGCTCTACATGCAGCCCTTTGACGTGCTCGAGGATGACACCCGCGACTGGAAGAAGGCGCAGAAAAAGCTCCTCACGGCTTCGCTGGCGACGCGGCTTCAGCAGCAGGTGCAGGCGCACCACGAGCAGGTGGACTGGACGCTGGTGTCGAACCTGGCGCGCGCCGCGCGCGGCGTGCCGGTGCCGATCACGACCAGCGGTGCGAGCGTGGATGCGATCCTGGCGGCCGCCGCGCGCGTGCAGAACGTGCTGCCGGAAGGCTCGACCTGGGATGGCAAGTCGGACCTGCCGATGGACGAGGCCACCTTTCAGCAGATGCTGTCCGAGAAGGAGCCGGATGCCGCGGCCCCGGCAGCGCCGGCGGCCGATTCCGGCAGCGCAAATCCGCCGCCGCCGCAGGGCGCTGCACCGGCGCCGCAGAACTCGCCCACGGCAGGGGCGGCGAAGACGCAGCCGCCCACTCCCAAGAACGGCGGCTGAGGAGTGTGGTCGCGTTGACGGCGCTGTCGGAGTGGCTGCAGCTCATGCTTGCGGAAATCACGCGTAAGCGCGAGGAGCTCGAACGCGCGCGCGCTGAAGCTGAGCGACGCGAGCGTGAATATGTCGTGCGCAAGCCTGACGCAGCGCACCGTGACTCAGATGAGGCATGAGAATCTGACCGTGCCCTGACTCGCTGTGTTAGAGTCACGCGTGCAGAACCGAAGAGGCGCTTGAGTGGCCGACAGCCCCGCGTCCGGCGTACAACTCTCAGAACAAAGCCGTGACAGTCACGCGATTGACCGCGTGCCGACGGGAGTCACTGCGTTCGTGGGTCGCACTCTCAAGGGCCCGGTGAGCCAGGCCGTCCCGGTCAGAAGTTTCGCCGAGTTCCAACAGCATTTCGGCGGCCTGTGGCAACCGGCCACCCTCTCGTATGCCGTCGAGCAGTTCTTCGAGAACGGCGGCCGCGAGGCGCGCATCGTGCGCGTCGCCAACGGTACGCGACCGGCCACGATCACATTGCCCGCGGGCTCCAAGGCACTGAAGCTCGTGGCTCTCAATCCGGGCTCACGCGAGTACCTGCGCGCCTCGGTCGACTACGATGGCCTCAGCGCCGCCGAGCACGAGCGCTTCAACCTCGTAGTGCAGCGCGTGCGCACGGCAGGCTCGGAGCAGGTTGAAGACCAGGAGATCTACCGCCGCATGTCAGTGGCGCCCGCGTCCGGGCGCTTTGTCGGCGACGTATTGCTGCAGTCACGTCTGGTAAGGATGCAGGGCACGGCTCCCGCGCAACGCCCCGACCGCTCCGCCGGCGGCCCCGGCGGCGTGGTGGTCGGCTACACGCTCTCCAACCCCGACGGCGACGATGGTGCACCGCTCACCGACTACGACATCATCGGCTCCTCGGCCAACGGCACCGGCCTGTTCGCGCTCGGCGGCGTAACGCGCTTCAACATGCTGTGCATCCCGCCGCTCGCGCGCGAGCGCGACGTTGGGCTCTCGACGCTGCTGGTGGCGGCGCGCCTGTGCCGCGAGCGCCATGCGCTGCTGCTGGTCGACCCGCCCGCCGCCTGGACCTCTGCGCCCGAGGCGCTCGAGGCGCTGCGCACCTGGCCCTTCCGCAGCGACAGTGCCGTCATGTACTACCCGCGCGTGCAGGCCTTCGACCGCCTGCGCGGACGGGTTGAGACCTTCGGCTCCTGTGGCGCGGCGGCGGGGATGATCGCCCGCCTGGATGAGAGCTGGCCGGTGTGGACGGCAGCCGAGAGTGAGGCGGCGATCCTGCGTCCCGGGCTCAGGCCGGCGGTGCCGGTGTCGGACGCCGACCGTGTACGGCTGGCGCAGGCGGGCGTGAACACCTTGCTGTCGGTGCGCGCCGGCTCGCGCACCGGCGTCGCCCCGCGCACGCTCGGAACCGGCGGCCGCGGCACCACCGACTGGAAGTACCTGTCGGCGCGCCGCCTTGCGCTGTTCGTGGCGGCGAGCGTCGAGCAGGGCACCCGCTGGGTGTTGCTCGAGCACAATGGACCGTCCACCTGGCAGCGCGCGCGCGCACAGGTGGAGAGTTTTCTCGATGAGCTGGCCGCTCAGGGAGCCTTCGCGGGCGCGACCAGCGAGGACAGCCATTTCGTCATCGCTGATGAGCGCGTCAACCGGCCGCAGACTCTCGCCGAGGGCAAGTTCAACCTGCTGTTCGGCTTTGCGACCAGCAAGCCGGGCGAGTTCGATACCTGGCTGGTCACCCACCGCGCCGGCGCCAGCCGGGTGCGCCCGGTGTCGGTGAACCGCTCGAAAACTTCGCAGCAGCGTGTGGAGTGGGAAATCGAAACCTCGATCCTGCGCCACTGAACGGCCTCGAGAGCCGCCTCAGCCTGCGGCGCCGAAGCCCCCGCCGCCCGGGGTGAGGATCGTGAGCTCGTCGCCCGCAGCCACCTCGAAGCGTGCCGTGGCAGCCAGCGCCTCCACGGCTCCCCCGACCCGGCGGATGCGCGCCTCGCCACGCGCCGCGGGCTGACCGCCGCAAAGCCCGAACGGCGCGATGCGGCGATGGTTGGCGAGCAGCGCCCCGTATAGGGCGCTGCGGAACTCGAGGCGCCGCACGATCCCGTCGCCGCCGTGATGGCGGCCGACGCCCCCGGAACCCTGACGGATCGCGAACTCGCGCACCAGCACCGGGAATTCACCTTCGAGGATCTCAGGATCCGTCAGACGCGAGTTGGTCATATGGGTCTGCACGGCATCGCAGCCATCGAAACCCGCCCCGGCGCCCGCCCCTCCTGCGATGGTCTCGTAGTACTGCAGTCGCGCATCCCCGAAAGTGAGATTGTTCATGGTGCCCTGCGAGGCGGCGAGCACACCGAGCGCACCGTACAAGGCATCGACGATGCACTGCGAGGTCTCGACGTTGCCGGCCGCCACGGCCGCGGGGGGCTGCGGGTCGAGCATCGAGCCGGCCGGCACCACGATGGTCAGCGGCGTAAGACACCCCTCGTTGAGGGGGATCGGCTCATCGATCAGGGTGCGGAAGACATACAGCACCGCGGCGGTGCACACCGCCCGCGGTGCATTGAAGTTGTGCGGGCCCTGCGCGGAGGTGCCGGTGAAGTCCACGCGCGCGCGGCGCGCCTCGCGGTCGATGTCGATCTGCACCGCGATAACCTGGCCATCGTCCATCTCGTAGCGGAAGGCGCCGGGCGTCAAGCGCGCGATCGCCTGGCGCACGCACTGCGTGGCATTGTCCTGCACGTGGCGCATGTACTGCCCGAGCGCGTCACGGCCGTGACGTTGCGCCGCGCGTTCAAGTTCTGCGATGCCGCGGGCGTTGGCGGCGAGCTGCGCGCTCAGGTCCGCGACGTTCTGCCCGGGGTTGCGCGCCGGCCAGGGACCCGCGCCGAGCGCGGCCCGCAGCTGCGCTTCGCGCAGCGCGCCGCCCGCTACCAGATGAAAGCATTCGAACAGGATGCCTTCCTCGCCGATGGTGCAGCTGAAGGGCGGCATGGAGCCCGGGGTCACGCCGCCGATGTCGGCGTGGTGTGCGCGCGAGGCGACGTAGAAGTCCGGCCGCTCCCCGCCGCTCATGAACACCGGCGTCACCACAGTCATGTCCGGCAAATGGGTGCCGCCGTGGTAGGGGCTGTTGAGGAGCCACGAGTCTCCGGCCGCAAGCTTGCCCTGCTGTGCCTGCATGACCGCCCGCACGCTTGCGCCCATCGAGCCTAAGTGCACCGGCATGTGCGGCGCGTTCGCCACCAGTCCGCCGTGCTCGTCGAACAGCGCACACGAGTAGTCGAGGCGCTCGCGGATGTTCACGGACTGCGCCGTGGCCTTGAGCACCTCACCCATCTGTTCGGCGATGTGCATGAACAGGTTGTTGAATATCTCGATGCGCGCCGGATCCGCAGTCGTGGCGGCACGCCGCGCGCGCAGCGGCGCAGCATCGCTCAGCAGTAGCGCGCCATCAGCCGCGGGCCGCGCTCGCCAGCCGTCCTCGAGCACCACGGTACTGTGCGGCTCGACGACGAGCGCAGGTCCCTCGAGTTCGGTGCGCAGCGCGCTCATCGGCACGAGCGGTACTTCGCGCCAGCTGCCGAACCAGGCGCTGACGTGCGCCGGCAAACCGCCCGCGAGCTGCGGCGGCGGTATCACAAGTGATGCGGCGTCGATGGAGGCGGCGCGCGCCTCGACGCGCAACGCCTCGATCATCACCTGCAAAGAGTGCGCCGCAAAGCCGAAGCGCTTGAGATGCTCCGCGTGAAAGCGGGTCCGCACCTGCTCGAGTGCGCCGACTGGCACCGACAGGGTGACGTCGCTGTCGCCGGCGCGCAGCTCAAGAAGCTGTGCGACGTGCACGCCGGCAGCCTCAGCGGGCTCTTCCAGCTGCACGGCGAGCTGCTCGCGTGCCTGCGAGTCAAGGGCCGCCAGCCTGTCACGCGCCTGAGCCAGTCCGGGCTCGCTCAGCTCCTGGCGCAGGCTCGCGCGGCGCACCGCCAGGCGATCCGCCACGCCGATGCCGAACGCGGACAGCACGCTCGCCAGCGGGTGTACCAGGATGCGGCGCACGCCGGCGGCGCGCGCCACGCGGCAGGCGTGCTGGCCGGCGGCGCCACCGAAGCAGAACAGCGTGAAATCGCCCGCATCCAGGCCCTGGCGGGTGGACACCTGCCGGATGGCGTTCGCCATCGACTCGACGCCCACTTCAAGAAATGACTCCGCGATCGCCTCCGGGGTGCAGCCGCCGGAGACCTCGCGGGCGGCGCGCGCGGTGAGCGCGGCGAATTTCTCGGCCACGATGGCGGTGTCGATACGCGTGCGGCCGTCGTGACCGAACACCGCCGGCAGCGTGTCGGGCCGCAGGTGCCCGAGCAGCACCTGCACGTCAGTCAGAGTCAGCGGACCTGCGCGCCCGTAACAGGCGGGTCCGGGCTCTGCGCCCGCCGAAGCCGGGCCGACACTGAAGCGGCCGTCACGGTAGGCGAGGATCGAGCCACCGCCGGCGGCGATGCTGTGCACGTCGAGCATCGGCTGGGCGAGGCGCACACCGGCGATGCGGTGCTCGAAGCGCTGCGGCAGCTCCCCGTCGATCAGGGACACATCCGTCGAAGTGCCGCCCATATCAAAGCCGATCAGGCGCGGGTAGTTGAGCCGCTCGCCGACCCAGCGCATGCCGATCAGGCCGCCCGCCGGCCCCGACAGCACGCTCGACATGGCATGAAAGCTCTCCGCTGCCGCCAGTCCGCCGTTGCTCTGCATGAGAGTCAGGCGGGCGGCCGGATCAAGCCCGGCGAGCTGCGCCTGCAGCTCGGCAACGTAGCTGCGCAGCGGCAGGGCGAGATACGCATTGAGCACCGTGGTCTCGCCGCGGGTCACATAACGCACCAGCGGGGAGAGTTCGTGCGAGACCGAGACCTCCTCGAAGCCAAGCTCGCGGGCGCAGGCGGCGGCGGCCCGCTCGTGCTGCGTGTGACGCCAGCCGTGCAGGAACACGATGGCGACCGCGCGGCGCCCGGCCTCACGTGCGCGTGCCAGATCGCCCCTGAGGCGCGCAAGATCGAGCGCCGTGAGCACGCTGCCGTCGGTGTCGATGCGCTCGGCGGCCTCGATCACACTCGCGTACAGGCGTTTGGGCAGCACGATGTCGCGCGCGAAGATGTCGGGACGATTCTGGTAGCCGATACGCAGCCCATCGGCGAACCCGGCCGTGGTGACGAATACCACCGGCTCGCCGCTGCGGGTGAGCAGGGTATTGGTGGCAACCGTGGTACCCACCTTCACCGCCGCGATGACGGGGGTGCGCGCGGCGGCCACGCTCGCGAGCTCCTCGAGCATGGCGCGCGCCGCGGCAAGGCCAGGATCACCCGTTGACGGGTCGCCTGCGGCCGAGGGCACCTTGCGCACGTGCAGCACACCCTCGGGCGAGAGCCCGATCACGTCGGTGAAGGTTCCGCCCCGATCGATCCAGAACTGCCACGCCTTGCGCAGGACCTCATGACCGCGAGGTGCTAGCTTTAGCGTTTCCATTGCCTGCATTATTCGCGCATGCGCGTCCCAGTGCCCAACAGCCCGCCATGCCAGAGCCGCTGACCGCCCGCCACGTGGTGTTCTCTCATGGCCAGGATGCCGGCCCGTGGGGGCGCAAGATTTCCGTGCTGGCGGAGGTGGCGCGCGCGGAGGGCTACGAGGCCCACTCCGTCGACTACCGGGGCATCGAGGAACCGCGCGCGCGGGTGGCGCGGCTGGTGGACTTCTGCAAGGAGCTGGCAGGCGATCTGGTGCTGGTCGGCTCCAGCCTCGGCGGCTACGTTGCGGTGGCCTCGGCCTCTTTGCTGCATGCCCGCGGCGTGTTCCTCATGGCGCCGGCGCTGTACATGGAGGGCCTGCCGCAATTGCGCGCAGGACTCGATTGCCCGACCGCCGTGGTGCACGGCTGGCGCGACGATGTCGTGCCCTACGAGCACAGCGTGCGCTTCGCGCAGTCGCACAACGCGGCGCTGCATCTTCTGGAGAGTGATCACCGTTTGCACAACCAGGTGCGGGTGATCCAGTACCTGTTCGAGTATTTCCTCATCGCCCTCGACCTGCCCACTATCGCCCTGGAATAGACTCAGCGGCGCTCGCGGATGGCCCGTGCGGCGAGCCGGTCCACCAGCTGTGGCACGATCAGGCGTGCAAAGCGCACCAGCCGCCCGCGCCTTGATGTGATCAGGAGGCGCTGCCGGGTAGCCATGGCCTGAACCATCAGCCGCGCACATTCATCGGCGCTCATGAGGTGGGACTCCTGCATCGGACTTAGCCCGAGCGGCGCACCGTTGGGGCCGATGGCGCGGCGGTGCAGCTGCGTCACGACAAAGTCGGGTGCGATGATCGTCACGTCGACCCCGCTGCCGGCAAGCTCGATGCGCAGCGACTCGAAAAAACCCACCATCGCGTGCTTGCTGGCCGCGTAGCCGGTGCGTTCCGGCACTCCGGTGAGGCCGGCGAGACTTGCGACCGCCACGATCAGACCGCGTGAGGCCTTCAGGTGCGGCAGCGCGGCAGCGGTGGTGTACACCGCGCCGAGGTAGTTCACCGCCAACAGCTGTGCGTACACGGCGAGGTCGGTGACGGTGTCCAGGCGCGACCACATGGTGAAGCCGGCATTGTTGACCAGCACATCGATCCGGCCGAAGCGGGCCACGGTTTGCGCCACCAGGCGCGTGCAGTCCTCGCGCACGGACACGTCCGCGGCGAGGCTAAGCGTCGGCGCGCCACGCGCCGTGCAGTCCCGCGCGACCTGCGCCAGGTGTTCCTGGTCGCGCCCGCTGAGTGCCAGTTGCGCCTGTTGCTGCGCCAGTTGCAGTGCCAGCGAGCGCCCGATGCCGGCGGACGCGCCGGTGATCAGCACTGTCTTGCCGGCGAAGGTATTCATTGCCACCATCCTGCCCAACGCCGCGCTGCGGCCCGGGAGCCATCATAATCGCAGCGATGAACTGGCTGTTGCGGCGGCTGCTCGCCCTGTGGGTGCGGTTCCGGGTTGTCCCGGAGGATGCCGCTGCGGCGCTGCAGGGTCGCCCGCACCCGCTTTGCTACGTGCTCGAGCGGCGCAGCGTCACCGATCTGGCGATGCTGCAGCAGGCCTGCCAGGCGCTGAGGCTGCCGCGCCCGGGCACGCGCCTGCGCGGCACCCGCGAATTGCGCTCGTTCTTCTACCTGACCCAGCAGCGCGGCTGGTGGGGAGCGCGCCTCGACCGGCGCACGCCCTCCCAGCTGGCGCAGATGATCGCCATCGTGCGTGATTCTGCGCAGGCTGACTTTGAGCTGGTGCCCGCGGCGCTCTACTGGGGCCGTGCGCCGCAAAAGGAAGCATCGTGGCTGCGGCTGCTGCTGGTGGAGGACTGGGCCTTCACCAGCCGGGCGCGCAAATTCCTGCAGGTGCTGTTCAACGGCCGCAACACGCTCATCGAGCTCGATGAACCGCTGTCGCTGCGCGCGTTGCTCGGGGAGGAGCCCGGATCTGCCATGAGCGGCCGGCGCGTGGCGCGCACGCTCGCGGGCGTGTATGCCCGCCAGCGCAACGCGCGCATCGGCCCGGATCTCTCGCATCGGCGCACCATCGTCAATCGCGTGCTGCGCACCCGCGCGGTGCGTGCGGCGGTCGCGCAGGAGATGCGCGACAAGCAGCTGACGCGACACCAGGCGCTGCAGCGCGCCCGCCGCTACGCCTGGGAGATCGCCGCGAATTACTCGCACGCCTTCGTGCGCTTCATGGAGCACGCGCTCGCGTGGCTATGGAACCGGCTGTATGACGGGGTGGAGCTCGGGCACGGCCATACGCTGGCAGAGGTTGCCGAGGGGAACGAGATCATCTACGTGCCTTGCCATCGCAGCCACATGGATTACCTGCTGCTCGGCTACGCGATCTACGTGCTCGGCTATGCGGTGCCGCACACCGCGGCGGGTGTGAATCTCAACCTGCCGGTGGTGGGGCGTTTCCTGCGCAAGGGCGGCGCATTCTTCATCCGCCGCAGTTTCGGCGCCAACAAGCTCTACACCGTGGTGTTCATGAAGTACCTGGCCGCGATCATGGCGCGCGGTCATGGACTCGAATACTTCATCGAGGGCGGCCGCAGCCGCACCGGCCGGCTGCTGCAGCCGAAGACCGGCATGCTGCTGATGACCGTGCGCAGCTTTCTCGCCGACCCGGTGCGGCCGGTGGTGTTCGTGCCGGTATATTTCGGCTATGAGCGCCTGGTGGAGGGCAACACCTTCATCGGCGAACTCGCGGGGCGCCCCAAGGAGAAGGAGAGCATTCTCGGACTGCTTGGCTCCTGGCGCGTGCTGCGGCAGCGCTTCGGCAAGGTGCACGTCAACCTGGGCGCCCCGATCGCGCTCGACTCGCTGCTCGATGCCCACGATGCCAACTGGCGCACCCGGCGCTTCGATGAGGACACGCGCGTGCCCTGGCTGGCAGCGGCGGTGGACGAACTGGCCGACCGCATCATGCGGAACATCAATTCGGCGGCCGCCGTGACGCCGGTCAACCTGCTCGCCATCACGCTGCTGGCGATGCCGCGCCAGGCGTTGCCGCAGGCGGACCTGATGCGCCAGCTCGACCTGTATCGCGCGCTGCTCGTCTGCTTGCCGTATGGCGAGCGCGTGACGATCACGGCTCTGAGCGGCAGTGAGATCATCGCCTACGGCGAGTCGTTACGGGTGGTGGCGCGCGAGCCCCATGCGCTGGGGGACATCGTGCGCATGAGTGTCGATAGCGCCGTTCTCGCGACCTATTTCCGCAACAATGTGCTGCACCTGTTTGCGCTGCCTTCGCTCGTGGCGTGCGTTTTCGTCAGCAATGCGCGCGTAGCGACGCTCGACATCCAGCGCCTCGGCGCGCGCATCTACCCCTACATCGCGGCGGAGCTGTTCCTGCGCTGGAGCGAGGAGGAGCTGCCGGCCGCAATCGAAGGCGTGCTGGCAGGGCTTGCCGCCCAGGGGCTCATCACCGCCGAGTCGGCCGGCCTTTGGCGGCGGCCGCCGCCGGATTCCCTCGAAGCCATGCAGCTGGCGTTGCTGGCGCAGGCCACGATCCAGACCATCGAGCGCTATTACATGGCGGTGGCGCAGCTGGTGCGAGCCGGCAGCGGCGAGATCACCCAGCAGACGCTCGAGGAGCGCTGCCAGCAGACCGCGCAGCGCATGACCCTGCTGTACGGTCTGAATTCGCCGGAGTTCTTCGATCGGGCGATGTTCGCGAACTTCATTGCGCTGTTGCGCACGCGGGCGGTGATCCGTGCCGGGGCGGACGGCAAGCTCGAATTCGACGAGGTGCTGCTGCGTGTGGCGCGCGACGCACACTTGGTGCTCAGCGAGCAGCTGCGTCACAGGATCCTGCAGATGATGCACGCCTGAAACGGCTTGCCGCGCTGCGTTGCCGAATAATGGACTGCCCGCTCACTACCCGGGTGTTCTCACCGCTCAAGTTTCAGGCCGACATCGGCATCATGCTGACTTTCATGTTCCTGGTGAACATGCTCGCCGCCTGGCCGATCCGGCCACACGGGCTGCCTGCGCGGGGCGCGTCGGCCTTAAGTCTTCAGCGCAGGTAGCCCAGGCCGCGCGCCATGAATGCGGCGCACGCGAGGATCACGATTATCGCGCTGAGCTCGAGCATCAGGCAGGTGCGCACCCGCTGCGTGATCGCCGGCGGAATCTGCGGCACGGTGCCTGACCTGAGGCTCTTGTTCCACGACAGGAAGATGAGGGTCGGGTAGATCGAGATCAGGCCGGCCAATACGAACGCGGCGAACTTTACAAGAAAGAAGGCGTCGTGCCAGTAGTACGCCGGGCCCTTCTCGAAGTAGGCCACGCGCAAGAGGCCCACCAGCAGCACCGTGCCAGCCGAGACTCCGAAGAGGATGTCGGTGCGCGCCAGACGCCGCGCCTGCGCCAGCGAGAGCGGCGGCTTGAACAGCGCCACCTCCACGGCGAGCGTGGCGACCACGGTGAAGGCGGCGAGATGGTGCAGGAACGCCATGAGCGCGCTGGGGTACATGGCTTCACTCCTTACATCTGGTGCGGCGGGCGGTGCGGGGACTTTGCGGCCGCAGCAGCTTTGGCGTCATCCCCGGCGGCGGCTTTCAGCGCTTTGAGGCCGCGTTCAAAGTGGGCACCGAGCTGCCGGTCCATGTCCAGGAACACTCCCATGACCTTCAGAGCCAGAGGCTGCTGTCCGCGCCAGGTCCAGGTCACGTTCGTCGCAGCACCCGCGGGCTCGAGCGTGAACTCATTGATGTTGTGGCAGACGAAGGGCTTTTCGAAGTCTGCCGTCACGGTGAGCGAACGCGGTGCCAGCGCGGCGGTGATCTGCATACGGCCCTTCCCGGCGCTGCCGCTGCCGCGCCACTCGCACACCGCTCCCAGGCCGGCGTCAGCTGCCCCGTAGCTGCGCTCAAGCGACGGATCCTGCTGATCCTGCGGCGCCCAGGCGCTCCAGCAGTGGAAATCAGCAATGAGCGCGAACACCCGCTCAGCCGGTGCCGCAATGGAAATGGAGCGCTGGATCAGCAACACGTCGGGTCTTTGCGCGGCGAGGGCGAATAGGGCGCCGATCGCCAGCACCAGCACGGCGGCACTGGCAACGAACATCAGTCATCCCAGCGCGGCTGCGCGCGCAGCCGCTTGGTGCGCCGCTGCCGGGTCTTGTGCTCAAGGCGTCGCTCGCGCGCGGCGCGCGAAGGCGCGGTGGCCTTGCGGGGCTTGGGCGCCACCAGCGCGCAGCGGATGAGATCGGCGAGCCGTCCTTCGGCCTCGCGGCGGTTTTGTTCCTGGCTGCGGTGATTGCGCGCGATGATGAGTATCGCGTCCTCGGCGGTGAGCCGGCGGCCGCTGAGCGTGCGCAGGCGCGCCTTGACGCCCTCGGCAAGGGCGCTGCTGTGCGCCAGGTCGAAGCGCAGCTGCGCTGCGGTGGCCAGCTTGTTGACGTTCTGGCCGCCCGGTCCGGAGGAGCGCACGAAGGTCAGCGACAGATCGCTGTCCGGGATCACGATCGCAGCGGTTACCGACAGCGCCACGTCACGCTTCGATCAGTCGGCGGCCTTGTCCGCCCCGAGCGGCGGACCCGGCGGGACCGGCGGCGGCACGCGCGGTACACGCGGCTCGAGTCTGCGCACCTCCTGCTGCACCACAGGGATCCTGACGCCGTGCAGCTTGAAGATCCGCCAGATGGCGCGGTTGACGTCAGAGCGCACGTTATTCACCCCGTTCACCGGATCTGCGATCCAGAAGCGGATCTCGAGCCGCATGCCGTTGTCCTCGAAGCTGATCAGGCGCGATACAGGGGGAGGATCGTGCAGGATGCGCGGATGGTTTTCGGCCGCCTGCAGCAATAGCTGCAGCGCCACTTCCGGATCATCGTCGTAGCTCACCGTCACCGGCAGCTTCAGCCGCACGCGCTGATCCGAGTAGCTCCAGTTGATGAAGGAGCTGGTGATCAGGTTGGTGTTCGGCACCAGCGTATCGACGCCGTCGCGGTCCCGCACCACCACGTAGCGACCGCGCAGCTCCTGCACCCAGCCGAAGTTGCCGCTGCTCGCTCCGTCGTGACCCGTGAAGCTGATGACGTCCCCGGGCTTGATGGACTTGTCCATCAGCAGCACGAAGCCGCTGACGAAGTTGCTGGCGACCGCCTGCAGGCCAAAGCCCAGCCCAAGTCCGATCGCACCGGTGAGCACGTTGAGGGTGGTCACGTCCACGCCGGCGGCATTGATGCCGAGCAGGATCCCTAAAGCCACCAGCAGGAAGTTGGTGAACTTCGAGATTCCGACCCGCGTCGAGACGGCAACCTGATCGAGCCGCATCACGTGGCGCTCGATGACGCGCGCGATCAGGCTGGTCACGATCACGAACGCGGTGACCACCACCAGCCCCTTCAGCAGCGCCCACAGGCTGAACTGGGTCTTGCCCGGTATGAGGTTGACGTGGTTGAGGCTCGCCTCCATCAGGTCGAGCCAGCCGAGCAGCGCCGCCGCGACGATGAACCAGAGGGTCAGCGTGATGCTGCGCTCGCGCGTGCGCACCCAGGATCCCTGCCCGAGCAGGAGGCCGAGGATGTATACGGCCAGGCGCACCACCGCCAGCGCCGTGACGATGCGTATCGCCGCGCCGATCACATCCGTCGGGATGTCGAGCGAGACCAGCGCTGCGTGCCCGGCGCACAGCGTCACCAGGGCGGCGAGGATCGGAGCCAGCAGCACCAGTCCCTCGAGTGCATGGTCCAGCCAGTGCTCGGCGCGCGGCGGCAGGTCGGCGGCGACGTCGCGCGCGCGGCGCGCACGCAGCACCCGCGTGACGCCCAGGCCGACCACCCCCGCGATCAGCATCGCGACAACCGCGGCGACCACCTGCGGGGAGGTGAGCTGTCCCAGGAAGCCGCGTACGGCGCTGCCGGCGCTATCCATCAGGCATTCAGATCCGGGATCAGCTGACTCTCGAGGCGGGCGATCTGGTCCTTGAGCAGGAGCTTGCGCTTCTTCAGGCGCTTCATCTGCAGCTGATCGATGTGCATATCGAGCGACAGACGCGAGATGACTTCATCGAGGTCGCGATGCTCAATGCGCAACTGACGCAGCTTTTCCACGTTGCGGAACAGCTCGCGATCGACGTTGTCTTCGATTTCCGCCATGCGGGGGATGCCCAGTATCTGGAGCTGTTGGCGGCGGCCCCAAGGAACCAAAGCTTAGCCGAGCGGCGCTCCGAGTGCCACGGGGCTTGTCAGCGGCCCCGTCCGCGGGAGGGGGCCCGTCCCGGACGCCCTCCCTTGTGGCCACCGCCGCCCCCGCCCCCGGGACGGCGCCCGCCCGGACGCTGTGGCCGACCATGGGGTCGATAGACATGCGGCGGTGCGACGACGCCGATCGCCATCAGCTCGGGGGCGATCGGGGCGAAGGGAATCTTGTGCCCGACATAACTTTCGATGTCCGGCAGCGATACCGCGTATTCCTCGCACGCGAAACTGATGGCATCGCCTTCCGCACCGGCGCGGGCCGTGCGGCCGATGCGGTGCACGTAGTCGGGCGGATCCTGCGGCAGGTCATAGTTGAACACGTGGCTCACGTCCGGGATGTGCAGGCCGCGTGAAGCCACATCGGTGGCGATGAGCACGGCCAGGCTCCCCTCGTGGAAATCGCGCAGGAAGCGCAGGCGTTTGTTCTGCGGCACGTCGCCCGAGAGCGCCTGGGCATGGAAGCCGTTCGCCTTCAACACGGTCTCGAGCCGCTCGGCGGCGCGCTTGGTGTTCACGAATACCATGGTGCGATGTGCTTCGCTCTGGCGCAAAATGCCGATGAGCAGCGGGATTTTCTCCTCCATGGAGGGGTAGTACATGATCTGGCGCACCTGATCGACCGTCATCTTGTCGGGCTCGATCCGCACCAGTTCGGGATTGTTCATGTGCTCGTAGGCAAGCTCGAGCACCCGGTGGGAGAGGGTGGCCGAAAACAGCATCGACTGGCGGCGCTCAGGATGGGGCAGGCGGCGCAGGATGTAGCGGATGTCGGCGATGAAGCCGAGGTCGAACATGCGGTCCGCCTCATCGAGGACCAGCACTTGCGCGTGGCGCAGGTCGAACACACGCTGCTTGAAATAGTCGATCAGGCGGCCCGGTGTGCCGATCAGCACATCGCACCCTTCGCCGACCTGCTGACGCTGCTTCTCGTAGTCGATGCCGCCGAAGACGACGCTGTGCCTGAGGCCGGTATGGGCGCCGAGCACCAGCGCGTCATGATGGATCTGCACCGCGAGCTCCCGGGTCGGCGCGACGATCAGGGCGCGTACCGATGTCGGACTGCGGCTCGCTGCGGCAGGCCGCGTGAGCAGGTTTTGGTACAGAGCCACCAGGAACGCCGCAGTCTTGCCGGTGCCGGTCTGCGCCTGTCCGGCAACATCGTGACCGGCGAGTGCGATCGGAAGCGTCTGTGCCTGGATCGGAGTGCAGTTGACGAACCCGGCTTGACGGATGCCCTGCATGACTTCGGGTCTGAGGCCGAGAGAGGCGAAGGTGACGGGAATGTCAGACTGTGGACTGGTTATCAATTCGCACCGCAGACTTGCAAATGGGGCCCGGAAGAGCTAAAAAGTATCTGAAGTCGCGGACCCGCAGGTCCGACCTGCCTCACCGAAGTCCCTTAATTCCTTTTAGGCACATACTCAATCACGGGTTATCAGTGTAACCGTTTAACGCGGTGTTCTGGCATCGCTTTTCGCTTAACCCTTTGCCGGCCCGCCCCGGGATTTTTCCCAAACCCAAGCGATTTTTTCGCGCTCTGCATTGACGGAGGTTGAAACCGCGTGAGCAGCGCCCATATTGTCCATACCACGGATGCCACGTTCGCACAGGACGTCCTGAAGTCTGAGAAGCCGGTGCTTCTGGACTTCTGGGCCGAGTGGTGCGGGCCGTGCAAGATGATCGCCCCGATCCTCGATGAGATCGCGAGCGAGTACCACGACCGCGTCAAGATCGCGAAGATCAACATAGACGAAAACCCGCAGACCCCGCCGAAGTTCGGCATCCGCGGCATACCGACGCTGATTCTCTTCAAGAACGGCACGGTCGAGGCGCAGAAGGTCGGCGCCGTCTCCAAATCTCAACTAGCGGCCTTTCTGGACAGCAACCTGGATCTGGTCGAAAAACGTAAAGAGCACCAATGAGAGGCTATCTCGGTAATCAGGGCCGCAACCGGCCCAACAAGGGACCGCGCCACGGTAACCGTGACGGCAACCGCGGCAATATCAATAATGGCGGGGGGCGTCCCGATGAGATGATGCACGAGCCGGAGCCCTTCGATGTCGATGACTCGGAAATCATAAGTCCGGCCGAGCTGACGCAGTCGCGCAGCTCGATGAACCTCACCGAGCTTAAGGCCAAGCCGATCCACGAGCTGGTCAAGCTCGCCGAATCCATGGGGCTTGAGAGCCTCGCCCGCTCGCGCAAGCAGGACATCATCTTCTCGATCCTCAAGGCCCATGCGAGGAACGGGGAGAACATCTACGGTGACGGCGTTCTGGAGATACTGCAGGACGGCTTCGGCTTCCTGCGCTCGGCGGACGGCTCCTATCTGGCCGGCCCCGACGACATCTACGTGAGCCCGAGCCAGATCCGGCGCTTCAACCTGCGCACCGGCGACACCATTTCCGGCCTCATCCGTCCGCCCAAGGACGGTGAGCGCTACTTCGCGCTCCTGAAGGTGGGCGAGATCAACCTCGACTCGCCGGAGAGTTCGCGCAACAAGGTTCTGTTCGAGAACCTGACGCCGTTCCACCCGACCAAGCGGTTGAAACTCGAGCGCGGCAACGGCTCGACCGAGGACCTCACCGCACGCACCATCGATCTGGTGGCTCCGATCGGCAAGGGTCAACGCGGCCTCATCGTCTCCCCGCCCAAGGCCGGCAAGACGATGCTGCTGCAGAACATCGCCACCGCGATCACCTCCAACCATCCCGAGGTTTACCTCATCGTGCTGCTGATCGACGAGCGGCCCGAGGAGGTCACCGAGATGCAGCGCACCGTCAAGGGCGAGGTGGTCTCCAGCACCTTCGATGAACCGGCTGCCCGCCATGTGCAGGTGGCCGAGATGGTCATCGAGAAGGCCAAGCGCCTGGTTGAGCACAAGAAGGACGTGGTGATCCTGCTCGACTCGATCACACGCCTGGCGCGCGCCTACAACACGGTGGTGCCGTCTTCCGGCAAGGTCCTCACCGGCGGCGTCGATGCCAACGCCCTGCAGCGCCCGAAGCGCTTCTTCGGCGCCGCGCGCAATATCGAGGAGGGCGGCAGCCTCACCATCCTCGCCACCGCGCTCATCGACACCGGCTCGAAGATGGACGATGTCATCTACGAGGAATTCAAGGGTACCGGCAACAGCGAAATCCACCTCGACCGGCGCATCTCCGAGAAGCGCGTGTTCCCGGCGGTCAATATCAACCGCTCCGGGACCCGCAAGGAAGAGCTCATCACCGACCAGGGCGAACTTGCCAAGATGTGGATCCTGCGCAAGCTCCTGCACCCGATGGACGAGCTGGCGGCAATCGAGTTCCTGCTCGACAAGATGAAGGACACCAAGTCGAACGGGGAATTCTTCGAGGCCATGAAGCGCTGACGGCCGCAAGCGGCGGCAGGTGCGAATCGAGTCACGTCGGCACTCTGCGACGCTGGCACAGTCACGGCATCGGTCAGTAAGATTCAGGCAACCCGCTACCGTCGCGGGAGGGAGCCCATCTCGCATGCGCATCTGGCTGCCGGTCGCTGCCATGTTACTTGCGGTGCAAGCGCTGCCCGCGCTCGCCGATCGCGACCCGACTTCCGGCGCACCGCTGCCGCCGCGCAAGCCCTCGACACCCAGTCCGATCACGGATCATTTCTACATCCGTGCCAGTTACTACGTCCCCGACGCGCGTACACACCTGCGGGTCGACCCCTCCTTCGCCGCCCCGGGCGTGACCGGCACCCCGATCAGCGCCGAGAACGACCTGGGGCTACCCGACCGCCTGCACGAGGGGCGCGTGGAGTTCATGTTCCGCATGCGCGAGCGAAACAAGGTGCGTGTCGATTACCTCCAGGCCAACCGCTCCGGCAGCAAGGTGCTCTCAAACGACGTCATCTTCAACAACGACACCTTCGCCGCCGGACAGCTGTCGCAAAGCTCGCTCAACTGGCAGATGTTCGACATCACCTACAGCTATTCGCTGTACCGCAGCGATCGGCTCGAGATCGGTGCGGGAGCCGGGGTGTATCTGCTGCAGATCCAGGCGACCAGCGCGGTGCCGGCGACGTTTCAGTCACAGACGGTGTCGGCGGCAGGTCCGGTGCCGCTGCCCTCACTCGATCTGGCGTGGCATATCTGGCGCGGATTCGCCTTCACCGCGCGCGGCGCTTACCTGCAGGTGCGACTGAATGGGGTGCACGGCTGGCTGGCGGATCTGCACGAAGATCTGCAATACCGCTGGAATCCAAACTTCGTCACCGGGCTGGGATATTCCGCCGTGCGCACCTCGCTCGAGCGCCAGGGCGGCAGCTTCCCGGGCGAGTTCGCCATGAGCATCAGCGGACCGGAAGCCTTCCTGCGTTTCAGCTTCTAGAAGGACGCTTTGGTGCCTCGGGCACTCGCAGTCTTCGCCATAAATGACTGAGCGCGCGGGCGGCAGTTGCGGCGCAGTCGGCACCGCCGCGTCGTCTTTGCTTGGCGCGATGCGCCGCGGCGGCGAACCTCACCGTCAGCGACTCTCCTGCACGATGCGGCCGTTCAGGGGCTGCACGGGCCTTACATCGTGCGGATAGATCCTGGCGAACGCTTCGATCTGCGCCGCGGACATCGCGAGCGGACTCTTCAGCACAAACCACTTCACGCCCTCGCTGCACGGTGGCGCGGTCTGCGATCCCATATACAGGTAGTAACCGCGCTCGCGCGGCAGCATCCCGGCGGGGTTGAGCTCAAGGGCGCCGACTGCGGCCTGGCCCTCGCTCTTTGGCATGTGCTCCCAGAGCTGCTGGATGACGGCGTTGGCAGCTCCCAGCTTCACAAGCACGGCGACTCCGGCAAGTTCTCCGTCAGCCGCCTTGTGCATCAGATGCAGCACCATGTCGTAGGAGCGGCCGTGAACGAGCTCCTCGCTCGGCCGGTGGAAGTGAAACTGCATGAGCTGGTAGCGCTTGCCGCCAACGCTCAGAAAGCTGCCGGCGCCCGGGGGATCGTGGTAATCCACGCGTATGGTGGCCCCGTTGTTGATCACATACCGGATCGGGCTTTTCTGGTACTCGAACCCGAGCGCCGGAAGCTCGGCCTGCTGCGTGGCGCGAATGTCGATCGGGGACTGTTGCCTGCCGGCGCTGCACAAAGCGTACGCAGGATCGAGCTCGCCCCAGTGATCGGCACCGCGCGGACCGCTGTAATCCCAGTGCGTCTTCCAAGGCGACACGTAGTGCGAGTAGTCGGCTTCCTGCGCGCGCGCCGGGCAGCAGGTGGCTGCAGCCAGCAGCAGGAGCAGGGTCGGGAATTGCGCTCTCATCGTGATGCCCGGTGCGTGGATCTTTGCGGGCACGCTAGTCGTTGTAATTCCTCGACACTTCGCTTACCGTAAAACTATGAATGCGCCGCTCGACACCGACGTCGCGATTTCAAGGCTTGCCACCGCCATCGGCGATGCGACGCGCGCCCGCATCCTCGTCAGCCTCATGGACGGCCGCGCGAGGACCGGCACGGAGCTTGGGGCATTGGCCGAGGTCGGCCCCTCGACCACCAGCGCACACCTGCATCGTCTGGAGGCCGCACAGCTGATCACGGTGCGCCCGCAGGGCAAGCACCGCTATTACAGCCTGCGCGGCACGGATGTCGCGGGGCTTCTGGAGCGCCTGAGCGCGCTGGCGGGCGGCAGCCGCGCTTCGTTCGTGTGCAAGGCGCCGCAGCATCTGCGGGCCGCCCGCACCTGCTACGACCACATCGCCGGTACCATCGGCGTGGCCCTGCTTGAGCGCTTCACGGCTCTCGGCTGGCTCGATCCGCGCTCGGGCGACACCGACACGAGCTACGAGCCGAGCGCAAGCGGTGCACGCGCCTTCGCCTGCCTCGGCATCGACCTGGATGCCGCGCGCGCGCTGCGCCGCCGATTCGCCTTCGGTTGCCTCGATTGGACCGAGCGGCGCCACCATCTCGGCGGTGCGCTGGGAGCGGCGTTCCTGGCCCTGGCGCGCAACAGGAAGTGGGTGATCCAGGACCTCGACAGTCGCGCTCTGCGCGTGACGGATCGCGGCAGCAATGAGATGGCGGCGCGCTTCGGCATGCCGATGCACGAGATTCGGGCCGGCACCCTGCCGCGCACGCTTCCCGGTCAGCATTCCGTTACCACGTAGGCCCGCGCGAACAGTTCCGGCATGCGCGCCGCGCGGTGCGTGTCCAGATTGATGCACACATAGTCGGTGCGGGCGCGGGCCAGCGTCTTGTCATCCGACACGCGCTTGATCTGGAAGCGCCGCTCGACGCGCAGCCGGGCATCGGCGCTCACGATCCAGGTGGCCGTGCGCACCACATCCGCCTTCACCGCCGCGAGCAGGTAGTCGATCTCGATGCGCTGAGCTGCCATGCCGCGACGCAGCGCGACGCAGCGCTCGAGCGGCACGCCGAGCGCGGCGGAATGGGCCCAGGCCGCCCGATCGAGCCACCTGAGATACACCGAGTTGTTGACGTGCTCATAGGCATCGATGTCGCTCGCCGCGACGGTCAGCTCGACGAGGTGGGGATTCGGGAAGTCGAAGTCCACCCTCGCCTCAGGGGTGAGCGCGCGCGAGCGCGCGATAGCCGATGTCGTGCCGGTATTGCACGCCGCTCCAGGTTACGGTATCCGCAAGCGCGTAGGCCTCCTGCCGCGCCTCGGCCAACTCCTCGCCCATCCCCACCGCGCACAACACGCGGCCGCCGTTGGTCAAAACCTGGCCTGCCGCAAGCTGCGTGCCGGCATGGAAGATCTTGCCCGGCAGGCGGGCGGCCTCGCCGAGTCCCTCGATCACGTCGCCCTTGCGCACGCGCTCCGGGTAACCTGCGGCGGCCATGACGACGCCGAGCGCGGCGCGCGAGTCCCACGCGGCCTGCACCGTATCGAGCCTGCCGGCAAGGGTCGCCTCGCACAGCACGGTGAGATCGCTGTTCAGTCGCATGAGGATCGGCTGGGTTTCCGGATCGCCCAAGCGGCAGTTGAACTCGAGCACCTTGGGCGTGCCATCGGGCGCGATCATGACTCCGGCGTAGAGAAACCCGCTGTAGGGCGTGCCGTCCGCCGCAAGGCCGCGGATCGTCGGCTCGATGACCTCGTGCATGATGCGTGCATGCAGGGCCGGCGTCACCAGCGGCGCCGGCGAATAGGCGCCCATGCCGCCGGTGTTGGGTCCGCGATCGCCGTCGTTCAGGCGCTTGTGGTCCTGCGAAGTCGCCAGCGGCAGGATGTGCGTGCCGTCTGCCATGACGATGAAACTCGCCTCCTCTCCGGCTAGGAACTCCTCGATGAGCACCTCGCGGCCGGCATCTCCGAACTGTCCGGCGAACATGGCCTGCGCGGCGGCGAGCGCCTGATCGATGGACTCGGCGATCACGACTCCCTTGCCGGCCGCAAGTCCGCTCGCCTTTACCACTAGTGGGGTGCGCTGGCTCTTCACCCACGCCGCATCGAAGGTATCGCGCGTGAAGGTGACGGAACGGCCGGTGGGGATGCCGTGACGGTGCAGGAACTGCTTGGTGAAGGCCTTGGAGCCTTCCAGGCGTGCACAGCGCTCGAGCGGCCCGAAGCACTGCAGCCCGGCCTGAGCGAACGCATCGACGATGCCTGCGACCAGCGGGCCCTCGGGCCCGATGATGGTGAGGTCGATGCGCTCGGAGCGTGCGAGTTTCACCATTCCCGCGATGTCCTCGGCGGCGACGTTCGCGTTGCGCACCTTCGGCTCCATGGCCGTGCCGGCGTTGCCCGGGGCGACCAGCACCTCGGCGACGCGCTCGGAGACAGCGCATTTCCAGGCGAGCGCGTGCTCGCGGCCGCCTGCACCGACGATCAGGACCTTCATCAGTGTCGGAAGTGGCGCATGCCGGTGAACACCATGGCCATGTCGTGCTGATCGGCGGCGGCGATGACTTCCGGATCGCGCTTGCTGCCCCCGGGCTGGATCACGGCGCGAATGCCGTAGCCTGCCGCGACATCGAGGTTGTCGCGGAACGGCAGGAACGCATCGGATGCCATCACGGAGCCTGCCAGCGTGAGGCTCTCATCCGTCGCCTTCATCGCTGCGAGGCGCGTGGAATACACGCGGCTCATCTGGCCGGCACCGATGCCAACGGTGGCCCGCTCGCGTGCGAACACGATGGCATTGGACTTGACGAATTTGCACACACTCCAGGCGAACAGCAGGTCGATGAGCTCCTCGGGCGTGGGCTGGCGGCGCGTCGGCACCGTGAGCGCCTCGGCAGCGAGCGTAGCGACATCGCGTGACTG
>Ga0209624_10000101_pt1 | contig 80345 bp, 79 predicted proteins | sample JacPinW_OM2H0_O1_FD_188565 | JGI IMG/M metagenome (GOLD analysis project Ga0209624, IMG submission 188565) | Forest soil microbial communities from Algoma, Ontario, Canada - Jack Pine, Ontario site 1_JW_OM2H0_O1 (SPAdes) (version 2) | ecosystem: Environmental > Terrestrial > Soil > Boreal... | reverse complement strand
CGACTTCGGCGTCCAAGTGGCGCGCCCGTTCGAACGGGAGGGTGACGTTCGGTGCATCGAGACGCCGGCTGGCGAGGTCGCAAGGACAGTTCATATCGGTCCTTACGATCGATTAAGCGATGCGCACAATGCACTCCATGCTTGGTGTGCTACGCACAGCCGGAAGATCGCGCAAGTTCATGGAAGTCTACGGTGACTGGAACAACGATTCGGCTCTGCTCGAAACGACGATCAAGTATTTGCTAGCCTAAGTCAGCCAACATCGCCATGAGAGTCAATGTCGCCAATCTCCCTCGCGCGGGGTGCATACCCGCCAACATTCGCCAAAGCGGCGCCAGCGCCTCGAAGTTCGCCGATCTCCGTGATGGAACTCCAGTAAAGCGAAATCTGGGCAACTCAGCACTTTTGCACAGTGAAACCCCGCCCGACAATTTGCGTTGACACAGCAGTCTGCATCAATGCGGCCAAAAAAGAAGTATCCGAATGCTGAATGGACAACAGATAGATGTTGCCTCTCGTCAGCGCCTCCGGACGGCCGAAGCTCACCTTCGTCCATTCCGTAATTTCGCGCTGACGGATGGCTGCAGATCGTTACCCTTCGCCGCCTACTACGTCACGCTTAATACCGCAAAATTCGCGAAACAGTTAGACGGCCCCGCGCTACCTTTTTTGGTCTGTCGGATTCGCGGCTGCTAATCGTTTTGGGTTCGTTTTGACTGTGCCCAGTTGTGTGCCTACCGTTTGTCAGGGCGAAGCCAAGGCAGCTCCCGCGATAAATCGTCCGAACATCTGCACGATTTATGAGATTGATGAGCATAACGGGCAAGCATTCATCGCCATGGAACTGTTCGAAGGCCGGACGTTGTTGGTTCAATCATGTCAGGGCATCCTGGCCGCGCCGCTATTTAGTGCAGTTGAAGAAGAAAGTCATGTTCTTGACCGTCTCTAAAGCCACATATCTCCATCTATCCGTGAAAATACTTCTCGACCTCTAGTGATAAAAATCCGGCTACGTTCCTCATCGTTGTACAAAAAGATGTTTATATCCTGGTTAGTTTTATCCGCCCTACGAGCGAATTTCTGAAGTATTTTCGCAAAGGCCCGCGCCGCATTCGCGTCATGGAACACAATGTTTGGTCCGTCTTTCAAATCCACTGACAAATCACTGACCCGACAAGGAAGCCACTCACCAACCACTTTCTCCTGTTCGCATTCCTTACAAACCTTCTTACCGGGCAGCAAGACTCGTTCCCTATGCTTTGGACAGTACCGTTGTTGAGCCATGCCCGCATGGTGCCAGCGCCGCCGCGCACCGGGCAATTGACAAGCCTTAGTACGTGCCCAAAAGGTAGCGCCGTATGCTTATATCGGATCGGCCGAAACGCCGCTCAGTCTGGTACACGGGTCTAGTCTTTTCACCGATGGAAGCATAAAATCCTGCGCTCTTTCGGGGAAAGGAAACGGATGGACACTTTTCGTTCTACCTCTGCTGTCTTCGCAGCAGACGTCTTGGAAAGCCGAACACTACCATCAGATCATGGCACCATCCCCTCCGTTGGGCGTCGAGACTGTAATCGACCAAATCTCAATGAATAGGGCTACGGATGTCCTAGACAGCGTACGGAACCAGATTGTCTCCGAGATCAAGACGACGACTTTCGACGGCACCAATTGGATTTACGAATCGCAAGAGGTCGCTCTTCGTCAATGACTTCAAGATCATGGCTATTTGAACCCGTCGGTCAGGGCGCAGGCCAGAGTCATCACATCTAGCCCGGTCTTGCAGCATGTTTCCGTGAGTGTTCACGTAAACGCGGGCCCTCGATACACGCTCTCCAAGATCAATTTCGCAACTATGACTCCAGTGAGGTCCACATAGCATTTGCGCAAAAGGCCCTTCGCCCGCTTGTCCGCATGGCACGATGCGGATAATTTCAGCGTTGTGCCCAGCTTCTAAGCGACGATCGATTGAAACAGCAGACTTCACCAGATGCGTAGTCTGGTTACGAGACATCTGCCGCTCCAGCAGGACGCCTCTCCGATTGGCTATCAGGGTGGTGAATTCCTTCCTACTCCATCTCTCGGGGGATCTTCTCGATTGACAGACGCAGAGACAAGCTTCTCAATGCGGAACGTCCGATGAGTCAAGGATCTGCCTGACGGATGGAAGTTATCAAGAAAAGAAGGGCCGGATAATTAGGCGAATCATCCGGCCCTGGGGTGGGCGACAGGTCTTGGGTACCGTCGCTTCGTTCTTTATAAACTCGCGAGCTCTCGAAGCTTGTTCCATTTAGCACATGTTCCTAATACGTAACCAGCCAGTTTGAGATCAGCGAGATTGTCTTGACTCCTATCTCAAATGGATTGTGATCCGTCTGGACTACCAGTTCTGGTTTCTGGGCTCTGGCCGAAAGACAGATCCCCAACCCAAACACGATCAACAGAGCGTGATGGAATTTATTTTGCGTCAGTCGTAACGAGCGAATCTGCTTCTGAGCGAAACTACGTCCGGATCAAATAGTTGTCAATTATTGACAACCTTCGCCCAATGCCGAAAAACTGCTTCAGGGCTACTTGCCGTGCCGCGACAGCTTCGTCGTCGACTGTAAATCGCAGGAACAGGCAAATTCCGTATAAACTACGATGTATGATAGGTTCCTGCGCTTTGTTTGATGCATCGTCCAGGCCAGCACGCGACCCTTTTCTGTTCTGCAGAATCAAAAACGCGATGAAACCGAATAGCACTGACCCAATAGAAAGATTAAGACTCCGAATCTCTGTTCGGGGCCTTTTCTTTGTCAGACGACCCTGCGCGTCATCCGCGAATTCATCGTCTAATTGACGAGCGAAAAAATGATACTTGCAGAAGCTAGAAACTCGGGGAAATCAGAACATGACCGACTGGATTGACAAGCTGAGGGAAAAGAGAAAAGCGCTAGCCGAGAGTGGTCAAACGCAAGAAGAGCTCGCGCTCCACGCAGCGAGAGTCATAAGGGCTAAGGCCCCCGAATTTTGGGATTCCTTCTTGGAGCGACTCCAAACCGATTCTTGTAAACTGAAAGAGGTGTTTCCGAATAACCTCAGCTGTCAATGTACCGCAGTTAAGACTGCAAGTGGCTGCGAGCTTCGGGGATGCAAACTTCCCTGGCGGGAACTGAGAATGCGACTAAACGTTGACGAACAGTCCGTGGATATCGACGAACACAAAAGGGAAGCGCCAGACAGAATCATTCCGGCGGGATACGACGAAATCAGAATCACCGTTAACGATTATGAAGAACTGGAGTTCACATATAAAGGCCGTGCGCATATCACTCCCGGCTCTCTCGCACAGCATTTAATTGAATACGTCTGCGGAAGTCTGTCGTTTGTGCAGGCAATCTACGAGAAAGAAAAATGCTGAGCACCCACGAGGCTAATTGAATTCAGGCGGGTTGAGCGCGTCATGCATTTTACAGAGAGCCTTTGGCTTTCAACCATTCGTCTCGCCAGAAGTGGAATTTTCGCCTTGGGCAAAGCGTGCAGTTTCCTCTACACGTGACCGACTCCAAAATCAGACAGGTATTTTTCAACTCTTTCATCTTCCCCGTTTCTTCATCAATCATTCTGTCTATCTTGTCGAGAACCCGGTACTGTTCGCCGCAGAAAGTTAACATTTCCGCGCTGAACGCCAGCCCGTGGTTTTTGCCAGACTTGGTGAGCGAAGCGAGGATCTCTTTCTGTGATCTTATCTCAACGAGATCATTCGTTGAGAAGTTCTGATGGTTTACGATGGGTGTCGTCGTCGCACCGGAAAACAACTTAAAAATGCGCCATCGTATCCATGCCAAGAACCAGCGCACGAGCCACTTTGCCTCAAGCCAACCCGCGTTTCCCACCCGAAACTCATGTATGTAAGAAGCAAGATTCCAGAGTTTTATCTCTTCCTTAGCGATCTCGCCGATCTGGGTTGCTTGGCATACGTAGGTGACGCTGCCGTCGCGAAGATTCTCGCGAGTGAGTAATCTGCCGTCCGCGATAGAGTCCGTTGATGTGGAGTTGATTGAACTGAGCGCCGCAGATTCATGATTTAACCCGGGGATTCGATCGAGCCATTCTTCTCTCCAGAAAAGCAGACACCTGATTTGGCAGCCATCATGAGCGTTTCCATCGCAACGAAGATCCGTCAAGTGAACGGCGTTGCCCATTTTACGCATCGTATTCCCAAAACATGATTTCTCGGCACGCTTGCTGACCTTGAACTTCTTCCCGCAGAATTGAATCATTTCGGGCATAAATGACAGATTGTCCAATTGTCCGTTCGGGTCGAGCGTGGCCAGAATGTCACGGAAACTGCGCACCTGTACCCAATCTCCTGCTTGAAGGAACGCAATCCTGTTTCGTTGGGTATTCTGCCTGGACATCGTGATTCGCACTACGCTGATGGCCAGTGCGCCTCGTGGTATGGGTGCGAAAATCGGTATAAAGAGAAAAATATAACACGAACAAGACGTTGGCGCGGGGGGATCGATTTATTTCGAGCGGCGGTCTTTGCCCTACGGCTCAGGTTTGTGTCCTCAGTGTAAATGGTGCGTTAACTTCCGTACAGAAAAGCGCTTATGTCAATCGGGACACGACCCCGAAATCATCCGGTGAGACTCTAAATTGATCAGATAGATTATCCTGGTCGGAGCTGACTGCATCAGCAAACCATGAGGCATTATTCCATTGCAATCATTGGCGCGGGGCCATACGGGCTGGCGGTCGGGGCGCAGTTGAAGACCGCCGGCGCTAATTTTGTCATCCTAGGACGGCCCATGGGTTTTTGGCGCGAGAATGTGCCGACAGGTACGCGCCTGCTTTCTACACGAGCGAGTTGCTCATTGTCTGGCAGCGAGTTCGATTATCAATCCTATGTACGGGACACCGGCCACAATCCTGAAACATTCACTTCCGCCGATCTGATCGACTACGGGCTGTGGTTTCAGCGAAGGACACGCCTTGAAACCGATGAACGCGCGGTTTTGGAGCTTAGACGCATCGATCGAAAATTCCAGATCGGCTTGGAAGGTGGAGATGACATCAGCGCAGACCGGGTGGTAATTGCGGTTGGATTACAACCTTTCGCACACGTTCCACCTGAATTCGCGGAACTGCGCGGCCGGTCAGTTTTTCACACATCAGATCTGCACGATCTAAGCGAATTTTCCGGTAAAAAAGTGGTAGTGATCGGTACCGGTCAAAGTGCTGTTGACTGTGCCGCGCTGTTGTCCGAAAAGCAAGCTGACGTAGAGGTACTGGCACGCTCCAATGAGGTGCGATGGCAAGAAGGCTACACCGCGCCCGCAGCCGAACCTTCCACGAGCCGCCATTGGACATTGCGCGGAGCGATACGAGATTTCATGTTTGCTCCAAAAGTATTCTGGCTATCACCTGAGTTTATACGCTCACGAGAATTGCGTTGGGTCATGCGTCCGGCCGCAGACCGGAGACTTGTTCCGCGTTTGAATGGCGTTCGTTTTGGGTTCGGTCGCACGGTGGCTCGCGCTTCTGCCGCAAACCGCATCGTCATTCTTGAACTCGACGATGGAACGAGGCGAGTAGTGGATCACGTCGTTCTAGGAACCGGTTATCGTGTCGACGTGAACGCTATTCGATTTCTCTCCCGTGCACTGCGTAGCGAAACTCGTACACACGCCGGATATCCGGTGCTGGACAGCAGCATGGAATCGAGTGCCAAGGGCTTGTACTTCGTCGGCGCTAGTGCCGCTTGGAGTTTCGGGCCATTGATGTGGTTCATTCGAGGAGCGCCGCTAGCAGCAGAAATTGTGCGTGCGGATCTGATGCGGCATACCTCAATTCTCTAACGATGTCCCGAAGTGACCGCATAGATTTTGAGGGTTTCGACCTCGTTCTTCTCCGTTTATTGGAATATTTTGGGCTCAATAGTAAGCAAACCATTGCACATAAGCCGCAAACTCTTGCGACAGCTCCCTTGAAAATGTTTTTAACTCACTTGTTTTCAGGATCTGGGCGATGGTCTGTAACCTGCATTTAGAAATTCACCCTCACTCTCTCCCCTGTGGGGTATCGCCGAAATCTATACAAACGTCGAGTCGCCGGTACATCACGATTCGGAATATCGCCATGACGAAAGCTGAACGCCGTAAAACTCGACGGAAAATCATCGACAAGCTGGCTTATGTAAATCTGGAGCCAAATAATGGCGGCATCGTTTTGAATATTTCCGAGGGTGGTCTATGTTTTCAAACGCTAGGACCCGTGCGCCAGGGCAAAGTAGTGGATTTCTGGCTTTCGTTACCGGACAAGGATCGAATCGAAGGGGTCGGCGAATTGGCGTGGACCGATGCGAGAAGAAAGACCGGGGGCTTACGATTCACATTCTTGCCCGAAGGAGTCCTCGAACAGGTCTGTGACACGGCGATCGTAACGGCGGAGCCGTTGATCGCGCGGGTGACGTCAACGGGCATTGAGACTGCCCCGGCGGCTAAGGCGGTGACAGCGACCCTATCGGAACAGGTTGTTTCCCACTTGCCCGAAAGCACCTCCTTGCAGAAAGCAACGTTTCCACAGATAAAAGCCGTTTCCGAAGCATCATCGCGGTCGCCATCCACATTGCCAGCAGCAGCGTCCCGACCCATAGCGAAGCCAACCCCGACGCCCTTTGCGCCGAGAGTAATCTCAATGGCCCTAGCAGCCGCGCGCCACGTAGACAAATCAATTTCGACCGCTCTTGCAGTGTCTATGCGACACCTCGAGAATGCGATCCCCAAAGCGTCCACGGGGACACAATTTGCGATGAAAAAAGTTTCGACAGCTTCGCGCTCAAATCCCTGGGCAAGTTTGTTTCGCGGCGCCGTTCCTGGCCTGATCGTTTTAATCATCGCTGGAGCGCTTGTAGAGTTAGGCGGCCTGCCCGAGGGAAGAGTTTTGCCCCAGGTCGTTTCTTCGGCGGCGGTGCCGAGTCCGCCTCTCGATTCTCCAAAAATCGCGGCACACAATGCATCGTCCGTGGAATCTGAAAATAATATTCGGGAAGGAGTCGATGCACTAGATAGCGGATCTGGGAACGCTATCGAAGCGCCGCCCATCCCAACTCGCAGACCACCGCGAACGAGCACAACACACGACCTACCCGCCGGGAAAATTCCGGATGCCGCGATTCAGAGGACTTCGCCTACCCACGCCTTTTCGCCGAAGTCGGCAGCCCCGACGTCTTCGATTTCAATCGGGACGACCTCGGAACCGCTCACAGCTTCTGTGAAACCCACGGCATCCTCGCCAGTCGAATCAACCCATCCGCCAACGGTTAGTAATGCTGAAATTACCGCCGCTGTACGCGCCACTTCGACATTGCCAAACATCGGTTCGGCGTCGCTCGTATACTTTAGAGTTGGGACGTTCAAAGATGCTCGGCAGGCGGACGCGGCGGCGGAAGCTCTGGGTCACTTGGGTTTTCACGCCATCGTCATTCACAAAACCCTTCTATGGCTGAATTCATACTATATTCTTGCGGGTCCCTTCGCGGATGATGGGGTCGCCGAAACGGCACGTAGGGATTTAGAATCTCAGGGGTTTAAGCCTCGGGTAAGCAGGATGAGTCCAAGCCAATGACACCTGGTTACTTAAGATACTATGCGAGTCAGTTTTTCTTTATCGCTGGGTCGGCTTGCAAGATGCTGCCCTGAACCAAGTCCGCTTTGATCGAGATCTTTTGCTTGGGCGCTAGTGTTACATCTGTCTCGAAAGGCCTAAACCCCGCCAGATCGATTTTGATGTGGTGATTACCTGGCGACACGAGCATGGCCCGTCCCACACCGCTAAATTGATTAACCGTACCCGCGAACTCTCCATCCACAAAAACTGCCGCACGTTCGGGAGTGATTTTCAGCTTAATTTCAGCCGGAGTAGCAGAAAACTGAACTTTTGGATCTCTCGTCAACGTGATTTCTATGTCCGTTTGTTTTCCCGGCTCGGTTACAATCTTTTCCGTAACTTGGAAGTATCCCGTTTGCCGCGCCGAGACAGTGTGTTCTCCGGGCAAGAGCGAGACTCTCTTGTCGCCGCGGAGTTCCTCTACATACCCAACGTATTGGCCGTCAATCCACACACCGGCGGTTTTTTCGGCTTTGGTTTTGGCGTGAAAATCCACCTGCCCCATAACCTGATTGCCCGTGGTTGTCGGGGTGGACTGGTTTTGAGCTGATGAAAGTAGTGCACAGAGGAGGATGGCCGCAGCGATACCTGCGACTCGCCGACACGTCGTCAGGCCTTTGGTTTGCACAAGCGGCAGATGTCTATCCAACATTCTCCACTCGTTTTTTTAGCAATTCTCGTAGTTACGAGCATGGCGGGATGATCCACTCCCGCCATGCTCTAGGCTGCAAATTATAGGTTTTATTGCTGACCCTCGATGAGGTCCGAGCCTATTTCGGTGAGGCCCGGTTCATTAGTGTCAGTGTCTACTCCGACTGCGAATCCTCCGTTCGCTACGTATGTAACACGATAGTTCGTAGCGCTTCCGCCGCCGATCACAGGAAGGGTGACAACTTCGCTGTACCGGCCAACGTTCGTAGAATCCGCGGTAATGACGCCGGAAATGGTCACCGCTGCATTCTCCGTGATTGCTGGAGGCACTGCAGCGAGATTGAAGTCGTTGACATTTGCGGTTCCGCTGAAACTCCCGTTCGAATAGACATATTGTCCTGTCGAGTTCAGGAATTCGTCAGCCGAGGTAATTTCAACGATAGCGGAGAAGCTGTCTGCTTCATTTACCGTCGAAATCGCCGTCGCCGTCTGCGGAACGACGAAGCCGGTGCCGAGGGTTCCAGAATCGAGTTCAACGATCAGGGCACCGCCCCCGCCGGTTGTATTGTTGGGGTCATTTACGTTGAGTGCGGGATCGGTTGCATAAATCCCGTACGTGGCGAAATCAGTCGTACCTCCCACCGTGACGCTGGCGCTTCCGTAGCCGGTTGAGGCAATCGTATAAGTGCCAGTCAACGTCGAAGGTGTCGGAGGCTGTGTTATTGAGGGGGCAGGAAGAACACCATCAACGAGGCCGTTGACGTTGTAATCCACAACCCCGCTCAGTGCAGATGAGCTTGTCGTGAATTGGCCGGCCATATTCGCCGCGCCGACCGCGGTGAAGGACTCGGTTTCATCAAGCACATTTGCGCTGGCAAGGGATGAGTTCGAAAAAGTTCCCGAGCCTTGACCGTAGGATTGGCCAACCATCACTGCGCCCGTATCGACCTCGGTGAGATACAAAGCTTCGGGGCCGACGAGGTAATAGGTAAAAGTTCCGCTGCCTGATGGCGTGGTCAACGTAAACGTTCCGCGACCATTCGCATCAGCTGCGCTGACAGTCCCGGAGAGGTTGCCGCCGATCGTAGAGGTGCCATTTAAATCCTCGTCCGCGGTTCCTGTTCCTGTAATTGTGCCAGCGCTAGCCGTGTAGACGCCCCCAAATACTGCCGGTGCGCCGCCAATGAATCCATTGGCCGAAACAGCAAAGTTACCGCTAACGCCGGTGCTAAATGCACTTGCGGTCTGTAGATCCATTGAACCGCTCGAAGTGTAGACCGAATCGAACTCAGCAATAAGGATGTGGTTCGAATTTACTACAACGAACGACAGTGTTTGCACGCCGTTGTTTCCGACGAGCGGATCGCTGCCGTTGATGTTTGAAGCGTTGAGAGTCATGGTGCCCTGGCCATCGCCATTCACTGCATAGGTGCCCGCCAGGGTGTCGCCCTCAATTGCCGATGTGAAGTCTACGTCAGTGGAATTGAGGTCTTCTTCGCCAGACGTGACATTCCCGTTTCCATCGAGAGTAACGCTACCCGCGGCGGCGTATGCGTCTCCACTAAAATCAAAGCCGCTGAGATAGAAAGCGTATTGCCCCGACAGATTTGAGTTCGAGGCGACGGTGTTAACAGTAACGCTGGCCGTCGCAGTCGTCGAAGGCGTAGCAGTGGATGCAGCAGTAAGTGTGTATGTTCCCCCCGAAGATGGAGCGGACCAAGTCGTCGTCGCGCCGCTGGCGGTGTGAGTCGGGCTAAATGATCCGCAAGGCGAAGGCGAGCAAGTCCAATCCACACCCGCGTTAGTACTGTCATTCATGACAGTAGCAGCAACCGTCGTGCTGTTATTGATTTCGACAGTAGAAGCCGGAGCCGTGGTAATTGCGATCGAGAGAGACGGAGGAGGGGTTCCACCGCCTCCGCCGCCGCTTCCACTATGAGTGCCACTGGCGCATGCGCCGAGCAGCATCAACACAACTCCCGCAAGAGCCAGAGAGACTTTACGATTCATTAGCGGCCTCCCTTCGGACTCACGAAATTGATGCTCTTGGTCGGCTGCACCGCTCCTGGAATGAGCAGGAAACCGTGTTCGCTGCGAATCGTATATTTGTTCGTGCCGGTGTCGATCGTACGGACGAGGAAAACCTGACTGCCATGGATGGTTGCCATTACGCCGACGATTTTGACATGGGCGCCAACCGGAACCGAGATGCGGTTCTTACCGTTGAGGGCATAGGGCCCCAGATGGCCATCAATCGTGCCTTTCGACGTTATAACGACCATGTGACCACCGGGGATATGTCCCGGCATCAATGCTTTGACCGCCGATACATTACCTTCCAGTGTAACTTCCTTGCTCACCTCATACAGCGGACTGGCAACCCTATTGTTGGTAACAGCTGCGGCCTGCGTGCGCACGCTTACCATTAGGGATGCCACAACACCCAGACACCACAAGACTCCGGACAATTTTTTCATCGATCTCTCCAGGAATGACTCTCGTATTGACGTACACGTAAGGAAACAAAAATTATTGGGACGGAATCAGCGTTCTCCACCAAGTCGATATTCCCCGGTAGCCACGCAGTCCGGGGAGGTTTAAGGGATATTAGCCGATATGAGTTCGATTGAAATACCGATTTAACTGTACGAGACGAAACGATAACGCCTGAGCCATTTCGGCTTGCGCATGGCATGGGCAAAAAACGGTTGAGAACGGCTTGAAGTGTGAAAATTTTTACCCACGACTCTGCATCAGACCGAGATCAGGGTCGCCTAGTCGAAACTGCAACGAACTAACGCAGTCCAATATTCCCGCGGAGCATCCAGTTCGACCAGAGCCGGTTGCATCATAGGCTCCGGATCTCGGAATCTGGGACGTCATGGGAACGCTTATCCTGCATATCGCGTCGTCGTGAGAAATATGACCTCTTCATTGGAGACCTTCGGATGAAGGGCGATGGAAAGTTTTGGCTGCCATTCTCGCGACGGTTTCATTCGGTTGATTCGGAACATCAATATAATGCGAATCTTTCATATGCTCAAAGTTGGCCGTCCGTCATAGGCCGTGCGCGCAACGAGGCGATGACTCTCAGCTAAGTTGAGAGTGGCCTCGAGTCATCGCCGATCACGCGTCAAGCAAGCTATTGAACCGTGTGTGTGAACGTATGCGTTGCACCGATGGACGCGCCGACGGCGCTCGTAAGAGTGACGATTGTCTCAGTGCCGGAAGCGCCGGAGACGGTAATCGGGAAGAAGCGGTACGTGTTGTTGGGCAAGAATGTGACCGATCCCGTCGTAGTCGCGCCAGTAGGCGCGCGAACGCTATACCGCACGGTGACCGTCTCTGCTGGCACTGCACTCAGCGATATCACTGGATAGTAGGACCCCGATGGACCAGTGGCTGAGCTCGGAGAGAACTGCGCCGTCGGAAGGCTGGGTTTCACAGTAAAGGTAGCGTTCGATGGCCAACTCGGATTGTAGCCAGTCATAAATTCCGACGCCGAGACGACGGCATTTCCCGATATCTCAAAAGGGCCTGTGTACACTGCCGACGTAGTTCCGGGAGGAGTGCCAGTCAAAGTGTAGCGAATGGTCGCACCGGAAGTATTGCTGGTGATCGTAACCATGACTGGATCAGTCACCGCAGACGAAACCCGCGGGCCGACGCTGGGAGCAGGCAAATTTTTCTGTTCGTTAATTACGTAACTTCCCGTCGCGTCTGGAATTACAAGCTCCGTTATTTCAGCACCCGTTGGGCTCCAGTGTTTGTACGCCGTGTTGAGCTTTATCGTTTGCGTCGTGCCGCTTAGATTCAGATAGACAGTGCCGTTGCTGTAATTTCGTGAGTACAGACGGTAGCCAATGCCGGCCGATGACAATTGCACGCTCGTGAGCGCGGAAGTCGGATTTCCAAGCGCCGCCCGCATTCCCGTCCATTCAGACGGGTTGATATTCGTTGACGTAGTGCTGCCGCCCGGAGCGAAGAAGAAATTCGGACCTTTCAAAAGTGAATACACGACAAACGATGACAAAAGAGCATTCGAATCGCCGGACGGAAGTGCGGCGCGAAGGATCGCGACTTTGTTCTGCGATCCTAACCACGAAAAATAAGTGAAGTTCTGTTGATACCAAGCATTGCGACTGTAAGCCGAAGGCGATGGATACCAGCCGTAAATGTTTTCCGTCAGCCCTCCCGGAATGTTGGCGAACACAGTTTGAAATTGAGTCGGGTCTGACATCGAGCCGATATTCGGCATGGTGTCAATGTCCGGACCCGCCGCGTGCACTTGATTGAAAAACGATGCTACGCCGCTGAGGTACTGACTCGCGTTTTGCGGGAACGGAGAGTCCCACGTCACTCCGGCGACGAAGTGGTTGTCGTCGTCAAGAACACCGAACAAGTTATAAGTGAAGGAACATTCGTCGAGTTCGATCCATACGTGTTGGGTTGAGTAGGACGGCTGCAAAAGAATCGGACGTGCATACTTGTTGATCCAGAAGTTTACGAAACGGCTGTCCTCGACATTGACTGCGTATTGCCAATTTGAAGAAGGAGCTGTGGGTACGCCATTTACTAAGCCGAGAGACCAACTGAAATAGACGGGGCGCGATTTGCCTTCATAAGTAGCAGTAACGAAAATTGGGGGTTTTCCCGCGGCCACCTGCTGAGACTCGTACGTCCGCAGCGCAGAATATGGAAATCCTCGGACCATTGTGGTATCGCTCGGCGCGAATTTATCGAAGCGCCCGTACACGACGACCAGCGCGCTGGGATCAAGCGAGCCCGTCGGCGCGGAGCCAACAAACGCTCCATATTCAGAATATGAAAAGTCGTCCGGGGTTTGAAAGATCGACCCTGCTTCTTTATCGATTACGGTCCGGTTTTGAGCGCGGATGCCGACGAATGGCAGAAGCAACAGCGCAATTAGGCACGCCAATTTGAACTTCATGTTCCAGGATCCCCCTATATTTCAAATGCAATTGCGCTAACCGGTTGAGTCGAGTAGCCGCCTAGCGCTGAGCCACCAAAAAACCCGAGCCATCGGTCGCGTAAAGACAGATTACGTAATCGCTCTTTTACGGGATACTGCACCCGAGGACAGACTTGGTTCAGGTCTAAAGTATCAGGGCAACCGCTCTCCTGGGGACAGGATCACAGAACAAGCTATACTTTCGGACACTTATTGCTTACAGCGACGAGTGTAGGAGATTACATAAAAGCCCCAGTTGATGTTTTTGCGTAAAGGAACTATTACTCTGGTGACTGCGAACATATACGAATGAAGAGTAAGCCCGGCACGCTACATGCAGGAAGTGTAGAGTGGTTAGCAGTCGCGTGGACTTTCTGAGCCTTGGCCCGCATCAGGTCAATATAGGTAACCGGCTTGTTCCTATAGACTTGCGGGAGAAAATGGCTAACCCCACGTTGGCTGTGGGACCGGAAGGCAGCGGCTGGAAGTTGCATTATATGCCGTAACTAGCTTCGCGACTGGGTAATATTGTGCAATTAGTTGCCGGGTTGCCCCAGCAATTCTGGGGCGGTATTATACGCAAGCTTTGACGATAGACGGGGCGGCTAAGTGAAATTACGGTGGAAATTGCTGAGTGCTCCGGCCCAGCCGGGAAGGGTTAGGACGTTGGAGCAATTTCTCTCTGGCCTGCCGAGAATCGTCGCTAGTGTGGCACGCATCCACGGATCGACAAGGAAGTTGGGGCGACTACCTTCGGGCGACTAAGTTAGGTGCCTTCGGCTTTGTTGGTTCTCCCCTCGAACCGTCGGATGTCGGACTCGCACTGCTTCGAGCGATACGCCTCGAAGAGCGCAAGATGGTCTACCTCCTGACCGCGTGGTAGTGACGGCGGTGAGAGGATCAATTAGACTTCACGGGCGAACGGGAAGAAGTGACTTTCCTGTAAGTCACAGGGCGGAGCTGCATGTCTGTCAAACCACTTTCGACCTCCGATTTGGTTCCTCCATCTCTCCTTACACCACCCTCACAGGCGTGGCACGCTTTGTACACGCGCCACCAGCACGAAAAAGTGGTGGATCGAATCCTGAGGAACAAAGGATTCGAGACGTTCCTCCCGTTGTGCGCGACGCTGAGCCAGTGGAAAGATCGCGCCAAGCTAGTGCATCAGCCTTTGTTTCCGTGCTACGTTTTCGTTCGGGCGGAGAAGTCTCAGTGGATGAATATCCTCGTAACACCGGGCGTGCAAATGATCGTTCCTTGCGGTGACGCGCCTGCCGTCGTTCCGGAGGAGGAGATCCGCGCAGTTCACCGGCTGCTGCAAAACAGTGAATTTGTCGAACCTCATCCGTTTCTAAAGTTCGGTGACAGGGTTCGTGTGAGATCCGGGCCTCTTGTTGGGGTTGAGGGATTTCTTGTCCGCAAAAAAAACTTATACCGATTAGTTGTCTGCATTGAAATACTCGGCAAGGCAGCATCCATAGAAATCGACGCAGTCTTGATTGAACGCACGGGCGAGCGGCGGTCTGCGGGCATCAAATTGAACGAACGCGGGCCTCAGGCGCCCTATGACCTCAGTGCGTGAGAGAAGATTAGAGATGATAAACATGACGCTCGGGAAGATGTTGGTCAACTAGAGGTGATAGTGAATCTATACTTGAAATTCGGCGCGGTTCGATACGCGGCTGCAACTCTGTCGTATTTGCTTTTCCTGTGCCTCTGGCTTTCTGCGCAGAACGTGGTTTCGGCCCAGAACACAAGCGAAAAGGCCCGGGGATCCGCTTCGCTGGAATCGGCATATTTGCTGGGACCCGATGACGAAATTACCGTTCGTGCGTTGGATGTTGACGAGATCGACGGCAAAAACGCGCGCATTGATCGCTCCGGGAGCGTTGATTTACCGCTTGTCGGAAAGCTGAAGGCGGCCGGTTTGAGTGTTAGTCAATTTGAAGCCGAATTGACGAAGAAGCTTGGAAAATACGTTCGCGAACCCCAGGTCAGTGTCACCGTCTCTGAATACAAGAGCCAACCAGTTTCGGTGCTTGGGGCGGTCAATACCCCGGGCATTTACAATATTACCGGGCCGACCACCTTAGAGCAGGTGCTATCCCGCGCTGGTGGTCTCCGCAACGACGCGGGAAATACGATCAACATCACCCGTTCGCAGGCATGGGGACCGATTCCTCTCCCATCAGCGACGGTCGACGCAACGGGCGGCTTTAGCATCGCCAACGTGAGCGCGAAGTCATTGATGGACGCAAGCGATCCTCGCGATAACATTATCGTCGAGCCCACAGACGTGATTTCGGTACCGAGAGCTGATCTGGTTTATGTTGTCGGTGCTGTTAACAAATCTGGCGGATTCGTTTTGAACGAGCGCGCAAGCATGAGCGTATTGCAAGCGGTCTCGCTGGCCGAAGGGCTGCAGAAGACGGCCTCTCCGAAGAATGCCAAGATAGTTCGCAACGGACTAACTGACAAAAAGCAGGAGATACCCGTTAATCTTTCGAAAATTCTTTCTGGAAATTCACCTGACTTGCCTCTGCTTGCAAATGACATCTTGTTTGTACCGAACAGCAACGCAAAGAGCGCGACCTACCGAGTTTTGGAGGCCGCCATCCAAACGGGTACGGGGATTGCAATTTTTCATTAGAGCTCAGCCCCTTAAATCCAAGAGGACTTAGCTACATTTACCATGAGAAATCTAAATTTGCCTCCAGGACGTTCGAACGAATTGATGCCGATCGATAGGGCGCCGGCAATGCAATTTTCTGGATACGATACCCGGCCCGCGCCCGGCAGCCCGCTCGCGTATTGGGATTTCCTGCGTCGCCATAAGTGGACGGTAATTCTGTGGGCCATTTTCGGTTTGACCATGGGCCTGCTCTTCGCCTTCGTTCAACCCCGCCTCTACGAAGCGAAGGCGACTTTGGAAGTCCAGGACTTGAACCAGGACTTCCTGAACATGAAACAGGTTCTGCCGGTGAACGAGGTCGGATTGTCCGGAACGTTCAACGATATGCAGACGCAGATAAATATTATCGAGAGCAATAGTGTGCTGGATCCAGTGATAGCGAAAATGCCGGCGCGCGCGGCCCAACTATCACTTACGACGGAATCTGTAACCCAGCGACTCAAGCGTCTTGTCGGATTATCGAGCGCGCCGCCGACTTTCTCGCTGAAGGACTCGAGGAATCTCGCCGACACGATGAAGGTCCGCGCTGTCGGACAGACCAGAGTCATCGAGATTACAGCCGACTCTAGCAATCCACAACTGGCTGCGGAATTCATCAATCAGCTTTGCTCTGAATATATCGATCAAAACATGAAGGCGCGTTGGGATTTGAGCCAGCGTACCAGCCAGTCGCTCGAACGGCTGATGGAAGACGATAAAGAGAAATTGAAGAAATCTGAAGACGCGCTCCAAGCTTACGCAAAATCGTCTGGCTTGATGATCACCTATGACCACAAGAATGTGGCGGACGAGAAGCTAAGCGAACTCCAAGACCAGTTGTCAAAGGCGGAGGCTGATCGCATCGCAGCACAGTCGCGTTATGAGATGGCCAAGAACAGCCCTCCTGACGGGTTGCCCGATGAACTGAGTCAGGGCTTGTTGCGTCAATACCAATCGAAATTAAGCGAGCTGCAACAACAGCGGGCCGAATTGGCGGCGACCTACACCGGCGATTACGGAAAAATCAAACGCCTGGACTCAGAAATAACAGCGGTTCAAGAAGCCATCAAACAAGAGCAGAGAAGTGTGGTCGAGAGGACGCAGAACCAATATGCTGCAGCTGTCCGCCAGGAGAAATTGCTGACGTCAAGTTATACACAGCAGTCGGGCCTGGTGACGGATTTGGGACAGCGCTCGGTCCAATACAACATCCTTCAGCATGACGTTGATAGCTACCAACAGGCCTACGACGAGATGCTCAAGCAAGTGAAGCAGGCTTCGATTGCATCCGCCGTTGGGACAAGCAATGTGCGAATCCTCGATCAGGCCCAGACCCCAAAGGATCCCTACAGCCCGAAAACGCTTCTGAGTGGCATGCTGGGAGTGGCCATCTTTTCCTTTATCGGCATTGTCCTCGGTCTTACGCGTGACGTAACCGATTCCAGTCTGCGGGAGCCCGGTGATGGACTGCAGTATTTGGGGCTTTCTGAAATGGGGGTCATGCTTCGCGACTCGAGTGGTTTCGGACTTCTCCATTCCCCTGATCACTCCGCGCCGCAGTTCTTGAACCAGGCGCCAACCTTTGGACTCAGTCAAGCTCGGCCGAACGCCGGCCCGACGCGCCTTCCTCAGTGGTTCACGAATCCGCCTAAAGAACGGTTACTCGCACTCGAATCATGCCGCGCGGTAGTTACGTCGATTCTTTCGTCGCCAAACGGTGTTCCCCCTCGGCTGCTGGTGGTGACCAGCCCCGGTCCAGCTGAAGGGAAGACTACGGTCGTGGCGAATCTTGGGCTCACGTTAGCACTCACTGGATGGCGCGTATTGCTGATTGACGGCGACATCAGAAGAAGGCGCCTCCACAAATACTTTGATCTTGAAAACGAGAGCGGTCTAACGACGCTGTTGGAGGGCCATCAGATTTCGGGCAAATCACTCGAAACCGCTGTGCAAAAAACAGTCGTTCCCGGGCTTTCGGTGCTAACCGCCGGACCCGCGCCGTCAACGAATTCGGGTCTTCTTTATTCGCCGGACCTTACAAAATTGTTGGCACAGTTAAGAACGGAGTACGACTTCGTTTTAATTGATACGCCGCCCGTGCTTCCTGCCGCGGACGCGCGCGTATTCGGACATTTGGCCGATGGGGTTATACTCGTTGCCCGCGCTGGACAAACCGCCAGAGAGGCTGTTTCGGCTGCGCAGCGGCGACTTGCTTCCGACGATATACGCGTTCTTGGTTTAGTTCTAAACGACTGGGATCCTCAATCTAGCGCGCATACCTACTACGCGGACTACGCTAGAGAGTATTCCGACAACTACTCCGAATAAGTGATCAACCTCCTCAGCCTCTTAGGCCGATGAACTATCGCTCAGCCATCCGACATTGTCGCGTGCTCCTCAGCGGCGACCGGCAGGCATGGAAGCATCTTCCATATCAACTGAGAATGAAGATCCGTGGTGTTGATCTACGCTGGGCGAGCCTTGAAGAATGCGGCTTGTCCGCAGAACGTTCGTACCGATACAGCGATTCAGGCGGTCCGGATCTGCAAGAACTGCTCGACACGCTGAAGATTTCGCCATCGGACGAGATTCTGGATCTCGGATGTGGCAAAGGGGGAGCCCTGATTACCCTGGCGAAGTATCCGTTTGCGCAGGTTGATGGCGTGGAGATATCTCCTGAGCTCTCCGATATCGCTCGTGCGAATATGAAAAAACTTCAGATCTCCAACTCGACGATTTATTGCAGCGATGCTGCTCAATTTCACAGCCTCGATTCGTATTCCCATTTTTATATGTATAATCCATTCCCCCAAAGCGTCACACAGCGGGTGCTAGAGAACATTCAGTCGTCTCTTCGCCGACGCCCGCGTCGAGCAATCTTGATCTACAAGAATGCTGTGTTTCATAAGTTAGTTCTCGATGCCGGCTTCCGCAAAATAAGCGGCACACAGAACATTCATCCGGATTATCCGCCCTTCTCCGTGTACGCAACAGAGAGCGCCGCACGCGCCTCTCAACCGGAGCGCCACGTCGGTGCATGAAATCAGAGCTGAGGAAAACGTGCCCGAAGCCCAGGCTTTCGATCCGCGCAATCCTAAGTTGTATTTAAACGACGGCCGGAACATGAATGTAGTCAGTCAAGCTGTACCGGCAAAGCCGACAATGGCATCACGAGGCCTTTCAGTTCGGCACAATTTTGCGTGGACGCTTGCCGGCAATATCACATACGCGCTGTGCCAGTGGGCCGTTATAGTGCTGCTGGCAAAGCTCGGCAACACGGAAATGGTTGGCCGTTTCGCGTTGGCGGTCGCCGTGGCTTACCCAATTACGTTTCTTGCCCACATGCAATTGCGCGTGATTTTCGTCACAGATCTCGACGGAAAATATCCAGCGAGCGAAATGCTGGGCTTGCGATTACTGCTGAGCGTGTTGGCCATCGCGATCCTCCTCACCACCTGCAAGATCGCAGGCTACAGCGCACAAATAACTCGCGTGATTTTTGTCGTCGGCGTCGCTCAGATAATTGACTGCATCAGCGAAAACTATTTCGCTATCGCCCAACGCCAAGAGCGAATGGACCGCATCGCCAAATCGCAGATGTTTCGTAGCCTGCTGTCGCTTTGCGCCGTGGCTCTGGCTGTTTATCTCACGCGCAGCCTGATCTGGGGTGTCGCGGGTTACGTCCTCGGCCGCGTCTCGGTTCTTCTCCTATACGACGCCAGCCGAGGTACGTTTGCATTGGGCGAGACGGGCGGCAATACCATCCCTGCCTCATTTCTTGAGCGCATATTGCCCCGTTGGAATTTCAGAAAGCAATTTGGGATGTTGTGGGTAGCCCTCCCGCTCGGCATCGTCTCAGTTCTCGGATCGTTGAACGGAAACATGCCGCGATACTTCATCGAAAAGAGTCTGGGCTCGCGCGAAGTTGGAATCTATTCCGCTCTGAACTATGTTCCGGCCGCCGCGCTCATGATCGCTACGGCACTCGGATACGCGGTCTTCGCGCGGCTTTCCAAACTCTACTTTGATGGCGACCTGTCGGGCTTCAAGCTCGTATTGGCAAAAGCCGTCGGCGTCTGCGCGCTATTGGGTCTGGCTGGCATACTCGGCGGCGCGATCATGGGGCGGCAAGTGCTCACCCTTCTTTATCGTCCGGAATACGCAACGCATCAAGATTTGCTCCTGTGGCTCTTGGGAGTAGGTGCGGTGGGGTGTGTTGCCTCATGTCTTGGTTGCGCAATGTCGGCGACATCGCAATTTCGACAACAACCTCCTCTGTTCCTGGTGGTCACCGGGGTCTCTGTCATGGCGTGTTACTTCTTGATCCCTCGCTTCGGCCTGAAAGGTGCCGCGATTGCCGCACTCGTAGCGATGCTCGTGCAGCTCTGCGGCACCGCTCTAGTGATCCAGCGCGCCATCAATAAACGGGCTCAGGCAATGAAGTCGAGCGTTGCGATAGTGATCGAGCCGGTCCTCGAATCCCAGTAACATGTTTTTGTTGACGGAAATCAATTAGCACCATCATGCGGCGCAAAATATTACACGTCATCGGCGCTATGGACAGAGGCGGAGTCGAAACCTGGCTCATGCACATGCTGCGTGCCATGGATCCGAATGATTTCGAGACGCACTATCTGGTGCACACCAGCGCAGAGTCAGCCTACGACCGAGAAATCGCTCAACTCGGCGGTCACGTACATCGCGGAGCCAATCCAAAAAATCCTGTGCGCTATGCCGTCGAGTTCGAGCGCTTAAACCGACGCTTCGGCGGCTTTGACGTCGTGCACAGCCACGTCTATTGGTTCAGTGGATTTATAATGCGCCTGGCGTACAACGCAGGAATCCCAACGCGAATCGCACACAGCCACACCTCCGCCAGCGAGGCAAAATGGAACATTCCTCGCAAGATCTACCAGAAAGTGATGAAGCGCTGGATTTCCGTCTATGCAACTCATCGAATCGGCATCAGTCACCAGGCAGGTCAAGCGCTTTTTGGGAAAGGACCTGGCGTGCCGTACGGTTTGCTTTACTACGGAATGGATTTTTCACGCTTCCTCGAACCGCTGCCGTCCGCCGACGCTAAGCGCAGTCTTGGAATCGCTCCGGGCCGCAAAGTGATGGGTCACGTGGGGCGGTTCGCTCCTGTCAAGAACCATGCATTCACAATTGAACTCATGGCGCGACTCATCGGAAATGGCACCGACGCGCACCTTCTCTTAGTTGGTGACGGCCCGGCTGTTCCGTCAATTCGCGAACAAATTATTTCTCTTGGATTATCGGACCGCGTCACGCTTGCCGGTTCCCAGGCTGACGTCATGCCCTATCTATCGGCCATGGACGTATTCGTCCTGCCGTCCCATTGGGAAGGATTTGGTTTGGTGGCGCTTGAATCTCAAGCAGTAGGCGTGCCGGTTATCGCGTCAACCGGCGTTCCCAACGACGTGGACGTAATTCCTGGACTCGTCGAGCATATTCCGTTGAGTTCCGGCGTAGACGGTTGGGCGTCTGCGGTCCAGCGTAAATTCGATAAGCCTACGCATCGGAAAGGGGATGAAGCCGTCGTGCTTACAAACAGTAAGTATGGTTCGCAGTCATGCCTGGATGCGCTTCGTAGAATTTATTTCAACCAGTCATCCTTGGAGTCTCAGTGATCCTGTCGACCAGGTCTTCCGTCCGGATAGCCGATCTTTATTTCGACGAGCAGCCCGCCGATGGATTAAAAGTGGACATCGTCCGCTTCAATCAATCGCCCACGCGCGTGACCGGGGCTATCTGCACTCCGTTTCCCACAATAGTTCTGGACTTGTTGCAGTCGCCTGAAGAACTGCTCGCTAAAATGAAGAGTCATACACGGTATAAGATCCGCCGGGCTGAAGAGAAGGATGACCTGTTTTATGTCTATTCGGACAATGGAGATCCTGACATCGTTCGCGAATTTTCAGATCATCTCGACGATTGCGCGACGCTCAAGAATCTACCATTGGTCAGTCGAGAACGACTGCGCGTTTTAGCCGGCAATGGCGCGCTCGACGTTTCTTTCGTCCGCGACAATTCCGGCGCGATTCTGGCCGCGAGCAGCTTCATCGTCACGCCTTCGCGAGTACGCGGCCTCTATGCCGGGGCTTCCTATAGAGGCACGAACGACTCGAGTCGCCGTACGATGATCGGGCGCGCGAACCGCTATCTCTACTGGCGCGATATCCTCCGATTTAGAGATAAGAAAATTCGCACATTTGATTTCGGTGGCTATTACACCGGCTCTCAAGACGAAGAAAAGGTGCGCGTCAACGGATTCAAGGATGAGTTTGGAGGCTCGGTCGTAAACGAGTTTAACTGCGAAAAGCCTGTCACCTGGAAAGGTAAGCTCGCATTGTGGTTTCTACACCAACGCGAGCGCCGGCTCTGGGAAAAGCGCGCTGCTGCGGCAGCCCGTACAATGGAATCGCGAGGCCAGAATGAAAGCCCAGTATCTTCTGCGATTTGACGACATCTGCCCGACGATGAATTGGCACGTGTGGAATGACGTTGAAAAGATTCTTTGCGATTGCGATGTCAAGCCCATCCTCGCCGTCGTACCGGATAACCAAGATGAAGCGCTGCGTGTGTCGCCGCCGAATTCGAAATTTTGGGATCGCGCTCGCAAATGGCAGACCGGGGGCTGGACAATCGCTTTGCATGGATGGCAACACCGCTTCGTCACAACGGATTCAGGTCTGCTGGGAATTCAGCCCTACAGTGAATTCGCAGGCCTTTCTCGCCCCGAACAAAAGAGCAAGCTTCAATCCGGAATTTCTGTCTTCGAAAAAGAAGGCATCAAATCTAAGGTCTGGATTGCCCCAGCGCACTCGTTTGACGCAACCACGATTGAATTGTTGGTCGAGTCGGGATTCCGGTATCTGTCTGACGGATCCTTTCTTCTGCCTCATGTTGACCGGTTCGGAATGATGTGGATTCCGCAACAACTCTGGAGCTTTCGGCGGCGTCCGTTGGGCGTCTGGACGATTTGCTTTCACATAAATCACTGGACGGGCGAAGATCTCCGCGCACTAAGGACCAACATCGCGAGATTCCGCCAATCGATCACCACCTTCAGTGTAATCGCGAATCGATATAGGGACCGGCAGGATACGATTCTAGATTCCGTTACCGCTTCGGCGTACCGGGCGGCAGCACAAGCGAAAGGCGCGATTCGCGAGTTCAGCAGGGCGTCGTTTGGAACGCATATCGCTTCAGCGAATGACACAGTACGATGAACTTTCGCTGTGAGAACGTGCATGTCCGGTATTAGCGCAAACGGCGCACACTGACTTCGAATGAACAGCTTAATTCAAAGTTCAATCAGCCCTGATTCAACTTGGCGCCCAAGTGTAAACGACCGAACCGCCGCCAGCGGTTTCGGTTCTCTGGTTGCTGCGTCATTTATCGTTGCAGTCACTGCGGGAATATTCTGCATGACTTCGAATCAATTCGAACATTGGTTCATGGTCCCCATCTCGATCTGCGGAGTCTTGATGGGCTTTGATGCAATAGAATGGTTTCGCGGGCGGCTGGATCTTTACGATCCCGTAGGACTCATCGGCATTTTGGGTTTTCACTTCTTTTTCCTCGCGCCCCTGCTCCACGTCAAATGGGATTTTTGGATGCACGAGGTTTCCCCGCCGGCAGACTGGCGTGACTGGCTTGGCTATATGGGCCTTCTGAACGTCGTTGGTCTCCTGTTCTACCAGTTGGGCCGCAGATTTTTCGAGACCAAATCAACCCCGCATGCGACGTTTTGGGAAATCGACAAGACGAGATTTCGTATCGTCATGCCTGTGTGTGTCGCGATATCTGCCGCGATGCAATTTTGGGTCTATCGGCAAATGGGCGGCATCGCGGGATACATGGACGCTCGCATAAATAACCCCGCCGCGTTCATCGGTCTCGGCTGGGTCTTCATGATTTCCGAGAGTGCTCCTATCTTGGTGGCGTTCTATGTCATCGTGAAACTTCGGCGCCGCAAGATCAGTTGGGCGTTGGTCGGAGGCGCCCTGCTCGCCCTTTTCATGATCCAAATGCTATTCGGAGGTCTCCGAGGTAGCCGCAGCGAAACTGTGCAATTGCTGTTTTGGGTCGTCGGTTGCATTCATTTCCTATTGCGTCCGGTTCCGAGGAGATTGGTCTACGTCGGCTGTGCCTTCCTGATGGCATTCATGTATTTCTACGGCTTCTACAAAGACATGGGCGCAAAAGCCACCGACGCGCTCTACAGTTCCGACCAGCGCGAGGCAATGGCTACACAAACTGGCCGAACGACGGAAGCCCTCGCACTCGGGGATTTCGGCCGCGCCGATGTACAGGCGTTCATCCTTTATAGACTCATCGACGATCCGCGTGATTTCACTTATGCAAAAGGCCGGACGTACGCCGGAGCGTTGGCGTTACTTATCCCTCAGGCGATTTTGAGCGACAAACCCGAAACGAAGCTTAAAGAAGGCACCGAAATCGAAACCGGAACGGGCGGGTATGTTCCCGGCATATTGTGGTCGTCTCGCGTGTACGGTCTCGCAGGTGAAGCGATGCTGAATTTCGGTCCTGTAGCGGTTCCTTTCGCGTATGGAATATTTGGGTTTCTTTTGGGTTGGTTCAAAAACCGCGCCTACGCCCTCTTGCCTGGCGACGCGAGATTCCTGTTGGTGCCGTTCGGTGTGTACTTCTGTCTTTCGGTTATGTCCGGCGACTCCGACAACCTGGTATTCGGCCTGGCGAAGGATGGATTCCTGCCCATCCTTGTGGTCTGCATTTGTTCAGTTAAATCGAAACTATTCGTTCACAAGTTTGTGCCCACCTATTCATACCCAGTTCGCGCGCAAACGGGTCTGCCAATCTCTTAGCATGCAAGTCTTGGTCTCATCAGAGGAACGTTTCAGCAGAACACCAGATGGAAGAGTCTGGTCGTCGGATACGGGTTCCTACTCATTCTGGACCCGATACCTATCCGTCTTCGATCACGTGCGCGTGCTCGCACGAGTGGCTCCTGTGCGCGAAGCTCCGGCAGTCTCGCAGCGAGCCGATGGCCAAGGCGTTTCATTCGAGGTGCTTCCTTACTACGTGGGCCCCGTGGGATACGCTCGAAATTATTTCCCACTAAAGGCTGCAGTCCGGATTGCGCTTTTAAAAACCAACGCCGTGATTCTGCGCGCCGCTTCACCGATTGCGAATTGCGCCCGGTCCGAACTTGATGCGGGCCGTCCCTTCGGTGTCGAAGTGCTTGGCGATCCGTACGAGGTATTCGCGCCCGGATCCATCAGCCATCCGATGCGTCCTGCGCTTCGCTATGTGATCACCAAGCAGCTGAAGCGCCAGTGTCAGCAGGCGTGCGCGGTCGCGTACGTTTCTGGAGGCTCTTTGGTGCGTCGCTACCCCTCGCAGCGCTCCGCGTTCACGACAACCTACTCAAGTATCGCAGTCCAGGACTCCGCTTTTGCGGCGTTGCCACGAACCTTCTCATCTCCAGTCCAACCGCTGCGTATTGTGAGCATCGGAACACTCGCCGTTCCTTACAAGGGCTTCGATGTGTTGATTGACGCGGTTTCGGCTTGCGCCAAAGACAGAATGGGCATTCAACTTGTGATCGTTGGAGAGGGCCGCTGTCGTGAATCGCTCAAGCGGCACGCCCAAAATTGCGGAGTTGAGCAAATCGTCCAATTCACAGGCCGCGTTTCTGCGGGCGAAGGCGTCCGCGACCAATTGGATCGTGCGGATCTTTTTGTTCTAGCTTCAAAGACCGAAGGTCTACCTCGCGCCATGATCGAAGCGATGGCTCGCGGGCTTCCATGCATCGGCTCAGCGGTCGGTGGAATTCCTGATTTGCTCGGCCCAGAAGAACTCTTTCCCCGCGGCGATGCGAAATCCTTGGCGCGTAAGATCAGGGAAGTGTGCCTCGATCCCGAACGCATGACTCGGCTGTCTGCTGAGAATCTTGCAAAAGCACGCGAGTATCACGATTCAATTCTGAGTTCCCGCCGGCGCCAGTTTTTTGCACACGTCCGGGACGCAACTTGGCGATGGAGCCAAGCACATCCTCGTGGAGCGTTCGACCGAGGCCGAACTTCTGAAAATTGTTCCGAAAATGAAACCACGCGGGCGGTGGCATCTCGATGATCGGTCGAGCAAAAAAGAGCACGGCCGCGTACAACAGCCTGGGTTCATCGGTCCAATCCGAAAACATGACGTCGTCCATTGCAACGCAAACCGATGGCACAAGCGAGCAGGCTGTGTTCCCGTCGCCGGTGCGGTTGGTGATCATCGCTACCGTTCCAGAGACCATCATGTCTTTCTTGATCGGCCAAATTCGATTCCTCACCACGGAAGGCTTCGAGATTCACACAATCACATCACCTGGCATTGAGGCTATGCCCGGCCATGGCGAACTGGTGAGCATCCGTCATGAAGTCGCCATGACGCGCGCGATCAATCCTTTCGCCGATCTGAAAGCGTTGTGGCAACTGTGGCAACTCCTGCGGACTATTCGGCCGGCGATCGTGCAGACGCGCACGCCAAAGGCCGGGCTACTAGGAATGATCGCAGCATGGCTCGCACGTGTACCGATTCGCATCTATACGGTAGACGGCATTCCCATCGTTTCCCAACGGCTTCCGGGCCGCATGATCTTGGCGATCACAGATTGGATAACTTGCCTTCTGGCAACGCAGGTCTTGTGTGTAAGCCGCAGTGTACGCCGATTCATGATTGCCAATCACTTCTGCAGGAGCGAAAAAGCGCGAACGCTCGGCGACGGCGCTTTGAGCGGAATCAACATGGATAGATTCAATCCTGCAACGCGCAACGCAACTGAAAGAACCGTACTTCGCAATCACTATGGCATTCCGCAAAACGCTCTCTTGATCGGATATATCGGACGCCTGGTTCCTGACAAAGGCATCGCGGAACTGGCGGCGGCCTGGGAGATTCTGAAAAAAGAATTTCCTCAAGCGCACCTGTTTCTGTGCGGATATTTTGAAGCAGTCCATCCCCTCGCTCAGCAAATATCCGGAAAGCTGACGAGCGACCCGCGTGTTCATGTGACCGGGAAATGGGTGAGCGACATGCCAGCCGTGTATGCGGCCATTGATGTCTGCGTACTTCCAACATATCGCGAGGGATTGTCCACCGTCGTCCTCGAGTGTGGCGCCATGCGCGTGCCGATTGTGGCCACGCGAGTGCCAGGCTGTGTGGACGCGATTCGGAACGGCGTCACCGGTTTGATTGTCGAGCCGAGAGACGTCAACGCTCTCGCCGACGCATTACGCAGCCTCCTGCATAGTCAAGACCTCCGCACGCGCATCGGAAGCGCGGCACGCGAGTTCATCTCCCGGCATTTCTCGGAAACCAGGATCTCCAAACTCGTTCTCGATGAATATCGCCGACTCATCGAAAGCGAATGTCGCGGCCCTCTAACCAAACTATCCCAGTTGGCAAATGATGATGGTTGGTGGCGGGTTGAAATATTGCGGCCTGGACCATCGTCCGAACCAGTTAACACCAACTCCGCAACCACGGCTACGGCTGCTGCTACTGAACGATTGCGCTCTACTGTTCGCCCAGTTGTGTAGAACAAATCCGAATTTCGGGGACCGACATTGAAAATACCACTTTCATCACCAGACATTAACGATCAGGACCGCGCCGCTGTGCTTGAAGCCCTCGATTCCGGCATCCTGAGTCTCGGACCTCGGCTTGTCGAGTTTGAGCAGGCCGTTACAAAGCTCACCGGCTCACGGTATGCCGTCGCTGTAAATAGCGGTACAAGCGCTCTTCATTTATGCGTTAAAGCGGCCAACATCAAAGACGGCGATGAAATTATCACCACTCCTTTCAGTTTTGTGGCGTCGGCAAATTGCATCCTATTCGAGCGGGCGAAGCCGGTTTTTGTGGATGTCGATCCCGTCACTTTAAATATCGATGTGTCCAAAATTGAAGACGCCATCACGCCGAAGACGAAAGCAATTTTGCCGGTGCACGTTTTTGGAAGGCCTTGCGCGCTCACGGACATTACTTACATTGCAAAAAGACACGGATTGAAAATAATCGAAGACTCTTGCGAAGCGATTGGCGCTAAACACCAGGATAAGCCTGTAGGGACTTTCGGTGAGACCGGAGTTTTCGCGTTTTATCCCAACAAACAGTTGACCACGGGCGAAGGCGGCGTCATCGTCACCGACGACCCCCAAATTGCATCTCGCTGCCGTAGTTGGCGCAACCAAGGCCGTTCTGACGCCGATGGATGGTTAGAACATGACAGTCTTGGATACAACTATCGCCTAAGCGAAATGAATTGTGCGTTGGGAATATCACAACTTTCGCGAATTGACGAAATCCTGGCAGCGCGGGCCCGTGTTGCCGGTTTCTATGACAACGCATTCGAAGATTGTTTTGACGTGATTCCACCCCGGTTGTCGGAACCCGGCTCGACAGTGAGCTGGTTCGTATACGTCGTGCAGTTGGGCGACGATTTCGACAGAGATGACCGCGACAGCGTCATCGCCACACTAAAGCAGCAAGGCATCGGGTGCAGGAATTATTTTCCCCCGATTCATCTGCAGCCGCTATATCAAAACATGTTTGGGTTTGGCCCCGGGGATTTTCCAGTCGCGGAGCATGCTGCCGAACGAACCATCGCCCTCCCATTTTTCAATCGTTTGTCCGAGGAGGAAGTTAGATTTGTGTGCCAATCGCTGGCAAACGCGATGCGGACTCTGGGGTCCGCGAGCGCGGCGACAGAAGTGCGATCGCTATCGGCCAAGGTTTAAGGACGTGGCATCCAGCTTTCCCTCTCGAGGTATGTATTCATCTATAAAACGTGTTATTGACATCGTCGTTGCGACATCGGCGTTAATCGTCGCCTGGCCGCTGATGTTGTTGACCGCCTTGGCAGTTCGCCTGAAGATTGGCAAACCTGTTCTTTTTCGTCAAACGCGTCCGGGCTTGAATGAACGTCCATTCGTCTGCTTGAAGTTCAGAACAATGACTGAAGAACGCGACGCCAACGGGCGCTTGCTGCCGGATGAACGGCGATTGACTGGGCTTGGCACGCTGCTTCGCCGGACCAGTTTGGACGAACTACCTCAATTGTGGAATGTCTTGCGCGGCGATGTGAGTCTAGTCGGGCCCCGGCCTCTTCTAGAACAATACTTGCCCTATTACACCGTCAAGGAACACCGTCGGCATAGCGTCCGGCCGGGTATCACGGGATGGGCGCAGATCCATCGCCGCAGTTGCCTTCCGTTCGACGAGCGTTTGGAAATGGATGTTTGGTATGTGGACCACATGTCGTGGACACTGGATCTCCGAATCATATTCTCGACGATTTGGATAGTGCTCACACAGCATGGAGCCATGCCAGACGAGAACGGTGCGCTGCTGCCGTTGGATGTTCAAAGAAGCCGGCCGCTGATATCAACAGCGCCTTCAAATACCACAGTTCGCTAGCCATGGATATTCCGCAAAAAATCGACATCGAAGTCGTGGCGCAGAGCGAGCAAACCGGACTTGAAGTCAATGCTTTTTCGGTGCCTGTGCCCGAACACGCGCCGACGCACGTTCCGCGTGTCGTGGTCGTGGGATGTTCGGGACATGCGCGAGTCATCGTGGACATTCTGGAAACCGCGAAGTGCTGCCATATTGTAGGTCTGCTCGACGATCTAAGACCTCCGGGAACTGAAGTCCTGGGCTATCAAGTGATCGGAAGCGACGAAGATTTGCCGGCACTTGTGGCTGCAGGTATTTGCGACAGTGTCGTAGTCGGAATCGGAGATAACTGGACCCGCTGCCGAATCGCGTCGCGAATCAAGCGAACGATTCCCGAGATACACTTCCTGACCGCCATTCACCCGTCAGCGCAAATCGCCAGATATTGCACGATCGGCGCCGGCACCGTAATCATGGCGGGAGTCGTAGTGAATCCAGGATCCGAAATCGGCGAATTCTGCATATTAAACTCCGGCTCTTCATTGGACCATGATTCGCGCATGGGGCGGTTCTCGAGTCTTGCCCCTCGGTCTGTCACCGGCGGTGGAGTGAAGATCGGTGACTATTCGGCCATTGCCATTGGCGCAATAATCTCGCATTCGATATCTATCGGTGAACACACTGTCATCGGCGCAGGTGCGACAGTGTTGAAAGACATTCCGGATTGCGTGGTGGCATACGGAACGCCTGCGAGAATCATCCGATCGCGGAATCCGGGAGATTCATATCTCGGTGAGCCCCCCAGCCGGCCTGCCGATAAGCCGGAAGCTCCGGCAATCCTGAAACCGTTTGAGCCGTTGACGTTGATATCCGGGAGCAACACCGACGCATGGAATGGATATCTCGAGCGAGCGCGGCATGATTTTTTTCACACCGCGAATTACCATCAAATCTCCGAATCTTTCGGCCGCGGAAAAGCCTGGCTTGCCGTCTACGGCAGTGGCGACAAATTTGTTGCCTGGCCTTATCTCCTGCAGGAAATCGAAGGGTTTGAACGAAGTTCGATGAGCGAGCTGCGTGATATTACATCCGTCTATGGATATACCGGGCCGATCGCGTGCGGATGTGAGCACGACGAAGAATTCCTCGCTTCGGCGTGGACTGCATTCGTGGACGCGTGGCGATCGCAATCCATCGTCAGCGTCTTCGCTCGACTACACCCATTGTTAGGCAATCATCGTCTATTGCAGTACCTCAGAAATGATGATGGAATCCCCGAATTAGTGGATGAGGGGCGTGGAGAAGGCAAGACCGTCGCTATCAATCTGATGACCTCCCCTGACGAAGTGTGGGGGGCATACAGACGACAACTGCGTCAAGCGCTACGTCGTTTAATGACGCTTTCATTGACCGTTACCTCTGAGCCAGAGTGGGAATCCCTCGACGACTTCGTACGGTTGTATTACAAGACCATGAAGCGCAATGGAAGCGCTTCTTTTTATTTGTTCCCCGTGCGGCAGTTTCGGCAATTTCAATCCGCGCTCGGCCGTCACGGAAGCTTGATGGTCGCCCGGCACGAAGGCGAGATTGTGGCGGCCGCCCTACTCATTGAATACTCAGGCATCGTGAATGTTCATTTTCTTGCCACGGACGATCGGTTCGCCCACATTTCGCCGAGCAAGTTCCTCATTCATGAAGCGCAGGGCTGGGCCCGTTCACGCGGCAATCAATACCTTCATCTTGGTGGGGGACGCGGAAGCCGGAGCGACGATCCTCTTTTCCGATTTAAGGCGCTATTCTCTAGTGACTACTATCCATTTTACACCTGCCGGTGGATCCTTAATCACGAGGCATACGACGATCTGACAAGTGAGCGACAGAAGCAGGCCACGAAATTAAGATCCGGCGAGATGTCCAAAGCACACTTCCCCGCTTACCGTGCGCCGTTTCGTATCGCAAATGTTGGCGATAAGCCGATTGAATCAGTAACCCGAGAAGAAGACCCGAGATCCTAGTTGACAACTTTCTGTAAATTATTTTATTAAGCAAACCCAATGATTGTCTATCAATTCATCCGATCTCCACTCGTAATACCGGCAAATAGAACTTAATGGAAGGGGCCCTATGTCTCTGAATTTAAAGCAACCATCATCATCGCTAAGAAAAACTGTCCGCATTTCTGTGATCACCGTAGTCCACGTCTTTCTATTCGCTGCTTCGGGGTATTCGGCGTTTCTGTTGCGGTTCGATTTCAATATCCCGTGGTGGCAGTGGGAGCACCTTATATATGCTCTTACGATCTGGACAATTACGAAGACAATAGTGTTTCAGTCGTTTCCCGTAAATCGGGTGACGTGGCGCTTCGTATCTCTACCGGATGCGATAATGCTCCTGGCCGCGAACCTGACCGGTTCGCTCGCGAGCGCGATCGCCATCCGCCTCATCGCACCGGCCGGATTTCCACGGTCGATCTATATCATCGACTTGGCGCTCTGCCTCCTGTTTACGAGCGGCATACGTCTCGCGGTGAGAATGCTTGCTGAAGCGTCGTCCGCCCATGGCCGGTCAGATGGCCGGCGCGCGCTCATTTACGGCGCTGGTGACGCTGGCGTCATGCTGCTTCGAGAAGTTCGCGCAAATCCGAAGATCGGATACAAGATCTGTGGGTTCGTGGATGATGATCCGGCAAAGACAGGCCGGTTGATTCACGGCGTGAAAGTCTTCGGCACGGGAGACAGCCTGACTAAAATTGCGCCCAAGCATCAAATCCAGCATGTTCTGATTGCAATGCCCTCGGCGACCGGTCCGCAAATGGTCAAAATCCTCAATCGCTGCGCTGCAGCACAACTTAGCTTTCAGACGGTACCTGCACTTTCCGAGGGCGTTAACAATTGCTCGATTGCGCCGATACGCGACGTCGCCGTCGCCGATTTACTTGGACGAACGCAAGTCTCTCTCGATGACGCGAATGTAAGGGCAAAATTTGAAAACCAAGTTGTTCTCGTTACTGGAGCCGCGGGCTCCATTGGCTCTGAGCTCTGTCGGCAAATCGCGCGATTTAGACCCAAGCTGTTGGTCGGATTCGACGTTTCCGAAACGGGACTATTTTATCTCGATCGCGAGATGCAGTCGTCGTTCCCGAATGTCGCCTTCAAGCCGGAGATTGGAAGCATCCTCAGCACGCGGCGGCTGAGAGAGGTATTCGAGTCACGTGGATTCGCAACAGTATTTCATGCGGCCGCTTACAAACATGTACCGTTGATGGAAACTCACGTGTTCGAGGCATTCGAGAACAATGTTGTTGGCACATATAACGTAGCAACTATGGCCGAGCGATTCGGAGTCAAAGATTTCGTCCTAATTTCTTCGGACAAAGCTGTCCGCCCGACCAGCATCATGGGACTGACAAAGCATGTGGCCGAGCTCATGGTCAGTTCACTACAAAACGGCTCGACGAAGTTCGTGTCCGTTCGTTTCGGGAATGTTCTCGGCAGTAATGGAAGTGTGGTCGCCATTTTCAAAGAACAGATCGCGGCTGGCGGCCCGGTCACGGTAACGCACCCGGAAATGCGCCGATATTTCATGACAATTCCTGAAGCGGCGCAATTAGTTCTGCAAGCATCCACCATGGGCCGGGGCGGCGAAGTTTTCGTTCTGGATATGGGTCAGCCCATGAAAATTGTCGATCTCGCTCGAAATATGATTCTTCTTTCCGGGCGGCGCATCGAGGATATACGCATTGATTTCACTGGCACGCGACCCGGCGAAAAACTATATGAAGAACTCAGCACGCTCGAAGAAGAAACTCTGGCTACGTATCATGAGAAGATTCGCATCTTTTCAGGCGATCGCACACGCATTCCCAATCCGGAAGCGTGGATGGACGCGGCGCATCGACAGTCCCAGAGACGTGACATGCGTCTCATCCTGGTGCTGAAAACCCTAGTGACTGATTACAATCCCAGTTCGGAAGTGCTACAGCGGCTGATGGACCAACCACAGCTTGCTCCGCAACTGAAGCCTCAAGCTGGCCGTGAGCTCATCGCCTGAATTTGAGATTTCGTTTCGTGCATCGAAATTGAAGATCGCAAAGCTAATCACTCTTGCCATGCTACTGGCGATTTCTGCATGGCCGGGTAACTCTGCCGGCTTTCAGTGGCCGGACGCAAACCATTACTGGCGAGTGTTGGTCAACGTGAATCAATACATCGAAAATCGGCCGATGGAGTGGTTCACGCAAGACAAAATCATTACTGACCTGCAGATTTTGGACGTAAAGCCCGGCGCCCGCGCCGCCGCTATCGAACAATACCACAAGCTTCGCCACGGTCTCTCCTCTCGCGGATTCTACGTAGGAACGTACATCTCCGGACGCACCGTCGGGCCCGCGTCCGATCAAACTGTTTATCCTCCGGGGAGCGTCGCAATCGAACAGATGCCGGCCAATGCGCGCTATGTAGGTTCTTGGCCCGGGCAGCCTGATCGCGAAATTATTGATGTGAGAGACCCGGACACCCGGCACGCATTCCAAACAGGAATTAAGGAACTATGGGAACGGGAGCCTTCATCGATTCGATTCGTGGACAACGCCGCTGTTCAACCGGCTGTGGTTCGCGGCGAGCCGTGGAAGGCATATTGCGATAACATGCGGGAAATCCGCATGCTTGCGGAGTCTCAGGGATCGCGAGCGATTTTTAATATCGCTATGCACGTTGGATTGTTGACCGATGAGGAAGCGCGCCAGTTGATTGAAGCGATCGGTCCTGACAATGGAGTCGCGCTCGAAATGCCATGGCATCCGTCCATCCAAAAGAGTCCCGAAGCTACGGCAAAGGCAGTGAGCCGCTATAGACAGCTACTCGACAGCGGTTTGGTCGTAATCATGATTCCAGTCGACATGCAACCAAGCGTACTGTCTGACTGGATTCGCAAGTGGAAGAAACCGACCGATCACTTGTACATCTCGGGCATCTTCTGGAAGGCACCCGACTTGAGCGTTTACAGCGACCGGTAATTTCTATCCCTTCCGCCGCGAATCTATAGACGCTTGCTCCTACCCCCCCTCGCAATCTTTACCTACCGAATGCACTTCTTGCCTTGCGCACTCTTCACACATTGCGCGGTTAGCGTCCGAAGCAATATCGCGAGCCCGGGTCTGCAGGAAAAGGGGTGCTAATATGAGAGCTTCAACGCGGAAGTTACGGAATGAGTGCTTGAATGGAGAGATTCTCTTACTGGCTCAGTAGGCACGATTTGTGATCGAGAAATAGCGAGAATACCAGATGCGGTGCTCCGATTCGGCGCTCCCAAGTTCCCCGGTTACCGTACGACCCAAACCATCTCGCCGGACTTCGTGATTGAGAAAGCAATGCCAAAAAAAAGCAAAACCGTACTGGTAACCGGCGCTGGCGGCGGCGTGGGTCAAAGTATTCTCAAGTCACTTCAGCATAGCTCATATACGGCCATTGCCGCCGATTGCGACCCGCTGGCAGTCGGGCTGTATGCCGCCCCGAAGGCATACCTAATTCCTCATGCAAATTCGCCAGAATTTCTGCCGAGAATCAACGAAATCTGCGATCGCGAAGCTTGCTCGCTGATTTTCTGCGGGGTTGAACCAGAGCTCCCAGTGCTCGCACGAGCAATACAAGAGCTACGATCGCAGGGGGTCATTACGGTCGTCAGCGAACCGGAAGTGATCGAGCTCTGTGACGACAAGCTCTCCACCGCACGCTTTCTTTGCGAACACGGCTTCGCCAGCCCAGACACGCTTCCATTGGCCCAGTACGATTCTTCGCGTTTCTCACTGCCGGTAGTCTTGAAGCCACGCAAAGGAGGCGCGCGCTCGCAGGGCGTATTTCTGGTCACCAGCGAAGAGGAGCTACGCTTCCACCGCGCCACGCTTGGCCTAAATGATTACATCGTGCAGGAGTACGTTCCTGGCGAGGAATATACTTGCGGCACCATTACGTTCGAACACAACTGCTACGGCGTAATTACCATGCGTCGTGTACTACGCAACGGCGACACCTATAAAGCATTTGTTGTCGATGAACCGAGGATCGGTGAGGACGTGAAAAAAATAGCCGAGCTTCTCAATCCGTTTGGTCCGTGCAATTTTCAGTTGCGAATCAAGAACGGTCAGCCTTGTATTTTCGACATCAACTCGCGCTGCTCGGGCACCACCGCCTGCCGGGCGCTTGCCGGATTCAACGAGGCGTTGATGTGCGCCGACTACTTGCTGGAAGGCAAGCTGCCGGAATTTCAGGTCAAGCGGCTCTCGTTCCTGCGCTACTGGAAGGAATTGGTCGTCGCTGACGACCAGATCGCAAGTCTTCAGACTGAGAGCAAGATTACAGGAAACGGTACTTTGCTATGAGTGGCCTGGGGCGCGGTATTCGTAACGGTAGTGGATCCGTCGTCTTGCATCTTGTGCGGCCCCTGCTGAGGTTCGGAGCGAAGGCCGAATGATCGTAGCCGTATTCAGCGATGTGCACGGCAACCTGCCGGCGCTGAACACATTTCTCGCAGCCACTCGCGTCATTGCTGACCAATATCTTTGTCTGGGTGATGTGGTGAACTATGGGCCCTGGAATGACGAGTGTCTTGAGATCGTGGTGGCGCTTCCGGGCGTCCGCTTCATCGAAGGAAATCATGAGCGGCTCTTCCTCAATGCCGACGCGATTGAACTCCAGCAGCCACTGGTGCGCGAATTTTACGAGCATTCAAGTCGCAACTTTTCGCGTCGAGACCTTATTCGGGATCTTCCTACCGAATGTGAGCTCGGAAGCTTTGAGTGCCGGCACACGCTCGGCACGGCGCGTACCTTTCGTGATTCAGACGTCGAACTGGAACGTTCATTTATGATTGGCCACAGCCATCAGCAATTCGCGATCGCGCGCAATGGATATCACCTCGTCAATCCAGGAAGCGTAGGCCAGAACCGCAGTAATCTCGCCATCGCGCAGTACGCGCTTTTCAACTCTGGAACAGAAAGTATTGAATTATGCAGCATCGAGTACCCCTATGAGACTTTGCTAGGGGAGATGAAAGCACGCGGATACAGCGAACGATGCTTGCAGTATTGTCGGAGCAAACTTCCGCGTGCTGATGGTCCCCACGCCTAACAAGCGACGTGGTCAGAATGGCTTTGACTAGCGGGGCGGCATTGACCCGAAAACTTTTAGATCCTCTATCGTTGAAACGTGCGTGCTCCGCGCGGGTTTTGCCAGCTCAGTGAACGATATGGTTTCGAGTAGACCAGCGGATCAAGGAACCGCCGTTAGGCATTTGATATCTGTCGGATGATCGCGAATTTCTACCGCAGTAAATCCTCCAGCTTGATCTTCCGATCGGTGTTTCCATCGCGGTACTTCACGATTATGGGTGTATAGAGTGATAGGTCCCACTCTTTTCCCCGGCCTTCACGAATTGCTCGCGATCCGGCGACGACGACCGCGTTTTCGGGAACGACGAGGGGCTCGTCATCCGTCGCTTTGTGTATCGCGCCCGTGAGGAGGTCGTAGATGGGCGTCGAGCGGTTTAGAATCGTGCCGGTTCCGAGCACGGCCCGCCGCTTCACAACCGTCCCTTCATACACGCCACTATTTCCACCCACCAAGACGTCATCTTCGATCACCACGGGATGCGCTCCCACCGGCTCCAGCACGCCGCCAATCTGCGCGCTAGCGGAAATATGGCAGTTCTTCCCAACCTGCGCGCAACTTCCAATTAGAGCATTTGAATCCACAAGCGTCCCGTCGTCCACATACGCCCCGACGTTGATATACATCGGCGGCATGCAAACCACACCTTTGCCGATAAAGCTGCCGTCGCGAATGCTCGAGCCGCCCGGCACGATTCGCACGCCGGAAGTCGCATTGATCTTCTTCACCGGGTACGTGGATTTGTCGAAGAACGGCTGGCGCGACGCGTCCACCGACATATCAACAATCGCGCCCATTCGAAATCCGAGGAGAATGCCTTTCTTCACCCAGGGGTTTACGCGCCAACCTGACGGTGAGGACGCATCCGGTTGCGCGGCGCGGAGCTCTCCGTCGTTCAGCGCTTCCTTGAATTTCCGAAACAGCCGCCGATCCTTCTCAGTGAACTGGCTTGACGGCTGATCGAACAGCGCTTCAATTTGCGCTTGCAGCATAAGTTTGCAGGAGAAGCCCGAGCGATTCGAGAACGCCGCGGATACGCGCCAGATTTTCTGCCTTCGGCGGGACGAGCGGCAGGCGCCAAACAGGCTCGAGAAGATCCATGAGCGCCATCGCCGCCTTCACCGGGCCGGGATTTGTTTCGACGAAATTGACTTCCATCAGGGGGAAGTATTTTCGGTGGAGTTCGCGCGCGGCCGGGAAATTGTTCTGCAAGCACAAATGTGTGAGCCGCGACATTTCCGCCGGAATTTCATTCGAGACGACGGAGATCACGCCTTGGCCTCCGAGCGCGGCCAGCGGCAGCGTGATTGCGTCGTCTCCCGAGAGCACTACGAACGAATCGGGCACGCCGTTCGCGATCGCGGCCATCTGGCTGATATTGCCCGACGCTTCCTTGATGCCCACAACATTGTCGATCTCAGCGAGCCGTCGAATCGTGGCTGGCTCGACGTTAACGCCAGTGCGCCCGACCACGCTATAGACGATGATCGGCAGAGTTGTCGCCGCGGCGATCGCCTCGTAGTGCTGGTAAAGGCCTTCCTGCGTCGGCTTGTTGTAGTACGGCGTCACCGAGAGAATTCCGTCCACGCCGATGGATTGAAATTTACGTACGGTTTCGATTACTTCGGCCGTGTTGTACCCGCCGGCGCCCGCGACAACGGGCACGCGGCCGCGTGCCTCTTCGATGGTTAGCTCGACGATGCGCAACCGTTCGCCCTGCGTGAGCGTTGGGCATTCGCCGGTGGTTCCGCAGGAAACCAGAAAATCGATCCCCGCATCAACCTGCCGCCGAACCAGTCTCCTCAGCGCCCCTTCATCGAGCGACTGATCCGAGCGAAACGGTGTCACGAGTGCAGTGCCGCATCCTGTAAACATTTCTTTTCCTCCTGAATCAATTCCTCAATCCATCTGGCCGATAATTTCGCGGAACTCAAAAAAACCCTTTTTGCCCGCAATCCAGCACGCAGCGCGCAATGCACCACGGGCAAATCCGTCGCGGCTGCGCGCGGAATGGCGAAGCGTGATCGTGTCGGCCGGCGATTCGAAGCCGATCTCATGGGTGCCGGGATGCGAGCCCGCGCGGCTGCTGCTTAAATCAATCGGCCGCCGCTGATAGCCGCTTTCTTTCATGCGTGCCGCCAGCGCCAGCAATGTCCCTGAGGGCGCATCTCTTTTTGTGGCATGGTGAATTTCCCATGCCCACGATCCGTAGTCCGCTTCGTTTGCCAGCAACTGCGCAGCTTGCGAGACGATCTGTGTGAACACAAAGATACCCACAGAAAAATTCGGAGCCCAGACAACCCCCGTTCCCGCGCGCTCCACTGTCTCCCGCACGCGTGGCAGGCGCTCGAGCCATCCTGTCGTCCCGACTACGGCATTCACCCCTGCCCGCGCGAGCCGCTCGATGTTCTCGGCGGCAGCCTCGGCATTCGAAAATTCCACTGCGACATCGATCCCATCAACGTTTTTCGGAGTAAGTCCCTCGAAGCGTCCATTGTTTTCGCGGTTCAAGCGCAGCTTCACGTCAAAGCCGTATTCCGGCGCCAACCGCTCGATCAAGCGGCCCATTTTCCCGTAGCCCACGATCGCGAGATTCATCGCGCGTCCTTCAAAAGCTGGCGCGCCAGCCCGGCGTAAAGCCCCACCGCGGCCTCTAGCTCGCGCTTCGGCACACGTTCGGCCTCCGTGTGCGCCACTCGAATGCTGCCAGGGCCAATCAAGAACGGCTTTCCCCACACGGGACTGAGAATCGGAGCGTCGCTGGTGTAAGAAACAATCGTGGTAGGAAGTCCATCGAAGGATTCAAATTGCACCGCGGGAATGAAGCCGATTTCTCGCAGTTCAGCGAGGTCACCAACTGCGGCCGTCATCGCATCGCGAATCGGTGCGGGGTCACCTACCAGACGTACGAAAATTTCCGCACGGGCTTCGTCGGCGACGACATTCGGAGCGCGGCCGCCCGCAATCCTGCCAACATTGATCGTGCCGGGCCCGAGAACAGGATCACCCGGGAGTGAAATACGGCGAATGCTTCCAAGAACGTCGAGCAATTTATCAATCGCCGATTCGCCTAATTCCGGATAGCCCGAATGTGCCATCTTGCCGCCTGCCCGAAGTTCGTAGCGCAAAGCGCCCTTGGCGGCGAGCGCCAGCTGGCTTTCCGTCGGCTCGCCATTGATCAGGTAACGCGAGCCTCGGGGCGAGAGCGCGGCACCTTTCGCGCCGGCGCTGTTGATCTCCTCGCCCACAACGAATAGAAGCCCAATTCCTCGCGCGCCTTCGCCGAGGAGCATCTCGGCAGCGCCGATCATGGCGGCAATCGCGCCTTTCGCATCGCATGCGCCGCGGCCCCAAAGGAACTCGTCGTCTTCACGGCTCGGAAAGAATGGCGGAACAGTATCCATGTGCGTGGAAAGCGTGACGATCGGATCGCCCCACGATGCAAACACGTTGAAGCGTTCGCCATCTACGGGCATTCGTTCGACACGCCCGCCGTTAGCTACGGCGAGCGCCGATACGCGGTCGAATAGATAGGTCGCGACGCCCGCTTCATTGCCGCTCACGGACTCGATATCCACGAGCGCGCGCGTCAGCGCCAATACCTCTGCCATGATGCCTGCCTGGGATGGAACGGAAGGAGAAGGGAAGATACGAGAGGACTGCTACTCGGACTCCGCCACTTCCCGATAGCGCTCCATCCGTTTGTGACGGATGACAGTGGACAAGCCTTAGGCCTGTCCCCCAACCGCCGCGATTTCAGCTACCGCAGCGATTTCGGCGGAGTTTACAGCACGCACCCGTTTCGCCAAGTCTCCGAAGCTGCTCGGAATTGCCGACTTGGCTACTCATGGTCCCCGCACCTCTACCAAGAACTTTTCGAGTTTAGCGGATGCGTCTATTCGAGTCAATGACCGGAATTAACGCTTGAGCCGAAAGACCCTGGAATTTGATCCTTTCAGTACATGGAATTTGACGAAGTCGGTACAGCCTTCACCCGATGGAAGGCGCAGACCTGGGCGTTAGAGTTAATCGGAGTATTGATATAAAAAAAGGAGGCCGACAATGGCTTTTCGAACAAACCGCGATGCTGGAGGCGCCGGACCGAATCCCGGACTGACGCCGATTGATGACATCCACGGAAACAATCCGACTATAGGAATTGAACCTGACCACACCACGGGGAGAATAGCCGGGCAGGATGAAGAAGATGATCGTTCCGCGAAAACCAAGCAGTACAAACGAGCCAAGAAATCGAGCCGGAACGGCTAATGGCGAATAGCGTGGCAGGGTTTTACCCCGACTTGGGCGGCCGTCCTATCAAGGCCGCCCTGAGCCGGCTCCGCAGCACCAACCAGCCGATCAGCCAAGAATATTAACGAGTTTGCGCTTCGGCGCGCGCGAATTCGCGTTCCGGATGTGCGAGGGGACGGTTTCCCGGCACGATCTTCGCACTCCCGGCAACGGCGGGAGCGGAAAGCTCGTGCCGGCCGTAGATCTTCGCGACAAACAAGAGCGCCGCGAATGTGACGACGATCAGCGCAAATTGCCGCCAGCCAAAAATGCGGTCGGCATCGCCCATCAATCCGATCCCCAGGAAGCAGAAAAGGAAATGTGTGCAAAAAACCTGCAGCGAAGACTGGCCGAGCAACACCAAGGGACGAATTGCCAGCGGCTTCACCGCCGACCGGAAACGAATCAGCACGATGGCGATGGCGGCGAAATTGAACATTCTGATGACACCGAGGTGCCATTTATCGAAGAAAATCTCCCAACTTCCGAGGCTCATTCCCGAGAGTTCGAAGTAACGAACAGCGAATAAGGTCGCGAAAACCAGCGCCGCAGGAATCCACATCCGCCTAGCCCATTTTTGGGCGGGCAGGCACTCTCTCGACCAGCAAACGCCGCCCCACAAGCCAAAAACCCACACGAATTGCCAGGCCCACAGATTGAATGCGCCCATTTCGTTCAAGGGAATCCGCAGGCCAAACTGGTGAGACAACGCGGCGTATAGCATTTCACGGAGCCCGAATTGCGCGAGCAACCACACGGCAAAGCTTCCGCCTAGAATGAATTTCCATCCGACGCGCGTGGACACACCGATGATCAGCGGCGAGAGAAGCAAGAAAATAATGTACAGCGGAATGATATCGAGCAGCGGGGGCCTGTAAATAAGCAGCAGAGCGTCGCCGAGGGCCCGCCCCGGCCCTGCGGCAAAGTAGAAGTCCAAAAGATTGTAGAGACCTTGGCCGTGGGGGCCGATCGCAAACCTGGCTGCAATAACGAACGCAAAAAGAAGCAGCAGCACGTGATACCAGTAGAGCCGCACGGTGCGCAAAAGGAGTTTCGCGCTCATTTTGCCCACCCCGTCGCGGGTGAGCTGGCGGTAGTAAATGCGTCCGGTGAATAACGCCGATAGAAAGATGAATCCTTCTGACGCGGAGATGTAGCCGAAGGGCTGATTGACCCAAGGAGTGAGCATCGTGGGCAGGTGAGTGAGAGTCATCCAAACGAGCATGAAGCCGCGGGCTGCGTCTATGTCGGTATCGCGTTTCATGGTCTAAATGCTTATCTCCGTCACCGTTATTTGACGTTTAGACGGTTCAGGCAGGTTTCTACCGGATTTCCTGTAGCTATGCGGTTCTGAACGGGAATGTGCGCAATGCTTGACGGCGCACAACTGGCCGATCGTGCCCGGCTGGCACCCGTTATCGTGGCGCGGGCATCTTGCCCGCGTTCTGGTGCGTCAATCGTCGCGCCGGCTTCCAGCCGACGGTTCTCGGCCGGGCGACGTGACGAGTTAAGCTTCCTATCACGCAATGGCTGACCGTGCGCGGGTCGGCATTTCTAGCGCCGGGCTTCACGCCCGGCAGCCTTTTCGTGGCCCGAGCACCTTGTTCACTCCGCCTTCGTTCCGAAGGGATTCGCTAGAGGCCGCGTTTCTCCCTGCGTCGTCGCGCCGCCTGGAAGCCCGTGCCCACGACGCGCTCAACGTTATTTCAGAGTGATTGAATTCATTCGAACGCCGAAAGAATCGTGAGGGGAATGCTATTATTCGCAGTTGCCGCCAGTCGTTGGGCGGCAATTGACCTACTCAAAATGGGAAACACTTTTTACGGGCGCTACGGGAAGAGATGGTTCGACGCCACAGGGTCGGCGGCGGGACTGCTTGTGCTTTCGCCAGTGTTGCTGGGCGTTGCGATCGCAGTTAGGCTCACGAGCAAGGAGCCGGTGTTTTTTCGCCAGGTGAGAACGGGGCAGTACGGGCGCCCGTTCCGGATTTTCAAGTTTCGGACGATGGCATCAGTTGCTGCGGGATGTAAGTATTTGATAACCGCGGGCGATGATTTGCGAATCACGCGGCTAGGCCGATGGTTGCGCAAGACGAAGATGGATGAATTTCCGCAGCTGATCAATGTCCTGCTTGGTGAAATGAGCCTGGTCGGACCGCGGCCGGAACTGCCGGAATTTACAAATGTATACGCGCCGCGATACCGCCAGGTGCTTCTTGAGAAGCCCGGCATAACGGGCCCAGCAGCGAATCGGTATATTCTGGAAGAAGAGGTCCTCGTTGGGCGGCACGATAAAGAGAATTTCTACGCTGCCGAAATCTTGCCGGGAAAACTAGAGCTAGATTTGACCTATTGTGAAGACATTCGTTTCTTCGGCGATATTCAGTTGATCTTTCAAACCTTCAGGAAAATCTCTGAACTCTTCCGGTCTGCTGGCCGGCCGTTCGGGGTTGCTCGCAGCGACAAGCATCCTCTGAAAATTCTAATCGATACATGAAACGATTAGAAATCGCCGTAACCTTAAGAAAACACACCACTATTTTCCAATCGTAACAGAATTGGAGCTTATTGCTCCCCAGTTCTGATTACTTCCTTCGCGATACCACCATTATATTTTCACCGAATAGTAGAGCGCTGGACGCTTGCGCCCGGCGAATTTCTTGATTGCGAGCGCGCTGGCCCGCGTTTCGCTCCTTACGGAACGCGATTAGCGTGTAGAGCCACATCCACGGTGCCAAGAACGCGTAGGCATAACTGACTGGCCTCACGTGCGTAGGTTTGACATCGAGAATCTGGTAGCCGGAAGTCTGAAGGATGTAGCGCAGCTCTGAAAACGTTCTTAGGCCGATATGGTGCAAGGGGTGGGGGCTCGCCTCGTCGCAGGGGCGCGGATCGGAAAGGTAGAAGCCGCTGCCGACGAAGCGGACGCGAGAGCGAATGGAGATCGTGTTTGGCGTCGTAAGAATGAAAATACCGCCGGGACGGCAGACGCGATGCATCTCACGCACGAATGCGAAGGCGTTTTCGAGATGTTCGATGCCTTCTACAGACACTACGAGATCAAAACTCGCGTCGGGCCACGGGAGTTGCGCGGTCAGATCGGCGATGCGAAAACGGTTGCCGAGAGCCGCGCGGGCTTCGTCGCTGAGCTCGTCCACAATATCAACACCTGACACCTCGAATCCTTTTTTCGCGAGCAGGATAGCGACTTCACCATCGCCGCATGGGGCATCGAGCACTTTCGCGTTCGGCGCCAAGTCCAAATCAGAAATGCGCTTTACGAGCGCATCGTAAATTTTCGAGCAGCGTGAGGTCTTCATCTCGCAGGCCCCCGTGCAAGCGATGTTTCCGGTGATCTCTTAAGCAACCGATTCATGGATTTGGCGCCGCATCTCTGCCGGTAATCTAATCATTTTCGGAATTTGGGGAAGTCTATTCTATTACTACATGCGCGCAAGGGACGATTGCGCACCGAACGTAGGCGCAAGACAAACGAACGGAACGGAGTTCCAGCTCTTGCAGAAACGCGTGCTCTCCTCGGGCGGAGTGGCACCTGTCCATTATTTTGTAGCTCACCGGTATATTGGTCTTGCTGCAGCTGCCGGTCTGTTGCGGGCCTGGTCCGAGCGGTTATCGATCGCGGTCACCCATTGAGATTCGCGGCCTCCCGACGTGTCCTGCCGCTGCCCGGCTGATTCACTTACTTGCGTAGAACAATCTCATTTCCACCATTCCAGCCGAACCAATCAACGCCTGATCGACAAGCTAACCGTGGGCTAACCGGTAGGCGCCTCCGCACTTCCTATTACACAAGTATTACAAACAATAGAGCTGGTCCCTGCTAGTCTAAATTCAGCTTTGCGAAACATCGCAACATCCGTTCATCAGGAAAGGGCCAGCGATGGAACTCACGGATCTACGTGCGGCTAAACCAAAGGACGATACCGGAATCAATTGGGTGACGGCGAGCGTGATGGTCATCTTCCACGCGCTTGCGATAGTCGCGCTGTTCTACTTCACATGGACAGGATTTTTCGTTGCAGTCGCTCTGTGGTGGATATCCACGAGCTTGGGAATCGGAATGGGCTACCACCGCTTGCTCACGCATCGCGGCTACAAGATTCCGAGATGGCTCGAGTACAGCCTCACGGTCTGCGCAACGCTGGCGCTGGAAGGCGGCCCGATTTTCTGGGTGGCAACACATCGAATTCACCACCAATTTTCCGACCAGGATGGCGACCCGCATTCGCCGGTTGAAGGCACTTGGTGGGCACATATGGGCTGGATCTTAGTTGGCAAGTCGATGCACCACGATACTTCGACGCTCGCGCGCTACGTTCCCGACCTGGCCAAAGATAAATTCTACGTTTGGATCACGAAGTATCACTACGTCCCGCTCATCGCAGTCGGCGTCATTTTGCTCACCGTTGGCGGATGGCCCATCGTCCTCTGGGGCATCTTTCTCCGGACGGTCGTTGGGCTGCAAACTACATGGCTCGTCAATTCAGCCACGCACTCCTGGGGCACCCGGCGTTACAAAACGCGGGATATGTCGACCAATAGCCTGTGGGTCGCGCTGCTAACGTGGGGCGAAGGATGGCACAACAACCATCACGCTCATCCAACATCAGCGCGCCACGGCCTGAAATGGTATGAGATCGATTTCAACTGGTACGGAATCTGGATATTGAACAAGCTTGGGCTTGCACGAGATTTGCGTGTCGCCGATGTTCGCGCCGATGAAAATGCCAAGAAAACCCTCGGGTCTTCGTTGGCGGCCAAAGAGCTAATTCCCGCGACGCCGCACATCCAGCCAAACCTTTCGGCATAAGATACCGCCTTTTTCACACCAAAGCGCCACACAATCGCAAACGTGAACGTTCCAGTTCATGTGCGAACCTCGCGAGAACCTTTCAGCGGTACAATTAAGCTCAGACACCATGCAAATCGCGAGCCGTCGAAAAACAATCGTGTTCTTCGTGGCGCTGGGCTCAGGCCTTGTGGCCTTGGCCGTCTTTCTCAACATCAGTTGGATTATTCTCAATTGGCGCGCAGGCGTGCTCCTGTTTTTCGGCATCATTTTTTTCGCGGCCATCATCGTCGGTATGATTCTCAATACGAGTTTTCTCATTCGAGAAATCAAGCTAAACGAACAGCACGACAGCTTCATCAACTCGGTTACACACGAACTGAAGACGCCGATCACCTCGATCCGGCTGTACCTCGAGACTCTCCAAAGGCGCGACGTGGATGAAAAGCAGCGGCAGCAATTTTACGGTCTCATGCTCAGTGACACTGACCGGCTGGTTCACACCGTCGAGCAAGTGCTAAAGGCGGGAGAGACGCGTTTCAAGACCGGGCGGCGGGATCGCACAGAGATTGATTTCGGCGGGCTCGTGTCCGAATGCATGGAACTCGCGCGGACGCGGCATCACCTCACGGCCAAAGCTTTACAATACAAGAAACCGAGGAATGGAAATCAGATCACCGTCCGCGGCGATGCCGAGGAGCTTCGGACGGCCGTCACCAACGTGCTCGATAATGCGATTAAGTACTCGAAGGACAATGTGGAGGTTTCGGCTCAAATCGAAACCCCGGACGAGAAACACGTACTGCTTCGTGTGCGGGATCACGGCATGGGAATTCCGGTGGATGAATTGAAGCGCGTTTTCAAACGCTTCTATCGCGTACGCAGCCGCTCTCGCGCTGAGGTGAAAGGCACGGGGCTGGGCCTGTTCATCGTCCGGTCGATCGCGAAAAAGCACGGAGGAAAAGTATTCGCCGAGAGCGCGGGCGAAGGACGCGGCACGACGATCACACTCAAGCTACCGAGGAGCCGCGCGTGAGCCGCGTCCTGGTAGTGGAAGACGAAGCCCATTTGGCCGAGGGCCTCCGGTTCAATCTCGAGGCAGAGGGCTATGCGGCGCGGATTGTCGGGGATGGCGAGGCGGCGCTCGAAAGTCTTGTCGAGAAAAAGGAACCGTATGATGCCGTCATCCTCGACGTCATGCTTCCGGGCGTGAATGGATTTACCGTCGTTTCCGAACTGCGCAAGGCCAGGAATTTCGTTCCTGTGCTGATTCTTACGGCTCGCGGACGGCCCGAAGACGTGCTCGAAGGATTTGCCGCCGGCGCGGATGATTACTTGCCGAAGCCGTTCGAATTGCCAATTTTTCTTGCGCGCCTGCAAGGACTCTTGCGCCGGAATGCCTGGACGCGCAGCGGCAACGCTCCGGAGGCCGGACGAGCTGCCGGCCTCAGCGCGCAAGAAAGCGCGCCTGGCACGAATGGCGATTCATTTACGTTCAACGGCAAGACCATCGATTTTGTCGCGCTCGAATTGCGCACCAACGACACTACAATCCGCCTGACGCTGATGGAAGCCAAGCTCCTTCGCCATCTCGTTCAGAATCAAGGCCGCACCGTCTCGCGCAAATCCATTCTCGAAGACGTCTGGGGACTGCGCGAAGACACCGACACGCGGGCCATCGATAACTTCGTCGTGCGCTTGCGCCGCTACATCGAGAAAGATCCCGCGAAACCACAATATTTACTTACGGTGCGCGGCGTGGGTTACCGCTTCGTAGCCTGAACCTGGCTGTCTTTCAGGTCACTGTCCTTTCGTACTATTTCCCGATTCCAATATCCACGCTAGCCTCTGAGATTGATGCCTCATCGCCGCGAAAACCGGCGGCGCAGCTCTAGGCTGAGTTTGCGCGTCCCGGTTCGAGTTTATGGGCGTACTGCGGAAAACCAGCCCTTTCGGGAATTGACAGATACGTTGGCCGTCAGCGCGCACGGTGCGCGTGTTGAGCTTTCGCTTCCCGTGACACAGGGGCAGACGCTGCTTCTGGTGCACGGCATCACGGAAGAAGAGAAGGAATGCCGCGTGGCGGATGTCAGAGCGATGCGCCGCGCCAAGTGGAAAGTGGGACTTGAGTTCGTTCGTGCCGAAGGAAATTTCTGGCAACTGTTTCAACCGCTCCGGCCCGTGATTACAGAGAGGAAACATCATGTGGAATAACGCACCAGGCAGTCAGCCCGCAGCAGCGCCGAGAAGCGGTTCTTCGCCGTTCGATTCGCCGCAGGCCGAATCGCGCATCTCGCGGGACGTTGCCAGCCTCGGGCCCGGATTGACTCTCAAGGGCGAGCTGACTGGACACGAAGATCTCTATCTCGACTGCAAGTTTGAAGGTCCCGTGAATTTCGGCGGGCACCGCGTGACCTTCGGACGCAATTCGAGCGTCGAAGGCGACATCGTGGCGCGAGAAGCGATTCTTTATGGAAGATTGAGCGGCGATCTCGACGCGCATGACCGCATGGAGATCAAAAAAGGCGGTTCGTTTACGGGCGATCTAACGACCGGCCGGATTTCGATAGAGGAAGGCGCATTTTTTAAGGGGCATATCGAAGTGGATCCGAGTACCAAACCCCTTGGAGCCGATCTCGGCACGATTTTGGAGCGCGGCGAAAAATCTAGCTAGCGAATTTTTTAACGTCCCCCAAACCCCCGGGCAGTAAAAAGCGGGGCCGTCTCGACCCAGGCGGCCCCGTTCCTCTTTTTCCAGCACTTTTTGGGGAATGTAGATCTCTGCGTCTGTAACTAGGCAGGTTGCTGCTGGCGCTTCCGTCCTGTGTGGAAAATTGCGCTTCCGCCGGCGAGCAGGACGAACGTTAGGCCGACGATTTTTGCTACGGCGATGAATGGGTGCGGCTCGTCTGAAGCTGGAACGAGCGAAAGCACGATTGTCACCAGCGTCGTAATGAATCCGAGCAGTCCAATCATTATTGCAACCGAACGGCCGCCAGGAATACGAAATACTTCGGTGCCGGCTGGCTCGCGTTGCAATCGAATTAGCGATGCGAACGTAAAGAGATACGGAATGAAGTACGAGATGATGCCGGTGCTAACGAATATTTCGTATGCGCCGGAGATGCTCGTTCCCGCTTGGCCAAGAAAAATAAACAAGGCGCCGAGGGCCGACTGCGTCAGTAGCGCGACGTAAGGAGTTCGCCATCGCGGATGAAGTCGCGCGAAGACCGGCGGAAGATAACGGTCAATTCCAGCTACAAAGGGCAGCCGCGCAGTTGCAGCGAGCCATGCGCCCAAGGCTCCGATATTGCTGACGACGATGAGTAGCGCGGCGATCGGACCAACCGCGCCCAATCCAATTCGGTGACTCGCGGTTGAAATCGCCTGCATGATGCCCTCGAGGCCGCTCACTTCGCTTGAAGGAAGCGCTATGAGCATCGCTACCGTGCCCAGGATGTAGCCCGTGGTAACGATGGTCCCGGCGATCAGTAGCGCGCGCGGAATATTGCGCCGCGGATTTTCCACTTCATCGCCGAGAAACGAAGCGGATTCCGAGCCGCCGAGCGCGAAAACTATCGTCGCCCAGAAAAGTACATCGCGAAAATGGGCGTGCGGAATGAGATTTGCGCCACGAAACGATGTGGCGGAGCCGAATCGCCACCAACATACGGCCGCGATCATATAGAGAATCCCGATCGGAAGCCATGTGCCGATGGCGCCAAGATTGTGAAGCCATTTGCCGACGGAGAGCCCGACTACGTTCAGCACCGTTCCAATCAGCAGGCCAGCCAAGGAAAAAATGATGAAGTAAGTCTTATTTCCGGCGAGGCTATGCCATCTGGCCGGTCCGATATAGAGTGCACTGCTCGCTGCGAAATAAAGTACGGCCGGAAAGTATGGCAAGTTGCTGGCCCAGTATGTCCAGCCATTCATGAACGCCGCAAAATCGCCGAAGGCGTGTTTGGTCCAGACGTAGAGGCCGCCTTCCTGCGGGTAGCGAGAGGAAAGTTCCATCACGGAGAGCGCGAGAGGAAGATAAAACGCCAACCACGCTACCAGCCAGATGACTACGGCGCTGGCGCCGGCCGTTGCCGCCGTGGCGATCCAGCGCAGGCTGATTCCCGTAACGACGTAGAACAGAACAAGATCTCGAAAACCCATCGCGCGGCGCGGTTGGTTCGAGACCTCGTTCGTCGCCATCAGCCCTCACTCTTGACCAGGCAAGGTGCCGGACATCATGCCTCAGGCGGCGCAGCGATGCGAGCGATTCTGCGATCTCGCCGGGAAATCGGGTGGCGCTATTTTTTGTCGTGGCCGTAATATTCGTACGCGGACATCGCACGCTCGCCGCCGGTCTTCCAGACGCGCGCATCTTCAGAAAATTTTCCCAAAGAGCGCGCCATTTCGCGAATGTGAGATGCGATGGCGCCGCAGCATGCGCCTATATAGTTGACGCCGATATCGCGGGCTTTTACAGCGTAGTCGGCCATTTCGCTGCGAGAGAGTTGATAAGGGTCGAGTTGGGTCGGAAACGCGGGCAGGCTCGTAAAATCGCGATTCTCATCCGTGGTGCGATATGCCACCGGCTGCGTGGCGATGTATGCGGAAGTGGCCTTTCGCATGTCAGCAGCGAGCGGAAGCATGTGCTTTGGTCCGCGAAGGCAGTTAATGCCGACGATGTCCGCGCCCGCATCCACCAGAGAGCGCGCGCAATCGGCCGGTGATTGACCTTCGATGGCGACGTCTTGATTTTCGAAGCACATCGTTACCATCGTGGGCAGCCCGGTTTGCTTGCTGCGCTCGACGCAAAGCAGTGCCTCGCCTAAATACGAGAATGTTTCACCGATGACGAAATCCACGCCTTCGCTTGTTTGCCAATCGAGTTGTTCGTCGAAAAGTCTTCGCACGCGATCGTGCGACGCCTTGTCATCCGGCTCGTACATCCAGGTAAGGCTGAGGTTTCCGGCGACAAGGCACCGGTCTCCTGCAACATCCTTGGCAATTCGCACGGCGGCGCGGTTCAATTCTTCGATACGAGTATCGAAGCCGACTGTGGCGAGCTTGTCGCGGCTGGCGTAGAACGTCAGGGCCTGCAGAACTTCGGCGCCGGCCTCCCGGAATTCGAGATGCAATTCGCGAAGCGCGTCCGGATGCGTAAGCGCAACTTCAGGCGTGAACGGTCCTGCGCGCACCCAGCCGCGCTTTTCGAGTTCGAGCAGGTAACCGCCATCGCCGAGAACAATTCCCTCTTTGAGACGCTCGAGAATCCCTTTTTTCATTTCTTCCTCCAGAATATTTTGTTACGCAGCGTGAACGCCACGCTTCAAATCACGGAGAGCCTGATGCGCGGCGTTATATCCGGGCGCACCGGTAACGCCGCCGCCTGGATGCGCGCCCGCACCGCAGAGATAGAGCCCCTGCACCGGCGTTCGATATTGCGCCCATCCGGGGACAGGCCGCATAAAAAACAACTGGTCGAGTGAAAGGTCGCCGTGAAAGATATTGCCTTCGGTAAGGCCGAAAGTTCGCTCGAGATCGAGCGGAGTCAGTACCTGTCGCGCGAGAATCGAGCTCGAAAATCCCGGTGCGTATTGCGAGATCATTTTCACGACGCGGTCGCCGAGCAAATCTCGCTTGTCATCCCACGTACCTTCGCGCAATTTGTAGGGCACATACTGGATGAAGCAGGTCATGATGTGTTTCCCAGCGGGTGCCAAGGAGTCATCCACATTCGATGCGACCACGCAATCCACCCACAACTCCTCAGGAATCTCGCCGAACTTCGAAATGTCGTAGCAGCGCTCGGCGAATTCGAGCGACGGTACGAGGGTGCAGAACGAGCGCTGCGATTTTGGCCATTCGCGCGGCATGCCCTTGAATTTCGGCTCTTCGCTCAAGACGAAATTCACTTTCGCGCAAGGCCCGGCCATCTTGATCCCTTCCACGGCGCGCCGAAATTCCGAGGGTAATTCACTTGCTTCGACGAGGCCCAAGAACGTTCGCTTGGGATCGGCATTCGAAAAAACAAATCGCGATTGGATTTCGGTGCCGTCTTCGAGAATGACGCCTCGTGCGCGACTATTGCGCGAATTGATGTTTGCGACCGGCACCGACGTCACGACCTCAGCGCCGTATTTTCGCGCTGCCGCCGCAAGTGCCTGCGTAATCGAGCCCATGCCGCCAATCACGTGGCCGTAAAAGCCCTGAATCTCGCCTTCGCCGCCGCTCAACAGATGGAATAAAAGCCCCAGCGCAGATCCGTTGTCGTAAGGACCGCCGTGTTTTCCGTAGACGTTGTTGGCGAGGATCAACGTCTTCATTTTCTCCGTCTCGTACGTCCGGTCGAGGAAATCGCCAAGGCTGCCCGTGAAGAACGAAACGATTTCCTCAACCTCTTTGCCGCTGATCCCGCGGAATCGTTTGCCGGTGCGCAAGAGTTCAAAAAGTCCAGCGAGACCTTTGGCGCGTATTTCAGGCGGCGCTTCGAGAAAGTAAGGCTGAAAATATCGCGCGATCTTCTTCAGCTTGTCGTCCACGCGAACGAATGTTTCGGCATCGAGCGTCGAAATGTTTCGAAATTCGGCAACTGCGCGATCACGCTCGGCCCACCACGGAAGAACGGTGTCGTCCTGGAATGCGACCAGAATGGCTGGATCGCATGGGACCATGCGCAAACCGTGCGCTCTAAGATCGAGGTCGAGGATTACTCGCGGCCGTAGCATGCTGGCGATGTAGGAGGTCGTCGAAGCTCTGCAGCCGGGAGCGATTTCTTCCGTAACGCAGCAACCGCCGACGATTTCGCGCCGCTCTAGAACAAGCGTGGAAAGGCCGGCACGGGCGAGGTAGGCCGCAGCCGTAAGGCCGTTATGGCCTGCTCCGACCACGATGACGTCGTAGATTTTGCGAGGCTTAAAGGTCGTCACGCCCCATGACCCTAAGTCATAAATGTCTTGCTAATCCGTGCTCATGATATTACAGTGCAGCACTTAAGCCGTTTCAAATATTCTGACCTGGAGTCAGGTATGGCAATAAGGGCTCAGCGATCAATCATCCCTCCGACACCGCTTCCGCCGCCTGGACCGAGACCGAAACTCGAGGCCAAACGTCTCCGAATCGTGGAAGCAGCGATGCGCCATTTCGCCGAGCGCGGTTACCACGACGCTCGCATCGAGGATCTCGCAATTGAGTTGGGGGTGGCGAAGGGGTCGATCTTTCAGTATTTCGGCAGCAAGTCGGGGGTGTTTCTCAACGCCTATAAGATGGCGGCGCATTCGCTGCCGAAGTATCTCGATTGTCCCGCTAACGTACGCGATAAAGGATTTTTCGATGTATTGCGCTACTGGCTGGTGCGCACCGAGCACATGCTGCAAGAAGATTGGATTCCTTATCGCGTGGTGCTGATCGGGAATTATGGCGTCGAACTTTCTTTGAAGCGGGAGATCAATCGGTTTCTCATTACTGAAGACCCTTACGGGAGCGCTGCGGTGGTGCGGTTCGCGATCTCGCGGGGTGAAGTCCGGTCCGACGTTGATCCACCGATGATCTCGTCTATATTGGAATGGACGATGGAACGATTTCAGGATGCGCTGCTTACCGAAGAATTGGATCCCGGTCTTTTTCCGCATCCAAGCGATCCGGAAAAAAACAAAATTCGCATTCAGCAATTCCTAACGATACTCCGCGGAGCGATCGGCGCGCGATAAAGACGCGACGCGTCCAACGGCGCAGTCGAAGACAATCGAAAGGGCGCAATCGTGGAACACACAGTTCAGGAGATCCTCGCGCTCTACGACGATAAGGCCCCACTAGCCGAAGCGTATACGATCCCCGCGCCATGGTATTTCGATCCGCGCATTGCAGAACTGGAGCGGCATCGCGTATTCGGAAGAACGTGGCAGGCCATTGGCCGGGCGCAGCAAGTGGCCGAGCCGGGCCAGTTCTTCACGATCGAGATTGCGGGTGAGCCGGTTGTCGTGGTTCGCGGCAAAGATAATGTTCTTCGCGCGTTTTTCAACGTTTGCCGCCATCACGCCGCCGCGGTGGTTACGGAACCGCAGGGCTGTGCCGAGCATCTGCGCTGTCCATATCATGGGTGGACTTACGGGCTGGACGGCGCACTGAAGGGCATGACGGAATTCGAAGGAGTCGCGCACTTTGAGCGCTCGCAGAACGGGCTTGTGCCTATCCGCGTCGCCACCTGGGAGAATCTCATATTCATCAATCTCGATTCGAAAGCGAGGCCGCTCGAAGATTTTCTCGGCGGGCTCATCGCGCGCGTGAAACCGCTACGGCTTGGGACGTTGCAATTCGTCGAGCGGCGCAGCTACGAATTGAACTGCAATTGGAAAGTGTACGTGGATAATTTCTTGGATGGCGGATATCACGTGCCTCACGCGCACAAAGGACTGAATAGCGGCATCGACATCACGAAGTACACTATCGAAAATGAAGATCGCTTCTGCGTGCAATCCACCCCATTGAAACAATCGAAGGACGATGCCGACGTCGCCGCGACGCGAACGGGAGAGATGGGACATTATTTCTGGCTATATCCGAACTTCATGCTCAATTGGTATGAAGGCTATTTGGATACGAATCTTGTCCTGCCGATACGCCAGGATCGCTGCGTCGTAATCTTCGACTTCTACTTCGCGAAGACCGGTGGCGATGCAAGCAACTACAACCGGCAGAGTATCTCGGTCAGCCATCGCGTGCAGGAAGAAGACATCTCACTTTGTGAGGCAGTGCAGCGGGGATTGAATTCGCAGGCCTACATTGCGGGCCGCCTCTCGGTGCGCCGCGAGGCGGGCGAGCATCTTTTTCATCGTTTGCTGGCGGCCGATCTGAAAGATAGCCGCGCTGCCGTCGCGGGCTGAGGAACTCTGCGCAGAAACCTCGAATTTTCAAGGCTCAATCGAAAATGACTGTTTTGTTCCCGTAGAGAAGAATTCGATTCTCGATGTGCCAGCGAACTGCGCGTGATAGAACGACCTTCTCGAGATCCCTTCCCTTCTGAATCAAATCCTCGAGCGCATCGCGATGTGAAATTCGCACCACGTCCTGCTCGATGATTGGACCATCGTCGAGAACCTCGGTGACATAGTGGCTCGTGGCACCGATGAGCTTGACGCCACGCTGATACGCCTGGTGGTGCGGCTTGCCGCCGACAAACGCAGGAAGAAACGAGTGGTGAATGTTAATAATCCGGTGGGGAAAATGCCTGATGAAATCAGGTGAAAGCACCTGCATGTAACGCGCCAGGACGATCACATCAATATTTCGCGGCGTGAGAAGCGCGAGTTCTTCGGCCTCGGCCGCCGATTTATTTTCCTTTGTCACCGGCACGACGTGAAGCGGGACGCGATAAAAATCGGCAAGCGCCTGCACGTCAGGATGATTGCTGATTATGAGTGGAATATCGCAAGCAAGCTCGCCACTGCGGTGACGGTAAAGCAAATCGGCCAGACAGTGATCGTATTTCGAAACGAAGAGCGCCATTTTCGGACGGTAGGCTGACAGAGCGACGCGCCAATCCATTCCGAATTTTGTTGCGATGGGGGCGAAGTGGCGGCTGAACTCGCGCATGTCGAGCGCGAAGCCCGTCAAATCCCACTCGACGCGCATCAGGAAGAGGCCGAGTTCGTTGTCCTGGTGCTCGTCGGCGTGAAGAATGTTGCCGTCGTTGCGGAAAATGAAGTCTGCGATTGCGGCGTTCAGGCCTTTTTGGTCCGGGCAACTGATGAGCAGAATCGCGCTGTTTTTTGAACGTGACGCCATCATTTTACCTTAGGTTGACAACGCGATTGACGCGCAGGTATCGGCGCGAATTCGCGAACAATGGTATCGCACGATGCCCCGCACGAGCGTGTCTGGCTAAAGAGGCTGCGGAAGAAGTCAAAATAGCGGTCATTCCGAGGAGCGCAGCGACGAGGAATCCCACTTTTCGCGCGTATCTAACCAAGAGGGATCCCTCGCTTCGCTCGGGATGACAGCGCTATGCTTTTTACGCGACTTGTAAAGGCGGCGGAGATCGAGGCGGAACTCGGGGTCATTGGTGATCGCGCGGGATTGTTTCATTCCAGGTTTTCGTGCGAATAATTTTGCCGTTTTCGAGAAGGTCTCGTTGGTAGTGGTAGTAGAAATTCTTTGAATCGCTGAGAAGTTCCAAGATCGATTTGAAGAACACGATGCGGGATTTCAATTCGATCTTGGTTTCCGCTTCGCCGCGAACTGAGCTGACGCTGGGATTTTCGTCGCCTGCCGAATAAGAAAGCTCTTCGTGATAATCCTCTTTGCCCCAAGGAAATCCGGCGGACGTGTCGCTGTGCCAGTTGATGCGCGAAGTGTGCTGGTTCTCATCGCGGACAAGTTCGTAAATGCCAGGGAACGTACCGCCTCCGTGCGTGAATCCTGGCAGCGAAGGATCGTTGGCCGGCGGCGGAAAGGGCGCCGGAGATGAGCCGTGCAACGGAACGACCGGGAGGACGAGGCGCGAGCGATTTTCGCCGCCGAGGGCTAGCGTGGTCGTCATTGGATAAGGCGTCGGCCAAAGCATCGGCCACAACGCGTTGGAAATCGCCACACGAATGCGATGGCCGCGCGGGAAAATCCACGAAGTCACGTGCATCTCGATCTTCAGCGCGTAAATCTCCCCCGGTTGCAAATCTTTGGGATCGGTGTCCGATTCTCGCTGCGCGCCGCTCAAACCTGCGCCAGTGATGAGCGTCGTCGTGCCGTCGGGCGCCACGTCGGAGAGACGCGCAAACCAATCCGCGAGCGGCGCGCTTGCCGAAGCGTTTATCAATACGCGCGGAGAGCCGAGAATCGCAATGTCCCGCTCGAGCGGCGGTGAATCGTAAACGAGACTGTAAGCGTCAGATGGACGCTGATCGTTGGTCAGCTCGCCCCACCAGAATCCCGCGTCCACGCCTGCTGTCGGGACGTATTTCAATTGATCGTCGGTAGCCACGGGCGAAGATGAACTCAGCGAATGGTTCGCGGCGAAATACATCTGCTGCTCGATCATTCCCGCGGGCGGCCACGAATTCTCGGTTCGCCATTCGCCGGGAATTTCACGCGCGCTCGGATCAGGCGGATACCAGTGCCGCATGTAGACCGTCAGGCTCGGCTCTTTCTCGATCCCGTTATCCACGCCCTTGAGCCAGCGATCCCACCAGCGCACGGCCGATTCTCGCCATTCGAATTCCGGTCCAGGAGTAGCATCGTTCGGATAAGTGTGATTCCACGGACCGAGCAGCGCTTTCACCGGCGATTTCAGATGCATCATCATTCGCGGCAGATTATCTCGGTAGCCATCATAGAAGCCGCCGATGAGAAAGACGGGAATTTGAATTGAGTCGTATACCGGTTGCTGAAATGGCTCGAGCCAGAAAGGGCCATTGCGCTGATAGCGGAGATAGAGCAGAAACCACGGCGTGGAATCGAAGCGCGGCGCAACGTGCTTTTCATCCGTCGGAAAATCCGGCGGCTCGGTCATTTGAAGTTCTTGATCCATGCCGAGTTCATATTCGTCGGCGTGCATGATGCCGTCAATGTAGTGGATGTCGTCGTGGAAGAGATTTTCGGTGGCCGCCACGGCAATGATGGCTTTCAACGCGGGCGGACGGCGTGAAGCCATTTGCAGGGCGTTAAATCCGCCCCAGGAGATGCCGGTCATGCCGACGTTTCCGTTGGCCCAAGGCTGGCGCGCGAGCCATGCAATCACTTCGGCGCAGTCACTCTGTTCTATGCGCGAGTACTCGCGCTCGGGCGGCGCGCCTTCGCTTGAACCGGTGCCGCGAATGTCCACGCGGGCGCTCACGTAGCCGCGCAGAACATAGTAAGAATGCAATTCGTAATCCCAAGACTCCTGCCAATCATCTTTGCGGTACGGAATGTATTCGAGAATCGCAGGAAATTTTTCGGAGGGCTTTGCGCCTTCGGGAAAATAGAGTGTGACTGCCAGCTTCACACCGTCGGACATCGGAATCCACGTTTTCTCGATGCGGATGCCGGAATACAGCTTCGCCGGGCTACCGGTTTGAATTTCGCGAGCCGCGGGTTTGGCGCCCGCCGATACAACAAAGAGCACCGCAGTCGCAGGCAGAATCCACTTAATGGATCCGGGTCGTTGCAAATGGATTTTCATAATCGAAAGAGAAAGCTCGCAAGGACTCGAAAGCGGATGCGTTCGGTTCTCGTCCCGCAGCAAACGAGAACCGAACGACCGGAATCTTAGGCTCCAGATGGGTTGGAGTCAACGAAAGACGAGTCAATCGAGAGTCGCGAGACGATGCGCTCCGCGGAATACGGACAAATGCGCGCAATTTCTCACGGCTGCGACTTAGCTGCTGACGCGTCGTGACTGAACAACTCGGCAATCGTCTGGCTTTGAGGACCGATGAAGTGGCTCGTCAAATTGCGGGCAAGCAGAGGATCGGTCTTTGCGCCGGCTACGGCTTTCTCGACGTGATCGCGATGTTCTGCAGCGGGGCCGGAAAGAGTGATCAGCGCGGCCGCAAATTCCATCTGGGGATCATTGCCGCGGACAGCGAGTGCTTGCTTGACCCACGCGTAGCCATCGAGGCCCGCGGCAGGATTGCGGTCTTTGACGAGAAGTTGGCCGTAGGCTTCGGCGAGATAACCAGCGTCGAAGCGCGCGAGGCCGTTGGAGTTTCCGGCGGAATCGGCGTTATCCGCACGGATAACGAGCTTCGTGAGCAATTCTTTCGCGGCGCGCGGATCATTTCGAGCGTACAGGGTTGCGCGGCGCAGCGTTTCCATGTGCACGAGAACGGTTGGGCTCCCGTCCAAAATCGCGATGGTGTCCGCCGCGAGTTTTGCCGTGTCGTAATTCTCGGCGCCAGTGAGATGCCAATCGTGACTGATCCATGGCAGGGACTGCGCGCCGCCGATATCAATCGTGTGACATATCAGCGGCGGGCCAGCCTGTGCAGGCAACGCCATAAAAACGAGCGCGGCAATCGTCAAAGACTCGATTCGAATAAAAAAGCAATTTCGTTTCATGTTGGTGAACCTCCTCGTCTTGAATCAACCACTCGTAAGACAAGACGCGGCGGAGGTGGGGAGTGTTAACAGGCTACCTGGCGGCGCCAGGCTGAGACCAGGAACGCTCCCAGTGACGCCACACTTCGATATCGCCGAGATCCAATGCGTTCCACCATAGATCGAGCGATTTGGGATCGAGTCGCAAGGCGGATTCGCGGGAAACGACCGATGGTGGAGGAACGAGTGCGGCGAGGCGATCGTAGACGCGCGGACGCTCGGAGTCGGTCACGCGCGATAAAAGATGCCAGAGCGAAAGCGCGTCACGCTTGCGTGATTCCTCTATCACCACATCCAACGCGGCGGCGCGCAAATCAGGCGGCAGCGAATCGAAATCCAGCCGGTAGAGTGCCAGGCGAAATCGTTCCGACGCATCTTCGAAATAAGGCGTGCCTGGGCCGGCTTTTCCATCGGTTGGACATGCTGCGCCTGCCGGAATGAAGGATTCGTGCCCGTTCCGCTGAAAACCGACCCAGCCCACGGAAGTTCGAAGGATGCCGGAGCCAGACTCGTCGGTTTGAAGCGTATAGGCGCAGCCGAGATCGACAGCCACTGCGGAGGGAGTATCAACGACGAACTCGCCGGGCGGCGCCCAAATCGTCGCGTGAATCATGCCGCGTTCGAGCGAAATGTGTTGCCGGCCATTTTGAGTTTCGAGCAAACGAACGCGGGATTGCGGCTCGATGTCAATTTCGCCAAGCTCCGAAACTTGAATGCTGGCGCGAGAGTGGGCGTCGGTGACGAGAAGCTGGCCGACGCTGAGCTTGCCGTTCGCGGCACCTTTGCGAATTTTCTCGGCGCCTACCTGAGGGGCACCCGATCGCCAGGCAACGTCCCAACCGGATCGCGCAGGCAGGATCGGAGAAGGTTTCGGCTTGCGGAGCGATAGACCCGTGCCAACTGCAAGAATAATTGCCGCTGCGGCGGCGAGAGGAAGCCATCGAGTCAAAAGCGCGCGTTTCCGGCGATCGCGTGCACGACCGGCAACGATCTCCGAAAATTCGGACGCGGGAACATCGTGGCGAAAACGGCCCAGCAGATTTTCGAGCCGCTGAGTTTCCGGATCTGGGTCGCCGGACCGATCCCACAAATAATCGTCTTTGGCGGAAGGATCTTTTGGGTCGTCTCGCATTCCATTCCACCTCATTTTTCCTGCCGGGAGCGGAATTGCTTCGCGCGACGGGGGCCAGCCCGTTCGCCCAATTTCTCGCGAAGCATTTGCATTCCGCGATGAAGATTGACACGCACCGAACCATGCGAAAGGCCCGTGCGCGAGGCGATTTCGGGTCCCGTCATGCCTTCGACGAGACGAAGGAGCAGCGTTTCGCGGTAACTTTCCGGAAGACCGCGAATAGCTTCGAGTGCGGCCACGGCATCCGCATCATCGAGCGAATCGGCCGCGCGATCTTCGATCTCGACTTCGGCAAAATTCTGGCTCACTTCGAGCCGCGGGCGCGACTGGCGGTGAAAATCATTCGAGAGATTACGCGCGATGGTGCCGAGCCACGGACCGAACCGCGAAGCGTCGCGGAGATCGTCGAGACGCGCGAAGGCGCGAAGAAAAACATCGTGGACGAGATCGTCCACTTCGGACGGCGGCACTCGAGCTAGAAGAATTCCATGGACGAGCCTCGAATAGCGCGCGTAGAGAACGCCGAACGCGCCAGTATTGCCCGCTCGCGCCTCGGCGACAAGTGACGTGTCCGGGCTATCCGGAAGTGGCGATGTACTCAATGCAGCCAGATGCAACTCTATCGTGGTCGGGATAAATTCATTGTTGCCACCCACGTTTATGCCACGGACTGCGCGCAAATATCTCCGGAATGGTAGACGCGGGCGACAGTCAGAGTGTTAACACGATTTTCTCGTCGTAATTTCGGTTGGGGGAGACGCGGATCGCAAGGATAAGCGGCAATCCGCCATTCGACCTTGACACTGGGTATGCTAATCGATAATCCGGTTGCGGGCCTCCGAGGCGAGCGGTATCATTCGAATGTTCCCAATGAAGTCGAGTCCGGAGGAGTCGCATGGAGTGGACCACACCGAGTTTTGAAGAGATCAGCCTATATTGCGAAGTTAGTTCCTACGCCAACGCAGAGCTGTAATCCGTAGATGCAGGTGAAAATCCTCGGCTCGGCAGCCGGGGGCGGCTTTCCGCAGTGGAATTGCGCGTGCTTGAATTGTGCCCGCCTGCGCGCAGGGAATTTTCACGGACATGCACGCACGCAAGCGCAGATTGCCGTTCGGGCGCGCGGGCGTTCGTGGTGCTTGATCAACGCTTCTCCTGACCTGCGCACGCAAATCGTTTCCGATCCGCAGTTCCAGCCCAGACGTGCGCCGCGTGATTCCCCAATCGCCGCAGTCGTGTTGACTGGCGCTGACGTTGACCAAGTCATGGGACTTCTTCATCTCCGCGAATTTCAGCCGTTGCGAATCTATGCTGGCTCGGCGATCCAACGAATTTTGCGCGAGGAAAATTCCATTTTTCGCGCGCTCGAACAAACCCAGAAACAGGCAAAGTGGGAGACGATTTGTCCGGGCGTGCGGAACGAGCTGAAATCTGCGGACGGCGAAAGCTTGAATCTCGAGGTGCTGGCGATCTCGCTTGGGGGGAGCCTTCCCAGTTATGCTGGCAAGGAGCACGGCGCGGGTGGCGATCCCGATGATGCAGTGGTGGGGTTATTTATCGAGGCGGATAAAGTCAGGCTATTCTGCGCACCTAGTCTGCCGCGAATTGATGAGGGGTGGCTCCCTGAATGGGACGGGTGCAATGCGATCTTGATTGACGGCACGTTCTGGTCCGATGATGAATTGTTGCGCACGCGCGGTGAAGTCAAAACTGCGCGCGAAATGGGGCACTTGCCGATTTCAGGAGGGACGCTTGAAGCGCTCACGAAGTTGAAGAGGACTCGCAAAATTTTCTATCACGTCAATAACACGAATCCGATTCTGGACGAAGAGAGCGACGAACATGCGCGCGTGGTTGCTGCCGGCTGGGAAATCGCGCGCGACGGCATGGAAATCGAGCTATGAATCCTCAACCGCGATCAGCGGCAACTCCGCGAAACGATCTGGTCGAACGCCTCGAGAAAATCGGCGAAGAGCGCTATCACAATCGGCATCCATTTCATCTCCGCATGCATGAGGGGAAGCTCTCGCGCGGGCAATTGCAGGCCTGGGCGCTCAATCGCTACTGCTATCAGAGCCACATTCCGATCAAGGATGCGGCGCTCATCGCGCGCTGTGAAGATGTGGATCTGCGCCGCGCGTGGCGAAAGCGAATCATTGACCACGACGGCGAACCCGGCAAACCTGGTGGCATCGAGAAGTGGCTGCGGCTCGTCGAGGCGACGGGGCTTGCGCGAGAGCAAGCGATACGCGGCGAAGGCGTGCTGCCGGCGACGCGATACGCGGTAGAAGCGTACGTTGATTTTGTGGCGAAGAGATCGCTGCTTGAAGCTGTCGCGTCATCACTGACCGAAATGTTTGCGGGCTCGCTGATCGTGCTGCGGATGGATGCGCTGCGCAAACATTATCCGTGGCTCGCCGGAGGACTTAGCTATTTCGAAGCGCGCACGACGCAGGCGCCTGAAGACGCGAACTTCGCGCTTGAATGGGTGATTCAGCACGCCGAGACTCCCGAGCAGCAAGAACTTGCTTGCAACGCATTGCGCGCGAAATGCGACATTCTGTGGGCGCAATTGGACGCGCTGTATTTCGCATACGTCGAGCCGGGATGGCCTCCGCCCGGCGCGTTTCGCCCGAAGGAAGTGTGATGCCGCGGCCGGCCCCAGATTCAAAGCCGCGCCTCGCTCCCGGTTGCCGCTTGAGCGACGCGCCGAATCAGGAAGCGACGCTCCTCATGCCTGAAGGAGCGCTTAAATTGAAAGGGCCGGGGCTTCAGATCGTGCGAAGTTGCGACGGCGAGCACACTTTTGAAGAGATCATCGGTACACTTCAAAAACAATTCGGTGCGGCTGATCCGAAGAAAATCGAGGACGACGTCGCCGGCTTCCTCGAGCATCTACACAATCGCCGCGCGCTCGATTTTTAGTCATGGACGGCCCGCTCGCACTAATCGCAGAAATCACTCACCGCTGCCCGCTGCACTGCGTCTACTGCTCAAACCCGCTGGAAATGAAATCCCGCGCGGAGGAATTGCCGACTGCGACATGGATTGACGCGTTCGAGCAGGCTGCGGCTCTCGGTACTTTGCAACTCGACTTGACGGGCGGCGAGCCGCTCGCCCGCGCGGACTTGACGGAACTCATTGCCGCAGCGCGCAACGCGAAGCTCTATACCAATCTGATTACTTCCGGGATCGGGCTGACGGCGAGCCGCCTCGAAGATCTCGCCAAAGCGGGTCTCGATCACATTCAACTGAGCTTTCAAGATTCGCGCGAACAACCAGCGAATGAATTCGCGGGTGCGGCCACGCATGATCGAAAGCTGGCCATCGCCCCAGAAATCGCGAGGCATCACCTGGCGTTCACCATGAATGTCGTCGTCCACCGGGGCAATCTCGCACGACTGGAAGAAATGATCGCGCTCGCCGAACAACTCGGAGCGCACCGGCTGGAAATCGCCCACGTGCAGTACTACGGCTGGGCCATAGAGAATCGGAATGCGCTGCTGCCGACCCGCACGCAGGTTGAGCGGTCGCTCGAAATTATCCGCGCCGCCGAAGAACGACTGCGCGGGCGCATGCGCATCGACTACGTGTTGCCCGATTACTATGCGAAATTCCCGAAGGCGTGCATGGGCGGCTGGGGACGGAAGCTCATGTTGATTGAACCTTCAGGCCAGGCGCTTCCCTGCCACGCCGCCTCTGTAATTCCCGGAATGCAATTCGCGAGCATTGTCGACCGGCCTCTTAAATGGATTTGGGAGGAATCATCATCGTTTACAAAATTCCGGGGCGAAGAGTGGATGCCGGAGCCGTGCCGAAGCTGCGATCGAAGAGCTCTCGATTTCGGCGGATGCCGTTGCCAGGCGCTTCTTCTAGCTGGGGACGCCAGCGTGACGGATCCGGTGTGCTCCCTTGCGCCATCGCACGGGATCGTCACTGAAATTCTCGAAAAGGTGAATGCGCCGATCGGTCCAGTGCTCGATTCTCGACCGCAATGGATGTACCGCGCCAATCCATCGTGAATGACAGCGCCTGCGCCTTTCAGTACTTGTTTCGTATACGTTGGAAAACCTGTGCCGCGGAATTAGCGTCAAAGTCACATGGGAAGCATGTTGAATTGCGAGTGGTGCTGCAACGGCGCATAATGACTCGCATAAATGCCTCGAGCGCTTTCCTTTGATTTCAGGACTTACTTAATGACCCAACCAATTCGTACTTTTTGTGGAATTGTTTTCGCTGTCGCTGTGTGCCTGAGCGTCGCCGCGAACTCAGCGGGGCCCGCGGCATCGAACACCGCTGCATCAAACACCGATTCGCTTGTCGCGGCGATGCAGAAGGAATTGAACCGCGCGAAGACTGACCTTGCGAAAGCCGATCCTGCGCCGTATTTCATCAGCTATACCTCGTACGATCAGAACGATCTTCAGATTGTGGCGTCCTACGGCGCGTTGCTGGTTTCGGGCGGCGGACATCGCCGAAACGCCGACGTGGTGATGCGCGTCGGCTCGCCTGCGCTTGATAACACACATCTCGACAATCGCTCATCGGGAATGACTTCGGGGTTGCTGCCGCTTGGAAATGATCCGAACGCCATCGCGCGCGTTCTCTGGGAACTCACCGATCGCGAATACAAGCGAGCTTCGCCCGTTTATTTGAAAGTGAAGACGAATACGGCGGTGCGCTCGGAGGAAGAAGACAAGTCCGCCGATTTCTCCGAACAAAAGCCGCAAGACCATAAGGATGTAAATCTCCCGAAATTTCCGTTCGACACCCATTCGTGGGAAGACCGCGTGCGCCGGCTATCTGCCGAATTCCGGAAGTATCCTGACGTCTATTCGTCGAGCGTAGTTTTCACGATTTCGAAGAGCGAAATGTCGTATGTCTCGACCGAAGGCAGCGCAGTGGCCGCGCCAGCCACGATGATCCGGTTAATCGTTCAGGCCGAAACTCGCGCCGATGACGGTATGGATTTGATCCGCGTGGAAACTTATCAGGCGCTTACACCAGATCAACTGCCGGCGGAAACGCAGATTGGCGCAGATATTCAGAAGATGGCTGCGGACCTTACGGCGCTGCGCAAAGCGCCGATCGCCGAGCCGTACGACGGGCCCGCGCTTCTTTCTGGGCGCGCGGCAGCCGTTTTTTTTCATGAAGTGCTGGGCCACCGGCTCGAAGGGCATCGGCAGCGCGGCGAGAACGAGGGCCAGACGTTCACGAAGAAAGTGAATCAGGTGGTCCTGCCGGAATTTCTAAGCGTTGTGGACGATCCTACAATGCGCCAATTGAATGGAACTCCTCTGGCGGGATGGTATGAGTTCGACAACGAAGGCGAGCCAGCCGAGCGCGCGGACCTGATCGAAAAGGGCGTTCTGAAAGACTTCCTGACGTCGCGCACGCCGTTCAAAGGCTTCGAGCAATCAAACGGTCACGGGCGCGGCCAGCCTGGACTGATGCCGACCGGCCGGCAGGGCAATCTCATCGTGACCTCATCGAAAACCGCGCCAGACGCTGAACTTCGCCAGAAGTTCATGGAAGACATCAAAAAACAGGGAAAATCTTACGGGCTTTACTTCGAAGATATTCAGGGCGGATTCACATTGACGATGCGCAGCCTGCCGCAAGCCTTTCAGGTGCTTCCGGTAATGGTATGGCGCGTCTACGCAGACGGCAGGCCCGATGAACTGGTGCGCGGCGTGGATATCGTGGGAACACCGCTCGCTGCGCTGACACACATCGAGTTGACCGGCGACAAGACTGACGTGTTTAACGGCGTGTGCGGCGCGGAATCCGGATGGGTTCCCGTTTCCGCGGCGGCGCCGGCGATGCTTTTCTCCGAAATGGAGGTACAGAAACGTGCGCAATCGCACAATCGCCCGCCGATTCTGCCGCCGCCGACGGCGGATGCGCAGAGCGGAGCGAACCGATGACGCGCCTAAGATTGCTGCTGCGGAGTTTTGGACCGCCGTTCGCTGTTCTCGCTGCGCTTGTTCTAACGATTGCATTTGCGCCTCAACTTGTAGCCGCTCAGAGTGGATCTGCCGCCTCCCCTTCGATTTCAGCTACGGCTTTCCCCGACGCTGCACGCGCCGCCGCACAATCGGATCCCGTTCTGCAGGCTATGTTTGCCGAACTCGATCGTTCCAAGGCAAAGCTGAAGATGGATGGCGTGCAGGCGCCGTATTACATCGAGTACCGCGTCACAGACGTGGATAGCGACAGCGCCAACGCCATCTTTGGAGCCTTGCAACTCGACCAGCGTTCGCACATTCGCATTCTGCGCGTTGTCGTTCGCATCGGCGATTACAAGCAGGATAGTTACTTCCGAGGCGGCATGGGCGTGGTGGATTTTGCCCCTTATGAAAATGACGCACTCGCGCTGCGCGAGCAGCTTTGGGGCGCTACCGACCGCGCTTACAAGGCGGCCGGCGAAGCGTACGCGGCCAAGCAGTCGCTCTCGAAGCAAATGACGCTCGATGCAACGATTAATGACTTTGCTCCGGCCCCGGCAATCGTAGACGTCGAGCCGCTTGTGACCCTCGATGCGGACGGTCCGAAGTGGCGTAAAGCGATCGAGGATGCTTCGGGTCTGTATCGCAAATTTCCGGAGGTGCAATCGGTTTCGGCGACGCTGCGCTTTACAGCGATGAACGACTACTACATCAATACGGAGGGCACCGTCGCGCGGGGCGGCTGGAGCTCGTACACGCTGGCGACGATTGCGTCCACGCAGGCTGACGATGGTATGACGCTCGCGCGCTCGCCCTTTGACATGGTTCGCGATCCGAAAGAGCTTCCGGCACCCGAACAATTTCTGGTCGAAGCTGAGACAGCCCTCAAAACTTTGACCCAGTTACGAGATGCTCCGATCGTGGACGAGGAGTATCGCGGACCCGTTCTGTTCGGCTCTGACGCTGGCGATGATGTGTTCGCGGAACTTATCGGCGCCAATGTGCTCGGCGTAAAGCCGGAACCGGGCGGGACAGCACGCACGGTCGGCGATTTCGCGTCCAATTATAAGGGCCGGGTGCTCCCTGATTTCATCACTGTGGTGGACGATCCGACGGTTGCGAACTTCGAAGGACAAAGCCTGACAGGTAGTTACAAATTCGATGATGAAGGTGTGAAGTCGGTGCCCGTCACCGTCATTGATAAAGGCACGCTGGTGAATTATTTGATTGGCCGCGCGCCAATTCGCGATTTTCCCGCGTCAAACGGCCACGGGCGGGCAGTTCCGGGCGGACCGGCAGTGCCGCATTACGGCGTTCTTTATCTGCGCTCGTCGAAGGCGATGCCGCTCGCGGACTTGAAGAAGAAACTTTTGGATATGTGCAAGGACGCAGGCAAGCCTTACGGTTATTTCGTCGAGACGCTCGGAGACGAGTTGAGCCCGCGGCTGCTTTACCGCGTTTGGGTGAGCGATGGACACGAGGAACTCGTCCGTGGCGCTACGTTCGATGAGTTAGACACGCGCCAACTGCGTAACGATTTGATCGCGACCGGCGACAAAGTCCAGGTCCGGAATCGCGAGGGGAATGTCGCGTCGAGCGTGATTGCGCCGGCGCTACTTTTCGATGATCTCGAAGTAAAGCGCGCCGATTCGACGAAAGACAAGCTACCCGAGTACGCGCCGCCTCCGATCGCTTCAGGTTCTCAATAGTCCGGTCTTCTCGACGCGACACACGTTCACGCGCAAAAATACCGCATCGGTTCAACATTCCAACTAAGGTTGTTGTTTGAGTTCCTTCGCCCAGTGGGAAAGATGGTTGAGCGAAGGCACGTGCGTGTGGTCAAGTTCAAGCGGCGTAATGGAAATAGCACCGTCAAAAATAGCCGCGTAATCGGTGTCCGGAGCGACTTCTTCTTTCACTTCCTGCTCGTGCAGCCAGTAGTATTTGCGACCGCGCGGGTCCTGTCCGGGCTGCAGGATATTTCGCGTAATTTTCGAAGATTGGCGAGTGAAACGGACGTCGCCCTTCCATTTATTGGGCACGTTGACGTTTAGAACGATGCCGGCTGGCATACCTTCCTTGAAGACGAGCGGCACGAGCTGACGCGCAAATTGCGCGGCGGGCTCAAAATTGAAATCATTCCGGCGGCAGGAGAGCGAAATCGCAATCGCCGGAACGTGATTGATCGCCGCTTCCATCGCGGCGCCAACGGTTCCCGAATAATAGATATTCTCACCGAGATTTCCGCCGCGATTGATTCCGGAAATGACGAGGTCGGGCTTTTCCGGGAACAGCGTGTGCAACGCGATGATGATCGAATCGGCCGGCGTGCCTTCGACGGACCACTCGCGCTCGGCGACCTGATCGCAATAAATCGGCTGGCGAAGCGTGAGCGACTGTGCGGCGGCGCTTCGCTCGTGACTGGGCGCGACGACACTGATGGTGCCGAGGCCTTCGAGCCCTTTGAGCAGCGCCCGAAGTCCCGGCGCGAAAATCCCGTCATCATTGGTGATAACGATATGCGGCATGGAAATTGAAGCTTCCTGACTGACAGATGCAGACGCGCGCTGGCGGAAACCAAAGCTGGCCTAGCGTGGAAGATGGTCGGGACGACTGGATTCGAACCAGCGACCTCACGCACCCCAAGCGTGCGCGCTACCAGGCTGCGCCACGTCCCGACCGGGCCTGCAATTCAGGTTATCACTCGCGTTCGAGAAGGGTCAAGATAGCCAAAAGTTCTTCGCGAAGATCCAGCAATAGGTTTCGGTGCGCAACGCTCGCCTCTATGCTGGCGCGTGATGGAACGGACGGCGAAGCAACACGTTCGGGGGCGGCCGGTTCAGCCACGAGGGCGGCTCCGCTGAAAACGGCTCCGCCAGCGGCGAGATCGGCCAAATGCTTGCGCGCGCCAGCGATGGTGAACCCTTCTTCGTAGAGAAGGCGTTTGATTTCGAAGACGGTTTCGATGTCTTCACGGCGGTAGAGGCGATGCCCACTTGGGCTCTTTACCGGCTGGAGCATCGGAAATTCAGTTTCCCAATAGCGCAGGACGAACGCCTTCGTCTCCGTCAGGCGGCTTACTTCGCCGATGCGGAAGAGGCTCTTTTGCAATACTGCCGGTGGCAGTGATGGAGCGGGTGCGGCCATGTCTATTTTTGTATCGTAGGCCGATTTCGGCCCGTGTCAACGGGTTCTCGTGTGGATTTCAGTCCTTTGGCAGCCGCGGGGGGCGGGCCCAGCCGGTGAGGCGGTTGAAGACCGCGCTCGAAGCGTCCTGCGGCACGGTTCGGAACTGGTTGTAGACCATTTCGTTCCAGGAGATCGGGCCGTAAAGAGGTGCCAAACCGGTCGCGCACTGAAAAAGGAAGCCGATGTTCCAGATGGCGAGGATTGCGACGATGACCGCGGCGCGGACGAAACCCGAGTGAGGCTCGCGCCAGATGCCGGCGAATAATTTCAGCGCGTTCGCGAGTCCAGCAACGAAGATCGGCGTGAATGAAATAAAGAAGCGATTGCCGAACGATGCGACGCCGTCCCAGTAAACGTGGGAGGCCACGACATACGTGAAGACTGCAAACACGGCGAGTGAATATCGCACGAGATCTCCCATCCTGTTCCAACCCGCAATCAAGCCGGCAATGGCGGGGATGATAATGGGCGTCCAGACTAGCAAACCGTGATCGGAAGAAAATAAAACGCCCAGCAGATGCGGCGACGACCAATGCCATTGGGAGACGTTCGTGTAACCGCTGCGGAACGGGCTGCCGAAGATGATGAGTTTCGTCGCGAGAGTTGGCGCCAATCCCAAAGCGCAAGCCGCTGCGAAGACTAAGTTCGCGGGCATGAGCGTGGCAAAACGATTTCGATCTTCGCTCGAACCATGCAACATGCGCCAAGCGCTCGCGCAAGTTTCAAGAAAAGGAAGAAGTAGGAACAGCGCGTTCACGTAATAAATATTGATCATCAGCGCCGCCGCGAGACCGAGCAGCGACCAGCGCCGAAGCGTCAATTGGCCGCGAGTGCCGTCCCAATACCAAACGAAAAGTCCGACTGCGAAAGCGGATTGAACGTGGGACCACGAGGGGAACACGTACAGATATGCCGGAAACGAACTGGCAAGCCAAACTCCGATCGTCGCGAGCATCGCCCATTCGCTTTCGACGTACCGGCAAGCGAGGCGAAACGCGAAAATCAGCGCGAAGAAGGCGTACACGGCAGTGCCAATTGCCATGGCGTAGATGTACGGTCTTGAGAAACCGTCCGCGGCGATGTGTGCGCCCATTGCGTTCGCCGCGAGAACAGCGAGGTGCGCGACGATTAGGAACGGCGCCCAGAGCAAGGCTGGACCGATCGCGTAAAAATTTCCAAGGTGGCCAGTGCGCGTGTATCCGAGAAAACCTTTGCTATTGGTTCCGTTTGGCGTGCCAACCTGAATCGCGGGGTAGCCGACGCGCCAATCTTTTTCGAAATGAAACGAATGCTCGATTAACGGCGCGCGAATCAGGGCGTAGTAGCCGACGCCGTCACCGCGCACTGACGGAGTCATGAAAATCAGCGAGAGAAAGAAGGCGAGGCCGAGCCACCTTTCGGCCTTGATCATCGGCGCTCTTCCGACGCGCCTCGTTCGCGTGACGGCCTAGTGCGGCGCTGATCGCGTTTCTTCAAGCGCTGAATGAAGCGGATGGGCGTGCCGATGAAATGAAATCGTTCGCGCAGCTGATTTTCGAGGAACCGCTGAAAACTAAAATGCAGCGGGCGCAGCTGATTGGTGAAGAGAATGAATGTCGGCGGCGACGTGGCGGCCTGGGTAATGTAGTAAATTTTGATTTTGCGGCTTGCAGGCGATGTTCCGCGATCGAGATCCACTTCGGCGAGCCAGCGGTTCAATTCACCGGTTGAGACGCGGCGGCGGCGCGCTTCCGCAATTTGATCGATCAACGGGTATAGCTTCTGCGCGCGATCGCCTGTGAGCGCGGAGATAAACACGACGGGCGCGTAACTGAGAAATTTCAATTTTGCGCGCACAATTTCTTCGTAATTCTTGGCGAGGGTGGCAGGATCGACGCCGCTGGCGCGCTTTCTGCCGTCTTTCCGTTCGCGCTTGGCAGGAGTCGCGGCTTTTTTGCGCGCCATTTCGAGCGCGAGATCAAACTTGTTCATCACGATGATCACGGAGCGGCCTGACTGCTCGGCGTAGCCAGCGATCGTCGCGTCATGTGACGTGACGCCCATGGACGCATCCACGACCAGCAACGCGACATCCGCGCGCTCCAGATGCCGCTTGGCCATGATGACGCTCAATTTTTCCGCAACGAGGGTCGTCTTACCTTTCCGGCGGATTCCGGCGGTGTCGAGGAAGCGATAAAGGCGGCCTTCGCGTTCGGCGACGGTGTCAACGGCGTCGCGCGTGGTTCCCGGCTCCGGCGAAACAATGGCGCGCTCTTCACCTACGAGGCGATTCAAGAGAGTCGATTTTCCGACGTTAGGGCGGCCGATGATTGCCACGTTTATTTCCGGCGGCGCCTCTGCCGCTTCACCTTTTGCGAAGGAAGCCGTGATCACGTCAAGAAGATCATCGAGGCCGAAACCATGCTCGGCTGAAATCGGATAGACCTCATCGCTCAGCTCGTAGAACGGCGCGGCGAGTGAGGCGTGTTGCGGCGTGTCCACTTTATTCGCGGCGATGATCGGCGGCTTGCCGGCGCGGCGCAACAATTGCGCGAGCTCAATATCGAGAGGTACGAGTCCTGCTCGCGCATCGACGATTTGCACGACGCATGCTGCGTTTTCAATCGCGACCTTCGCTTGCCGCAATATCTCGCGGGGGATGCCGGCCTTGTCATCGGGGACGATCCCGCCCGTGTCCACGAGTTCGAAAGGCTTGCCGTCCCACGTCGCGGTGCCGTAGATGCGGTCGCGGGTGATGCCGGGCTCGTCGGTGACGATCGAGCGGCGCGTGCCCGTGAGGCGATTGAAGAGCGTGGATTTCCCCACGTTCGGGCGACCGACGATCACGATGGATGGAAGCTTTTCAGTCATTTTCGTGACAGCGAATTTCGGGGCGCGTCTACCCTAACAGGGTTGGCGCGCAAATGCGAATCGCGCCGGTTGGGCGCGACCGCTAGCCAGACAGCAACTCGCCTCCTCTCCGGATATTGAAGTGGGCGCGGACGGCACTGTAAAGACTGCAGTCACCATCAAGCAGGTTACGCCCGGGGCTGGAAAGCACTCACTTTTCCCGGAAGGCGGGACCGCGCTTGTCACCTGGCTGCCGTATATCAGGAACGCGCAGACAAGCACTCGGAAATGATCGAGCGAATTCAAAAGAAGGGTGATGCGACCCACGGCTAAGAGGGTCGGGCTAAAGCGTGCTTTCTCCCTTGGCTTGTTACGTCTGCCTCTTAGTGCCGCGCGTGTTCGCGATTCACATCATCAACGGCTCGATACCAATCAACTTCAGGCGATCCAAAGGGGCGACCGCGCTGTCCCCAATATTGATACGCCAACATGGCGATTCGTTTTTCTTTCATGACATCGTGAGGTTGGTCAGACTGTACTCTCAGTTGCATCAGAGCTCCTCTTTGCGCTTCTCCACTTCAGTGCACGCTCTATAAATACAGATGAGGGCATCCTTTCTAGGGATTATTGGCGAGAACGGCGTTGGTCACCAAGATGTTCGCTGCTTTGATGTCGCGGTGAACGACGCCTTCGGCGTGGGCGACTTAATTCCGATATGCGCGTTTGTCGGGAGTTGAGAAGCAGTCCGCTGAATTCAAAGGCTCTCGCCTGGAACAATTGCTGATTGTGCGCAAAAAAGCACAGACGGGCTTCGCCAACGCTGTCCATCATGACAGCGAAGGGCGATGGATTATCGCGTTTCAGGCGGTAGAAACTCCGAAGACCGCAGGAGCTGCAATTTGAGCAATTCAATAAAGATCGACGCTAAAGGGAGGTTACGAATTCCTGCGAATTCTATCTCTGCACTGGGCGGGTGCACCCAGTTCTTCATTACGAGCGAAGATGGAAAGTCCGCGCATGTCTATCCCCTGAAGACATGGAACGAAGTTGAGAAGCAGCTTGCCAGTACGGCTCTGCACAACGGGAACACCCAGAAACTTCTTATCCGGGCGAAGTATTTCGGCCAGATCGTCACCATGGACAAGCATGGAAGAGTGTTGATCCCTGTTGTTCTGAGGGAAACTGCGCACATTAAAGGTGAGGTCGATGTGCTTGGTTACCCTAAATATCTGGACGTTTGGAATCACACCTCACTTCTCAAGAGCATGAAGCGCAATTCAGTTACCGCGCGAGACGGGCGCACTGAACAAGATATTTAGCAACGAAATGGAGCCGCCGATAGCAATACACTCAAAACTTTCCTTTCATCCAAGGCCAAACGCTCAATTGCGTTGGGCCAGAGGAGCGTAAATGGAATATCTTCGGTTCCCCGCCTGGCAATCATTTTGCATCGATGCCGTGAAAGAATTTGATCCGCCAAAATTCCTTGCGCTTATTGAACGCGCAGAAGCAGCAGTATTGCAACGTTCCATGGGGTTAGAAAAACTCCCGGACGCTAGGGATAATGATGAGCGGTTAGCAATAGTTGACGCCTTAAAATCCTTGCGGTTTCTAAAAACGTCAGTGCGAGAGCAAGGTACTTTACCGAAGATGAAAAAGAACCGCACTAGAAACTCCCGCGTCTCGTCTTCGTCCAATCCCGTTCTTCTCTGACGGAGTTCGACTTCGAAGATATTCAATTTCTACTCGGTCAATTAGGTCAATAAACCAACCGAAGAGCGCGTATATCACGACAATAGTGAATGCGCTTCGGGCCGCGATATACGAACAGGTGACAGGGTGATCGGCACCGGCAGCTATAGGCACTGTGATGACTACACGACGGACCAATTTGAAAAGTAGCTCTCTTTCCTCCTTGTGAAAACCGTTCTCAACAGCTTTTATCTAAATTTTATGTCGACTGTGCAATTACTGCGGAAGCGGGCCGACGCTATGCCTGAAGCTGTCAGCTAAGCGCCAAGACTGCGGAGCGCAAGCGCTGGGTTACGATGCTGAAGGTGGGATCGAGAACTAAGCGAGGGCCTTACTTAAGAAGTCGCTTTATTTCTAGCATGCGTGTCAAGCTGTCTAATCTGTCTAGCAAGGCCAGTCGCAAACCTAATGACGGTGCTACAATTACGCAGATCAACCGAATATGACCGCGTACAAGCTGGCCGTGTTGCAGTTGCGCGAGATTAACTCCTGCAACGTCGTCTGCCATTCCTGCCAAACCGAGGTATCAGTCACGCTGGACGTAATCACTCCCGTTCCAGAGTCTTGTCCCTCATGCCACCGGCAATACGAACCAGAAATCTCGCAAACAATAGTGCGCTCGAGACTATCTCGCATGGACGCCCAGAAAGCTAAATCCCGCATCGAATTCCGCATCAAAGAACCAAACTCAGACAGCAAGCCAATAGCCTAATCCCCAGTTTAATTTCTGTATTCTAGGCCAAATGACACCACTTACCGCCTATCGCTGCCGAGGTGTATGCGCGGGGCAATTTATTTGGTACCTAGGCAGTTTTGTCGGGATTTCTTCTCGGCGGATGATTTGACGTTTTCGCATGGAAAGACGGTAAGTACCTTTTCGTCGAGGCAAAGCGCCGCTTTTGCTCGCCCCGTACGCTGCAACAGTGCAGAGGAATTCTGTATGCTCGCCATCGATGTGGAGATGTGCACCAAAGGCCATGCTCGATTATCTCAAGGAAACCAGGCACCGGTTCTTTTGTGCAAATTACCCCAACGCCGTAATGACGAGATTCGCAGAGACAGTGCAATTCTGAATATTTCCCGTGTGGCGAGACGGGAATTTAGTTTGTTTGACAGTTCCCCGAATAACAGTTTTCGTGCCACCATCGACCGTGCGCCATCCGCCAAACGACATCACCGTTCCGGAAGCGGGCAGAATTTCCCTTTCGAAAAATTCTCCGACTCGATTGCAAACGTGCGATTGAACCGCGCGCGGTAGTTCTCCCATGCGATGGCATTCGTCAGTTCCACCAGTTCCCGCTCTGAAAATTCGCCCCGCAGCACAGCGAACAGTTCATCCGGCACTTCCGCCGGCGTGCGTGTCAGCGCCACCGTCAGCCGCAGCGCTCGCTTTTCCCGTTCGTTGAAATGTGTGCTGCGCTCGAATTCCGCCAGGTCCAACAACTGCTCCTCGGTGATCCCTGCCTTTCTGCCCACGGCAGAATGAATATCGATTCAAAGCGGGCACCCGACCATGGCCGCCACCTTCAACTGCGCCAGTTCCTTCAGCTTCCGCGGCACCAGGCCTTCCGACGCCGTGTGCGCGTCCATGCGCACCGCCAATCCCAGCAGCTTCGGATCGAGCGCGCGCACCCGCATGGCCAGATGGATCCGTCCCCGCCTCTGCTTCACCAGCCAATAAATGATGCGCGTCCGCAGCCCCGCCTGTTGATCCAAAACGCCTGTCGTCCGGCCCATCTCTTCCACTCCCTCCGCGCTGCTCACATCTGGTTCCCCTGTAGAGCTATTGCTCAAGATTCCCGATTTGGCTTACTCTCTGGCGCATCGTACATCTGTCCTGCGTTCGAGGCCACCCGCGAGTGATGTAGAAAAAAAGAACCAGGGATTGTCTCCGGCTAATCGTTACTTTGCGGTGTAGCTCCAAGTTAAGAGCGTTAAAATGCCTATCCGGCCATACTAGCAGTGGCAAGGAATTGGGATGTGCAAAAAAGGGGGCGCAGGATGTCGACAAGCGTTTCGTCGATTGGGGTAACAAAGTGTCCGACTATAATTCTGGGAGCTGTAAGCGTGTTTGCGGCTCTGCTATTCACGGTTGGTTCTTCGGCACAGAACCAGTCGACTCCGCCATCCACCGGTAATCAAGTCATGGGACAGGTCAATTTTCAAGGGAATACAAAGGCCGAAAAAACGGCAGGTGTACGGGTTGACGGCCAATACCTTGGATACGTAGAGGAACTCAGGGGCGACAAGAAAGTCTTGCTCTTGCCAGGGGAGCATAATATCTCCGTGCGGCAGGCGGGATATCTCGAGTTCACGCAAAAGATTGTAACCGAGCCCGGCAAACAGACGGACTTGTCAATAACGCTGGCGAGGGATCCGAAGGTTCAGTTCTCTGGGTCACCCGCTCAAATTAAACTGAACGTTACCCCGGAACAGTCAATCAGTTTAGGGGAGTCGGACGAGCCATGCTGGTGGCGCCGGGGAATCATCACATTAAGATCGATGTGGCCGGGTACAGGCCATTCGAGACAGACGTGACCCTACTAGCGAGGCAAAAGATCACCATAAAAGCGGATCTGGTTGAGGGCAGCATCTTGCAAGCTGACCCCGCTATCAAGAAAAACTGACTGAACATCGCATGGGCGCACGCTCTTCCAAATGCACGAGAGGACCGTTATGCCTCCCGAACTGGTGACAGTCGATGGCGAAGTTGTAGCAGTTCGCTTGGCAGGGCAAGAGTTTCCCTACGATTCTGAGAGCAGCGAGTCAATCATCCCGAAAAAAGTGCTGACAGGATATCGTCTATCCGAGATTCCGCCCGATTTGATAAATCAAGCCCGCGAAGTCAATGCTCGATGGACATGTCGAAATTGAAAACGACATCGGGCTGTCTTGCTTTGCAGGTGGCTCGGCCTCGGCTTACGTTGAAGTAATGCAAAGGCGAAAGTATTGGGACGGTGAGGTCGGACTTTCGCCATTTATAGAAGCGTTCCGCCAGGCTATCCGCGAGTGGGATAACGCGGAAGAAACTGACTTTCAGGACGACGGGGACTTCATCTTTCTCCACTACGAAATTACAATTCCCGAAGACTCGGAAATTCAAAACGCAATCAGCCGCATGGAGGAGGTAATAAACGAAATCGAGGAACGAACAGAGCAACTGGTTCGCAGAAGGCTAGACCCGCTGCTTGGCATATACGACCGGGGAAGTTTCGACTCTGACTTGGCCCACGCTCTGCGGCACTCGAGGGCTGGAGTGGGCCTCGTCCTTGGCGACATCGACCGCTTTAAGAAAATAAACGACGAGAGAGGTCATCAGCAAGGGGATGCGGTGTTAAGTGCGATCGCAAAAGCATTCGCCGCTCAGTCGGCAAGAATCGGGGCTGCAGCTTACCGTTATGGGGGCGAAGAATTGGCCGCCATTCGCACGAGTGTCAACCGTGACGGCTTACTGGCTTTCGCTGAGTCGGTGCGACACGAGGTCGAGAAGCTGACCTTTGAAAATGTTCCTCAGCTTCGAGTGACAATCAGTCTTGGCGTTGCGTTGGCTCCTCGAGACGGTAACAATCCCGAACAGCTACTTAAAAAGGCAGAGTCCGAACTCTACATCGCGCAGCATAACAGACTCAGTCGCGCGAAAAGTGCCAACTAGAGTTTTCTAGCCCGCGCCGTAAGAAGGCCCTCTCTGTCAGCGGTGGGTCAGGGAGGGTGCGCGCCGACAGAGCGAGCCTGGGCGAGTTGGAAGCGGTGTCCCGGCTCCTCTCGAAGCCGTCGTCCCCGAACGCAGCCCCCAACTCGCGCTTTTATCCTAGAGTTCGAACCTGCTCACGGGGAAGTCTCATTCTTGGGGGTACCGAGGGTATAGTACCCCTTCAAGCTAGTCCGGGCGGTGGTTCCTTTCCCCACTTCCGGTCCCGTTTGTGATATCTAGAATCAGGTTGAACGATCACTCGCCGAGTAGGACATGCAGTTCTTAAATCAGTTTTGACACTGGCTCCGCTTTCAAGAGGACCGCATCGATTTGAACGGTTCGTAGTTGATGTTCCGCGGGTCCAAGTTCAGTCGCTGCCGCCACGATATATGGAGTTTCCGTTGTTGTGGCATTCGGAAAAACGTAGGGGCCAAAGATCTGAGCACGCCTGTCAAGACAAACTGAGGTTCTTCAGCGACGCGCGAGCCACTCCGCCGCTGATATTCGGTTTGATAAATAATTCGAGCATAGTGACGTTTGAAAGTTCGACTTGGTACTCTTCGACTTCGCGTATCGTCTCAGGTGGACTGAAATTCCACTGCTGGCGAACAATCTCTCTGAGTGAGCTACCGCCATCCGGAGACCACCGCAAAACGAACTCTTGCATGCGCTCAGTTTCGGTTTCCTCAAAAACAAGGAATATGCACCTGAGCCTTTGCGGGTGATCGAAGACAAGCCGAATCGTTTGGCTCCCCGCCGCTGCCGCGCGCCAGCCTGGCGCATCTCCCGAGACGAATGCCGACTCGACCGGAAAGTCCTTGTCTTCCGACGTGACCTCGACCACGGCCATACGCTCTACATCTAACCAACGTTCTCCACGAGTCCGAATGCTCTCCGCAATCGGGGTGATAAGTCGCTTTCGCATACATCCAGTCTACTCCTGGTCAGAAGTTTCACTCTCTATTCGACGTTAGCCGCTTTTATGGTGCAATGGTCCACGGTGCACGAGCGCGTGCGGAAATTCAGGCAGCGCGGCGAAATTTTCCTTCGACATGCCAACGAGTTCGCCATGATCGAGAACACCCATAAGCTCGAAGGGTTGAGCGCTGAAATGCGCGGAGGAGGTACGAATGCTCAACTCGAGGTCAGTCGCCGTGATGGAAAGCCGGTTTTCCTTCGCTTCAAAAAGGCAATGCCGATTCGTTGTCAAGAGCCGGGACCATACTTTCGAGAAAGCATTAAGGCGGCCCCGCAGGGGCATTTGTCAGATTATCCAACTACACAGCCAAGTAACCAGCCAGCAGGCGAATCACTCAGCCCCGAGATAGTTTCCGAGTGTCCGACGATACCCCCGAAGCGCATCGAGTGCGGGGAGTCGCGGGCAAGATGCCCGCGCCACGAAATGCTGGATCCCGGCCGTCACTCGTCAGTGACAGGAGCCCGCGAGATCGAAGCCTGCGCCAAGCAGGACCGGGGGATCGCGGATGGCCGGGGCGTGTGCGGCTTATTTTATCAGCTACCAACATCGTGCTTCATGTATAGCAGCGTGTTGGGAGGCGCGCAAGAGAGGAGGTCTGTGGATAGGGAGATGGAAAAGGGAAAAGCGGGAGCACGGAATTGGAATTTCAAGTGTGCTGATATCGGAGGAAAAACGCCGGCAAGATTCCGGCGCTACGATGGCAAGCTCGGCCTGCTCTAATCAGCGCGCAATACGGGGACGCTGCTCCTTGCGAATCCATACGTCGCAGCTCAGTTGCTCGAATCAGAAGTGAAACATCGCACGGGCGGCGAGGCGTTAGAGAGAAGCGCCACGTCTGCATAATTCGCTTTACTCAGCGTGTTAACTGCGGTTAACATCTCACCTGAACGCCGATAGATATTCATGCGCAACAGAAGAGTTCAATTGCAGTTATTCTGCAAGTGTCACCGATTGGTGCTTGCGAGCTTGTTCGCGATTGTTTTTGCGGCGCAAGTTTTTGCGCAGGGCGAAACGACTAGCGCGATTAGCGGGGTGGTGAGCGATCCTACGGGCGCGAGCGTGCCGGGGATTACGGTGACGGTCACTAATCGCGAGACTGGCCTGCAGCGGGCGGCAAAGACTGATGACGAAGGGCGCTACAATTTTCCTCAACTTCAGCCGGGCAATTATTCCGTTACGGTTCAGGCGGAGGGGTTCGAGCCGCAACAACTCGACGACGTATCGGCGGGACTGGGTCAAAGACAGACTGTCAATTTCACGCTGAAGCTGGCGCAATCGAAGCTCACCGTCGAAGTGACCGGCGAAGCGCCGCTCATCAATCCCGAAAACGCCAACACATCCACGACGCTAAACTCGCACGCTCTCGAAAATTTGCCCAATCCGGGCGGCGATCTGACTTATCCCCTGCAATTCGCTGCGGGCGCCCTGATGAACACAGCCGGCAGCGGCAACGATTTTGTCGGCAGCTCGAACGGCTACGGCAACGTGGAATTCAACGGCCTGCCCGCACTATCGAACGGCTACATCGTGGATGGGCTCGAGACCAACGATCCGCTGACAAACCTGAACAGCGGCCTCTCGACCAATCTTGTTCTGGGTATCAATTCGATTTCCGAAGTCACGGTCAACACGCTTTCCTACTCGGCCGATCAGGGCCGCTACGGCGCGTCGCAAATCAATTACGTGACCAAGTCAGGCTCGAACCAGTTCCACGGAAACCTCTACGAAATGTGGAACGGCTCGCTTTTGAATGCCGCGGATTACTTTACGAACGCAACGCCGGGGAATCACAAACCGCGATCGACAGTGAATCATTTCGGCGGCAGCGTGGGCGGGCCGATCGTACACAACAAGCTGTTCTTTTTTTTCGACAGCGAATGGGTGCGCATCGCATTGCCGATCGTTACGCCGACGACGGTGCCGAGCGCGGCGTTTCAGCAATATGTTCTAGAGCAACTTCCAATCGGCGGAACGGATTCCGTCACGGGATCAACGTATCCGGCTGCTCCGCAACTCGTTCCGTTTTATCAGCGAATGTTTTCCCTTTACGAAAATACAAGCGGAACGCCGCTCGCGGTGCTGGGCTGCCCTTTGAATAC
>Ga0209624_10000100_pt1 | contig 81212 bp, 72 predicted proteins | sample JacPinW_OM2H0_O1_FD_188565 | JGI IMG/M metagenome (GOLD analysis project Ga0209624, IMG submission 188565) | Forest soil microbial communities from Algoma, Ontario, Canada - Jack Pine, Ontario site 1_JW_OM2H0_O1 (SPAdes) (version 2) | ecosystem: Environmental > Terrestrial > Soil > Boreal... | reverse complement strand
CTGAAAGCACACGCTCGAGCGCCGGCCGCGCATGTCTTGCTTCGATACGGCCGAAGGCCGGCAGCGTATCCAATTCCAGAAGTGGGTTGTTCACACCGACAATTCTATCAGACGTTCAACAGCATCCAGGCGAGAGCGGCGGTGCTGCCGACGAAGCCGCCGAGGCCGGCCAAGGCGCGGTATCGGAATCGCCGCGCGAGCGTCCGGGCGTCGCAGGCTGCCAGCAGGAACGAGCGGCCGTCCCCCGGATCCGACAGGACATTCATGGAAGGCGGCCGCGTGTCCGCGGCGCGGTGTTCGAGGACTTCGCGGCGGGCGGCCGCGCGGGCCTGCTCCCATTCCGCCGAGCTCAAGGTGCCGTCGTGGTTGGTGTCGAAGCGGGCGAGCAGAGTCGCGGGGTCTTTTTTCCAAGCGTGGAGCAGCGCAGCGATCGCGTCATCGGGGTCCTCCACGCTGGCGCCCCCGAGACTGCGGAACGCGCCGATGGCGTAGACCCGCTCGTCGGCCTGCAGGCGATGCTCCGTGTAGCGGTATCGGTCGGTCACCAGGTTGTCGACCAGCCAAGCGAACACTCCGGTGCCGTTCGGTATGTGCACCTGCGGCCATTCCGTCCCTCCGTACCAAACATCCGTGGCGCCCGGAAACACCTCCGCGCCGCGCGGATCGATCAGGCACTGACCCGTACCGTCATCCAGGAGAAAGGGCGTGACGCTGGTATCGCTCTGGATGGTGGACCACGAACGAGACCGGCCCGAATAACGCCGTTCCTCGATTTTGTAGCGCCACCAGGCGCAGCGCGTTCCGGTCAAGGGCGCTATGTTCGGGGTCCCGGCGGGCGGCAGCCCCTTGCCGGTGAGTTCGACGTAGCCCTGCGCCGCGGAGCGCACGCGCGAGGCGGGTGTGTCCTCGACGGTGCGGTTCTTGGCCCACGATTTGAAGGCGTACCAAAAGCAATAGGCCGCGCTCGCGGCCAGGCCGATGACGGGGAGCCAAAATTTCAATCGATCGTCGGACATGCCCGGTTGAAAGGTCCAGGACGCCGCGCGGAGCTTAAGTGCCGAACAGCACTCAAGTGCCGAACAGCGCGCCCACGTTCACGTCGCGCTTCTCTTCGCTCGAGAACTCCAGCAGCTGCGCCGGGAGGAAGCCGTATCTTCGGGCGATGACCGCATCGGGAAACACATTCACCCGGATGTTGTTCAGATTGACCTGATCGTTGTACAGCTCGCGCCGGTCGGCGATGGACTCTTCGAGCGCGATGATCCTGCCCTGCAACTGCTTGAATGTTTCGTCGGTCTTGAGCTGCGGATAGTTTTCTGCGACGGCGAACAGCCTGCCCACGCCGGCGCGCAGCTGCTGCTCGGCGGCGCCGACGGCGGCGACGTTTCCCGCGCTGCTGGCGAGACTCACGGAAGCCCGGGCACGCATCACTTTCTCGAGCGTTTCCTGCTCGAATTGCATGTAGCGCTTGCAGGCATCCACCAGCTTCGGCAGCTCGTCATGACGCTGCTTCAGCAGCACGTCGATATTCGCCCATGCGACTTTGACGTTTTCGCGAAGGTTGACCAGGCCGTTGTAGATGCCGACCAGGTACACGATCAGTGCGAGGCTCAAGGCGAGGATCACGACCACACCGATCACGGCGACACCCCATACGCGAGTTATGGACGGGCGCAGTATATCATTGGGTTTTCTCGTCATTTGAGCACGGAGTTCACAGTGTCGGACCAAGCCTTCGATCTCATCAGCGTGGGCGGCGGCAGCGGCGGCCTGGCCTGCGCGCAGCGCGCGGCCGAATATGGCGCCAAGGCGGCCGTGATCGAACCGCATCGCCTCGGAGGCACCTGCGTGAATGTGGGCTGCGTTCCCAAGAAGATCATGTGGAACGCGGCGAGCGTTGCCTTGAGTCTCACCGACGCCCGCGACTACGGATTCAACGTAACCTTGGGCGACAGCGATTGGCCCGCGCTCAAGCTCAAGCGCGACGCGTATGTACTGCGCCTGAACGCCATCTATGAGCGCAACCTCGCCGCCAAAGGCGTGGCCTATGTGCGCGGCGCCGCCCGCTTTCTGGACAAGAATACCGTCGAGGTCAACGGCGAGCGCCTGACCGCGCGGCACATCGTGATCGCGACCGGCGGCAAGCCCACGTGGCCGCTGCTGCCCGGGGCCGAGCACGGCATCACCTCCGACGGATTCTTCGAGCTTGCGCAGCGGCCGAAGCGCGTCGCCATCGTCGGCAGCGGCTACGTCGCCTGCGAGCTGGCCGGCGCATTCCACGAACTGGGCGCGGAGGTGGAGATCTTCATCCGCAAGGAGCATCTGCTGATGAGCTTCGATGCCATGCTGGGAAAATCCCTGATGCGCGAGATGCAGGATCAGGGGATATTCGTTCACCGGCACGTCGTGCCGGCCGCGGTGCGCGAGGATAAGGGCATGAAGACCTTGATCGCGGCGGACGGCCGCGAATTTGCGGACTTCGATTGCCTGCTCTGGGCGGTGGGCCGCTCGGCGCAAGTCGAGGGTCTGGACGTCGGCAAGGCCGGCGTCAGGCTCGATGACTGCAACTACGTCGTCACCGACGAATTTCAGAACACCGTGGTATCGGGCATCTATGCGATCGGCGACGTCACGGGCCGCGCCGCGCTGACGCCCGTTGCGATCGCAGCCGGCCGGCGCCTGAGCGACCGCCTGTTCGGCGGCAAGACCGACCGCCGCCTGGAATACAGCATGATTCCGACCGTGGTGTTCACTCACCCGCCCATCGGCACCGTGGGCGCGAGCGAAGCGGAGGCGCGGGCTGAGCACGGAGACGCAGTGAAGGTGTACGTCGCGGACTTCACGCCCATGTACCACGCCATGACAGCGCGCAAGACTCACACCGACATGAAGCTGGTTTGCCTGGGGCCCGAACAGCGAATCATCGGCTGCCACATCATCGGCACCGGCGCCGACGAAATGCTGCAGGGTTTTGCGGTGGCGATTCGCATGGGCGCGACCAAGCGCGACTTCGACGACACGGTGGCGATTCATCCGACCAGCGCCGAAGAGCTGGTCACCATGCGTTAGTAGGCTAGGCGTGTTGCGCGAGGGCCTGCAGCACGGGCTGGGTATCCGGCCGGATACCGCGCCAGAGCAAGAACGACTCGGCCGCTTGTTCCACCAGCATTCCCCACCCCTTGGTGGTGCGCGCGGCATGCAGCGATTTGGCCCACAACGTGAAGGGCGTGTGGCCGCGCCCGTACGCCATGTCGTAGCAAATGGTTTCCTCGCCCACGAGGCCGACCGGCATGACGGGCATTTCGCCCTGCAGGCTCGCGGACGTGGCGTTGATAACGAGATCGTACGGCGGACCCGAGAGCTCGGAGAAGCCGCAGCCGGAGATCTGTCCCAGGTCGGCGAATTCGGCCGCGAGCTTCAGGGCCCTTTCGGGCGTCCGATTGGCGATGATGACCGAGGCGATGTCGCGCTCCAGCAAGGGACCGAGCACGCCGCGCACGGCGCCGCCCGCTCCCAGGATGAGAACTCTCTTGCCGCCGAGGCTTATCTTCAGGTTGCGTTCCAGATCGGCGGTGAGTCCGAGGCCGTCGGTGTTGTCGCCGAGCAGAGAAGTGTCCTCGAAGAAAGCGATGGTGTTCACCGCCTGCGCGCGCTCGGCGCGCGGAGTCAGCTCGTTGACGAGCTCCGCCGCCGCCTGCTTGTGGGGCAACGTTACATTGAGGCCGCGGACACCGCCCGCGAACAAGCGCAGCGCCTCGCGGCGAAAATTCTCGGGGGCGATGTCGAACAGCCGGTACACCAGGTTCTGCGCGGTCGCCTTCGCAAACATTCCGTGAATGAACGGCGACCAACTGTGCGCAACGGGGTGGCCCACGACCCCGTACTGATCCGGCGTATCGAGTCCCTGCGGCTCTTTCACTCGGCAAGCCACTCCGCAGCGCGTTTGGCGAAATAAGTCAAAATGCCGTCCGCTCCCGCGCGCTTCATCGACACCAGCGTTTCCAGGGCCACCGCCCGCTCGTCCACCCAACCATGGCCGGCCGCCGCCATGATCATGGCGTACTCGCCGCTCACCTGGTACACGAACGTGGGCATGCCGAAGCGATCTTTGACGCGGCGCACAATATCGAGATAGGGCAGGCCCGGTTTGATCATGACCATGTCGGCGCCCTCGCTGATGTCGAGCCCCACCTCGCGCAGCGCTTCATCGGAATTGGCCGGGTCGATTTGATAGGTATGTTTGCTGCCGCGACCGAGCTGCGCGGCGGACCCCACGGCCTCGCGGAACGGGCCGTAGAAGCTCGAGGCATACTTGGCTGCGTAGGCCAGAATTCGCGTATTCACGAGGCCTGCGGTCTCGAAAGCGCTGCGGATCGCGGCGATACGTCCGTCCATCATGTCCGAGGGGGCCACCACGTCGGCGCCGGCGTCCGCATGCGAGCGCGCCTGGCGCACCAGCGTTTCCACGGTCAAATCGTTGAGCACATAGCCCGCATCGTCGATCAGGCCGTCTTGCCCGTGGGTGGTAAAGGGATCCAGCGCCACGTCGGTGATCACCCCTAGGGCCGGAAACTCCTTTTTCACCGCCCGGACCGCGGCCTGTGCGATGCCGTTCGGATTCCAAGACTCGCGGGCATCCAGCGTCTTTTTTCCCTCGGGAGTCACCGGAAACAGGGCGATGGCGGGGATCTCGAGCCGCAGCAAGGACTCGCATTCCCGGAGCAGCTCATCGATGGACAGCCGCTCGATCCCCGGCATGGAAGCCACCGGTTGGCGCTCGCCGCGGCCCTCGACCACGAAAACCGGGTAAATCAGCGCGTCCACGGTCAAGTGCGTCTCGCGCATCAGACGGCGAGAAAAATCGTCGCGCCGCATGCGCCTCATGCGGATACTCGGAAATGAATCGACGGCGGTTCCGGTCATCTCGACTATGACTCCTGACGTTGGCTTCGACGCCGCGAACCCTTGCTGCCTGCCCCCGATTTGTACCTTCGGCGGTCGGCGGCATCGGCGTAACGCGGTAATATCGTGGGGAAGATATCTTCAGCCGGGTGCTGATTTAACCATGAACGATCAGGTTGGCGGAAATCAGAAGCGCGCGCGCTTCCAAGCCTTATGCCAATCCCTGCGCCCGGATCTGCTGCGCTTCGCTTTCTGGTTGTCCCGCGACCGGGCCCTGGCCGAAGATGTGGTGCAGGAAACCATGCTGCGCGCATGGAAGGCACAGGACACGCTGGCCGACGAGGCCGCGGCGAAACCTTGGTTTTTGACCATCATCCGCCGCGAGTACGCGCGCACCTTCGAGCGCAAGCGCTTCGTGACCGTGGACGTCGATGAGTTGGTTGCCCGGGAGGAACCCATGCTGGCCGCAGCCGAGGAGGAGGAACTCGCCGAGATGCGCGCCGCCCTGTTCAAATTGCCCGACGAGTACCGGGAGCCCTTGGTGCTGCAGGTGCTGATGGGATTGTCGACCGCCGAAATCGCGCGCGAACTCGATTTGTCCGCCGCCGCGGTGCTGACGCGGCTGTTTCGCGCGCGCAAGCAATTGCGCGTGCTGTGCGGCGAGGATACGCGCTTGGATCCGGAAAAATGATGGACTGCAACGCTTATAGAAGATCGATGATGGCCGATCCGCGCGATGCGGACCCGCGGTTGAGCGAGCACCGCGAGAGCTGCCATGACTGCAATCTTTTTACCGAGGGCCTGCTGCGTTTCGAGTCGCGGCTCGACCGCGCATTGCACGTGGCGGCGCCGGCCGACAACGTTTTGCCGCTGCGTGCCAAAGCCGCCCGCCTGCCCAACCGCAGAGGGTGGCTGGCCATGGCGGCGAGCGTGCTCATGGCCGTCGTGGTGGCCGGAGTCCTATGGGTGGCGGGACCGGGATCGAGCCTCGCGGCCGATGTGGTGACACACATGGGCGGCGAACCGGACGCATGGCACACGCATGCCCCGGTGCTCGACTCCGAGCTCGAGGCCGTGCTGCGCAATACGCATCTGCGCCTGACCGCGGGCGCGGGACCGGTGAGCTATGCCGCCAGCTGCGAGTTTCGCGGCCACCACGTTCCGCATCTCGTGATCCAAACGGAATCGGGGCCGGTCACCGTGATGGTGCTGGTGCATGAGAATGTCCCGAAGCCGGTGCGCTTCGAGGAGGGGGGCTATCGCGGAGTCATCGTGCCGGTGGCGGGCCACGGCAGTTTGGCCGTGCTGACTCGCGGCTCGTCCACGGATATCAAAGTGGTCGAGGCCATCGCCGCCCGCGTGGAGGCTTCGATCACCTGGACCGGCGCCTAGCTGGGGGCCGGTACGCCTAAATACCGACCTCGCCGAGCAAATCGACCAGCCGGCGCGCACTGGCGGCCAGCGTGGGGTGATTGGCCTCGAATTGCACCGCGACCCGTTCCAGGCGGTCGGGGAGCGACGCCTGAGTCGATGACTTCAGGTCGGCGGGCTTGTCGATCAAGCGATTGATGTCCTGCATCATGTCGCTCAAGGATTCCCTGGATTTAGGGTCCGTTCGCAGCGCCTCGGACATTTCCGCGTGGAGCTGCGCGACGAGATCGCGTAAAGAATTCTTGTCCATACTTAAGTCCCTCGAATCCGAACCTTACCATTCGGGGTCGCTTCGACCCCATATATCCGGCGCGCAGCGCCTACAGTGCCATTCGTTCGGGCGTCAGTCGGGCTACTTCGACGTAGCCGGCCCCGGGCAACGCAATCCCCTGGTGAATCGCGGCATAGGCGCGGCGCAGATATTCGTCCGCGCCGTAGGGCGGGTTGACGATCATCAGGCCGCTTCCCGCGAGCCCCACCCCGGCATCGTCCGGATGGATGGCGAGATCGGCGTACAGCATTTTCGGAATCCCCAGCGCCTCGAATCGCGCATGCACCCGGCTCCGCTGCAGGGCGCTGCGGATGGGGTACCACATCAGGAACATGCCGCCCGGCCAGCGCCGATAAGCATCCTTGAACGCCTGCAGCATGAGCTTGAGCTCATCCAGGCTTTCGTAAGGTGGGTCGATCAGCACCAGTCCGCGGCGCTCCTCCGGAGGCAGATGCGCCTTGAGCGCGGCGTAGCCGTCGCCGATTTCGGTTCGAGTGGGGCCCAGGGAGCTGATCTCGCGCTCGGCGGCCCGAGCTTCCGCCGGCATCAACTCGACGAATAGTGCCCGGTCCTGCGGGCGCAGACCGCCGGCGATCAGCGCCGGGGACCCGGGATAACGCGCCAGGCGCTTGCCCCGGCGCGCGCGAATCGCCGCAAAATAATCGGCGAGCCCGCTATCGCCGATGCTGGTCTCGACCAAGCGCTGGATGCCGCGCTCGGCCTCCCCGGATTTTCGTGCTTCCGGCGCCTGCAGATCGTAATAGCCGCGGCCGGCGTGGCTGTCCAGCACGAAGATGGCCGCATCCTTACGCTGCAACGCAGCTAGGCAGTACATCAAAGCGACATGCTTCGCGACGTCCGCAAAATTCCCCGCGTGATAGATGTGCCTGTAATTCATGCGCGCGCATTGTGCCAGACCTCAGCTGCGAAGGAGTGAGTGAGGACAGATCTCTGAAATTCCCCTCCCTTTCGGCACCGGCAATCGCGTTTTGCGCGGCCAATTCGGCTTCGTGCTGCCAGTCGATGCTGGGCCGCGGCGGCCCCTCGGGCGGCGCTTCGGGCGGCAGGGTAATGGCGTTGTCGGGCACGGGTGCGGGTTCGCGTTTGGCGGAGCGGGCGTTGGCTGCCGGCGCGGGCCGCGGCGACGCGGCCCCCGTGGCCGGCGGAGGTATGGAGCGCAAGAGCATGAGTAGGAGAGGCTCGTCCGATGTACCCGAGTGCGTCAACAGGCGCACCGGGCGGACGAGCAGAAGCACGATCGCGGCGTGCAACATCAGCACCGCAAGAAAGATCAGCGGCCGCGCGTCCAGCGTGTCCTTGGTGCGCAACGTATCCCCTCGGGTGTTCTCCCAAGAAGAGGACAACGCGCGGCGCCGCGGGGTTCCCGCGGCCGCCTACTTCAATCGGAACACGCGCTCCGCATTCGTCTGCATGAGCATTTTCTTGTGCTCGGCGCCGATGTCGAATGCGTCGTAGGCGGCGACCTCGTCGGCGGATTGCTGGTAGGGATAATCCATGGCATAGATCACCCGGTCGGGGCCCAGCACGTCCATGCAGAATTTCACCGACGGCTCCCAGCCTTGGCCGCTCGTCGTTATCCAGATATTCGTCTTGAAGTAATGTGAGATCTTGTGGCGCAGAGTGACGGCGGGAGCGCCGCCGCGCAGTCCCGATCTGCCGTCCGCGTTGCTCTGCATCCAGTCGAAGCGGTAGAGCAGCAGCGGCATCCCTTCGCCCATGTGCCCCATCACGACCCGCAGTTTCGGGAAGCGATCGAATGCCCCCGACATGATCAATCCCATGACATGCATCCACACCTCGTGGCTGAAACCGGCGAGAGCGCCGCCGAATCCACGGAATTCGTAGGGCTGGGACCACTGTCTGGGCGGAATCGTCGGGTGAATGTAGAGCGCGGCGTCGTTCGCCTCCAAGGCCTCGAGAATGGGCCAAAACTCGAGCTCGTCCAGATACCGCCCGCGGGTATGCGAATTGACGACGGCACCGTTCAGCTCGAGGACCTGCATGCCGCGCTCGATCTCGGCGATCGCGCCTTTGACGTCCTGCGGGGCGAACACCGTCAGGCCCGCGAATCGATCCGGATAACGGCGGCACGCGGCGGCCAGACGATCATTCGCAAGCCGCGCGAGCGCCGTACCTTCTTCGGGTTCGAGAACCTGCACCCCGGGGGCGGTCAGCAGCAGCAGCTGCTTGTCGATGCCGAGCTCGTCCATGCGCGCGATGCGCTGCGGCCCTATATCCATGAGCTGGGCCTGGATCGCCGGTATCTTCGAGAACATGCCGGCCATGCGCAGCGAAGGGTCGTCGGGCGCCCCCGGGCTTGCGAGCAGCCGGACTTGCGCTTCGAGGATCTCCGGAATATTCCATGCTTCCTCGGTTGCGATCCTGAGATACGGTGCGTGACGGTCGATCGCGCGCCTGGCCGGCGCCAATCCCCGGACGCCGCGATCCGGACCCTGTTGTTCGACGTTCCACATGATGGCCGCCCCTGCGCGAGAATCGCGTGAAACTCAATTATCCCGGGCGCTGCGGCCATGCACTCGCACGGCGGCGCATAAGGATTCGACCGACGATACCCAGCGCGGACTTCAGGCTGCGCGCAGAGCCTCCGCGACCGGCAGCCGCGCGGCCCGCAGGGCCGGAAACAGGCCGCCGAGCAGGCCGATGACGCAGGCCCAGACGATGCCGGTCACGATCAAGGCGCGGGTGACCGTGAGCTGGAATACGACCTGCGCGAAGGCGCCGCCCAGCGTGCTGACGCTGTGGCCGTTGAAGAACAGCCAGGCGAGCGAAGCGCCGATGACCCCGCCGAGCAGGGACAGCAGCAGTGCCTCGACCATCACCGAGGAGAGCACCGGCAGGGCTCCGAAACCGATTGCCCGCAGGGTGGCGATTTCCTGACCGCGCGCGGCGACCGCCGAGTACATGCTGTTGAGGGCGCCGAACATGGCCCCGATCGCCATGATGATGGCCACCGTCGTGCCGACGACGTTGATGGCCTGGCTCAGTCCCTTGGACTGCGCGGCGTAGTAGTCCGGTTCCCGCTGCACGTCCACTTTCAGCTGCGGATCGGTGGTCAGCGCGTCCTTGAAGCCGTTGAATTGCTCCGGACCGGTGAGCAGACCGACCGCCGAGCTGTAGCCGTTGCGCTCGACCGACGAGCCCACGGTATCGACGTCCGCCAGCAATTCGGATTCGTGGATATCGCCGTTGCTGGTGAACACTCCGGTGACCGTCCAGTCGGCGTTGCGCAGGTGAAGCACGCTGCCCACGTTGAGCCCGCGAAATTGCTTCACGGCTCCCACCCCCGCGATCAGCTCGCGCACCGCGGGGCGAAACATGCGCCCCTCCGCGATTTTCAGCTCCGGGCGCACTTCGGTGAGCTTCAGCCCTACGCCGCGCAGGGTGACGTTGGCATCGGTGCCGGTGTCGATTTTCGGAACGTTCACCACGGTCACGAGTTCGCTCGACAGCAGCGCCTTGCCGCTCGAATCCTTGGCGAGACCGGGCGCATTGCCGATGGTGTCGATGTCCGAGCGCGTCAGATTGCTGTTGAGCTCGGCGTCCGAGCCGCCGCGCAGGATGATGACCCGATCGGCGCGGCCGGTGTCCGCGAGCGTGTGCCGGAATCCCGCGCCCATGGCCAGCACCGAGACCAGTACCGCGACGACGCCCGCGATGCCGATGACGATGACGCTGGAGGCGCCGATGCGCTGCGGCAGAGTTCGCAGGCTCATCCCGGTGACGGCGATGAATTGCTTGAACATTCCTCAGGCTCCCGATTGGTGAGAAATCAGCGCTTGTCCGCCAGCGCATCGACGATACTCAGCCGCATGGCGCGCATCGCGGGCGCCGCCCCGACGACCAACGCCAGCAACACCGCAATACCGATGCCGGGAATCAATGCCGCTGGCGATAGCTTCACTCCCTGCAGTCCCATCTTGATGATGGGCAGCGCGGCGTAGCTCAGCGCAAGCCCGATCACGGCGGCGATCATGCACAGCAGCAGCGATTCGGCGAGCACCAGCATCAAGACCTTGCCGTCGCCGAAGCCCAAGGTCTTGAGTACGGCGAGTTCCGGGATGCGCTCCCGCACCGATTGCATCATGGTATTGCCGGTGAGGAACAGCAGGGCGAAGAACACCGCGCCCAGGATGGCGCGCAGCACGAAGCCGATATCGCCGAACTGCTTGATGAAGGCCATGGTGAAGTCGTTCGCCGGCTGGGTCTTGGTCTCGTTGGGAGAATTCGCGAACAGGGCGTCGATCCGGCCGGAAATGGCGGCGGATTGCGCGGGATCGTCGACGCGCTCCTCGAACCAGCCCACTTCGCCCTTGCCGAAGCTGCGCCCCTCGTCGAACAGCTCATAGTGGAACAGGAGGGTGGAGGACTGCGCGCTGGCTTGAGTCGGATCCTTGACGCCGATGGTGCCGACGATGTCGAAAGTCCAGTCGAGCGAACCGTCCTCCTTCCGGGTCCAGATGGTCGAATGCAGGGGTATCTTGTCGCCGATCTTCCAGCCGAATTTTTTCATCAGCGCCGAATTGACCAGCGCGCCGGTGCGGGTGTTTCGGAAGGCCTGCATCTGCTCGGCGCCGACGATGAATTCGTCCTTGTGCAGGTTGAAGTAGCTGTCCGTGTCGATGGGCAGCGCGAACACGAAGTTCTTCGATTCCTGGTAGTAGCCGCCGAACCAGGAAATCCAGGTGACCTCGGCCACACCCGGCACGGAACGGATCTGCTGCGCATCGGAAAACGGCAGCGACAGGGTGATGGAATACTTGTTGGTGCTGATCAACTTGTCGGCGCCCGTGACGCCGGTGTCCGGATGCGCGAAGGCATCGGCGACGGTCTCCAACATGCCGAACAGCAAGAAGGCGACCACCACGGACAGCAGCGTGAAGATGGTGCGGGTCTTCTTGCGCCACAGAGTGGCCCAGATGAGCGGAAGGTATTTCATTTGCCTTCCTTTCTCATGCCAGGGCGGTGCCGGCTTCCAGCAGCGCACCCTTGTCCATGTGCAGCACGCGGCTCGCGAATTCGGCGGCCTTGGGGTCGTGAGTGACCATGACCACGCTCTTGCCGTGATCGCGATTCAGCATCTGCAGCAGATGCAGTACGTCGTCGGCGGATTTGCGGTCGAGATCGCCGGTGGGTTCGTCGCAGACGAGAAGTGTCGGGTCCGCGACCAGGGCGCGTGCGATGGCGACGCGCTGCGCCTGGCCGCCGGACAGCTCGCTCGGCTTGTGCTTGGCGCGATCGGCGATGCCCACCAGGGTGAGCGCGGCCATGGCGTTGGATTTGCGCTGCGAGGCCGAGAGCCGGGTCAGGAGCAGCGGCAACTCCACGTTGCGCTGGGCCGAGAGCATGGGCATCAAGTTGTAGAACTGAAATACGAAGCCCACATGGTTGGCGCGCCAGCGCGCCAGCGCACCGCTGCCCAATTTATCGAGGCGCTGGCCGGCGACGGTGATCTCGCCGGCGGTGGGCGTGTCCAGGCCGCCGATCAGATTCAGCAAAGTGGTCTTGCCGGAACCGCTCGGGCCCATCAACGCGACGAACTCGCCCTTCGGGATGTCTAGGCTCAGGCCCTGCAGTACGTCCACGCTCTGTTTGCCGCGGATGTAGCGCTTCTCCACGTTTCTCAAGCTTACGATGGCTTCACTCATGCTCTGCTGGCTCCCTGGCGGCCGCCGCGGTGGCGGGGTTATTGTTCGACGCGGATCTTGGCACCGTCCTTCAGTTGACTGAAATCGCCGACTGCCACACGGTCGCCGGCGGCGAGGCCGGAAAGAATGGTGATGCTGTCGCTGCTGCCGGCCCCGAGCCGCACCGCACGCCGCTCCACGCTGTCGCCGTGTGCAACGAACACCACGCCGGCGGTGCCGGATCCCTGCACCGCGTTGGCGGGCAGCGTGACGCCGCCCGCCGGCTTGCCGCCCGGCGCCTGCGAGGCGTCGGCCAGAAACGATACGCGCACGCCCATTTCGGGCAGGATGCGCGCGTCCTTCTGATCGAGCGCGATGCGCACGGTCACGGTGCCCTTGCTGCGGTCGGCGGTCGGAATCACGGCGATGACATGCGCCGGGATCTGCCAATCCGGGTAAGCGTTGAGCTTGGCGGTGGCGGCTTGCGCCGGCCGCACGCGATTGATGAAATTCTCGTTGACGTCGACTTGGATTTCCAGCGAATCCATGTCGACGATGGTGCCTATGCCGGTGCGGGTGAAGCCGCCGCCGGCCGAGACGGGCGACACCATTTCACCGGGCTGTGCGGCCTTGACGGTGACTATCCCGGAGAAGGGCGCGCGCACGACGGTGTCGTCGAGATTGCGCTCCGCGACGCTCACGGCGCGCGCGACCACGTCGACATTGCTGCGCTGGGTGGCGAGCTGCGCCCGCATCGCGTCGACGGTGGTCTGCGCATTGTCGACCGTCGACTGGCTGACGAAGTGGCCTTGCATCAGGGACTTCTGCCGCTGGTAATCGCGCTCGGCATTGGTGAGATTGACCTGGGTTTCGGCAAGCCCGGCTTTTGCATAGTCGAGCTGGGCGCTCGCTTGGTTCAGCGCCGCGCGAATATTGGTATCGTCGAGCTTTGCGATGATCTGACCGGCGTTGACATGGTCGCCTTCCTCGATGTCGAGTTCCACCATCTTTGCCGTGATCTTGGACGCCACCGTGGCCTGGCGGCGCGCCACGACGTAGCCCGAGGCATCGAGAATCGAGCCCGCGGCCGCAGCTCCCTCGCCGGCAATCGCACTCGCAGCGACGAGATGTACGGGGACGGCGCCGGGGCGCGTCCACCACCAAAGCCCGAGGGCGGCGGCAGCCGCGAGACCTACGCCCAATCCCAGCCAGATTCCGAGCTTGCCCGAAGACGCCGGCGCGTCGCCGCGATCGATGCGCAGCTGATTGAGCAGGGCGGATTTATCATCCATGGAGGGTGGCGTCGCGCTGATATCCTAAGGGAACGGCCATGTAATCATAAAAGGAGGTTGTGACGCCAATGCGTACGCGCGGCGCCGAGACCTCCCGGGCCGCCGTCGCCGGGCGGTACTGAAATCCGCGGGGCAACGGTAATTCGCATGGGAGAGCACGCATGAGCACCAAAAATTTTCCTGCCTACGCAACCAGTCTCATGGTCATGGCCGTCTTCGCCGCCGCGGCGCTGGGAGTCGCCAAAGACAGTCCGGACTTCGTCCGAATCACGCCCGCCGACGTGCATTGGCAGGACATTCCGGGCGGACATGGTGCGCAGCAGGCCACGCTGCTGGGCGATCCGGACAAACCCGGGATCTATGTGATTCGCGCCAAATTCCCGCCGCATGTCATGGACAATCCGCACTGGCATCCCAATGCCCGGTACGTGACCGTGCTCGAAGGAACCTGGTACACGGGCACGGGCAGCACCTTCGATCTCGCCCGAGCCGTTCCTTTGAAGCCCGGGAGCGTCATGATGCACCCGGCGAAGGCGCCTCACTGGGACGGCTCGGCCGGCAACGAGACCGTGATCGTTCAGATCATGGGCGAGGGCCCGGCCGGGACCACGCCGATCGATCCGAAACAACCCTTCTGGATCGAAGTGCGGCAGTAAGCGGCGCGGGCTGTGAGCGGCGCGGGCGCTACTTCTGATCCGCGTAGATCTTGACCAGGCGGTACAGGAACTCGCGGCCTTCGAACAGCGGCCTGACGCCGACATACTCGTTGAGGCCGTGGATGTGTCCGAGGTCGCGGCCGACGAACACCGGCTCCACGCCGAAAGTGGGGATCCCCACGGCATTCGTGAATTCTCCGTCCGTCGCGCCCGCCTGCAATATGGGCAGCACCGGCACCCCGGGCCAGAACTCCGCGGCCAGCTTCTCGATCGGACCCATCACCGCGGGGGTCAGCGGCGGCGGGGAGGAGGTCGGACCGCGGGTTTCGAGGGCGGTGACCTTCACGGCGGGGTCGGCCACCAGTTCTTCCAGCTTCGCGCGCACGGTATCCGTGCTGACTCCCGGGAAGATGCGGCAGTTGACGATGGCCCGCGCCCGTTGGGGCAGGGCGTTCGTGGCATGGCCGGCGTCGAGCATGGTCGCGACGCAGGTGGTGCGCAATGTCGCATTCCAGCTCGGATCCTTGCTCGATACCAGCGCGAGCGCCCGCGCGTCGGCCGGGTCGCGCAAGAACGCGCTCATGGCGCCAGCCACCTCCGTGTCGCCCTTGGCCGCCTGGATCTTCGCCATGCCGGCGAAGTACGCGCGATTGGCGTCTGTGAACTGCGCGGGAAAATCGTAGGCTCCGATCCGGGTGAGCGCCGCCGCGAGGTGATAGATGGCATTGTCCTTCACGGGCCGCGAGCTGTGCCCGCCGGGATTCGTCACTTCGAGCCGGTAGTTCTGCGGAAATTTCTCGCCCGCCTCGATGTCCAGCGAGATCCGGTTCCCATTGTCGTCGAGTTCCCCGGCCGCGCCTTCGTTGAGCGCGAACGCGGCATCGATGAGCTCGCGGCGGTTCTTGGCGAGCCATTCGGCCCCATTGAACGCTCCCGCCGTCTCCTCTCCGCAGGTCAGCGCCACCTTCAGCGTGCGCCGCGGCCGGTAGTTCTCCGTGCGATAGCGGATGAGCGTGTCGAGCCAGATGGCCGCCTCCGCCTTGTCGTCGCTCGCGCCGCGCGCGTAGAAAGAGCCGTTCTCTTCCACCAGCGTGAAGGGGTCGCGCGTCCAGTCCTCGCGCTTGGCCTCGACCACGTCGATGTGCGCAAGCAGCAGGATGGCCTTGAGTTTGGGATCCCGGCCCGGATAGATGACGACGAGACCGCCTTCCTTGGGATGGTCAGGCGCGAAGAAGGGATGCAGGTCGCTGTCCGGAATTCCCGCCGCCTTCAAGCGCGCGGCCATGCGCTCGGCGGCAAGCGTGCAGCTCCCGGCCGAGAGCGTGGTGTTCGTCTCGACGAGTTCCTTGTAGAGCTCGCGAAAGCGCTGCTCGCCCGCCGGAGTGTCCTGGGGCGGCGCCGCCAGTGCTCCGAACCAAACCAACGTGGCCGCGAGGGCGAAGAGGTGCTTCATGAGGGAGGCATCCATTACGTCTGCGATTGAGGGGGGAGAAGTTTAGACGATTCGTTGGGTGCTAGAAGTGGAAGATTGCCTCGATGGGCTGCTTGAACGCGTTCACCGTCGCAGCGCCGGCGTTCCCGCGGCAACGCCCCCAATCTGAGAGCGGTGCTAGAGTGCCCGGCTTTCCGGGCGTCCCAAGCCAAGCGAGGTGAGTCATGGCGCTCGGCGCCACAATCTACGTTTTCAAGATCGATCTTGCCGACTCGGACCGCGGCGTCTACCAGCCCGTGGAGCTGCGCGTGGCGCGCCACCCGTCGGAAACCGAAGAGCACTTGCTCACCCGCGTGCTCGCCTACTGTCTCGAGTACACCGAGGGCATCGCCTTCTCGAACGGGTTGTTCGAATCGGACCAGCCGACCATTGCCGTGCGCGACCTGACGGGCGCGCTCCGTGCGTGGATCGATGTGGGCGCCCCCGACGCCTCGCGCCTGCACCGGGCGGCCAAGCTCGCGCCGCGCGTGGCCGTTTACACCAACAAGGATGCGGTTCAGCTGGCCGCGCGGCTCGGGGCGGAGCGCATTCATCGCGTCGAGGCGATCGAGCTGCATGCAGTGGATCGCGAGTGCCTCGCGGGGCTGGCCGCGCGCCTCACGCGGCGAATGGAGTTCACACTGACGGTGGCGGAGAGACACCTTTATATTTCTCTCGGCTCCGAAACTTTGGCGGGCGTCGTCGAACGAATCGAGATCGGCGGTTCCGCGGGGAGTTGATGCGTGCGGCGTGAGCCGGCATTTGGGAGTCGACGCCCGGGGTCTGGAAGATCGACTACGACGCCTGGGAATACTGCCATCTGCTCGCGGGCCGCTGCACCATCGAGATCGAGGGCAAGCCGCCGGTGACGCTCGAGGCCGGCGATGTGTTCATCGTCGAAACCGGCGCCAAGGGGACCTGGACCGTTCACGAGAACCTGCGCAAGTACTACGTGTTCGCGCTCGGACATTAGAAGCCCGCCCTGCCCTGCGCTGCGCCCCGGGCGCTCGGCGATCAAGGGATTTCGACTGCGGCGCCGCTGCGAGCACTGCGCAGTATGGCTTCCACGGTGAGCATGTTGTCGATCGATTCCTCAGGCGCCGCCCCCGACCACTCGGCCGGGCCCGCTCTCACCAGCCGCTCGAAGGATTCGGCCTCCGCCAGGAAGCCGTTGACCGGCGATGTCTGCACCAGGGACTCGACGGCATCCTTCTCGGTTCCAACCCGAAGCTCGAGGACCGCCTGCTGCTCGGAGGTTGTGTGATTCATGTAGGTGGTCTCGATCACACCCTTCGATCCCGCGATCAGCGCCTGGCGGTGGGGGCCGGTGTCGAAGCTGCAGTCGATTTGCGCCAACAAGCCGCTCGCGAACTGCAGTGTCGCGGCCAACGTGCGGTCGACACCCCCGGCCCACTGAGCGACTGCGTGTACTCGAGTGGGACGCGTCCCGGCGATCATTCGCGCAAGACTCAAGGGATACACGCCGACATCCATCAAAGCGCCGCCGGCCATCGCTGGATCCAAGCGGATGTTGTCGCTCGCGGGGAGAGTAAAGCCGAATGCCGCCTGGATCAGTCGAATGTCGCCGATGATGCCGCGGTCCAGCAGTTCGCGAAGCTTGAGAGTCTGAGGCTGCGCTCGATAGGGATAGCCCTCGACGAGCTGTACGCCGTGCCGCCGCGCGGCGTCGAACATCGCGCGCGCCTCCGCGGCGGTGGCCGACAGGGGCTTCTCGCACAGCACGTGCTTGCCCGCCCGGACCGCCGCGATCGACCACTCGGCGTGCAGGCTATTCGGCAGCGGGACATAGACCGCGTCGATGTCGCGGTCGGCCAGCAGTGCCTCATAGGAGCCGAAATGCCGCGCTATCTCGAAGTCCTTCGCGAAGGTCCGCGCTTTGTCGGCATCGCGGCTGGCCACGGCGCTCACGACGACGCGCCGGGAGGCGCTCACGCCCCGTACGAAACTGCGCGCGATATGGGCGGTCCCGAGAATTCCGAAGCGCAGCGGCGATGCGGAGGCGCCGGTCAAGAGTGCTCGAGCTCGGCGAGGTAGTCTCGCGGACGAAGAAACTGCTCGTACAACCTTGCCTCGGGGGAACCCGGCTCGGGACGCCAGTCGTAGTCCCAGCGAACCAACGGCGGCATGGACATCAGAATCGATTCGGTGCGGCCGCGGGATTGCAGACCGAACAAAGTACCGCGGTCGTAAACCAGATTGAATTCCACATAGCGGCCGCGCCGATACAACTGAAAGCGCCGCTCGCGCTCGCCGAAGGCCTGATCCCTGCGGCGTTCCAGGATGGGTACGTAGGCGGGTAAGAAGTGATCGCCCACGCTGCGCACCAGCGCGAACGAGCGCTCGAATCCGCCCTGGTTGAGATCGTCGAAGAACAGACCGCCGATTCCCCGGGTCTCATTCCGATGCGGCAGGAAGAAATAGCGGTCGCACCAGGCCTTGTACTCGGCATAGACAGGCGCGCCGAACGGCAGGCAGGCGTCGCGCGCGGTGCGGTGCCAGTGCAGCGCGTCCTCGTCATAGGGATAGTACGGCGTGAGATCGAACCCGCCTCCGAACCACCACTGGGCCGGTCCCGCGCTCGGGGAGGCGACGAGAAATCGGACATTGCAGTGCGTGGTCGGCGCGTAGGGATTTCGCGGATGAAACACCAGGGAGAGGCCCATGGCCTCGAAAGGCGCCCCCGCAATTTCCGGCCGCTGATTCGAGGCGGACGGCGGCATCTTGTCGCCGAAGACATGCGAGAAAGACACGCCCGCCCGCTCGAACACGGCGCCGTCGCTCAAGATACGGCTCTCGCCGCCGCCGCCCTCCGGTCGCGTCCAGGGATCGCGCCGAAATCTCGTCCCGTCGATCGCTTCCACGGCCGCTGTGATCCGGTCATGCAAGTCGTTCAAGTAGCCCACAACCTTGGATGCGTCCATGAGGTTACGGCTTCTTTTTTGCCGAGCTCTTCTTAGCCTTGATCTTGCCGGTAGGGGGCTTGGCCGCGGGTTTCTTAGGGCGAGCGACGGTCTTAGGTTTGGCGTTCGGCTGCGCTTTGGCTGCGGCGCCCTTGGCGGGCTCCTGCTTGCTCGCCGATGCGTGCACCACCTTGGCGGCGAGCGCGATCGGTGCCGGGGCCGCCGGCCCCTTCGGCGCGCCGCTTCGCCCCTTGGGCGCAGCTTGCTTCTTGGCGGCGCCGCCTTTCCGGCCCCACTTGCCGAAAGTGCGCACCGGTGCCGCCGCCAGCAGAGATTGGCACTCTTCTAATTTCAAACTCTTCGGATCCCGGTCCTTCGGGATCTTCGCATTGCGGGATTTGTCGGTGATGTAAGGGCCGTAGCGGCCGTTCAACACTTGGATGCCCGCATCGGGAAAATCCAGGATCAAGCGGTTGGCATCCGCGATTTCCTTCTCCCGGATGACCTCGAGCGCCCGCTCGTGAGTGATTTCGTAGGGATCGTCGGTCTTGAGCGAAACGTACTTGGCGCCGAATTTCACATAGGGGCCGAATCGGCCGACATTGGCCGTGATCTCCTCGCCGGCCGCGGTGACCCCGAGCTTGCGGGGCAGCTTGAACAGCTCGATCGCCTCCGCATGCGTGATGGCGTCCATTTTTTGGCCCGGCCGCAGGCCCGCGAACTTAGGCTTGTCCTCGTCGTCCTTGGTGCCGATCTGCACGAAGGGACCGAATCGGCCCATGCGCACGCTCATCGGCTTGCCGGTCACAGGGTCCTTGCCCAGATCCCGGGCCTGGGCGACTTCATCCCGGCTGACCGAGGTTTCCGTATGGTTCACGAGCTTGATGAAGGGCTTCCAGAACTTGTCGAGCAGAGGAACCCATTCCTGCTCGCCGTTCGCCACGGCATCGAGAGAGTCCTCCATCTTCGCGGTGAAGTCGTAGTCCACGTAGGTGGTGAAATATTGCGTGAGGAACCGGCTGACGATCTTGCCGATGTCCGTCGCCGTAAAGCGCCTGCTCTCGATGTCGACGTACTGACGATCGCGCAGCGTGGAAATGATGGAGGCATAGGTCGAGGGCCGGCCGATGCCGTACTCTTCCAGCGCCTTGACCAGCGATGCCTCCGAGAATCGCGGCGGCGGCTCGGTGAAGTGCTGAGTGGGCACCACCCCGGTCAATTTGACGCGGTCGCCCTCCTTCATCGGCGGCAACACGTGATCCGAGTCGTCCTGCACGACGTCGTCCATGCCTTCCTGGTAGACCGAAATGTAGCCGGGCGTCACCAGGGTCGATCCGTTCGCGCGCAGCACGGTTCGCTTCGGGCCGTCGGCGCCCGCGAGCATTTCCACGGCCACCGTGTCGAAGATCGCCGGGGCCATCTGGCAGGCCACGGTGCGCTTCCAGATCAGCGAATAAAGTCGGAATTGATCCGACTCGAGCTTGCTTTCGATGTCGGCGGGGATCACGCTCGCCGCGGTCGGACGGATGGCCTCGTGTGCTTCCTGCGCATTCTTCGATTTGGTCTTGTAGATCCGGGGTTCTTCGGCCAGCCCTTCTTTTCCGTATAGCTGTACGATGACGTCGCGAATCTGGCCGATCGCCTCCTGCGATAGATTGAGCGAATCGGTGCGCATATAGGAAATGAGGCCGACCTGGCCTTCGCCGATGTCGACGCCTTCGTACAGCTGCTGGGCGACACGCATGGTCTTCTGCGCGCTGAATCCCAGTTTTCGGGCGGCTTCTTGCTGCAAGGTCGAGGTCGTGAACGGCGGCGCGGGGTTGCGCTTGCGCTGCTTGCGATCCACCGACAGTACGGTGAGATCGCCCTTCGCCGCTTCCGTCAGCGTGCGCTCCACCTCGCGGGCTTCGAGTTCCGTCGTGAAGCTGAACTGCTCGACCTTGGCGCCCTGGTATTCGACGAGCTTGCCCGGAAACTTCTGCTCCGAATGTGTGAGCTCGGCGTCGATGGACCAATATTCGCGCGCGACGAACGCGGCGATTTCATCTTCCCGCTCGCAAATCATGCGCAAGGCCGGGCTCTGCACGCGGCCCGCGGACAGCCCGGGGCGCACCTTCTTCCACAAGAGCGGCGAGAGATTGAATCCCACCAAAAAATCCAGCGCGCGGCGCGCCTGCTGTGCGTTCACGAGATCGACGGACAGCTCGCGGGGACTCGCCATCGCTTCGCGGACCGCGTTTTTGGTGATTTCGTAGAACACCACCCGCTGTACGTCCTTGCCCTCGAGTTCGCCCTGGGCTTTCAAGAGCTCGTGCAGGTGCCATGAAATGGCTTCGCCCTCACGGTCGGGGTCGGTCGCGAGGAACAGCGATTTGGCTTTCTTCAGGGCGCGCGAGATGGCATCGACGTGTTTTTGATTGCGCTCGACGACCTGGTACTTCATCGCGAAGTGGTGTTTCGGATCGACTGCGCCTTCCTTCGGGACGAGATCCCGGACGTGACCGTAGGAGGCAAGGACTTCGAAGTCTTTGCCGAGGTACTTCTTGATGGTCTTCGCCTTGGCCGGCGACTCCACGATAACGAGGTTGCTGCTCAAAGTCGTCTAATGCAACGCGTCGGAGCGCTCTTCGAAGACCAGGTCTTCCATCTGCGCGTAAGCGGATTCCTGTCCCGGTTGGCTGAACAACACCATCAAGACGACCCATTTCACTTGTTCAATGTCGATTTCGTCGGCTTCGAGCGCCATCAGGCGGTCGATGACGAGCTCCCGCTCGGTGCCCGACAGTATGCGCACGTTCTCCAAGTACATGAGGTAACCGCGCACGTCGGTATCGAGGCGGAGCAATTCCTGGCTGCTGAAGACGCGCACAGCGCGCGCCGTGGCCTCGGCGACCTTGCCGAGCTGCTCGCCGGACAGTCCGTCCAGCCATTCCAGAGCGCGTTCGATGTCGGGTTCGGCGAATCCGGCCTTTTCCAATTCGGTCTTGAGCACCTGTCGATCCGGCCGCGGCTCGTCGTCGGCGCTCATGTAATTTTCGAATAGATAGATGAGTAGATCGAGAACGTTATCTTTCACCTCCGGCTCCTAACGACTCGGGAGTAGCGGCCCCCGGGGGCGGCCTGAACGTGGCCTTCGAGCTCAAGGATCAGCATCATCGAGGACACGGCTTCTGCCTTCAATCCCGTACGAACGACCAGTGCATCGAGGTCCGCGGGATCAAAGCCGAGCGCATCTAACAAGATTTTGGGTTCCTTGTCCATGGGGAGTTCGTGCTGAACTGCCGCAGAATGGCCCGCCCCGGCCCGCTGCGGCAGAGCGGAAAATGCCGAAAAGTTCAATTCGCTCAATATGTCATGCGCCGTTTCGGTCAAGAACGCACCCCGGCGGATGAGTTCGTGGCAGCCGCGGCTCAAAGGGCTGTGGATCGAACCCGGAATCGCGAAAACCTTCCGCCCCAACGCGGCCGCCAGCCGGGCCGTGATCAGGGAACCGCTGCCGCGGGCCGCTTCGACCACCAATGTACCCAGGCTCAAACCCGCGATGAGTGCATTCCGCCGCGGAAAATTTTCGCGTTTCGGGGGAGTGCCCAGAGGGAAGGCGCTGACCAAGGCTCCCCGGCGGCCGATTTCCTCGGCCAGGGGGCGATTGCTCGCCGGATACACCACATCCACCCCCGAGCCCAACACGGCGAGCGTGGTTCCCTGCGCCGCGAGCGCGCCTCGATGTGCCGCGCTGTCTATCCCCGAGGCAAGCCCGCTCGAGACGGCGAGGCCGCGGGCGGCGAGATATTCCGAGAATTCATGCGCGGTGTCCCGTCCTTGCGCGGTGGGGTTGCGGCTGCCGACGATGGCCAGTTGGGGATCATTCAAGGCATCGGCGTTTCCGGCGACATACAGAGCGAGCGGACGGGGCTTGGCCGCCCGCAGCGCGGCGGGATACAGCGGGTCCGTGAACGGAACGACGTGATGATGGGGATGGTCGAGCCACGCTCGCTCCTCCAAGGTCGTTTCGGCACGGGCGTCCGACAAGAACTCTCGCGCGGCGGCCGATATCCCCGCTCGCCGGCGCGATGCATCGGACGCCTCGAGTATGCCCTGGGCCGAATCCAAGTACTCGAGCGCGCGCATCAGAGCGGAGACTCCGAGCGCCGGCGCGCGCGTGAGCGACACCCAGGCAGAGGACTCTTTGCCCGACAGCATCGGGAGATTATCGACGACGGGCGGCTTACGGCCTGCTCGAGTTCGGGGCGGCTATGCTCAGATTTGCACGGCCGCGCGGGCTACGCGCGGCCGTGCCGCTGACTACGGGTTTTCGATTCGATCGCCGACGCGAATGATGTTGGTGGCTTCCATGATCAAGCCGTAACTCATGTTGTCGAAGGTCTTGAACACCATGAAGGTTCCATTGCGCTCGTCAGGCAGGCGCACTTTCTCAGAGGTCAGCCGCGACGTCGACAGGAAGCCTTTGTTCGCGGTATCGCGTATCACATCGCCTGTTTCGAACACCGCCAGCACATTGCCGGGCACCAGGCCGTCGCGCGCACCCCGGTTGATGACCACGACCTCGTATTGACCGATGACGGTCACGCCGTTGGCGACGGCCATGATCCGGCCGTTGATTTTGTTTCTGGGCGGGGCGGGGATGAAGTCGAGCGGTACATCGACGCCGCCGGCGAACAGCTTGTCCCCCGGTTCGGTTTCGCGAGCCGATTCCGTCATGATGAGGGTGGTCGGATCGCCGATGCGGGTGACGTGCCCGGCTCCCGTGAAGACGCCGTCGTAGCCGACGATGCGGTTGTCGTCCGGATCGCGCAGCGCGTCGCCGACATGCACCACGTTGTAATGAGTACCGAGCGCGGCGGCGGAATCCGTAAATCCGCGCGCATACACCGTATCGCCTTCCGCGATGGCCACGTGCACGTCGCGGGAGGAGAGTACATAGGGCGCGGTCTTGATTTGCTCCTGCGACAGCACCGAGGGCTTCGACATGAAAGCGGCTACGGTTTCGTAGGGAATGGTGCTGACCGCTCCTTCGAGGGCCTGGCTGCGCACGCGCGGCTCTACGCGAGCGGCGCCGCCGCGTTGCAGCATAATCGTGGGTTTACCCTCGATATAGACCAGGCGCAGCGTATCGCCCGGGTAGATCAGGTGCGGATTTTGGATGCGGGGGTTGACCTGCCAGATCTCCGGCCAATACCAGGGATCGCGCAGAAATACCTTGGCGATGCCCCACAGGGTATCGCCGCGCTTGACCACGTAGCTGTCCGGCGCATTAGGGTTCATGGCCGGGGAGCCTGGGGCCACCTCGGGCGGCGGTGCCGAGGATTGACCTTCGACGGCCGCTTCCATCGCGGTTCGGTCGTCGCCTACCACCGTGCCTTGTGCGGTGTTATCGGGCTCGGAGGTGGCCACGGGCGGCGGCGCCGGCATGGGCCGATCCGATTGACATCCGGCGAGTACAGCCGCCGTTACGCTCAGGGCAATTAATTTGGACCATCGCATTCGTTTCGCTCCCATGCCGCAGTCTGATGCCGCTGGCCGACTGATATACTGCCGACCTGCCGCCAAGACTGGGACGTATCGCCCGTTTTTGCCGTTTGCCGGTGCAAGTACGCTCCGCCAATGCAGGCATTAAGTTAAGCAGCGGCGGAACTTTATCAACATTCTTCAGCCAAAAACACGATATTGCTCTCATAACTCCCATGACAAAGCTCGTAATTCTGGAGTACCCCGATCCGCGGCTGCGGAAGAAGGCGGTAGCGGTGACCTCCGTTGATGACGCACTGCGGCAACTGGCCGACAATATGCTCGAGACCATGTACGCCTCCAAGGGTGTGGGGCTCGCGGCCACCCAAGTCGACGTGCACAAGCGATTAATCGTGCTTGATGTCAGTGAGGAGCGCAGTCAACCGCTGGTGCTGTTCAATCCGGAACTGCTGCTGGCGGAAGGTTCCGCTCCCGCGGAGGAAGGGTGTCTGTCGCTGCCCGGCATCTACGACAAGTTGTCGCGCGCCACTCATATTCGGGTGCGCGCCTTGGGCCGCAACGGCGAGCCTTTCGAGATGGACGCGGACGGACTGCTGGCGGTCTGCATCCAGCATGAAATGGATCATCTCGAAGGCAAGCTCTTCGTCGATTACCTGTCCGAGCTCAAGCGCGAACTGATTCGCCGGCGTCTGGCAAAAGAGCGTAGGCAACGATCACCGGGGAGCGAATCCCGCGCTTCCGCGCCGGCTCTTTGAGCCTTGAGCACGGTTCCTCGCCGCTTACGGCTGGGTTTCGCCGGCACGCCGGAGTTCGCCGTCCCGGCACTCGATGCACTCGAGGGGGCGCACGAGATTTGCGCCGTCTTCACGCAACCTGATCGCCCGGCGGGCCGTGGCCGGTCTCTGCACGCAAGTCCCGTGAAATCCCGCGCCGCCGAACTTCGGTTGCCCGTGCATCAGCCCGCCAGTTTCACCTCGCCCCAGGCGCTGCAAATTCTCCGCGATTTGAGCCTCGATGCGCTGGTGGTGGTCGCCTATGGTTTGATTCTGCCGCGAGCCGCGCTCGCGAGCCCGAGGCTGGGCTGCATCAACATTCACGCCTCGCTGCTGCCGCGCTGGCGCGGAGCGGCACCGATTCAGCGCGCACTGCTCGCAGGAGATGCCAAGACCGGCATCACCATCATGCGCATGGAAGAGGCCCTCGATACCGGACCCGTGCTCGCCGCTCGGGAACTCGAAATCGGCGCGCGCGACACGGCGCAGATCCTGCACGACCGGCTCTCCCAACTGGGCGCCGAGCTCATCGTCGACACCTTGGGCGGGCTCGAACTGGGCCTCGTCCAAGAAACACCGCAGCCCCCCGAGGGCCACACTTACGCCGCAAAGATCGATAAGGCCGAGGCGACCATCGATTGGCGGCAGGATGCGGTGCAGATCGGCCGGCAGATCCGTGCATTCAATCCCTGGCCGGTTGCCGAAACGCGTCTTCATGACGCACAGATCCGCATCTGGGAAGCGGAGCCCCGCGAGCCGCCGGCGCGCGGCGTCGGCGAGGCCGGCGCGAACCCCGTCCCCGGAACCGTTCTCGCCGCCGCCGACGACGGCATCGACGTCGCGTGCGGCCGCGGCAACTTGAGAATTCTTCGCCTGCAGCTCGCCGGCCGCAAGCCGCTCCCCGCGCGGGAATTCATCCAGGGCCGAAAGCTCGACGGCGAGCAGTTCGTGGGCGCATGAAAACCACGGGCGCCGGTGCGCGATCTCTCGCCGCGCATGCGGTGGCGCGGATACTGCGGGAGGGAGTGACCCTCGATGCGGCGCTAAAGGACGCGCTTGCCGCGGCCGACCCCAAGCTCGCTCCCACGGTGCGTTCGTTGAGCTACGGCGCCGTGCGCGGCTACTACCGCCACGAAGCAATCTTGAGGAGCCTCTCCTCGAAACCCGTGAAGTCCATGGACTTTCTGGTGCGCGCGCTGTTGTCGGTCGCGCTGTTCGAGATCGAGGACGCGAGGACGCCGGAGTACGCCGTGGTCGATGCGGCCGTTGACACCGCAAAGTTCACCGACGCGGCGCGTGCCGGAGGACTCATCAATGCGCTGCTGCGCCGCTATCTGCGCGAGCGCAAGACCTTGGACGCCGAGATCGCTCGCAATCCTGCCACCCGTCACGCGTCGCCGGTGTGGCTCGCGGACCGTCTGCGCGCCGACTGGCCGGTGCGCTGGACTCAGCTGCTGGCTGCGGGCGACGCTCAGGCGCCGATGTGGTTGCGCGTCAACGCGCGGCGAATCGCGACCGGCGAGTATGTGGAGCAGCTGCGGTCGGCGGGGATCGGGGCGCGCGCCGAGGCAAAGGTGCCGGGGGCGGTGGTCCTGGACGCGCCGTGCGATGTGCATGAACTCCCGGGCTTCGCGGAGGGCGTGGTCTCGGTCCAGGATTTGGGAGCGCAATGCGTCGCCTTCCCGCTGGGGCTCGCGGCGGGCCAGCGGGTGCTCGATGCCTGCGCGGCACCCGGCGGAAAGACCGCGCTCATTGCGGAGCGGGAGCCGGCGCTCGCCAAGTTGACGGCGCTCGACATCGATCCGCAGCGTCTCGCCCGGGTGGATGAGAACTTGAAGAGGGGCAACTTGAGCGCCGAACTCGTCCACGCCGACTTAGGCAGCCCCCCTTCCTGGTGGGACGGCGTGCCGTTCGATCGCATCCTGCTCGATGCACCCTGCTCCGCCCTGGGTGTAATCCGCCGGCATCCCGATATTCGTCTGCGTAAGTCCCCGTCGGATATCGACAAATTGCCTGAACTCCAAGGGCGGCTGCTCGCGGCCGCGTGGCGCCTCGTGGCGCCGGGCGGGCGACTGGTTTACGCCACCTGCACCGTGACTCGAAGCGAGAACCGCGATCTGCTCGCCGCGTTTCTGCGCGGCACTCCCGACGCCGCCGTTCTTCCGGCCGACGAGTGGGAGGGTTGGCCCGGCTTCGGCGAAGCAGATGACTTCGGCCGGCAGATACTTCCCGGAGAGGCGGGTGCCGACGGCTTCTATTATGCTGCATTGACCAAAAGATGAACGCCCCGCGAGCAAGTCCCCTCAGTGCCAATCGCCGGCCCCGGTCGCGGGCCGCGTACGCGCGGCTCATCGGCGCGACCCTCGCCGCGCTCGCCGCGGCGGTGTGGGTGGAGCCCCTGCAAGCCGATGGACTCGAGGGGCGTTTCGAGGTGCGCTCCGCCGACCTGCAGCTCACGGAGGGCGTCTACCACCTGAACGCGCACCTGGATCTGCCGGTGAGCGACGCCGTGCGCCGCGGCCTCGCCGAGGGAGTGCCGCTGGCGGTCGAACTCGACCTCGACATCGAAAGGGTGCGCCAGCTGCTCCCGAACTCGCGCGTCGCCGAGCTGACCCAGCGCTACCACCTGCAGTACAACGCGGTGAGCGCGCGCTACGTCCTGCGCAACGACAACAGCGGCCAGCAGCAATCGCTGAGCACGGTCGATGAAGCCATCGAGCAGCTCTCCGAGGTTCGAGGCCTGCCGGTGCTCGACAAGGCGCTGCTCAGTGTCGGCCGCCGCTACGAGGCGAACGTCCGCGCCAAGGTCGACTACGGCTCGGTGCCGTTCAGCCTGCGCGTGGTGATGTTCTGGGTGAACGACTGGCATCGCGAAAGCGACTGGTACACATGGACTCTGCAGCCATGAATCCCATCGGCGCCGTGATACGCAAATACGGCGCCACCGTGCTGGGCACTCTCGGCGTCGTGCTGTGGCTGGTGGCGCTCTACCTTCTGGCGTCGGCCGCCCAGAATTCCGCCGAGTTCAACCGGTGGCTGCCGTGGATACTGCTGATCAACATCTCGGGACTGGTCACTCTGGCCCTGCTGCTGGCCGTCAAGCTCACGCACTTGGTACGCGACTACCGGCGGCATGTCCCGGGCTCGCGCCTCAAAGGCCGCACGGTGGCGATATTCAGCGCGCTCGCGGTCGGTCCCATTCTGGTCGTCTACTACTTCTCGCTGCAATTCATCAACCGGGGCATCGACAGCTGGTTCGAGCTGGAAGTGAGCCAGGGACTCAACGACACGCGCGAACTGTCGCGGGCGGCGCTCGAAGTACGCAAGAGCGAATTCCTGCAGCACACGCAGCTGGTCGCCCACACCCTGTCCACCAGCTCGGATTTCGAGCTGATCGGCGCGCTGGACCGGGAACGGCGCGAGAGCTCGGCGCTCGAATTCACCATCGTCGGTCCGCAGGCGCAGATTCTCGCCACGAGTTCCGATCGACCCATGGACACGCTGCCGGTGCCCGCGACCGACGAGATGATGCTGCGCCTAAGGCGCGGCGAGCCCTATGTGAGCCTGGACACGGACTCGCTGGGCGGCTACTTGATCCGCGCGGCGGCCCCGCTCGATGCCAACCGCAGCGGCACGGCGCGGGTGTTGATTGCCTTGTATCCCGTGCCGCAGCAGTTGAGCCAGCTGGCCGACACGGTGCAGCGATCCTATACGCAGTACGCGAATCTCGTGCAATTGCGCAGGCCGCTCAAGACGACATTCGTGCTGATCCTGACCTTCGTCGTGCTGATGTCGCTGATCGCCGCGGTCTACGGAGCCTTCTTCTCGGCCCAGCGCCTGGTGCAGCCGGTGCAGGACCTGATCGCCGGAACGCGCGCCGTGGCGAAGGGAAATTACGACACCAAGCTGCCGCTGCCTTCGCGCGACGAACTCGGCTTTCTGGTGACTTCGTTCAACGACATGACCAAGCGCCTCGGGCGAGCGCGGGAAGAAACGCGGCGCAGCCAGCAGGCGGTGGAAGCCGAGCGCGCCGGGCTTGCCGTGATCCTGGCGCGCCTGTCCACGGGCGTGGTGTCGCTGGAGGCGGATTTGACCGTGCGCACGGCGAATCAAGCGGCAAGCGCCATCCTCGGCATCGATCTCGAGGCCGCCGTCGGCAAGCGGTTCGACGAATCCATCAGCGGCACCACCCTGTTCACGCAGTTTCTGGCGGCGCTCAATTCGCATCTGGGCGAAGAGGATCTGGATTGGCGCGAGCAGATCGAATTGGTGTCCGACGCCGGCAAGCGTGTGCTCATGTGCGCCTGCACGGCCCTGCCCAATGACTTGGGGAAGGCGCCCGCCGTGGTGCTGGTGTTCGACGACATCACGACGCTGCTGCAGGCGCAGCGCGACGCGGCATGGGGCGAAGTGGCGCGCCGCCTGGCGCACGAAATCAAGAATCCGCTCACCCCGATTCAATTGTCCGCCGAGCGGATGCGGCGCAAGTTCCTGGGGCAGATGAACGAGCAGGATGCGCAGATTCTGGAGCGCGCGACGCACACCATCGTCGCGCAAGTCGAGGCGATGAAGCAGATGGTCAACGCCTTCAGTGAATATGCGCGCGCGCCGGACATGCACTTCTCGCGCTTCGATCTGAACCAGCTGATCACGGAGGTCGTGGACCTGTACCGGGTGCAGGACTCGAGCGCCGAGTTCAAATTGCTGCTCGATCCGCAGCTGCCGGCCATTTCCGCAGACAGGGTGCGAATCCGGCAGATACTCAACAATCTGGTGACCAACTCGCTCGAAGCCCTGGAGGGCCGGCCGGGGGCCTGCATCGAGATCGAAACTCACGTCTCCGAGGAGGGGCCCAAGCATTTGGCGTCGGTGGCCATCGTGGTCGCCGACAACGGGCCGGGGTTTCAACGGGATTTGATCGGCACCGTGTTCGACCCCTACGTCACGAGCAAACCCAAGGGTACGGGGTTGGGGCTTGCGATCGTGAAGAAAATCGTCGAAGAACACGGCGGACGAATTGAGGCGGATAATCAGCGCACCGGCGGCGCCCGCGTGCGGATTCTACTGCCGTTGGGCGACAGCGCACGCTCGTTGAGCGCGCGTGAACCGCGTAAGGGCGAACACAGGAGAGAACGGGTATGACCGCGTCGAGAATATTGGTGGTGGACGACGAGGCGGACATCCGCGGGCTGCTGAAGGAGATTCTGTCCGAAGAGGGCTATGACGTGGAAGTCGCGGCGGATGCCACGCAGGCCCGCTCGTCGCGCGCGACCCAGGTGCCGGACCTCGTGCTGCTGGACATCTGGATGCCGGACACCGACGGAATCACCCTGCTGCGCGAATGGTCGCTGACCGACGGTTACGACTGTCCGGTGGTGATGATGTCCGGTCACGGTACGGTGGAAACCGCCGTCGAGGCCACGCGCCTCGGCGCCTTCGATTTCGTCGAGAAGCCGCTGTCGCTGACCAAGCTGCTGCGCACCGTGGAGCGGGCGCTCGATGCCGGGCGCCGCAAGCGGCTGTCGGCGCGCGCGCAGAGGCCGACGCTCGCAGTACCCATCGGCAAGAGCAAGGTCACCCAGGCGCTGCGCGAGCAGGTTCAGCATGCCGCCTCCAGCGCGTCGCCCGTGCTGCTGCTCGGGGAATTGGGATCCGGGCGCGAGGCCTACGCGCGCTATCTGCACTCGCTCTCCGCGCGCGCGACGAAGCCGTTTTTCATGGTCGTGGCCGCGAGCTTGGGGAAGGACCCGGCCGCGGCGCTGTTCGGCAGCGAGCGCGACGGCCGCGTCGAGCCCGGGGCGCTCGATCAAGCCGCGGGCGGGTCCGTTTACCTGAACGGTCTGGAGGATTTGAACAGCGAGGCGCAGCGCGCCCTGGCGGGCGCCATCGAACAAAACGGCTATACGCGTGTGGGCGGGCGCCAGCGGCTGCCCATCAATGTGCGCTGGATCAGCTCCGCGCAGGATTCCTTCGAGCTGCACGCGTCTCCGGAGCCGTTCCGCCGCGATCTCGTGGCGCACTTGAACGTCATCACCCTGCGGGTGCCGAGCCTGCGCGATTACGCCGAGGACGTACCCGATCTATTGCGCTACTACGTCGATCGGCTGGTCGACGATCAGCACCTGCCGCTGCGCCGCTTCAGCGTCGCCGCACAGAATCGGCTGCGAAACTATCCCTGGCCGGGCAACGTCGGGGAGCTCAAGAATCTGGTGCAGCGCGTACTGGTTCTAGGCGCGGGCGAGGAGATCCGGCTCGAGGAAATCGAGCGCGAACTGGCGGTGAAGCTGGCGGTGGACGAGCCCCTGGTGAAGCAGGACCTGCTCGCACTTCCTTTGCGCGAGGCGCGCGAGCAATTCGAGCGGGCCTACCTGCAGCAGCAGCTCTTGTTGTGCAATGGCAAGGTGGGCCAGCTGGCTAAGCGGGTGGGCATGGAGCGCACCCATTTGTACCGCAAGTTGCGGGCATTAGGCGTCGATTTTCGCCAATTAGGCGAGGATTGAGCGGCGATCAAGTCGGCAGGCGGCCGACTTAATCGCCGACGCGGATCACCAGTGCGTCGACGTCGGCCTTGCGCAGTAATTGCTGCAGGCGATTGAGCTCGTCGAGCTTCGAAATCGGACCGATGCGGACCCGGTGCCAGGATTCATCGCCCATGGTCACTTTCTGCACCTTGGACTCGATGCCCTGCAGTGCGAGCTGCGCGCGCACGCGGTCCGCGTCCGCGAAATTCTTGTACGAGCCGGCCTGCAGCACGTAGGTTCCGCGCCGCGTCTCGGGAGTCGATTTCAAGTCCGGGCGGACCACCCTCTCCTTCTCCGGGATCACCACCTCGAATTTCGGCAACATGTCGTAGAAGGCATAGGACTTCGCCGAGTCCTCCGTGCCCGAATCCGCGGCTTCCGTGTCCGGCGGCTCGTTGCCCCGCGATTTTCGCCTGTCCATCTTCCCCGCCTTCGCGATCGGCGCGTCGGGCCGATGGTCCTTGATGTACACGAGGGCGGCGACGCCGAGGCCGAGCGCGAGCCCGCATAGAGCCCCCGTCCAGCCGGAGAAGCCGGTGGATTTACGCTTGGGTTTGTAGTCGCGTGCCGCCGCCTTCGCCATGGCGGCTACATCGTCAGGGGCGCGGAGACGCCCAGCAGTTCGAGACCGTTGCGGATCACCGTCTGCGCCGCGAGCGCGAGGTCGAGCCGCGCGTCCCGCAAGGCTGCATCATCCACGATGAACTGGTGCGCGCTGTAATTGGTGTGAAAATCGTTCGCCAGGTCCCGCAGGTAGTGCACCAAGGTGTGCGGGGCGCGCAGCAGGGCGCACTGGCGCACGATCTCCGGATAGGCGCTGACGCGTTTGATCAACTGCTGCTCCTGCGGCTCGACGAGCTTGGCCAAGGCGGAGAGGCCGTGCGCGGTGTCGTGGGCGATCCCGCGCTCCTGCAATTGCCGCATCACGCTCGCGACCCGCGCGTGCGCATACTGAATGTAGTAAACCGGGTTGTCGTTCGATTGCGCCGTGGCGAGCTCCAAGTCGAAGTCCAGGTGCTGATCGTTGCTGCGCATGACGTAGAACAGCCGCGCCGCATCGTTACCCACTTCCTTGCGCAGGTCGCGCAAGGTGACGAACTCGCCCGAGCGCGTCGACATCTGCGCCTTCTCGCCGCCGCGGAACAGGGACACGAATTGCACCAGCCGCACCTCGAAGGCCTCGGCGGGGCCGCCGAGTGCCACGAGCCCCGCGCGCAGGCGGGTGATGTAGCCGTGATGGTCGGCTCCCCAGACATAGAGCAGATGATCGAAGCCGCGCTCGAGCTTGTTGAAAACATAGGCGATGTCGGACGCGAAATACGTCTTCACGCCGTTTTCGCGCACCATCACGCGATCTTTCTCGTCGCCGTAGTCGGTGCTCTTGAACCACCATGCACCGTCTTTCAGATAGGCGTGTCCCGCCGCCTTGAGCGCGTCGAGCGCCCGGTCGACCGAACCGTCGTCGGCCAATTGCCGCTCGGAAAACCAGCAGTCGAAGGTGACGCCGAACTCCTCGAGGTCCTCGCGGATGTCGTCGAGGATGCCCGCGAGCGACAGATCGAGCACGCCGCGAAAGGCGTCGTCCCCGATCAGGGTCCTGGCGCGCGCTATGACCGCGTCGATGTACACGTCCTTGTCGCCGCCCTGCGGCTCGTCCGGCGGCAAGTCCTTGAACACGTCGGCCCCGCTGCGGCGCAGCTCAGCGCCCTTCGCGGCGAACAGGCGTTCGGCGATCTCCACGATGTAGCCGCCGCGATAGCCGTTCGCGGGAAAGGGGAAACGCTCGCCGCAATGCTCCAGATACCGCAGCCAGGTGCTGGCCGCCAGAATTTCCATTTGACGGCCGGAATCGTTGATGTAGTACTCGCGCTCCACGCGGTAGCCCACGGCCTCGAGCAAGTTGGCGAGCGAAGCGCCGAACGCGGCGTGACGGCCGTGACCGACGTGCAGCGGTCCGGTGGGATTTGCAGACACGAATTCCACCTGCACCGACCGCCCGGCGCCGATGAGCGACCGCCCATACCGCGAGCCCTCTTTCAGCACCTTGCCGATCTCGGCGTGGTAGGCGTCCTTCGAGAGAAAGAAGTTGATGAAGCCGGCGCCTGCGACCTCGACTTTGGCGACCGCCGCGCTCGGGGGCAGCAAAAGAATCAGGGCTTCGGCCAGCTTTCGCGGATTTTGGCGCGTTGCCTTGGCCAGGCGCATGGCCAGATTGCTCGCGAAATCACCGTGCTGCGGGTCGCGCGTGTTCTCGACCTCGACGCCCACATTGCGCGCATCGGCCGGTACTCGAGTCTCGGGCAGCGCCGCCATCGCCTGCGTCAGCAGTTTTTCGATCAGGGTCTTCAAGGCGAATCCATGGCTAACAAAGGGTCGGCAGTTTACCGCAAAGTTCTCAGTCCACTTCCAGAGGATCCACATCGATCGACCAGCGCAGGCCGGGAGGCCCGGGGAGGTTTTCCACCCGCGGCAGCCAGGCGCTCAAGAAACGCTGCAACGTGGACCGCTGGGCCGTCTCGATCAGCAGGTGCGCGCGATAGTGATCGGCCCGGCGGGCGATCAGGGCGCTGGCGGGGCCCAGAATTCTGACGGCCGCCTCGTTCAGCGTCCGGCCGGCATTGCCTGCGCCGCGCAGGAATGCGTCCAATCCGCCGCTGTCCTTGGCTTCGGCGCGCAGCATGGCGAGCCTGGAGTACGGGGGCCAGCCGGCCTCGCGCCGCTCCTCCAATGCGCTGACCGCGAACCCCTCGTAGCCCTCCGTCAGGAGTCGATTCAGCAGGGGATGCTCCGGAAATTCAGTCTGAATCAATACTTCGCCGGCTTTGGCACCGCGTCCCGCCCTTCCGGCAACCTGGGTGATGGTTTGGGCGAGGCGCTCCGTTGCGCGAAAATCGCTGGCGAACAGTCCCTGATCGGCATTCAGGATCACCACCAAGCTGACCTCGGGAAAGTGATGACCCTTGGTCAGCATTTGTGTGCCGATCAAAATCCGCGCCTCGCCGCTGTGCACTCGTCCAAGCACGGTCTCGACCGCGCCCCGAGCCGATGCCGTATCGCGGTCCAGCCGCGCCAGCGGCGCCGTCGGAAACAATCTTTCCAGCGTTTCCTCGACCCGCTCGGTGCCCTGACCCACGGGATGTAGCGGCTGGCCGCAACTTCCGCAAACCGCCGGCACGGCGCCGTGAGCGCCGCAGTGATGACAGCGCAGCTGCTGCGCGCGACGGTGCAAGGTCATTCGAGCATCGCAGCGCGCACAGGGCGCGACCCATCCGCAGGCATTGCAGAACAGCGAAGGGGCGTAGCCGCGCCGATTCAGGAACACGATGACTTGTCCGCCGTCGTTCAGGTGTTGGCCGATGGCCGCCATCGCCGGCGTGGACAATCCCTGATCGGCCGCGTGCTTGCGCAGATCCACCAGCGCGATCCGCGGTGCCCGTGCGGCCCCCGGCCGCTGCGGCAGCCGGTGCATCGAGTAGCGCTCAGTCGCCGCGTTTTCCAGGGTTTCGAGCGAAGGCGTCGCGGAGCCGAGCAGAATGGGCACCCCCGCGCTCCTGGCCCTTACCACGGCGAGATCGCGCGCCGAATATCGAAATCCCTCCTGCTGTTTGTACGATGCATCGTGCTCCTCGTCGACCACGATGAGCGCGAGTCTCGGCATCGAGGTGAATACCGCGGAGCGGGTGCCGATGACGATCCGTGCATGACCCGAATGGGCGGCACGCCATGCATCGCGCCGCTCGACGCCGGACAGGCCCGAATGCACGGCCACCACGCCCGAGCTGAATCGCCGGCGGAATCGATCGACCAGCTGGGGCGTCAGGGCGATTTCGGGTACCAGGACCAAAGCCTGGCCGCCGCCCGCAATCGCGGCGGCGATGACACGCAGGTACACCTCCGTCTTGCCGCTGCCGGTGACCCCGTACACCAGATGCACGGAGAAGCTTGCCGGCGCCGCGAGGATGGCGTCGACGCAGCGGGCCTGGGTGTCGGTGAGCTCCACATCGCTGGGCCGCGCTTCCATGGCGGCAACATCCGGCTCCCGTTCCGTAGGCAGGATCCAGCCCCGTTTCGCCAGTTGCCGCCAAAGCGCGGGCTTGAAGTGTTCACCGAGAGTCTCGGTGGTGGCGCGCCCGCAGGCGCCGAGCCAGGCCAGCAAGGCTCTCTGCTGCGGCGCGCGCCGGTCGCTGGGATCCGTCAATTCCCGTCGACCGGCCTCGCTCAACCCCCATGATTCGGTCCTTATAGACGCCGGCTGGCCCGCGCGCAGGCTGACCGGCAAGGCCGCGGCGAACACTTCGCCGATGGGGTGGTGGTAGTACTCGGCCGCCCAGCGCAGCAGCTCGAAGGTGTGGGGGTCGAGGATGGGTTCCGTATCCAGAATGTCGAGTGCCGGCTTGAGCTTAGGTAGAGGCAGGGCGGAGTGCGCCGCAATGCCGACCAGGACCCCGATCAACTGGCGCCGTCCGAAGGGCACGCGAACGCGTGTGCCCAAGCGCAAGGCCTCGCCTAACTCCGGTGCGGAGAACCTCACGGGGGGCTGATAATCGAAGACTCGGCGGAGCGGCGTGTCCAGCGCGACCTGCAGAATCATGATTCCTTTTGTCCACAAATCATGTGGATAAGTCTGTTGAGAAGCTCGTGATCATCGACCTAAGTGCCCGTTCCGTTTCGAGTCGCATTCAAATTGGCGAAAAACTGTCCCAAATCGAATTCAATTCTTAAAATTCAACAGGTTACGGTACCCCTCTGCATCGGCTACTCAGGTGTTGACCCAAAATGTTGCAGCGGCCGTCACACGAGGTGTGCGTAAGTCGCTGATCTTGCGCAAACCCAAGCCGTCAACCGCTCCGATGGATGGCCGTTTATACCTGGAATGGTTGTGGTCCGTCGACGTGTGAGGACGAGCATGCCCGGCTTTGGTACGCTGAACTCTGCTTGGATGGTCTGGGATGGTCCCGCTCCAGCACCTGAGGATGAGGTTCTGGAGTACCCCCGAGAACTCGAAAAATTTCTAGCGGAGATCGAGCGCCGGGCTTTCCGCATGGCGCAGGTCGCGCTGCGCGATCCCGACGACGCGCTGGACGTGGTGCAAGACGCGATGCTCAAGCTGGCGCGCAACTACGCAGCGCGCCCAAGCGCCGAATGGCGGCCTTTGTTTTATCGAATATTGGAAAACGGCATACGAGACCTGCAGCGGCGCAGATCCGTACGCAAGCGCTTCATGACGTGGCTGCCGGGGCCCAAAGAGGACCCCGAGGGCGAGGCCCAGGATCCGCTCGACAATGTCGCGGATTCGGCGCCTGCCATACCCGAAGCGTTGATGCAGGGGCAGGCCATGGAGCAACTCGAGGAGTCGCTTCGGAACCTGCCGGCGCGGCAGCGTGAGGCGTTCATGCTGCGCAATTTTGAGGGTCTCGATGTTGCCGAGACGGCGACCGCCATGGGTTGCTCCGAAGGCAGCGTCAAGACGCATTACTCGCGTGCGGTGCATACGCTGCGCGATCAACTGGGTGAGGTGTGGTGATGAACGAACAGCGACCGGAGCCGGTTCTTGATTCCTTCGAGGAACGCAGCCGCGTGCTGTTCAACGACAGCGTCGACGGGTTGGACTTCGCGGTGCGCTCGCGCCTCACTCAGGCCCGTAACGCCGCGATCGAAGCGGCGACCGCGAGGCGCCGGCCCTGGTTTTCCCGCGTCGGAGTGCTGGCGCCGGCCGGTATGACCGCCGCCGCGGTGCTCGGGGTCGTTCTTTGGCTGGGGTCGCCATTGGGCCAGCACGCCGTTACAGTGGCGGATGGCCAGACGAATCTCGAGGATCTGGAAATCGTCGCCTCGTCGGACGAGGCCGGCGCCGACGCCATGGACATGTTGCAAGACGATATTGAATTTTATGATTGGGCGGACAAGGCCGCAAATTCGGGACCGGCAGCCTCCAGCTGACATCCGGGTGACGGCGGGAAGGCATTGGCTGTTGCTCGGAATGGCCTACTGCGCAGCGGCCATCGCGGCGCCGCCTCCACCGCAGACGCCGTCGCCGCCGCCGGCGGCGGCACCCCAGCCATCGTCACCGGCGCCCGACGATGATTTCATCGAGTTCTTGGGCGCGGATGATGTCGGTGATGCAGCGTGGTGGGAATTTTTGAAGAAGGCGCCGCCGCGGGGGCAGAATCCCCCCGCAACGGCACCGCAGGAAGCAAAGCAATGATCAGGGTGTTCATCGTCGGTGCCGGTTTGCTGCTTGCGGCGGCAAGCGGCGTCGTGCACGCGCAAGCCGTTCCGGCGCCGACCGAGACCGCACCCGCACCCCCCGCTTCGCCCGCTCCGGCGGCGCCCAGGGCCTGGTCTTCGATGTCGCCGCAGCAGCAACAACTGCTGCATAACTATCAAGGCCAGTGGGACAGTCTGCCGGCGGAGCGCCAGCAGGCGCTGGCCAGGGGCAGCCAACGTTGGCTGTCGATGACGCCGGAGCAGAAGTCGAGCGCGCAGCAGCGCTTCACTCAATGGCGCGCCATGCCTCCGGAACAGCGGCAGGTTCTGCGCCAGCGCTGGCAGCAGTTCAAGAGCTTGCCGCCGGAACAGCAGCAGCGGGTACGGGAGTCATTCAACCGGTTTCGGCAAATGCCGCCGGCCAGACGCATGGAATTGCGCCGGCAATGGCGTCAGATGAGTCCGGAGCAGCGCCGCCGAAGTCTGCAACGGCCGCCGCCGCCGCCGCGGCGCAGTCCTCGATAGCGGGCGACCGGCCAGGATTCCGGGATTCTCAAGGGTGGTAGCTGCGCTCGGCATGAGCCAGCACATCCTTCGGGTAGAACAGCACGTCGCGGAATATTCCCTGCGTGAACATCAGCGCCTGATCGGTGAAATGGCGCGAGGCCGGATCGCCGCTTTCGCCGCCGCTCAGGATGGCCTTGGCATGCACGGTGGGACCGAATTCCACCGCCGCGACGAAGCTGTTGCCGACGGATCCATAGATCTTTTTCGTCTTGCGCGGATACGGCGCGTCGAAAGATGCCAAGGCGCCCCAGGTGGACGATGCGAATCCCACGGGTAGGCTGGGCTTGTCGTCGTCGACGGGCTGCACGATGTCGTCAGTCAAGCGCTGATAGCGGTTGATGTCGCCCCACGGCGTCTGCCATCGGCCGAAGTCGCGCTGCAAGCGTGCAACGGCGGCGCTCAAGCTGTCGATGCGCTCAGGGTAGGTCAAATGGCCGACCATGTAATCGTAGACAGGTTCGCCGGCATCGCGGGCATCGTCGCGCTTGCGCTCGAGGAGTTCCCGTCCCCAGAAGACGGCCAGCGCCGTCGGCACCGAATCGGCGGCCGTGCGCCGATTCCAATTGCGCAAGGTCTCGATCGGCTCCTTGAGGCCGGCGCGGCGCGGATCGTCCGGCGACAGCCGGTCGTACTCCTCGAACAGAGGCGGCAGCAGCACATCGAAGGCCGTGAGGCGGTTGTCGTAGCCCAAGGCGATCAATCCGTCCAAGGTCACGCCGCGGACGTTCTCGAGCAACGCGACGGCGTGAATGCCGCGTGGGTTCTCCCCCTTGGTCCAGGTGTAGACCGGAAAGTCCTCACGCTTGGGGCTGGCCGCGCCCGCCGCCGAAAAGGGCCAGTTGTTGGTGTTCGCTATCCAACCGTTGACGGGGTTCAGCAGTGTGATGGTGTCCCCGAGCGGCAGGGGTCCCTGCCACTCGGTGGCCGGGTTGCTGCCGTCCACGGGGTGGGTGAAGTCGAATCTCGTATCGCGCTTGGGAATGAAGTTGCCGTGAAAGTAGGCGATGGTTCCGTCCGCATCGGCGTACACCGTATTGTTGGATGTATCGGTGCGCATCTCCTGAGTCTTGCGGAAGGAGAGATAGTCCCGGGTCTTGGTGCGCAGATACGATTGTTCCAGCGCCGGCACCGGATCCAGCAGCAGCTTGACGGCGATCCATCGGTCGTTCTCGGCGCGGACGATGGGTCCGTGATGGCTGTAGTAGACGGTGAACTCGCGATACGCGGAGCCGGCACCCTGTTTGTACGGTATGGTGATTCGGCTGACGCGCAGTTTTTTCAATTCATCGCCGTATCGGTAGTAGGGTCCGTCCGGCTTCTCGACGATGGTCTCGGCATATTCGTCGATGGCGTCGCCGCCATACGAGGTGTGCATCCAGCCGTTGTGCGTGTTGAATCCCTGATAGACGAAGAATTGTCCCCAAGTGACCGCGCCGTAGACGCAGAGGCCCTGCTCGCTGACCATTTGCAGTTCCGAGCGGAAATAATAAGAGGTGTGCGGGTTGATCCAGAGCAGCGCATGCCCCGACGCGCTGCGGCTGGGCGCGATGGCGAAGCCGTTGGAGCCCCCCGGGGGCGGTTCCGCGGCAGCCGTCCAAGCCGGCCCCGCCAAAGCCCGAGACTTCGCCGGCTGCGGAACGTGTTCGTCTTGCGGCCCGTAGAATTGCTGCAGTTTCGGCAAATCGACGCTCTCGATATCTCCGCCGATGCTGCCCTCGGTAAACGACAAAGCCATCCAGGGCTCGTAGTGCCGGATCACCTGGGGAATGACCGACGGATGCTTCGACAAGAAGTAATTCAGGCCGTCCGACCAGGCCTCCATCAGCTTCTTGAGCCAGACCGGGCTGCCGCGGTAGCGTTCCTGGAGAAGCAAGGGATCGATGAACAGTCTCTGGCGAAGATCGCTGTAGATGGCCGACTCGCCTTCCGCCTTCGCCAGCACGCCCAAACCGTTGAGATAGTTGCGCTCGATGCGGCCGAAATCATCCTCGGCCTGCGCATAGATCGCGCCGAACACCGTATCCGCATCGGTCTTGCCGTAGATATGCGCGATGCCCCAGTTGTCGCGGACGATGCGGACATGCTCGGCGTGCCGCTGCCAACGCGCCTCGGCGTCCGCGTGGACCGCGGCGGCGTGAGCGGCGCCGAGACCACAGAGCGCAATCAGCAATGCAAAGACCGGAAATCTCATGGCAGGTTGTGCCCTCTCACGCGTAGCATCTCGCAATGAGGATTGAATTGCACCGTGCGCTGATATTGTCGATGGCGCTCTGCGCTCCCTTGCACGCCGGGGCAGCACCCGCAGCACCCGCGTCACCCGCGCCATCCGCGCCGCCCGCGCCGGCGTCGGCGCCGCCCACGTTCGCCGTGCCGGATGCCGGACTGCCCGATCCTCTGGTCCTGATCGCGTACGGCGATATGCGATTCACCGACGCGGCTGAAACGCGCGCGACCAATCCCGCGGCCAGGCGGACGCTCGTCGCCAAGATCGCGTCCGAGAACCCTGCGGCCTTATTCATCAACGGCGACATCCCCTGGCACGGCATCGACGCGGACTATGCCGTGTTCCGCGCCGAGACCGGGCTTTGGCGCGAGCGGCAATTGCCGGTCTACCCGGCGCTCGGCAACCATGAATTCTCGGCGTGCCTGGAATCGGCGTGTCTCGAACGCTGGTGGCAGGCGTTTCCCGAATTGCGCGGCCGGCGGTGGTATTCGGCGGCCATCGGGACCAAGTTCGTCGGCATCGCTGTCGATACCGATGCATCGCTCCTGCCGGGCAGCCCGCAGCGGGACTGGCTCGAGGGCCAGATCGCCGGACTCGGCCCGCAGGTCCGCCTGGTGCTGCTGGTGATGCATCATCCGCCCGTGGCCGATTTGCAAACGGGCCGGTTGGCCGATCACAATCCCCGCCCGAACGAAATCGCGCTGGCCGATTACCTGAGGACGGTTGCGCCAAAATCGACGGCGCGCTTCCTCGTGAGCGCCGGTCACGTTCACAACTACGAGCGGTTCGACAAAGACGGCGTGGTTTACCTGGTGTCGGGCGGCGGCGGCGCCGCGCCCTACGAAGTGGTTCGGACGCCTTCGGATCGATTCCAAAGCGGCGATTTTCCCAATTACCACTACGTGCGCCTGGAGTTGCGCGGCGACCGCGTGACCGGCGAAATGATTCGTCTGGTCGACTACGGCGCGGCCGATCCCAAGCAATGGCAGATCCTGGATCGCTTCCAGATCACCCTGCGGCCTTGACCGCCTGAATCAGCTGGTTGACGGCCGCCTGGCCGTCGCCGTACAGCATGCGCGTTTGATCGAGCACGAACAGTGCATTGTCGATCCCGGAAAAGCCTTTGCCTTGGCCGCGCTTGATGACGATGACGTTCTTGGCCTTGTCCGCATTCAGGATCGGCATGCCGTAGATCGGGCTTGCGCGGTTGGCGCGGGCGTCGGGATTCACGACATCGTTGGCGCCGATGATCAACGCCACATCGGCGGTCTCGAACTCGGCGTTGATTTCGTCGAGGTCGGAGATCAAATCGTAAGGCACGCCGGCCTCCGCCAGCAGCACGTTCATGTGGCCGGGCATGCGGCCGGCGACCGGATGAATGGCGAACCGAACCTTGACCCCATGATCGATCAAGAGCTGCGTGAGTTCCCACACCTTGTGCTGGGCCTGCGCCACGGCCATGCCGTAGCCGGGCACGATGATGATCTTCTGGGAATAGGCCATCATGACCCCGGCGTCCGAGGCTTCGATGGCCTTTTGCGTGCCGGTGACGCCGCCGCCCGCGGACGAACTTTCGCCGAAGTTAGAGAACAGCACGTTGCCCAGCGAACGGTTCATGGCCTTCGCCATGAGCTGAGTCAGCAAGGTACCGGCGGCGCCGACCACCGTGCCGGCGATGATCATGGCGGCGTTGTCGAGCACGAAGCCTTCGAATCCCACCGCAAGGCCTGTCAGCGCGTTGTACAGCGAAATCACCACTGGCATGTCGGCGCCGCCGATGGGCAGGGTCATGGCGACGCCCAGCACCAAGGCGCCGGCGAAAAACAAGGTCACCGCGGGCAGGCCAAATTGCATGCCTGAAACGATCATGACTCCGAACGCGGCGGTCACCAGTAAAATGGCCAAATTCACGAACTTTTGGCCGCCGAAGCGCACCGACTTTGTGATCAGGCCTTGAAGCTTCGCGAAGGCGATCAAGCTGCCGCTGAAGGACACCGCGCCGATGAAGCCGCCGATGGTGGCGATGGCGAGGTGCGTGACGCTATGCTCGCTGCCCCGATACAGTTCCACTGCCGCAATGGCCGCCGCGGCGCCGCCGCCCATGCCGTTGTACAGCGCGATCATCTGCGGCATGTTGGTCATCGCGACGCGCTTGCCGCTCACCCACGCGATGACGCCGCCCGCCGCAATGGCGCCGACCATCCATATCAGGTTCTCCGACGGCGCACCCATCACGAAGGCAAAAGTCACGATCGTGGCGAGCAGCATCCCGAGGCCGGCCCAGCGGACGCCGCTCACGGCGGTGACCGGCGAACTCATGCGCTTCAGGCCGAGGATGAATAGGGCCGCCGCCACGAGATAGGACAGCTGAGTCACGGATTGTATGGTCGACGCGGAGGGCATAACCTCTATCCTTTCTTGCGGCCGCTGGTCACGAACATCTTCAACATTCGCTCGGTCACCACGTAGCCGCCCACGGCATTGCCCGCGGCGAGAAATACGCCGACGACCCCGACCACGCGCAGCAGCGTGGTATCGGCGGCGGCCAACGCCACCATCGCACCCACCAGCACGATGCCGTGCACGAAGTTCGATCCGGACATGAGCGGCGTGTGCAGGATGACCGGAACGCGGGAAATGACTTCGTAGCCCGTGAACGCGGCCAACATGAATATATAGAGCGCTATGACTCCGTCGATCATACTGATTATCCCTCCAGGGTTTTGCGCGTCGCTTCGTGCTTGATCTGGCCGTCGTGGGTGAGCACGCAGCCCGCGAATACTTCGTCGCTCCAATCGATGGCAAGCTCGCCCTTGACCAGCGCCGGCTTCAGCAGATTGAAGAGATTGCGGGAATACATCTCGCTGGCGTGATACGGCAGGGTGGCGGCCAGGTTCACCGGCCCTACGATCTTGACGCCGCCATGGACGACTGTCTCGCCCGCCCGCGTCAACTCGCAATTGCCGCCTTGTTCGGCGGCGATGTCGACGATCACGGAGCCCGGCATCATGCGCTCGACCGCCGCCCGAGAGATGATCCGCGGCGCCGCCCGCCCGGGGACCGACGCGGTGCTGATCACGGCATGGCTCGCGGCGATTCGCGCGTCCAGGACTTCCTGCTGCTTGGTCTTTTCTTCCGCGGTGAGCTCGCGCGCATAGCCGCCCGCGCCCTCCGCGGAGACCCCGGTCTCGATGAACTTCGCGCCGAGCGATTTCACCTGATCCTTGGTCGCGCTACGCACGTCATACGCTTCGACTACCGCGCCCAAGCGTCTCGCCGTGGCGATGGCCTGCAAGCCCGCCACCCCCGCGCCGATGACGAGCACCGACGCCGGGCGTATGGTGCCCGCGGCCGTGGTCAACATGGGCAGGAATCGTTCCAGAGTGTCGGCCGCGATCAGCGCGGCCTTGTAGCCGGCGACGGATGCCTGCGAGGACAGCGCGTCCATCGACTGCGCGCGGGAAATGCGCGGCACCAGTTCCATGGCGAATGCGGTGATTCCGGCGCCTTTCAGCGCCCGGACCAGATCGGGCCGTGCATAGGCCTGCATGAATCCGACGACCACAGCGCCCTTCCTGAGCGCGGCCACTTCCTCGAGAGTCGGCGGCTGCACTGTCAACAGCAGGTCCGCGGACCCGAGAATGGCGGTGGCATCGGCGAATTCGATGTCGGCATACAATGCGTCGGGGAAGTGGGCCGCTACGCCGGCGCCGCGTTCGAACAGGACGCGAACGCCCGCTGCCTTGAGTTTGGCGGCGATTTCAGGGACGACGGCGACACGAGTTTCCGTGGGCTGGGTCTCCTTGAGGACACCGACGACGACGGGCATGCATCTCTCCCAAATAGTAGAATTTTGCGGAACATTGAATTATGGCATAAGAGTCGACTATCTTAAGTCGTTATGAAGCCGGCGCACGGGGGCAAACTGAGATTGTTGGATTGGCGGGACGACCTCACGGTCGTGACGCGGGGCTACCCGTTGTCGCAGCAAATCCTGCGCACCGACGTGTCCGGCATGCCCTTGGAATGGGTGGATTATCGGGAAGCCGCGCGTCTCTACCACACGGAACAGGTGGCGTATACCTGCGGAACCCCGCTGTACCGGCTCTACGGAGGCACGTGCGCGCGCACGGGCCTGCGTACCATCGTGGATGTGAACTCGATCATTGCCACCTTGGGAACTTCCGGCAACCCGGGGAACCTGCGCGGCTCCGCCTACACGCCGCCGCTCAACAATCAAACGCTGTTCCGGCGCGACGCCTATCTGTGCCTGTATTGCGGGGCGCGGTTCAACTACAGCCTGCTGTCGCGCGATCACGTGACGCCGTTCAGCCGCGGCGGGCATGACACCTGGAGCAACGTGGTGTCGGCATGCCGCCGATGCAATAACGCCAAGGCGTCTCGGACTCCGGAGCAGGCGGGAATGCAGCTGTTGGCGGTGCCGTTCACGCCGACCTACGCCGAATACATCTTCTTGAAAGGCCGTCGCGTGCTGGCCGATCAGATGGAGTATCTGATCGCGCATTTTCCCCGGTCGAGCCCGCTGCACGAGCGCATGCAACGCTGGCCCATGTGAATTCCGGCGCCGCCCAGCCGCAAGCGCGCTCCGGCGTCGTGTACTACGTCGACGCCAGCTACTTCATATTCCGGGCCTACCATTCCATGCCGGCCGACATGGTGGACGGCGACGGCAATGCGACGCACGCCTTGTACGGCTTCGCACGCTTCGTTTCGGATCTTTTGGAGCAGGTTCGGCCTGAGCGGATCGGCGTCGCCTTCGATGTTTCCTTGCGCAGCGAGACCTCTTTTCGCAACGGCATTTATCCCGCCTACAAGGCCAACCGCGAATCGCCGCCCGCCGATTTGGAGCGGCAATTCGCGCTGTGCCGCGAGTTTTGCCGGCATATGGGCCTAGCCGAATTCGCGAGCTCGACCTACGAGGCGGACGACATCATCGGTACCCTGGCCGCGCGTTCGCGCGCCGCGGGCTTGCGCAATGTGCTGGTGACCCGGGACAAGGATCTGTCGCAGCTCATCCGCGACGGCGACGTGTTCTGGGACTACAGCGGCAATACCCGCTATCACTATCATGACATCGGCCCGCGTTTCGGCGCGGCCCCCGAACTCATCGCCGATTTTTTGGCGCTGACCGGCGATAGCGTCGATAATATTCCGGGGGTACCGGGAGTGGGCAAGAAGACCGCGGCCGAACTCTTTGCGGTGTTCGGCTCGCTCGACGAGCTGTACGCGAATCTCGACCGCATACCGTCGATGAAGCTGCGGGGCGCCGCCGCGGTCGCCGCCCGACTGCTGGCGCACAAGGACGCGGCCTACCTCGCGCGCCGCTTGACCGGCATCGTCTGCGACATGCCGCTCGAGGCGACGCTGGACGACTTGAAGCCGCGGCGGCCGGATGTGGCGGGGCTCGAGTTCTTTTTTGATACGCATGGGTTCGGTAATATTTTGCGGCAGCAGGCGCGCCGCATCGCCGCCGGCGCGCAAACCATGCATTCATAAGATTCGCTTTTGACGGGGGAGACGATGGCCCAAGAAGACATTCAATCCGCGCTGCACGAGGATCGGGTATTTCCGCCGCCCGCGCAGTTCCGCAAGCACGCCGCGCTCAAGGCCGGCGATCTGGAAGGAATGTACGCCAAAGCCGCGCGCGACTACGTCGGCTTCTGGGCGGACCTGGCCGCTTCCGAGATCGATTGGCACCGGCCGTTCAGCCTGGCGCTGGACGACACCAAAGCGCCCAATTACCGCTGGTTCACCGATGGCCGGCTGAACGTGTCTCACAATTGCCTGGACGTGCATCTCGGCGAGCTGGGCGGCAAGACCGCAATCGTGTTCGAGGGGGAGCCGGGCGACGTCCGCAAGCTCACCTACGCCGAGCTGCACGCCGAGGTATGCCGGTTCGCCAATGCGCTCAAGGCGTTGAACGTCGGGCATGGCGACCGGGTGGTCGTGTACATGCCGCTGATTCCCGAGGCGGCGATCGCCATGCTGGCCTGCGCCCGCATCGGCGCCGTGCATTCGGTGGTGTTCGGAGGATTCTCTGCGAACGCGGTCAAGGATCGCATCGAAGATGCGGGCGCGAAGCTCGTCATCACGGCCGACGGGGGCTGGCGCGGCGGCCACGTCATCGAGCTGAAGCGCGCGGTGGACAAGGCGCTCGCCGAGGGCTGTTCGAGCGTGCAGAACGTCGTCGTCTACCGCCGCACGGGCGGGGAGTGTCCGATGCGCCACGGGCGAGACCTGTGGTGGCATGACGCCGTGTCGGGAGTGAGCTCGGTCTGTGAGCCCGAATGGATAGATGCGGAGCATCCCCTGTTTCTGCTGTACACGTCCGGATCGACCGGCAAACCCAAGGGGATCCAGCACTCGAGCGCGGGATATCTGCTCAACGCGAAGATGACCACACGCTGGGTATTCGACCTCAAGGACCACGATCTCTTCTGGTGTACGGCCGATGTCGGCTGGGTCACGGGCCATACCTACGTGGTTTACGGGCCGCTGGCGGCGGGCGCAACCGTCCTCATGTACGAGGGCGCGCCGACCTTTCCCGACGGTGGCCGCTTCTGGAAGATCTGCGAGTCGCACGGCGTCGACATCCTCTACACGGCGCCCACCGCCATTCGCGCGCTCATGAAATTGGGTGACGCCATTCCGGCCAAGTACAACCTCGGCAAGCTGCGACTGCTCGGCACCGTCGGCGAGCCGATCAATCCGGAAGCATGGATGTGGTACCACAGGGTCATCGGCGGCGGGCGCTGCCCGGTCGTGGATACCTGGTGGCAGACGGAAACCGGTGCCACGATGATGACTCCCATCCCGAGCGTGACACCGGCCAAGCCCGGCTCTTGCGCCAGGCCCTTGCCGGGGATATTTGCCGACATCGTCGACGACGAGGGCCGGCCCGTGAAATCCCCCGACGGCGGCGGCTATCTCGTGATCACCCGCCCTTGGCCCTCGATGCTGCGCACCATATGGGGCGACAACGAGCGGTACCGGCGCACCTACTGGGAAAAATTCAACAATCGATACTATGTCGCGGGCGATTCGGCGCGCCGCGACAAGGACGGCTACTACTGGATCATGGGCCGCATCGACGACGTGCTCAACGTCGCCGGTCATCGTCTCGGGACCATGGAAATCGAGTCGGCGCTGGTGGCGTACCCGAAGGTTGCGGAAGCCGCGGTGGTCAGCAAGCCTCACGAGATCAAGGGCGAGTCGGTGTTCGCCTATGTGGTGCTCAACGTGCCGCGCCCCGAAGGTGCGGCGGCGAAAGCGCTGATCGAAGAATTGCGCACCTGGGTCGGCGAGCAGCTCAGTCCGATCGCCAAGCCCGATGAAATTCGCCTGACCGACAATCTACCGAAGACACGGTCGGGCAAGATCATGCGCCGATTGTTGCGCTCGATCGCGCGGGGCGAGGAGATCACCCAGGACATGTCGACCCTGGAGAATCCCGCCATCCTCGAGCAGTTGCGCGGGGGCGGGGCGCCGCCTCCTCCGCCGGCGCCCGTGGCGGCGAAGCGCGCAGCGTCAGTGAAGGGGCGCGCGCCCTCCAAGAAAGCCGTGGCCTCCAAGAAAGCCGTGGCCTCCAAGAAGGCTGTTGCCGCCAAGAAGGGCACGTCCAGCAAGGCCGCCGCGCGATCCAAGCCTAAAAAAGCCAAGGCGGCGGCCAAGCGCAGCAAGCCCGTGAAGCGGAGTAAGCCTGCCAAGCGCAGCAAGCCGGTGAAGCGCAAAGTCGTCGCCGCAAAGAAGCGCCGAGTGGCCGTCAAGGCGGTGCGCCGCAAGCCACGCGGCAAGAAGTGACGTCGGCGGAATGATGCCGACGGTGGAGAATAAAATTCGCTCCCTGGGCCTGCTGCTTCCGCCTCGGCCGCAGCCGCCGCCCGGAGTCGTTCTGCCGTTTCAATTCGTCCGTATCGTCGGCCGAAGGGCAATTATCTCGGGACACGGACCGCAAAATCCCGATGGATCTTTTGCGGCTCCGCTGGGCAAGCTCGGGCGCGAACTCAATATCCAGCAGGGCTACGTCGCCGCCCGCCTCACGGGCCTCTCCATCCTTGGAAGCCTGCATCGCGCGCTCGGCGACCTCGACCGAATTGCCGGCTGGTCGCGAGTGTTCGGCATGGTCAACTCGGCTCCGGGGTTCAATCAGCAACCGAGCGTCATCAACGGCTTTTCGGATCTCATTCTCGAAGTGTTCGGACCCACGGTCGGAGCGCACTGCCGCAGCGCGGTCGGGCTCGCCGAGCTACCCTTCGATATTCCTGTCGAGATCGAGGGTGAGGTCGAGCTTACGGGCAATTAGCCAGGTTCCCGCCCGGCGTTTCCGCGGAAACGTGCCCCGGATGGGCCATATGTCGAAAACCGCAGACTCGGGCCTCAAGCTCGGTTAGAATCCGCGGCCGGATTGGGGCGGTCCGAGACGCCGACACGACTCCATCCGTACCCCTTAACGCTATGCAGCGCAGCCCTGGCCGGAAGGCCGGCCGCCTCATTCAATCGATTGGACAAACATGCTTGCCACTTCCAACGTCGCCGTGCAGTTCGGCGCCAAACCGCTCTTCGAACAGGTCACCGTCAAGTTCTCCGACGGCAATCGCTACGGCCTGATCGGCGCCAACGGCTCGGGCAAGTCCACGCTGATGAAGGTGCTGGGCGGAGATCTCGAGCCCAGCGCCGGGGATGTCATGCTGCAGGCCGGCATGAGGCTGGGCAAGCTGAATCAAAACCAATTCGGCTATGAGGATGAGCGCGTGCTCGACGTGGTCATGCGCGGCCACATGGAGCTCTGGGCCGCCATGAAGGAGCGCGACCGCATCTACGCCGATCCCAAGGCAACGGACGCGGATTACATGAAAGCCGCGGAGCTCGAGGGCGTGTTCGCCGAATACGGCGGCTACGACGCCGAAGCCCGGGCGGGCAGCATACTCACCGATGCCGGCATTCACGAATCGCGGCACAACGGGCCGATGCGCGAGGTGCCTCCTGGCCTGAAGCTGCGCGTGTTGCTGGCGCAGGCGCTGTTCTCGCGGCCCGATGTGCTGTTGCTGGACGAACCCACCAACAACCTCGACATCCATTCCATCCGCTGGCTGGAGAGCGCGCTCAACAACTATGACGCCACCATGGTGATCATCAGCCACGATCGCCACTTCCTGAATCAGGTGTGCACTCACGTCGCCGACCTCGATTTCCAGCAGCTCAAGATCTATCCCGGCAACTACGACGATTTCATGCTGGCGTCGGTTCAGGCGCGGGCCCGTGTCGAAGCCGCGAACGCCAAGGCGAAGGACCGGATTTCCGACCTGCAGGAATTCGTCCGGCGCTTCTCCGCCAATGCATCCAAGGCCCGGCAGGCAACATCACGCAAGAAACAGCTGGAAAAAATCAAGATCGAGGAGATCAGGCCCTCGTCGCGGCAGAACCCCTACATCCGTTTCGAGCAGGGCAAGAAGCTCTATCGCTCGGCGGTATCGGTGGAAAAAGTGAGCTTCACCTACCCAGGGTCGGATGAAGCGGTGCTCCGCAACCTCACCTTCAACGTCGAAGGCGGCGAGCGCATCGCCATCATCGGCCCGAACGGCGTCGGAAAAACAACGCTGATGCGCTGCCTCGCAGGGGAGTTGCGGCCGACGTCGGGACGCATCGTGTGGGTCGAAAACGCACAGCCGGGCTACATGCCGCAGGACCCCCAAGCCGAGTTCGAAGACAGTACGGATTTGTTCTCCTGGATGTCGCAATACACGGGCAAGGCCGACGACGATCAAATCGTTCGCGCAACCCTGGGTCGATTGCTGTTTTCGGGAGAGGAGACCAAGAAATCGGTGAGGGTGCTGTCGGGCGGCGAGAAGGGTCGCATGATTTACGGCAAGCTCATGCTGACCAAGCCCAATGTGCTGCTCATGGACGAGCCCACCAATCACATGGACATGGAAACCATCGAGTCGCTGCAGATCGGTCTGGAGCACTATCCCGGAACGCTCATCTTCGTCTCTCACGACCGCGAGTTCGTGGGCGGACTTGCCACCCGCATCATCGAATTGCGTCCCGGCGGCGCCATCGTCGACTTCCGGGGCACCTACGATGAATACCTCAAGGGGCAGGGAATCGAGGCCTAGAGTCGCCGAGGCCGGCGGGAGGGTCCACGGCCCGGGGGAGTTTCTCGTAGATCGAGGTCGGCGTTTTGACGTTTCGACGTCTTCGGTGGCCTGGTGACAAAACGTCAAAACGTCCGACTCTTTTTTTGCGAGTAGCACGCCCGAGGCTCCGCCGGCGCAACGTTTTCACCGCGGTCGTGACGGTGGATACAGGCCGTGCCGCTTGCTAGCATGGGCGCAAACAATCTTTTGAAGGGGATCCCCGTGCGAAACCTACTCGCTGGCTCGTGCGCCTGCGCTCTGCTTGCCGTACCGTCGTTCGCGGCGGCCCCGCCGGCCGACGTCGTCGCCGCCAACCGCATCGCCGATGCGGCCTTCAATCACGGCGAAGTGGTCGATATCGCGGCGTACCTGGCCGATCAGATCGGCGGCCGCATGACCAACTCGCCCGCCATGCGCAAGGCCGAGCGTTGGACCCAGGATGAGTTCAAGAAGTGGGGCCTGAAGGACGTCAGGACCGAGGGGTTCGACTTTGGCCGAGGCTGGTGGATCGAAACCGCGCATGTGCGCATGACGGCGCCCAGGCCGATCGAGCTGCGCGGGATTCCCATTGCGTGGACTCCGGCCACCAACGGCGCGCTGAACGCATCGGTGATCGTCGCGCCCATTGCGAGCGACAAGGATTTCGCGGATTGGAAGGGTAAGCTCGCCGGCAAGATCGTGCTGGTCACCTGGCCCGGGCCGCCGAAAGACGACGCCGACGCGCCGTTCCAGCGCCTGAGCGACGCGGACATCGCCAAACTGGACAAATACCAGCAGCCGACCTTCGATCCGGAAGCTCGCCAAAAGCGCATCGATCGATTCCGCTTGCGAGCCAAGCTCGATGCGTTCCTGGCGGAGGAAGGGGCGGTGGCGTGGATCCAGATGTCGCGCACCGAGGGCCGGCTGGTGCACGGAGAAGGCTATGGCTACCGGGTCGGCAAGACGCCCAAGCTTCCCGGCGTGGAACTCGGGGCCGAGGATTACCGGCGCCTCGCGCGGCTGGCGAAGGTGGGCGACGTCAAGCTCGAGATCGACAGCCGCGTCCACTTCGAGGATGCGGATCACAACGCCTACAATATTCTCGCGGACATTCCCGGCAGCGATCCCAAGGCCGGCTACGTGATGGCCGGCGCGCATCTGGACAGTTGGGTGGCCGGCGACGGCGCCGCGGACAACGGCGCCGGCAGCGCCGTGGTGATGGAAGCCGCCCGCATTCTGGCAAGCATCGGTGCGAAGCCGCGGCGCACGATTCAATTTGCGCTGTGGGCCGGCGAGGAACAGGGTCTGCTGGGCTCGGGTGCCTACGTCGAGAAGCATCTCGCCCATCGCCCGCCTGCCGCCGACCCGGCGCTCGCGGATCTTCCGCCCTACTTTTCGACGGACAACTTTCCCATCGAAACCCTGCCCGGATTCGCGGACATGATCGCTTACTTCAACATCGACAATGGATCCGGCAAGATCCGCGGGATCTACACCGAAGGCAATGTCGCCGTGGTTCCGATCTTTCGCGAGTGGCTGATGCCGTTTGCCAGCATGGGGGCGGCCGCGGTGGTCGCGGAGCCGACCGATGCCACGGATCACGTGTTCTTGAGCCGCCTGGGTCTTCCCGCGTTTCAGTTCATTCAAGATCCGCTGGACTACGAGACCCGGGTTCACCACACCGACCTGGATACATTCGATCATCTGCGGCCGGAGGATTTGCGGCAGGCGGCGGCCGTGCTGGCGACGGTTCTGCTGAACGCAGCAAACAGCGACAAGCCTCTGCCGCGCAAGGTCCTGCCCACGCAGCCGAGCGTGACCGATCCATTCCACTACCCGGACCCGTCCAAGAAATAGCCCGCGCTCTCGAGCTCCACTACTCCGCGACGGCGGGTTTGGGAATCGCCGTCGCGGCGCCCAGGACGAGATGGATTCCCACGGCGGCGAACACGATGGCGCCGCCGATCAGCGTGCTCGCGCTCGGAGTCTCCCTGAATGCCAGCCAGACCCACAGCGGCGCGAGCGGCGCGTCCAAGGAGCCGATCAGTGCCGTATCGATGGGCGGCAGCCGGCGGGCCCCCAGCGTGAACAGGGGCAGGCCCACTCCAAAAATGGTGAGTCCGAAGAGCGTGAGCACCAGAACATCATGGCCCGATACGCTCATCGGACGGCCGAACGGCATCGCTATCAATCCGCTGAGCAAAGCCGACATGCATGAAGCCGGAAGGAAGGGCAGGTCGGGAAAATGTCTTGCGACCACCATGGCCACCGCCATGGTGAATGTCATGCCGAGAGCAAGCAGGTCGCCGCGCAGCGTTCCGTCGCCTCCCCAGCCCACCATGACGGCGACTCCGGCCAGTGCGATGAGACTCGCGGCGGCGGCGGCGACGGACGGCTTTTCGCGCAACACCAGCCAACCGAGAGCGGCGGCAATGAAGGGAACAGTGGCGTAGATCACCGCCACGTGCGCGACGGTCGTGGAACGCAGCGCGGTCAGGAAAAAAATCATCCCCGCCGCGGACTGCAGCACGAAGAGCCAGCCGAGCCAGCCGAGATTGCGCAGCGTCCGCCAGCCCCCCAACTGCGGAATCACGCTGAGTGCCAGGGCGAGGCCGAAGGCTCCCAACACGCCGCGCCACGCCAGCATGGTCCAGGAGTCCACCGCAGTGAGGCGGGTAAAGAGTCCTGCGGTGCTCCAGGCCACCGCGGATGCGGAGATCAGGGCGAATCCGAGCCGGTGTCCGGGTGCGCTCAAGCCTGTTTCACGCGCCCGCGCTTAAAATCCGCGATGATCTCGCGCGCCGCATTGTGGCCGGGCGCGCCGGTCACGCCGCCGCCGGGATGCGTGCCCGAGCCGCACATGTACAGCCCCTTCAGCGGACCGCGATAGTCGCCGTGCCCCAGCATCGGCCGCGCCGAGAACATCTGGTCCAGGCTGAGGGCGCCGTGAAAGATATCTCCGCCGATCAGGCCGAAGGTGCGCTCGAGATCGAGCGGGCTCATGATTTGCCGCCCGAGTACGGACGCCTTGAAGTTCGGCGCATGGCTGTTCACGAGGTCGATCATGACATCGGCAACCTGGTCCCGATGATCGTCCCATGACGCGCCGTTCGGCAGCTCCGGAGCGACGTGCTGGCAGAACAGGCTTGCCACATGCTGCCCGGGCGGCGCCAGGCTGTCGTCCAGGGTCGAAGGAATCAGCATCTCGACGATGGGACGCTTCGACCAACCGCCGGCCTTGGCGTCGAGATACGCCCGGTCCATGTAGGCAAGGCTCGGCGCCATGATGATGCCGGCGGTGTGGTGCTCGGCAAGAGAGCGGCCCGGAAGAACGGTGAAGTCCGGCAGCTCCGACAAGGCCACATTCATGCGGAAGGTGCCGGATCCGCATCGCCAGTGAGCGATGCGCTCGCGAAAATCCTGCGGCAGGGCATTCGGATCGATGAGCGAGCCGTACAAGAGCTTCGGATTCAAGTTCGAGATCACGCATCGCGCACGCACGGATTCGCCCTTGTCCGTGACCACACCCACCGCACGGCCGGCCTCTACCAGCACTTCGCGCACCGGGCTGTTCACCCGGATGTCGACGCCGCGCTCGGCTGCCGCCTTGGCCATGGCCTGGGTGATGGCGCCCATGCCTCCGATGGCATGTCCCCAGGCGCCCTTCTTGCCGTTGACCTCGCCGAATACGTGATGCAGCAGCACATATCCCGAGCCCGCGGCGTAGGGACTCGCGTAATTGCCGACGATGCCGTCGAATCCATACGCAGCCTTGATGGGCGCGCTCTCGAACCAGGCGTCCAGGTAGTCTCCCGCGGACTTGACGAACAGGTCCAGAAGTTCGCGGCGCATGGGCATGTCGAGCTTGGCGATTCGCTTGCCTGCGCGCGCACCGCGCAGCAGTTCAGGGATGGCCGCGAGCCAGCCGCCGGCGGTGACGTTCGGAGGCGTCTCGAGCACCAGATCGCGCAGTACGTCGGCGATCACATCGAGGCGTTCGGCGTAAGCCGGGAGCCGCGAAGCATCGCGCGCCGAGAACTTCGCGACTTCCTGTTCGGTCTTGCCGGCGCCGACCTTGAGGTACTGCGTGTCGTCCAGAGGAAGAAAATTCGCGAGGCCGCGCTCCACCACCTTGAGGCCATGGCGGGGCAGGTCCAGATCGCGAATGACCTTGGGATTGAGCAGCGATACCGTGTAGGCCGCCACGGAATTGCGGAATCCCGGATGAAACTCCTCGGTCACGGCCGCGCCGCCGACCACGCCGCGTCCTTCGAGCACGGTCACTTTGAGGCCGGCCGAGGCGAGATACGCCGCGCACACCAATCCGTTGTGGCCGCCCCCGATGATCACCGCGTCGCGCGGTTTCGAATCAACCATGTCTCTGGCCCATGTGGTACACGCGCCGGCCGGGGGCCGGTATTCGGAATCTTGTTGAACAGTAGTATAACGAGGGCGGGCGGTCCCCACTAGCGCACCGGGAAGAGCGGCGCGGCCCGGTTCAGGACTTGCGGCGCTTCGGCGCGGCGTCGGTCTTCTTGCTCCGCGAGGGGGCCAGCAGGTGTGGAAAATCGCCGCGGCAGAGGGCGTTGACCCAATCTTCGCAATGAGCGATCGCCTCGCGGGGTTTGAATACCGTCGGGCTCAGGCTCAATTCCACCCAGAACCCGTCGAGCAGCGCAGACAGAGCAATCGCGGCCGGGCGCAACCTGAACGGCGGCGCCGCGCCGGAATCCACGAGCTGGTCCAGCAGCGACTCCAGGACGGCCCGGTACTTGGCGTAGGTGCTGAAGTGCACGGCGCGTATCTCGCTCGAGTGCGCCACCATGCTCCAGAACACCAGCCACACGTTGAACAGCTGGGGATCGAGGATCTCGGGGGCGAAGGACGCGCGGAAAAAATTGCTCAACCGGTCGCGAGGCGAGACGGCCTTATTGTCGGCCTGGCGGCGGATCGAGTCGAGCAATGACAGAGCGAGGGTCTCGTAGCTCTCCGCGATCAGGCCCGACTTGCTCGGAAAATGGTGGTTGATCAAGCCGATGGATACACCCGCCGCGGCGCTGATACGGCGCACCGAGACGCCCTCGTGGCCATACTGCTTGAGGCAGCTCAAGGTCGCCTCGACCAATGCTTCACGGCGCACCGCGGGAGTCGCGCGGTGGAATTTCGGTACATGCCGCTTGGTTGCCATTAAATTCCTTTTTTGGGATTATACCGGAGCGGAGTCCATACCCGCGGCATTCAGTGGAGTTGACGTCCGGGGGCTGCTAGGGCGGATCGCCCACGAAGGCGCCGATTCGTTCGGTCACATAGCGCCGGATATCCAGGTTCCAGTCTTCCATGGGCGCATAGTAGCCGTGGTCGTGGACGCGCGACCGGATTCCGTTCTGTACGCCCTCGCAGACCGCCCAGTCCTGGCGGTTGATCAGCTCCCAGAAATCCACCGCATCCGACGGATCGAAGGAGGGCTTCGCGATTTCGTGGGTCTCGAACAGAAAGTGGCAGGTAATATCGGTGCGCTCGGCGCCGCGGGGTTGCAGGATGTATGCCGTCACATGGTCGCAGGCCACGCTCAGGAATAGATTGGGATAGACCAGCTCGCCCTTGTGCCGGACCTGCTCGTCCGCATCGAGGCCGGGAAAGGCGCGCCGGGTCGTGGTGCCGCTGTTGGTGAAGGTGTAGGCGCCTTCGCGATGCGGGATTCCGCGGCTCCAATCCAGATTGGCGCCGCCGCCTTCGCGGAACGACGGCACCACCGCGCAGAGTTCCGGGTGAACGCCGGCGCAGTGGTAGCACTCGTTGTAGTTCTCGCAAATGATCTTCCAGTTTGCGGCGACTTCGTAGCGAATGGTGGCGCCCACGGCCAAATCGCGCAGCGGATAGCGCTGCAGCCGGTCGGGGATGCCGCCCAACTGAGAGGCAAAGGTTTTGGCCTCCCCCGGGGTCAGATTCAAGAAAACGAATCCACCCCAGGTGTCGATGCCCACCGGGTACAAGTGAAAGTCCTGCTTCTTGAAGCCGGATGCGGAGTTCAAGTGAGGGGCCGCGACCAGCGCGCCGTTGAAGTCATAGGACCACTGATGGTAGGGACACACGATCAGCCGTCCGCCGGTGATTCCGCCGGGAAGCGCCACGCGCAGCGCGGCAGTTTCCGCCGGGGTTCTGCAAAGGCGCGAGCCGCGATGCCGGCACACATTGTAGAAGGCCCGCAGATCGCCTTCGCGATTGCGCACCAGCAAGATGCTCTCGCCCAGCACGTCGAGCACCAGCGAATCGCCTGGATTGGGCACTTCCGCCTCGCGGCACACCGCGATCCATTCGCGGCAGAATATGCGCTCCTTTTCCGCGCGGTATACCTCGCTGCTGCGATACCAGCTGGAGGGAAGCGTGGGTTCCAATAGCGCTGCGTTCATATCGGATAGTCTCTCGTATAGGGTGCGGACGCGGGCGCCGCGTCGAACTCGCGGGCATAGCGATGACCGCTGTGAACGGCGTGCACGATGGCTCCCGGCGCCAGTGCATCGCCGATGCGCGTGACTCCGGCGATCCCGGCACGCTCGAGATCGGGTCCTCGAGCGATGAGCGACTGGTACAGATCGTCCTTCGGCACGCGAACTCCCACGATGACCAGCGAGCGGCAGGCCAGCCGCTTCTGCGCGCCGGTGAAAACGTCCGCGATGGTCAGGGCGTCGCCGTCGAATCCTGTCACACGCTGCAGAGTGTGAATCGGTACGCCCGCGCTGCCTAGGGCCCGATGCACCAGGGGCAGCTCATTGGTCATGAAGGTCCAGGCGGATGCGTTGCCCGCGGTGGTCACGTAGGTCACATCGCTGTCGGGCGTGGCCAGTTGCAGGGCGATGGCCCCGCCCATGTAGTAGTTGTCGAAATCGAATACGACGACGGGGCCCTGCGGCACAACGCCGGCTGCGAGGTCGTCGGGCGTATACACCCCCGGTCCGTTCAGCTCGCCGACCGGAAATTCCAAGGTCGAAAACAGCATCCGGGTCCAGCGAGCGCCGGTGGCGATGACCACATGGCGGTGCTCGAGCCCCAAGATGTCGTCGACTCCCAGTTCGCTTCCGGGATACATGCTGACGTTCGGTCGCTCGCGCAGCTGTCCCATACGCCAATCGACCACACGTCCCCAGGTCTTGAGCCCCGGCAGGCCAGTCTCGAACCGCAGCCGGCCGCCGAATTCGCCGGCCGAGTCCGCGATGGTCACCGCACAGCCGCGTCGGGCCAGCGTCGTGGCGCATTCGAGGCCGGCCGGGCCGCCGCCGACGATCAGAATGGAGGCGTCGCTCGCCGGCGGCGCAAACCGCTCGGGATGCCAATTGCGGCGCCACTCCTCGCCGGCCGTGGGATTCTGAGTGCAGCGTACCGGCACGCCGTCGTGCCAGCTCGAGATGCAGATGTTGCAGCCGATGCACTCGCGAATCTCGTGCTCCCGGCCTTCGTTGATCTTGTTCGGCAGAAAGGGATCCGCGATCGAGGGCCTGGCACCGCCGATCAAATCGAGTATTCCGCGCCGCACTTGAGAGACCATCACGTCGGGAGAAGTGAACCGCCCGACGCCCACGACGGGCCGCCGGGTCAACTGCTTCACGAAGTTGACGATGGGCTCGTGGCTTCCCTCGGGGGAGAACCGCGACGGGGCGCAATCGGTGGGGCTGGAATCCATCTTGACGTCCCAAAGATCCGGAATGTCGGCAAGCAGCGTCACCACTTCGTGCGCTTCGGACGCCGCATTGCGGCCTGGCCTGCCGCGCAGCTCCTCCACGCTGATTCGCAGCGCGACGGCGCACTTGTCGCCCACCGCATCGCGGGTCACCTCCAGCATCTCGCGCACCAGGCGCACCCGGTTCTCGATCGAGCCGCCGTAGGCGTCGGTGCGCCGGTTGTACTCGGGCAGCAGGAATTCATAGGGTAGGTACCCCATGCCGGCGTACACGTAGACGATGTCGAACCCCGCCTGCATCGCGCGGCGCGCGCCGGCGGCCTGCCAGCGAAGCAAATCCTGGATATCCGAGTTGTCCATGGCGCGCGGACGTAGATTGCCCGTGAATCCCAGATGCGTGGACAGCCACGGCATGCCGGACGGGGACAGCGGGGCCATTCGGCTGGTGCGGTTCAAGGTGCAGGCGCCGCCATGCCACAGCTCGATGCCGGCCAAGGACCCGTGCCGATGCACCGCGTCGGTCATCAAGGCGTGCGCGCGAATGTCCTTGTCGTCCCACAGAATGGCGAACGGCAGCGGGGAGTCATCCGAGCTGGGATGAATCGACACTGCGCCCGTGCACACCACGCCCCAGCCGCCTTCCGCCTTGGTTTCCCGGAAGCTTGCGCGCACCTGCGGCAACGCGTTGGTCATGCCGCTCGCGTGCGGCACCTGATAGAAGCGGTTCCGCGCCGTGACGGGCCCGATGCGCACCGGCTCGAATAAAACATCAAAGCGCGGATTGCGCGCCATGTCGGATCCCTCGGGTTACCGCGGCTGGAATGAGCGCAGAGTAATTGATCGATCGTACAGTAGCAACACGCGCCGGCGGCGGCCTGCGCGATCGCGCCTCCGTGCGTGCGCTGCCGCGGCCGCGCCGCCGCGCGCGCGGCGCGTGCCTCGACGTCCGGTCTAGGCCGCGCGGAATGCCCGGAAATCGAGACCGAGCGCGCTCGCCACCGCCTCGTGAGTCAATACACCGGCGTGCACGTTGAGGCCGTGAGCCAGGCCGGGATCGTTGGCGATGGCTTGCCGCCAGCCGTGATCCGCGAGGGCCCTGACGTAGGGCAGAGTGGCGTTGGTGAGGGCGAATGTGGACGTGCGCGGCACCGCGCCGGGCATGTTGGTCACGCAATAGTGAATCACGCCGTCGAGGATGAAGGTCGGTGCCGCGTGCGTGGTGGGTCGGCTGGTCTCGAAACAACCGCCTTGATCGATGGCGATATCGACCAGCACGGCGCCGGATTTCATGGTCTTTACCATCGCGCGGGTCACGAGCTTAGGCGCCGCGGCACCTGCGATGAGCACGGCGCCGATCACGAGATCGGCATCGCGCACGAGTTCTTCGATGGCGTGAGCGGTCGAATACACGGTCTTCAGCTGGCTGCCGAAGATCGACGACAGCTCGCGCAAGCGCTTGACCGAGCGATCGACCACGGTCACGTCGGCGCGCAGGCCGACGGCCATTTCCACCGCATGAGTGCCGGATACGCCGCCGCCCAGCACCACGACTTTGGCGGGCGCCACGCCGGGCACTCCGCCCAGCAGTACGCCGAAGCCGCCGTTGGCTTTCTGCAGGCTGATGGCGCCCACTTGCACCGCCATGCGCCCCGCAACTTCGCTCATCGGTGTGAGCAACGGCAGCGAGCCGTCCGGCGCGGTGACGGTCTCGTAAGCGATCGCAGTGGCGCCCGAAGACAGCAGCGCAAGCGCCTGGTCGCGGTCGGCGGCGAGGTGCAGATAGGTGAACAAGGTTTGCCCGCTGCGCAGCTGCTTGCATTCCGCGAGCTGCGGCTCCTTTACCTTCACGACGAGGTCGGCGGCCGCAAAAACGTCCTCGGCGCGCTGCACCACGACGGCGCCGGCCGACTTGTAGTGCGAATCCTCGAACCCGATGCCCGCTCCGGCGCTGCTCTCCACCAACACCTGGTGTCCCGCATCGACGAGCTCACGAACTCCGGCGGGAACCAAACCGACTCGGTACTCGTGAACCTTGATCTCTTTGGGGACGCCGATTTTCATGGGGAAATTCTCCACTCGGGCAGACGTTTTTTGGGCAAGCGTAGGGTACTGGCGCGGGCCGCCGGAAAATTGCGAAATCCGGCCCTGTGGGACCGATGTATGGCAGAATATGCCGCCCAACACTTAAGTGACGCAAGAAACTGCCGGATCCGGCCGGAAGGTTAAGAAATGAAACTGGATCGCTACGACCGCGCCATCGTGCGTGCCCTGCAGCTCGACGGCCGGATCACCAACAGTCAATTGGCCGACAGCGTCAATCTGTCCGAGTCCGCGTGCCTGAGACGGGTCCGCGCTCTCGAGGAGTCGGGCTTCATCGAGGGATACACCGCGCTCATCAATCAGCAAAAGGCCGGCTGCCCGGTGAACGTGTTCGTCAACATCACCCTGGAACGGCAGGAGCAGGCGCATCTGCATGCGTTCGAGGAAGCTGCACGCAGCGTCCCGGAAGTGATGGAGTGCTATCTCATGTCCGGCGAATACGACTATCTCTTGCGCGTGGTGCTGGCGGACACCGCCGATTTCGAGCGCCTGCACAGCCAGCATCTGACCCGCCTGCCGAACGTCGCGCGGGTGCATTCCAGTTTCGCGCTGCGCACCGTGCAGAAATCGCGCGAACTGCCGGTGCGCTGAGCCTGCGAGTCCCCCTAGGACTTGGGCTTCAGCAGCAGCGAGAAGCTTATTTTCACTGCGTCAGCCACTTCCTCGGTACTCTTCCAATCGCCTTGTCCTGCCCCAAAATCCAGACGCTTGAGCTTGGCGGTCCCCACCAGCTTGGCGCCCGTGCCTACTTGAGTGAACTGAAAATCGATGGGCACGTCTTTCGTGACGCCGCGCAATGTCAGCGCGCCGACCGCCGAGTAACCCGCGGCGGTCTTGGTGAAACTGCGCGTGACGTAGTGAGCCGTCGGCGAATGCGCAACGTCGAATATGTCGGGTCCGCGTATGGTGCTGTCGCGGTCCTTGTCCATCGAATCCTCGGAATTCAAATCGATCTGCACGTCGAAGCGCGAACTCGCCAGCGCGTCAGGCGCGAAATCCACGGCGGCTGCGAACTTGTGGAATATGCCTTTGAATTCGGCACCCGCCTGCGTCCCGGTGAACTCGAGACGGCTCTGCGACGGATCGGCGGTATAGCTGGCCGCGGGACCCGCGCTCGCCATCGTTGAAACGATCGCGGACGCGAGAACAGTCATCGATGCCAGACGGCGTATCATCATGATCGTTTCTCCTTGGTAAACGGCAGCATGCGCAACAGCACGCCGTCCTTGTTCCAGAAATGATGTTTGAGCGCCGCGAGTATGTGCAATACCGCGATCGCAAAGAGAATGTAGCTCAAAATATGGTGCGTCGTGCGCAGCAGTTCGAATGCGCCTTGGTTCTTGCCGATCAGGTTCGGCCAGGTGAAAAATCCGAACCAGCTGACGGAATAATTCTTGGCCGACGACATCATCCAGCCGGTCACCGGCATGATGAACAGCAGCACGTAGAACGCGGCATGAGTCGCTCGCGCAAGAAACTGTTCCAGCGGAGTCATGCCGGCCGGCAGACCCGGAGGCGGATTCTTAAATCGCCACAGCAGACGCAGTATCGCCAGCATGAGGATGGTCATGCCGAAACTCTTGTGCCGGGCGAGCAGCGCCAATTTATGAGCGCCGAGGGGCAGATCGTCGGCTGCGTAGGCAAGCACGAATTGAGTCACGATCAACGCGGCGATGATCCAGTGAAAGCTCTGCGCAACCGCGCTGTAGCGTGTCGGGACATTTGGGCTTGGCATGCTTCGAGCTCCGCGCGCAGACTGCACCGTCCTAGTTTAGCAAGATGGGGTTCCTGGGATCGTGTCCAAAAATCTCGGCATTGGCGCTCTCGCGCTGGTACTGGCCGCGTGCGGCGCTTTCCAGCCTCGTCATGCGGGACCAAGAAGTCCCCAGGCGCCGGTTCCGCCCATCGATCAGGGGTCTGCGGGCACGATTTACCGTGTCGATGAAACGCAGTCCGAGCTGCGAATCCTCGTGTATCGAGCCGGCCCGCTGGCGCGGTTGGGGCACAACCACGTCATGGTCAATCGCAGGCTTGGCGGCGCGGTCAATCTCGCGAGCGCCCGGGACGGTCCGGGGACGTCCTCATTCTGGCTGAGCGTGCCGTCGGCCGCGTTTAATGTGGACGACGCCCAGGCGCGCGCCGAAGAAGGCGCCGACTTCGCCGCCGCTGTGCCGGACGACGCAAAGTCCGGGACGCTGCAGAACATGTTGAGCGCGGCGGTGCTCGACGCCGCCGAATTTCCGGAGATCACCGTCAGGAGCGTGACGGTTGCGAGTCCCCAGGGGGCGGAGGTCCCGGGTGCGACCGGTGCGACCGACGCGACCGGTACGACGGGTGCGACCGGTACGACCGGCGCAACCGGCGCGACAGAGGCAACGCGGACAATGGTCGCCCGCGTGACCATCGGGGTCGCGGGCCATGAGTCGACGATCGACGTGCCCTTCGCGCTTCAAATGGAATCGGGCCGCCTGTCGGCGACCGGCACATTGGAACTGCGCCAATCGGCTTTAGGGATAACTCCCTACAGCCTGATGCTGGGCGCGCTGCAGGTTCAGGACCCGATGACCGTCAAATTCAAGATCGTCGCGCAGGCTACCTAGGTCCCCGACAGCAGGATCGGCGTCCCCTCCGGCGCGACCAATACCGCCGCGGGCACTTGCCGCAGCGGCGCTGGGATTTCGCCGGTCGGTGATATGCCGATTTCGGCCAGGCGTGCCAGGGTACCGCCCACGTCATCGACCTCGAACCTCAAAGTAGAACGCCGCAAATGCGACGGCTCATACAGCCCCAGATCGACATAGTCGCTGGTGCACGAGATGTGGGGCAGACGGTCGTCGGTATCGTCGATCCCCACGAACCCGAATCGTTCCCAGTACGACTTGGACTCCTGCAAGTCCGGTGTGGGCAGCGCGATCTCGATGAAGTAGCCGCATCGCGATGTGTCGGTGCCGGCCCGCTTGCTGGGCGAGAAGGTGCGCGCTTCAATGAGTCTGATCAACTGGCCCGACGGGTCGAACCAGCCGACCTCGTTGAATACGTCGTTGCCGAGACGGCGGAACTCGAATTCCAATCCCAGCTCCTCGAGGCTGTCGATGTGTTTGAGCAAATCCGGCTTGACGAAGGTCATGGAGGGAGCCGGCAAGGCTTGTTGATGCAACCCCAGGCAGATTCTGCCGTCCGTCATCACCGCGTAGGGATGCTGCCAGGCTTCGCCGACGTCCGCCTGGGAGAAACCCAGCCTCGCGTAGAAATCCAGCGAGGCCTGAATATCCGGCGTTGCAAGCGAGAACTCCAGGAATCGTCCCAGCACCGCTCTTTAGCTCACTCCGCCGACGCACACGTACTTCATCTCGGTGTAATCGAGAATTCCGTACTTCGAGCCCTCCCGTCCTATACCTGACTCCTTGACGCCGCCGAACGGCGCCACTTCTGTGGAAATAATGCCCGTGTTCAATCCGACGATCCCGTACTCGATGGCTTCGGATACGCGCCAGCTCCGCGCCAGGTCGCGCGTATACAGGTAGGCGGCCAAGCCGAACTCGGTGTCGTTGGCCATGGCGATTGCCTCGGCTTCCGTTTTGAACTTGAACAGCGGCGCCACCGGCCCGAAAGTCTCTTCGCGGGCCACCAGCATGGCGGGAGTCACCTGAGTGAGGATGGTGGGCTCGAAGAACGTTCCTCCCAGCGCGTGCCGCTTGCCGCCCAACGCGACCGTGGCGCCCTTGGCCACGGCGTCGGCAATGTGTTCCTCGATCTTGGCGACGGCCTTGGCATCGATCAGCGGACCTTGGTCCGTAACTCCGGCCAGCCCGTCGCCCACGCGCAGTTTTCCCACGGCCTCGGTCAGCTTCTTCGAGAACGCATCGTATACGCCGTCCTGCACCAGCAGGCGGTTGGCGCAGACACAGGTCTGACCGGTGTTTCGATACTTGCTGGCGATGGCGCCGGCAACCGCGGCGTCCAGATCGGCATCGTCGAAGACGATGAAAGGCGCATTGCCGCCGAGTTCCAGGGATATCTTCTTGACCGTGGCGGCGCATTGCGCCATCAGTTTCTTGCCGATCTCCGTGGACCCGGTGAAGGTCAGTTTGCGCACCGTGGGGTTCGACGTCATCTCTCCGCCGATCGCAGCCGCGGATCCGGTGATCACGTTGAACACGCCCTTGGGGACCCCGGCCCTGGCCGCAAGCTCCGCCAACGCCAGCGCCGAATAGGGAGTCTGGGTCGCCGGCTTGCAGACCATGGTGCACCCGGCGGCGAGCGCAGGTCCGGCCTTGCGCGTAATCATCGCGGCCGGAAAGTTCCAAGGCGTAATGGCCGCAACCACGCCGACCGGTTGCCGCAGCACGAGTATTCGCTTGTCGCTCTGATGCCCGGGAATGATGTCCCCGTACAAGCGCTTCGCCTCTTCCGCAAACCATTCGATGAACGACGCCGCGTAGAGAATTTCTCCCTTGGACTCGGCCAGCGGCTTGCCCTGCTCCGCGGTCATGAGGACCGCCAGGTCCTCTTGATGCGCCAGCATCAAGTCGAACCAGCGCCGCAGGATGAGAGCGCGATCCTTGGCGGTGCGGGCCGCCCAGGCCGGCAGCGCCGCGGCCGCCGCGGCGATCGCGCGACGGCATTCGGCGGCGCCCATGTTGGGTATGGTCCCCAGCTTTGCAGCCGTGGCGGGGTTGTGCACTTCGATGGCGCCGCCGTTGTCCGCGGACGCCCAGCCGCCGTCGATGAAGCACGATTCGCGCAGCAACAGTGGATCTTTGAGCTTTACGCCGGCGGCCGCGACGGGTTTGACGATGGTTGCCATGGCTTGGGAAATCCTCGAGGTGGGCTTCGCAGGATAGCGCGTTCGCTCGACGCCGCTCAAGGCGGGCGCCTCAGCGCTCGAGAATGGCCGTCACGCCCATGCCGCCGGCGGTGCAGACCGAGATCAGCCCGCGCTTGGCCCGGTTCTCATCCAGAATTTTCGCGAGCGTTGCCACGATGCGCGTGCCCGTCGCGGCGAACGGATGGCCGATCGCGAGGCTGCCGCCTTTGATGTTGAGCTTGGACCGGTCGATGGTCCCCAGGGGAGCGGGGAGTCTCAGTTTGTCGCGGCAGAAAGCCGGATCCGCCCAGGCTTTGAGCGTGCACAGCACCTGCCCCGCGAAGGCTTCGTGTATCTCGTAGAAATCGAAGTCCGAAAGTTGGAGGTGCGCATCATTCAGCATTCGCGGTACCGCGAACGCCGGCGCCATGAGCAAGCCTTCCTTCTTCTCGATGTAATCCACGGCGGCGACAGCCCCATAGCTCAAATAAGCCAGCACCGGCAAGCTGCGTTCGCGCGCCCAGGCCTCGCTCGCGAGCAGCACCGCGGAGGCGCCGTCCGTCATGGGCGTCGAATTTCCCGCGGTCAACGTGCCCGCTCCCGATGTATCGAATACCGGCTTGAGCTTGCCCAATTTCTCCAGCGAAGTATCGTCGCGAATATTGTTGTCTCGCGAAACGCCGAGATAGTCGCGTACCAGGTCCTTGTAGAACCCGGACGCGTACGCGGCGGCGGCTTTTTCGTGACTCTCCAACGCGAGCTGGTCCTGTTCGGTGCGGGTAATGCCCCAGGTCTTCACCATGAGCTCCGTGCTCTCGCCCATCGATAATCCGGTGCGCGGTTCGGCGATCCCGGGAAGGACCGGGCGCAGGCTTTTCGGGCGCAATCCAAACCAGGGACTCAAGCGTTCGGTGAGCGACTTGCCCCGGTAGCTTCGGAGCAGCAGCTGTTGGAAGCTCCTGGGGTAGACCACGGGCGGATCGCTCACGGTATCGACGCCCCCGGCAATGGCGCAGTCGATCTGTCCCAGCGCAATCTTGTTGCCGAGCAGAATGGCCGCTTCCAAACTGGTGCCGCAGGCACGCTGCAGGTCGAGTCCCGGCGTCTCCGCGGCCAGGCCTGATCCCAGTACCGACTCGCGCGTCAGGTTCCATTGGCTCGAGTGCTTCATCACCGCACCGGCAGCGACATCGTCGAGGCGCTGTCCCTTCAGCCCGAAGCGCTCCACCACGCCGCGCAGCGTGGCCGTCAGCATCTCTTGATTGCCCACTCGAGAATACGCGCCGTTGCCGCGTACGAACGGAATGCGTACGCCCCCGACGATTGCGACGCGCCGTGCTTGTGCTCCGACTAACATAGACCTCTCCCGTACACCGTACCCGAGCTCGTCAATTATGAACCCACCGGCCGCCCTATAATCGATTCATGGCTCCAATTTCTCATGCAATGGTGCTCGGACTCGCGTTCCTGGGACTCGCCGCCTGCGGCGCGCCGCCCAAGCCCGCGCCCCCCGAGGCCGCCGCACCGGCGGTGCCTCGCGAGCGTTTGAATCGATTGGTCGATCGCTACTGGGATGAACGGACGTCCCGCGGCGATCCCATATCGGCGCAACAAATGGCGGATTCGCTGGCGCTCGAGCGCCGCTATATGGCCGAGGTTCTCGCGGTCCCGCGCGCCGGCCTGGACGCGGACTCGAGATTGACCTACGACATTTTCAAGAGGCAGCGAGAGCTCGATATCGAGGGCTTTACCTTTCCGGCGGAACTCATGCCCGTCAATCCCTTCGATGGACCCTGGCTGCAGCTCGCGCTATCGGCCGCCGATACCGCGCAGCACCCCTTCCGGGACGCCAGGGACTGCGAGAATTGGCTGCGGCAGATCGACGACTTCGCCGCCTGGTCGCGGCAGGCGATCGCGAACATGCGCGAGGGAATGCGGCGCGGCTACACCTCCCCGCGCTCGGTGATGCAGCGGGCGCTGCCCCTGCTCAAGCTGCTCGGCGAGGATACCCCCGCCAACGTGTTCTATGTGCCGGCGCGGACCCTGCCGCGGACGTGCTCGACCCAAAGCCTCGCCGCAGCAGCGAAGGACAAGCTGCTTCCCGCCTATCGCGAATTACACGATTTCATTCAAAGCGAATACCTGCCTCGGGCTAGAGAGAGGCTCGCCTTGTCGGCGCTGCCCCTGGGACCCGCCTGGTACGCATTCTTGGTCAGGCGTGCGATCGACGCCGAGCGCGAGCCCAAGGAAATTCACGCCGCCGGCCTCGCCGAGGTGGATCGACTTCAGGCGCGCCTGTCATCGCCGGCGCCGGTCCCACCGATCGCCGGTGCAGCGCCCAAGGATGCCGCAGAGCTGGTGCAGGGCTACCAGTTGCTCGAGGCTCAAATTCTGGCCGCCATGCCCAACCTCTTCGCCGCCGTTCCGCCGGCGGAATTCGAGATCCGCGCGGCCGATCCCTTCATCGATGCATCTGCCCCCTTGATTTACCGGCCCGCCGCACCGGGCGGAGGACCGGCCGTTCTCTACGTAAACGGCGCGCCCATGGGGGTGCGGCGGGTGGGGGTCGATGGGGCGAGTTTCATGCAGGAGGCCATTCCGGGACGCCACTATCAATCCTCGCTGCAGCAGGCGCAGGCCGACTTGCCCAAGTTTCGGCGGTTCGGCACGGATCAGGCCTTTGTGGACGGCTGGGCCCTGTACGCGGCGTCCTTGGGCGAGGAATTGGGCGTGACGCGCGAGGACGAAGCGAGGCGCGGCGTTCTTCTCGGCCAATTGAGGTGTGCGGCCGCTCTGGTCGTGGACACGGGCCTGCATGCCATGGATTGGACGCGCGCGCAGGCGGCCGATTATCTTCGCGCGCAACTGGCCGCGGACGCAGCCGAGGTCGATATCATGATCGACCGCTTCGCGGCTCTGCCCGGAGACGCCCTGGCCTGTAAGATGGGCGAACTCAGGATCCGGGCGCTGCGCAATCGGGCTCAAACGGTTCTGGGCGCGCGCTTCGACACGCACGAGTTTCATTCCCAGATCCTCAAGGACGGGGCGATGCCCCTCGACATCCTCGAGGCGAAAATCAGACTGTGGATGGAGACCAGGCCGTAATGCAGCCCCTTCCTTACATCCGCCAGGCGGCAATCAGGGTGCGCCAAGCGGCACCACGTATGCGCCAAGCGGCACCCTGTGTGCGCCAGGCGGCACCCCGTGTGCGCCAGGCGGCAACATTGATCGAACAGTGCGGATCGTTCGGAGTCAAACTACCCCGTGCGCGAATACCTTGCCGTCGTCCTTCTATGCCTCACTGCCTGCACGGCGGCTGCCGCCAACCTTGCGCAGGAATCCGCGCAGCATGGCGACATCGACGTCGCCGTGACGCTCGACGCGGCCGAGCAAAGCGGCAGTGCGCATGCGACGGTCAGGATCCATGCGCGCCGCGAGGTGGTCTGGTCGCTGATCACGAGCTGCGCCGAAGCGCTGCGCCTGGTTCCGGGCCTGGTGGCCTGTGAGGCAGTGGAAACGGCGCCGGATCGCTCGTGGCAGAGGATTCGGCATGTCTTGGACTATTCGTGGTACTTACCCAGACTGACTTATGAAGTCCGAGCGTCCTATATATATCCTTCGCGCGTGTCGATCGAGCGGATCTCCGGAGATTTGCGCGTCCTGCGAGGATCGTGGGAGCTGCAGAGCGACGGAGACTATACGATCGCGCACTATGCCGTGGAGTTGGCGCCGGGCTTCTGGGTTCCGCACTGGATCGTGCGCGCCGTCCTGCGGCGCGACCTGCCGAAGATGCTGCGCGCGCTGCGCACCCGCGCCGAATTCGTACAGAAGCAGCCGGCGGAGTAAGGCCGGCGTGGTGGGCCGAGCCGCCTTGATGGCATGGATGGCGTCGGGTCTGGCGTTGACCGCGTGCGATCGCGAACCGGAGCCGCCGCCGCCGCGGGTCAAGCAGGTATTTCATCTGAACCCATATGAAAAGGACTTCGGCTATTCCCAAGCCGTGCTCGTCGACAAAACGCTGTATATTTCCGGCTCCGTCGCCGCGGATACGAACGGGCGGTTGGTGGCGCCGGGCGACATGGCCGGACAAATGCGCGCCGCCTACTCGAATGTACGCCGCACGCTGGTGGCGCACGGAGCCGATTTCGACGAGGTCGTCAAAGAGACCATCTATACGACCAATATGGATGCGCTGCTGAAAGCCTCCGACGTAAGGTTCGAGTATTACGACAAAGAGCGGCTGCCGACCATCTCGTGGGTGCAGGTGCAGCGGTTGGTGGATCCGGGATTCCTCGTGGAAATCGAGGTCGTTGCCGAGCTGCCCTAGATCGACGAGGGGATGAGGTTTTGCGTAACGTGATCGACAGGAAATTCGAGCGCCGCGTCGCGGCGCTCATCAATTCGGGGGAAAGAGGCGTACTGCGCGGCGGCCGCAAGGGCGTCGAGAAGGAATCGCTGCGCGTCAATCCCGCGGGCGAGATCGTGCAGACGCCGCATCCGCACGCCCTGGGTGCACCGCTGACGAACGAAAACATCACGACGGATTTCTCCGAGGCCCTGATCGAATTGGTCACTCCGCCGTTCGGCGAGACGTGGGAACTGCTGCAGTATCTGTGCGACATCCATCAATTCGTGTACCGCCATCTGGATGACGAACTCTTGTGGGCGACGAGCATGCCTTGCGCGCTCGACGGCGATGCAAGCATTCCGCTCGCGCAGTTCGGCAAGTCGAACGTCGGCCGGATGAAGACCATCTATAGGCACGGCTTGGGGGTGCGGTACGGGCGCATCATGCAGGCGATCTCCGGCGTGCATTTCAATTATTCGTTTTCCCCCCGACTCTGGGGCGTGCTCGCCGACATCAATGAATCGAAAGAGCCGGAGCAGAGCTTCGTGTCGGAGCAGTACTTCGGCGTGCTTCGCAACTACCGGCGCTACGGCTGGCTCGTACTGTACCTGTTCGGCACCTCGCCGGCGGTGTCGAAGAGCTTTTTTGCGGGACGTGAAACCACATTGAGCCGGCTCGACGCGGACACGTACTACGAGCCGTTCGGCACATCTCTGCGCATGAGCGACATCGGCTACCGCAACAAGAATCAAGCGACGGTGAGCGTGTCGGTGAACAGCCTGAATGAGTACGTACGCGATCTTTCGCGGGCGATCGGAACGCCGTATCCGCCGTACGAGAAAATCGGCGTCAAGGTCGACGGCGAGTACGTCCAACTCAACGCCAACATCCTGCAGATCGAAAATGAATACTACAGCTTCATACGTCCGAAGCGGATTGCGCGCTCCGGCGAACGGCCGACCAAGGCGCTGCAGCGGGCGGGAGTGGAGTACGTCGAGGTGCGCGCCCTGGACGTGAGTGCCTTCGATCCGGTGGGCGTCAATCAGAACAAGCTGCGCTTCCTGGAGGCCTTTCTCGCGCTCTGCCTGCTGCGGGAGAGCGAACCCATTGCACAGAGCGAACAGGCGAGCCTGGACGCCAACCATCTCCTGGTCGCCAGACGCGGCCGGGAGCCCGGGCTCATGCTCAAGCGCGAAGGGCGTGATTTTCCCATGGCGGAGTGGGCGCGCGAGCTGCTCGACGCGATGCAGGGGCTGTGCGAACTTCTCGATCACGGCGAGGCTGCCCGCCCGTATGCATCGGCGCTCGAACAGCAGCGCGCGAAGGTCGACGATGTCGAACGTACGCCCTCCGCGCGATTGTTGACCGACATGCGCCAGAGCGGAGAATCGTTTTTCCAGTTGGCCCTGCGGATGTCGAACCTGCACAAGGATTATTTTCTTGGCTTGTATCCTCCCAACGAGCGTCGGCTCGCCGATTTCGCCGCGGCGGCGCGAGAGTCCCACGAGGCGCAGGCGCGCATCGAGGCCGCCGACAAGACGGATTTCGACACCTACCTCGCCCGTTACCTGGCCGACTGAGGCCTCGGCGCTCCTGCTTCCTCGAGGCATATGCGATTATTTAACATAATGATGTACTCCGGCCGCGAAGTCTTTCCCCGCAAAGAGTGGTGCAGGTCATTGAGCCCACGAGCGCGGAGCAGTACGGTGTAGCGCATGAGCAGTGCCGATCTACTTCCCACGGCAGATCTCCCGGATTCCCCGCATGCCCGTCAATTGCGGGCGGGCTTTCCGTGGCTGACCTTCAGCCCGGAGCTCGAATCGGAATTCAGGCGCGCTCACTTCGACGAGAACCTGCCTCATACGCGCGTGAACTTCTGCCTGGCGGCGATCATCACCGTCGCCTTCTCGGCCATGGATTCGGTGGTTCTGGGGCCCGAACTCAACCGCATTCCCAGCATGATCCACATGCTGGCGATACTCCCCACGCTGCTGATCGGTCTGGCCGCGAGTTTCTCCGCGAAGCGCCATCGGATCTATCCGCCGCTTGCGCTGATCGCATCGATCCTGCTCGGCTTGGGGGTGACGGCGATTCAGATCATCGCAACCCGGGGCGGCGTGTCGCTGCTGTTTCCCTGCTTGATGCTGACCATCGTTTTCACCTACTTTTTGGCCGCCCTGATTTTCTACCATGCAGTCGCCGTCAATGTGATCGTGATGTTCGCCTATCTCCTCGCGGGCACGGTGCTGCAGCTGCCGGGCCGCGAGTTCGCCTACGATGCGCTGGCGATCATCGCCGCGAACTTATTCTGTGCGTCGGTCGTCTACATGAACGAGAAAATCAGCCGCCTGCGCTTTCTCGAGGCCTGCTTGCTGCGCGACATGGTGGCGAGGGACGGTCTGACCGGCATCCAGAACCGGCGCATGTTCGATCAGCACATTCAGCGCGTCTGGCAGCAAGCGGTGCGCGAGGAGGAGCGCGTGGCGGTGCTCCTCGTCGATATCGATTGCTTCAAGGACTACAACGACCGCTACGGACATCAGGCGGGCGACGAATGCCTGCGCGCCGTGGCGGTATGCTTGAGTCAATGCGCCCGCAGACCCCTGGACTTCGTCGCGCGCTACGGCGGCGAAGAGTTCGCCGTGGTGCTGTACGAAGCGAGCAGGGAATACGTCGCCGAGGTGCTGACGCGGATCCAGCGCTCCATCGCGGAACTCAACATCCCTCACGAAGCATCCCGAGTGGCTAGCCGGCTGACGGTGAGCATCGGCGCGGCCTTCATTCTGCCGAGCAGCAGCCGTACCTACGAAGGACTCATCCAACTCGCCGATGAGGCGTTGTACGGCGCGAAGGAACAGGGCAGAAATCGCGTGGTGGTGATGGAAGCCGAATACCACACGCTGAAAACCGGCCGCTTCGAGAAGCGCCGCGGCCAGGCGGGCATCTAGACGTCACCATCGGGTCTCCGAAAAGCCGGCGCCGGGGTCAGGGCCGGGGCCAAGGCCGGGGTCAGGGCCGATAAATCGAGATCCGCGCTTCCTCGCCGCTTCTTCGGCAGGCCCGGAACATACCTTCGGAATTGAATTCCATCGAGATCTCGCCGTTGCGGTCGATGGCGACGACGCCGCCCTCGCCCTGCAACTGGATGAGTTCTCCCTGCACGACTTCGCGCACCGCCGCGCTCAAAGTACGGCCGCCGAAGCGCATCCGCGAGCAGATGTCGTGAGCCACGGCGGCGCGGATGAATATCTCGCCATGACCGGTGGCCGACACCGCGCAAGAGCGGTCGTCCGCGTAGGTGCCCGCGCCGATGACGGGTGAGTCGCCGATCCGGTTGTAGCGCTTCCCGGTCATGCCGCCGGTGGACGTGGCCGCCGCGAGCCGGCCGTCCGAGTCCAGCGCGACTGCTCCCACGGTGCCCACATGCGAGATGGTCAATGCCGAGAGTCTCGAGTCGCCGCCGCGAATGCGCTCGAGCTGCCGCCAGCGCTCTTCCGTGTAGAAGTAGCTGCGCGGCACCAGCGCAAGACCGCGGCTCAACGCAAATTCTTCCGCGCCTTCGCCGCTGAGCATGACGTATTCCGAATGCTCCATGACGGTGCGGGCCAATTGGATCGGATTCCTAATATGGGTCACGCCGCACACCGCCCCGGCCTTCAGCGTGCGGCCGTCCATGATCGAGGCGTCCAATTCGTTGCGGCCGTCGAGCGTGAATACCGAGCCCACGCCGGCGTTGAACAGGGGATTGTCCTCGAGCGACATCACGGCTCGGGTCACCGCATCGAGACTCGTCCCGCCCGCTTGCAGCACCGCATATCCGCCGTCGAGCGCCGCCGCGAGGCCGGTGCGGTATTTCAGCTCCCTCTCCTCGCTCATTTCAGCGCGAGGCAGCGTACCTGCGCCGCCGTGAATCGCAAGGCCGAACATATACGCGAGTTCCTCTGGTTGCTCGGATGCGGCAAGGCTATCATCATTTGATGAATCCATTTCCCAAGACGGGGGCCATCAAGAGCCTGCTCATCGCGAATCGCGGTGAAATTGCCATTCGTGTCATGCGTGCGGCCACGGAACTCGGCATTCGCACCATTGCCGTTCACTCGCAGGAGGACCGGTTCTCGCTGCATCGGACCAAGGCCGACGAGAGCTACCTGGTGGGCGAGGGCAAGGGACCGATCGACGCCTATCTCGATATCGCCGACATCGTCCGCATCGCCGTCGAGGCTCGCGCCGACGCGGTTCACCCCGGATATGGCTTCTTGTCGGAGAGTCCCGAATTCGCGGAAGCCTGCGCCGCCGCCGGCATCATTTTCGTAGGTCCCACTCCCGACACCATGCGACGGCTGGGCAACAAGGTCGAGGCGCGCAACCTGGCGGCGGAGGCGGGAGTGCCGGTGATGCCGGCGACGCCGCCCCTGCCCGACGACCATGCGCGGGCGCTGGCGATGGCGCGCGAGGTGGGCTTCCCCGTGATGCTCAAGGCGAGTTGGGGCGGCGGCGGGCGCGGAATGCGCATCGTCGAAGACGACCGGGATCTCGCGCAGACCGTCGCGGCCGCCCGGCGCGAAGCCAAAGCGGCCTTCGGCAAGGATGAGGTGTATCTCGAGAAGCTGATCCGCCGCGCGCGGCATGTGGAAGTGCAGATCCTGGGCGATGCCCACGGCAACCTTGTGCACCTGTACGAGCGGGATTGCACCGTTCAGCGCCGCAATCAAAAAGTCGTCGAACGGGCGCCGGCGGCGTTCTTGAGCGATGCGCAGCGCTCCGAACTATGCGAGGCGGCGCTCAAAATCGGCCGCGCCGTGCGCTACCGCGCCGCCGGCACCGTCGAGTTCCTGCAGGATGCCGACACCGGCAAGTTCTACTTCATCGAAGTCAATCCGCGCATTCAGGTCGAGCACACCGTCACCGAATGCGTGACCGGCATCGACTTGGTCAAGGCGCAGATCCGCATCGCCGCCGGCGCGAAAATAGGCACCCCGGAGAGCGGCGTGCCGCGGCAGGAAGACATTCGCGTCAACGCCCATGCGTTGCAGTGCCGCGTCACCACCGAGGATCCGGAAAACAACTTCGTGCCCGACTATGGAACCGTCACGGCCTACCGCAGCCCGGCCGGATTCGGCATACGTCTCGATGCAGGAACCGCCTACGCGGGCGCCATCATCACGCGCTTCTACGATTCCCTGCTGGTGAAGGTGACGTCTTGGTCGCCCACCCCCGAAGAGACCATCGCACGCATGCACCGCGCGCTGTGGGAATTTCGTATCCGCGGCGTGGTGACGAATCTGCGCTTCCTCGATCAGCTGATCATGCATCCGCGATTCGTGTCCGCCGACTACACCACCAAGTTCATCGACGAGACTCCGGAACTGTTCCGCAGTCCGCGCAAACGCGATCGGGCGACGCGGCTCTTGAGTTTCATCGGCGACGTGATCGTCAACGGCAATCCCGAGGTCGCCGGAAGGGCCCGGCCCAAGCAGCCCGTGTTTCCCCGGCTGCCGCGGGTGATTCTGAAACCGCCGCCGGACGGCACCAAGCAAAGACTCGACGCGCTGGGACCGGAGAAGTTTGCGCAGTGGATGCAGGCGGAGTCCCGCATCCTCCTCACCGACACGAGCATGCGCGACGCGCACCAATCGTTGTTGGCGACACGTTTTCGCACCCACGACATGGCGCTGATCGCGCCGTTCTACGCCGGAATTCTGCCGCAGCTCTTCTCGGTGGAATGTTGGGGCGGCGCGACTTTCGACGTCGCATTGCGCTTCTTGAGGGAGGACCCCTGGGCGCGCCTGGCGGCCTTCCGCGAAGCGATGCCCAACCTGCTGCTGCAAATGCTGTTTCGATCGGCCAACGCGGTCGGATACACCAATTATCCGGACAACGTGGTGAGGCATTTCGTAAGTAAGGCGGCCGATGCCGGCATCGACGTATTTCGGGTGTTCGATTGCTTGAATTGGGTGGACAACATGCGGGTCGCCATCGAGGCCGTCCTCGAAACGGGCCGCCTGTGCGAGGCCGCGATCTGCTACACGGGGAATCTCACGAACCCGCGAGAGACCAAGTACGACCTGAAGTACTACGTGAAAATCGGCCGTGAGCTCAAGGCCATGGGCGCGCACGTGCTCGCGATCAAGGACATGGGCGGCCTGTGTCAGCCGAGGGCCGCCGCGGCGCTGGTCAAGGCGCTCAAGGAGGACGTGGGTCTGCCGATTCATTTTCACACGCACGATACCAGCGGGATCGCGGCGGCCAGCGTGCTCGCCGCCATCGAGGCCGGTGTCGACGCGGTGGACGGCGCGATCGATGCCATGTCCGGCTTGACCTCCCAGCCCAATCTGGGGTCCATCGTCGAAGCCCTGCGGTTCGGTCCGCGCGATTCGGGTCTCGATCCCGATAAGATCAGGATCATTTCCACCTATTGGGAACAGGTGCGCCGCGGCTACGTGGCCTTCGAGAGCGACATTCGGGCGGGCGCCTCCGAGGTCTACGTGCACGGCATGCCGGGGGGGCAGTACACGAATCTTCGCGAGCAGGCGCGCTCGCTGGGACTCGACGATTACCGCTGGCCCGAGGTGGCGCAGGCGTACGCGCAGGTCAATGAGATGTTCGGCGACATCGTCAAGGTCACCCCGACCTCCAAGGTCGTCGGCGACATGGCCATCACCATGGTGACGAGCGGACTCACGCGCGACGCGGTGCTCGACCCGGCGGTCGAAATCGCGTTCCCCGATTCGGTCGTGCGCCTGTTTCACGGCGAGCTCGGCCAGCCGGCCGGCGGCTTTCCGCCGGGGCTGCAGAAGAAGGTGCTGGGCGGCAAGGCGCCTCTCGACGTGCGGCCCGGCGAACTGCTGCCTCCGGCCGATTTCGAGGCGGAGCGCAAGCGCGCCGAAGCCAAGGTGGGACGGGCGATCAGCGACCATGAGCTCGCTTCGTATCTCATGTACCCCAAGGTCTTCGCCGACTACGCGGCCAACCGCAGTGCATTCGGAGATGTCGGCACTCTGCCCACCGCCGTGTTCTTCTACGGGATGGAGCCCGGGCAGGAGATCAACATCGATCTGGAGCGGGGCAAGACGCTCATCGTGCGCTATGTCACCGCCAGCGAACCGCACGAGGACGGCACGCGCACGGTGTTCTTCGAGCTCAACGGGCAGCCGCGGCCCATTCGAGTCGCGGACCGCAGCCAGGTGGCGAAGCGCCCGCCGCGGCGCAAGGTCGAGCCGGGCAACGCCGCGCATGTAGGCGCCCCCATGCCAGGGACCATCGCCACGGTGCCGGTGCACGTGGGCCAACGGCTAACCAGGGGCGAGGTGGTATTGACGCTGGAGGCGATGAAAATGGAGACCACGTTGCGCGCCGAGCGCGATGGGACAATCAAAGAGGTTCTCGCCCGCCCCGGTCAACAAGTCGACACCAAGGATCTTCTGATCGTTTACGAATGAGCGAAGCGCGGGCGGGGACCGGCGCTCACAGGTCCTCGCGCTGCCGCTCGGGAACGGTCACCTCGAGTCCGTCGAGGTCCGCCGTGATATGGATCTGGCAGCTGAGACGGCTGTTGGCACGCGGCTCCAAGGCGTTCTCCAGCGTGCCTTCCTCCATCTCGTCGCGCGGTTCGAGCTTGGGAAACCAAGAAGGATCGACATAGACGTGGCAGGTGGAGCAGACGCAGGCGCCGCCGCACTGCGCCACGATCCCTTGTACGCCGTGCTGGCGCGCAACCTCCATCAGCGTAATCCCAAGCGGCGCGTCTATCTCGCGCCGGCCGCCGCCGCGCTCGATGAATACGATCCTCGGCATCAAACGGCCTCTTTGAGCCCCAGCGCGCCGTCCGCCAGCTTCTCCGGGTTCAAGAACGCACGCTCGGCGATGAGCTTGCGTGCCGCCATGTAGTCCTTCGAATGATTGACGGCTTCCACCGCGAGCAATTCGCGGCCTTTGAGGTAGCACACACTGAAACTTCGCGACGCCGGGTCTCCCCGCAAGACCTCGACGTCGTGGCCATGGGTAAGCCCGACGATGAGCAGCTTGTTGTCGTATTGATCGGACCAGAACCAAGGGACCCGATCGTGAGCGACCGGCCGATCGAGCAGATTGAACGCGGCGGTCTTCGCTTGCTCGAACGCGTTGTCCACCGACTCCAGGCGCACACGCCTGCCGAAGCGGGGCGACGGATGATTGGTGCAATCGCCCGCGGCATAGATCGCCGCATCGCTGGTGCGGCAATATTCGTCCACCACGATACCGTCGTCGCATGCCAATCCGGCGGCGCTTGCGAGTTCGGTGGTCGCGACGGCACCGACGCCCACTAGAACTAAGTCCGCCGCATGGCTGCCGCCATCGGCGCAGATCACCCGCTCGGCCTTTCCCGCGCCCTCGATCCGCACCACCCGCGTATCGCAGATGATGTTGACGCCGTGCGTACGATGTTCCGCCGCGAAATATTGCGAGACGCGGGGCGCGACCACACGATTCATGATGCGGTCGGCCATTTCCAGCACCGTGACATCGCAGTGCATGCCGCGGCAGGTCGCTGCCGTTTCCAAGCCGATGTAGCCGCCGCCGATGACGACAACCCGGCCGTGAGGCTTGATTCCGGCCTGGATCGGGCCCACGTCCCTGAGCCCGCGAAGATAGTGCACGCCCGGCAGCGTCGCCCCGGGACAAGGTAATCGGCGCGATTCGGCGCCGAGACACAGCAATAGACGGTCGTAGGCCACCATCTCGCCGTCCGCGAGCTCGACCTGCCGCGCGGCGGCGTCGATCCGCACGGCCCGCCGGCCCAACTTGAGCTCCACTCGGTGTTCGTCGTAGAAGGCTTGATGCCGGAACACGAGGCGGTCGGCCGCCATTTCGCCCGACAGGTATTTCTTCGAGAGCGGCGGCCGCTGATACGGCAGCGAGGGTTCGTCTCCGATCAACACCAATCGGCCGGCGAACCCCTCTCTTCGCAGGGTATCGATCGCCTGTGCCCCCGCTTGGCCCCCGCCGATGATCAGGATCGTGGAAATCATTGCACTATCCTAATATGGCCGTGCCGTTTGCGCACAATCGTAATAGTATTGCGGCGACGGCCCAACGATGACCGGAGTCCCAGATGAAATTGATCACTGCCATTATCAAGCCCTTCAAGCTCGATGACGTGCGCGCGGCGCTATCCGAAATCGGGGTGTCGGGAATGACGGTAACCGAGGTCAAGGGTTTCGGGCGCCAGCGCGGTCACACGGAACTGTACCGGGGCGCGGAATACGTGGTTGATTTCGTGCCGAAGACGCGCATCGAGGTCGCGGTCAAGAATGACCTCGTCGATCAGGTGATGGAAGCCATCGTCGGCGCCTCGAAGACCGGGAAGGTGGGCGACGGAAAGATTTTCGTCACCGACATTCTGCGGGTCCTGCGCATCCGCACCGGCGAGACCGACAACGCCGCTCTGTAGCCGCGACGTCGGATGAGATTGTCCGACGCGGCCCGGCTGTTGACGTTCGCGGCCCTGGCGGCCGTGTTCGCCGATGTAGGATTGGCGGCAAAGCTCACCGACCAGGAACACACGCGCATCGAGGAGTCGCGTCCCGCCGGCTTGCCGAGCGATGCGGAGATGGAGGCGGCCGGAGCGGTCATCGGCAAGATCGACATCGATATTCGCAATATCTTCGACGAGAGCGACAAGAGAGAGACCAACGGCCTGTTTCTCCTGGCGAACCGCCTGCACGTCCGCACCAAACGGTCGACGATTCAGGCGCAGTTGCTGTTCGCAAGCGGGGACAAATACCTCGCGCGCCAGCTCGCGGAGACCGAGCGGACACTGCGTCTGCTCACGTATGTCTACGACGCCCGGGTGGTGCCGGTCCGATACGTCGACGGCAAGGTCGATATCAAGGTGATCACCAAGGATGTGTGGACTTTGAGCCCCGGCGTCTCCTTCGGGCGTACCGGCGGCACCAACCAAACCAAGTTGAACCTTCAAGACACGAATTTCCTCGGCTGGGGCAAGACGCTGCAGATATCGCGCGGCAGCAACGTCGATCGCACCAGCGACACCATTCAATGGATGGACCCGAATGTATTCGGGTCCCGATGGACCTCGGCGCTCGCCTATTCCGACTCGAGCGACGGTTCCGAACGTTCGCTGCAGATCATTCGGCCCTTCTGGTCGCTGGACGCGCCGTGGAGCACGAGGATCACGGCATTGAGTTTCGACCGCACAGTTTCGCGCTACAACCTGGGCGAGATCGTCGATCAATTCAACGATAACGAGACTTCGTATGAACTCTCCGGCGGCATTTCCGACGGCCTGGTCGACGGTTGGACCAAGCGCCTGACGTTCGGCGTGCGCTACGACCGCAATATTTTTCTCCCCACGCCGAATACCTCCCTGCCGGCGCAGCAGCTGCCGCCGGACCGAACCCTGTCCTATCCCTTCGTCGGATTCGACATTCTTCAGGACAAGTATAAAAAAGTCGGCGACGAGAACCAGATCGGCCGCACCGAGGATTTGTACTTCGGCACCGAGATCAGCGGCGAGATAGGCCTGTCGAACGGCGCGTTCGGCGCGGACCGCAATGCCATCATGCTGGTCGCGAAGGCTCTGCGCGGCATTGAACTGACCGAGCTGCAGCAGCTGTTTCTGACGAGCGACTTCTCCTCGCGCGTCGAGGATGGCCGCGCCCGCAATTTGATCGCCGACGCCGCGGCCAAGTACTACTGGCGCTGGCAAGAAGATTGGTTGTTGTATGCGAGCCTCTCGGGAACCGTCACCGATTCGCTGGATCCCGACGCGCAGCTTCTGCTCGGCGGCGACAACGGCCTGCGGGGCTATCCGCTGCGCTACGAATCAGGGACGTCCCGGGCGCTGTTCACGGTGGAGCAGCGCTTCTATACCGATTGGTTTCCGTTCCGATTGGTGAGGGTGGGCGGCGCCATTTTCGCCGACGTAGGCCGGACCTGGGGCACGGGCGTCATCGGCAACAGCGACCCGGGGCTGCTGCGAGACGTGGGATTCGGTCTGCGCCTCGGCAATACCCGATCCGGCCTCGGCAATGTATTGCACATCGATTTCGCGTTTCCGCTCAACAATATCGCGGGCATCCAGAGATTCCAATTCCTGGTGCAGACCATGCAGAGCTTCTAGCCCCCGGGGATTCAATCTTTGGCGCTCTTCCGGCGCCGCGATACCAGCCATAAGAAGCCGATGCACACGGCAAAATTGAGCACCCACCACCCGAGCTGCCGGGCGGTGTTCTTGTCCTCCGGTTGACCGGCGGCGGAGGCGATCTGCAATGTTCCCTTGAGGCTTTGACGCGCCCCCGCCTGCTCGACCTGAAATTCGACCGCGACGGCGCCGGGGACGGCCAGTTCCGGGGTCTCGAGCGTGTAGCTTCCGTCGGTCTCGGCCACGGCCGGGTGCGAGGCGCCGCGCAGCGCCACCGTCACCGCCGCGTCCCGCACCGGTGCGTTGTCGAGCAATCGGCTGAGGTGAATCGTCATCCGATTGCCGCGCACCAGCCCGACGGCGAGGAGGTCGGCCGAACGGGCCTCCACCCGCTGCGAAGCCTCGCCTTGCGCCGCATCGCGGGCGGCGGGTTCCGCGCCGGCCGCGCCCGGCGTCCCCGAGATCGCTGCCAGGGCGAGGACTGCGCAGAGGAAGGCGGGCCGTCGCATCAAAGCAGGAAGCCCAAGATCCCCATCGCAGTGCCGGCCGCGGCGGCGAGCACGCCGAAAACGGGGAAAAAGCCGTTGCGCGCCAGGAAGTACAGGGAGCACAGC